>UPTN01000162.1_pt1 | contig 37245 bp, 33 predicted proteins | sample 2160111 | NCBI WGS metagenome assembly UPTN01 (sample SAMN06265058, study PRJEB28932) | marine metagenome | isolation source: Columbia River Estuary | place: USA:Columbia River Estuary, USA | collected 2014-05-05
ACTGATCGACGGATTGTATACTGTGTCGGGCAACGTCTTTGGTGACGGCTCTGAAGCGGTCATCAGTGTTTGGGGTGTGTCTTCGCGTGCAATCGATTCTTTTGGGCCCGGCGACACCGCTGACTTGGGTGAAGGCGAAAGCATCACGGTGCAAGTTGACGGGTCTTATGTCTGGACAGGCACATCGGAATTGTCGGGGCGGGGTCAGCGTGTCTTTGCGACGGCTGAAACACCGCCAGAGTTTACCACTGGTAACTACCGCACTGTTCTTGTTGACGGAAACACCACGGATTCAATGTCAAAGGCATTCTTTAACACGCTGACCGTGACCATTCCTGCAACGATTATTCCCATCGTGATCGCAGCCTTTGCGGCCTATGCGCTTGCGTGGATGGATTTCCCGGGGCGGGCGATCCTGATCGCTCTGGTCGTTGGATTGCTGGTTGTACCATTGCAGCTGGCTCTTATTCCACTCTTGCGTTTGCATTTGGGGATCGGGATCGGGAAGGGCTATTTGGGGGTATGGCTAGCCCATACCGGCTTTGGGCTACCGCTCGCGATCTATCTTTTGCGTAATTATATGGTCGGATTACCGCGCGATATTATTGAAAACGCAAAGGTGGACGGCGCAACGGATTTCCAGATCTTTACCAAGATCATCCTGCCGCTGTCCTTCCCTGCGCTTGCATCATTCGCGATCTTCCAGTTCCTTTGGACATGGAATGACCTACTGGTGGCCAAGGTGTTCTTGATCGATGCGACAGGTCAAACCACGGTCATGACCAACCAAATCGTCGAGCTTTTGGGAACAAGAGGCGGCAATTGGGAAATCCTCGCGACCGCTGCATTCGTCTCGATTTCGGTCCCGCTGGTGGTGTTCTTTGCGATGCAAAAGTACCTCGTGCGCGGCTTGTTGGCAGGCTCTGTAAAATAGCAATCAGTCGCCCCGGAGCTTTCCGGGGCCACATTAACCGACACGCAGATTTTGGCTATTCTCCGGCTGCGCAAAGACAGGAACGATGACGATGACGACGGCACTTGCCACCAACACAGATGCAGCGACACAAAAAGATTGGTGGCGCGGTGCCGTGATCTATCAGATTTATCCGCGCAGCTTTCAAGACAGCAATGGCGACGGTATTGGCGACCTCTTGGGTATCGTGCAGCGTTTGCCTTATATCGCTTCGCTGGGTGTCGATGCGATCTGGATTTCACCATTTTTCATGTCTCCGATGAAAGACTTCGGCTACGACGTTAGCGACTATTGCGACGTCGATCCGATGTTCGGTAGCTTGGCCGATTTCGATGCGGTCGTCGAAACCGCCCACAAATTCGGCATCCGCGTGATGATTGATCTGGTGCTCAGCCATACCAGCGACCAACACAGCTGGTTCGCCGAAAGCAGATCGAACCGCACCAACGATAAATCCGACTGGTATGTTTGGTCTGATCCCAAGCCGGATGGCACGCCACCAAACAACTGGTTGTCGATCTTTGGCGGTTCCGCGTGGCAATGGGATGCGCGGCGCGAACAGTATTATATGCACAACTTCCTTGTGTCGCAGCCAGACCTGAATTTCCACGCGCCTGCTGTGCAAGATGCACTGCTGGATGTCGCCCGTTTTTGGTTGAACCGTGGCTGTGACGGGTTCCGTCTGGACACGATCAATTTCTACACCCACGACGCGCAGTTGCGCGATAATCCTGCGTTGCCGCCGGAAAAGCGAAACGCGACAATTGCGCCATCGGTGAACCCCTATAATCACCAAGAGCATCTGTATTCAAAGAACCAGCCCGAGAATATCGACTTCTTGCGCAAACTGCGTGCGGTCATGGAACCCTACGGTGCTGCCGCCGTGGGCGAGGTCGGCGATGCACAGCTCGGTCTTGAGATCATGGGGCAATACACCGCCGGCGATGATCTGATGCAAATGTGCTATGCTTTTGAATTCTTGGCAAAAGATCAGCCAACAGCTGCGCGCATCACGCAAGTGATGAACAAGGTGGACGAGGTCGCATCCGACGGTTGGGCGTGCTGGGCGTTCTCAAACCATGACGTGATCCGCCACGCCAGCCGCTGGGATTTGACACCTGCGGCACAGCGCATGTTCGCCACGCTGATTATGTGTTTGCGTGGCTCTGTTTGCATTTACCAAGGTGAAGAACTGGGTTTGCCAGAGGCCGACGTCGCCTTTGAAGACCTGCAAGATCCCTATGGCATCGAGTTCTGGCCAGAATTCAAGGGCCGTGATGGCTGCCGCACGCCGATGGTCTGGGAAAGTAGCAATCAAAACGGTGGTTTCTCTGCTGCGAAGCCTTGGTTGCCAGTCGCATCAGAGCATTTGCACATGTCCGCCGCCGCCCAAGAGGACGAGCCGGGCGCATTACTGCATCATTACCGCAAAGCGATCGCATTTCGTCACGCGCACCACGCGCTCAGCATTGGCAGCCATGATGGCGTCAAGGCCGCTGGCGACGTCGTCTATTTCGCGCGGACGGCAGGCAAGCAGACGATTTTCTGCGCCTTCAACGTCAGCGAAACACCATCCGATTTCGACCTGCCCGAAGGCAATTGGACCCCGATCGGGGCCGAATTGGGTAGCGCACATACATCCGCAGACGGCAGACTGCACCTTGGGCCTTGGCAAGTTTTCCTTGCGCTCAAGTCATAAATTCTAGGGGAGTGAGACATGGCTGATCTGAAATTGACGGACGTCGCCAAAACCTATGGCGGCACTGTTGATGTTCTCAAGAACATCAATCTCGACATCACAAAGGGCGAATTGATCGTCTTTGTTGGCCCATCGGGCTGCGGTAAATCCACGCTTCTGCGCATGATTGCGGGCTTGGAAAGCATCTCGGGCGGTGAACTGCAGATTGACGGGCAGGTCGTCAATGACGTGCCCCCAGCACAACGTGGCATCGCAATGGTGTTCCAATCCTACGCGCTTTATCCGCATATGACGGTCCGCGAGAACATGTCATTTGCGCTGAAACTGGCCAAGAAAACCCCTGCTGAAATTGAAAAGGCTGTGGCGCGGGCTGCCAAGATCCTGCAGCTGGATGAATATCTGGACCGCCTGCCAAAAGCACTTTCGGGTGGACAGCGGCAACGTGTGGCCATTGGCCGTTCAATCGTCCGTGATCCAAAGGTCTATCTCTTTGACGAGCCGCTCTCGAACCTTGACGCAGCTTTGCGTGTCGCCACACGGATCGAGATCGCACAATTAAAGGAATCCATGCCCGACAGCACCATGATCTATGTGACCCACGATCAGGTCGAGGCGATGACCTTGGCAACCCGCATCGTTGTGTTGGCAAACAAAGGCATCGCGCAGGTCGGCACTCCGTTGCAACTGTACGAGCGTCCAGAGAACGAATTTGTAGCCCAGTTCATCGGCTCACCAGCCATGAATATTCTGTCAGGCGAGATTGTCGGGACTGGCGCCCAAACCACTGTCAAACTTGATGGCGGTGGCACTGCCGTTTCTGCCGTGGCGACAACGGATGCGGATAAAGGACTTAAAGTGAACATTGGCGTACGCCCAGAGGATCTGTTGGAGACAGCAGATGGTGCGGACTATCTGTTCGAAGGGGTTGTGAACTTTACCGAAGCCTTGGGCGAAGTCACGTTGCTGTATTTCGAGTCCGTTGGCGAAAATAATGCAGTCATTGGAAAATTGCCGGGCATTCATGCAGATTTGCGCGGCAAGACTGTGCGCTTGAATGCTGATCCTTCAAAAGTGCAAGTGTTCCACAACGGGCAATCGCTTTATTATCGCTAACACAGCGCCAAGCTAGTTGCGCATATCGCGCCGATGTGTTGGCATCGGCGCGATTTCTATTTGTGAGGACCGAATATGCAAACGCCTGTAAATACATTGAAAAAGACATTGAAGTCGGGTCAGGTTCAGCGCGGTATTTGGCTAACTTCCGGTACGGGGATTTTGGCAGAGCTGGCGGGCACTGCAGGTTTTGACTGGTGCCTGATTGATGGTGAACATGGGCCGAACACGGTCTCAGAGATTTTGCCCCAACTGCAAGCCCTTGCGATAAGCGGCACTCCGGCCGTCGTGCGTGTTGCGAATGCAGAGGCTTGGATGATAAAACAAGTGCTCGATCTTGGATGTCAGACCGTGGTTGTACCGATGGTTGATGATGCACAAACGGCAAAGGCGATGGCACGTGCAATGCGCTATCCACCGCAAGGTAATCGCGGGATGGGGGCTAGTCTGGCGCGGGCCACGGGGTTTGGCGCGGTCGCTGACTATCCGCACACGGCCAACGATCAGGTTTGTTTATTGGTTCAGGCCGAAAGCGCACAAGCCGTTGAAAACATTGATGCGATTGCAGCCATTGAGGGTGTGGATGGCGTGTTTGTCGGTCCCGCAGATTTGTCGGCTGACATGGGATATCCGGGGCAGCCCGATCATCCAGAAGTCGAAGCTGCTATAGATCATTTGATCGCACGGACTGTCGCTGCGGGCAAAATCGCGGGGATCATTACCTTTGATGAGAGCCGCTTGAATGCATACGCCGAGAAAGGTGTAACCTTCCTCGGCGTGGGTGGTGATATGATGATTCTAGGAAGTGCGCTGCGGGGGCTAGCGGCGCGGATTAAAACCTAGCTGCGCTTGCGGCGGCCTGTCCGCGCGCGACCCTCGCCCTCTTTTGGGGCTACGCGGTTGAACTTGATCCATTCTGAACCTGACGGGTCATTGTTGGTCAAGAAGTTCGCTGCGCGGATCGCTTCCATTTCTTTGCCAGCACGTGGCAGGGTCGAACCCATTCCGAACAGCGTGACGAACAGTTCGTCATCCATGTCTTCTGGAAGAATAATCCCGGCTGCTGCGATCTCGGCGCGCTTTTCGGCGATTTTGAGGGGACCAATTGGCAGGGCCACGGGGTTCATAATGGCCGACGTCATACCCGCAGTCATCGCCATTGGCAGGAAAGCATTGTTAATGCCGTGACGGTTGGGCAGGCCAAAGCTGATGTTGGATGCGCCGCAAGTTGTGTTGACGCCCAGTTCTTCGCGCAAGCGACGGACAAGGGTGAATACCTGCAAACCAGCTGTTCCCATTGCGCCAATCGGCATGACCAGCGGGTCAACGACGATATCGTGCGCAGGGATGCCAAAATCAGCGGCGCGTTCGACGATTTTCTTGGCGACAGCAAAACGGACATCGGGATCTTCGGAAATGCCGGTGTCGTCGTTTGAAATAGCAACAACAGGCACGTTATATTTCTTGACCAGTGGCAAAACCAGCTCGAGCCGCTCTTCTTCGCCCGTGACAGAGTTCAATAGTGGACGACCTTCGGCTGCAGCCAGACCATTTTCCAAAGCACCGGGAACTGAACTATCGATGCACAGGGGCACGTCAACAATCGCCTGCACGCGCATCACCATTTCACGCATCAATGGTGGCTCAACAAAGTTGTTGTCGGCATAGCGCGGGTCTTCGGCCATTTTATTCGAAAACACAGCACCAGAGTTGATATCAAGGATGTTCGCGCCAGCAGCAACCTGCGCAAGTGCGTCCGCCTCTACGCGGGAAAAATCGCCGCGCTCAAGCTCTTCGGCCAGAATTTTGCGACCCGTTGGGTTGATCCGTTCGCCAATCACGCAAAAGGGTTGGTCGAACCCGATAATGGCAGTCTTCGTTTTGGATTCGACAATCGTGCGTGTCATGGACAGGTCCTTAGGATTGAGAAGCAGGAACAGCGGACGCGCCGCCATTTGCGATAGCCCATTCGGCGTTGGTCTTGATACCGCCGAGTGGGAAGAAGTGAACGTGGGTGATGTTGAAATCGGGGTTTGCAGCCTTGTGGGCGGCCAATTCAGCCAGAACCTCTGTCGGCTCAAACGGCAACAACAGCTTGGTCACATCCTTGGCGCGCTTTTGCAGCACTTTGAGCGACGGACCGACACCGCAGGCGATTGCAAATTTGATCAAGGTTTGCAGTTTTGCAGGACCGGCGATGCCAATGTGAATAGGAATCGAGATACTTGCATCTTTGATTGCATCTGCCCACTTGATAATCGGACCTGCCTCAAATGCAAATTGCGTGGCCAGCGCCATGCGTGCGTCAGAGGTATCCGCAAAAGTTTGCTTCCAGCGCAGTGCATCCATGACCAGCTTGTTGCTGCCGTCTTTATCGATGTCGCGGTTCCCTTCAGGGTGGCCTGCAACATGCAGATGCTTAAATCCGGCTTTGCCAAACAAACCACTTTCAAGCAGCTGCATCGACGAATGATAATCGCCATGCGGTTCCGCAACACCACCGGCCAAAAGCAGTGCTTGCTCTACGCCTGCTTCACCTTGGTAGCGGGCAATCCAGTCAGCGAGCGTCGCTTTGTCTTTGATGATACGCGCCGGAAAGTGCGGCATGACGTTATAGCCGTCCGCAGACAAACGTTTGGCTGTCGCGACCATGTCTTCGATCGGGGTGCCTTCGATATGCGCGATGTAGACACGGGTGCCAGTCGGCAGCAGCGCTGTGAAGTCTTCGATCTTCTCAGCCGTACGCGGCATGACTTCGATAGAATAATCCTTCAGGAACGCCTCGACCTGCGGGTTCGCGGTCGGCTCAGCGGGCTTTTTTGATCGGCCGAATGAAAGCAGGGACATAGGCGGGCTCCGGTCTAGGGGGTGTGGGGAAGGGCGTCAGGCCCAGCCATCGTTTGCGATTAGAGTTTTGATACGCTCGAGGTCGTATTCTGTTGTGATCTTGGCGACCATCGCCTCGGCGGCCTCTTGGTCGGTTCCGTCAACGGGGATTGGATCAGCTTTGCGAAAGCCCGCCATATAATCATCTGACTCAGCCGCGCCCGACTTCATTGCAGCGCGGTCAATCGCCTGCTCAAATCGTTCTGGCAAAGGCAGTTTGGTGCCGCGACGTCCACGGCCCACAATAACTTGCGCCGGCATATCGCGCCAATAGACAACAGTTACGTCAGCCATTTGATTCTCCCTCGTTTATCTTGCGTTGGTTCTATCATTCAGCCACGCCACCCGATGTCGGTTTTCGACATGCCAGACGCAGCGAGCGACCGCGCCTAGGTCCTAACCTATGGCCAAGGCCACAGGCCAGTCTTGCGAGGTCGCAAAATCCTCAACTCTATTATGCATCTGATAGGGCAAACCAATCACAAGACTTGTGTAAACCCAGATCGCGACATAGCTTGGGGATAACTTGAAAATGGAGGGCGTGATTATGGCGCCCAAGCGTCCCACCGGTGCGGGCGTGTTCCCTATAGCGGTCGAGACCCCCGCGCCAACATCGCCTGATCCGGCGCAGCTTTATGCCGCTTTGGATTTGGGTACAAATAGCTGTCGCATGCTGATTGCCCAACCAAAGGGCAGCCAGTTCCATGTGGTCGACAGTTTTTCGAAATCTGTGCAGCTGGGCCATGGCTTGGAAAGCACGGGAAGGTTGTCGCGTGCGTCGATGAACCGCACGATTTCTGCGATGCGGATTTGCCGTGAAAAGCTAAAGCGGCACGGCGTTCAACGAATGCGTCTTGTCGCCACAGAAGCCTGTCGTCGTGCGCTGAACGGTGAAAATTTCATAAACCAGGTCCGCCGCGAAACGGGCCTAGATCTTGAGATCATCAAACCAGAAGAAGAAGCGCGTTTAGCCGTTATTTCATGTGCGCCATTGGTTAGCATGAACACCGAACAGCTATTGGTTGTTGATATTGGTGGTGGTTCTACCGAATTGGTGTGGATCGATTTAACACATGTTCCGAAACGGGAAAGACCACGCGCTATCATGCGGCTGCACGCCGGTTTTAAATCTGATCCCGGGCCATTTGCTGCGGCAAAGGTCGTTGATTGGATATCCGTGCCTTTGGGCGTGGCCACATTGCGCGACCAGTTTTCGGATGTTGAAGACGATGCGGCACGCTTCGCATTGATGAGCTGGTTTTTCGAGGAAAACCTTGAAGAATTTTCGCCTTATGCAGCGGCGCAAGCACGTGAAGGGTTCCAGATTATCGGCACCAGTGGCACGGTCACAACCGTTGCAGCCAGCCATCTTGGCCTGAAACGCTATGACCGTACCAAAGTGGACGGGTTGCGCATGAGCTCTGATCAAATCGATACGGTCATCCGCGATTACCTGACTTTGGGTCCTGCGGGCCGGCGTGCTGATCCAAGGATCGGCAAGGATAGGCAGGCGCTGATCATGTCGGGCTCCGCGATTTTGCAGGCTTTGATGCGGCTTTGGCCCACAGATCGGCTATCTGTTGCTGACCGTGGACTGCGCGAAGGATTGCTTTATGCGCAGATGTCAGCGGATGGGGTCTTGGAAGATACCCCGTTTTAGGGATAGAGCGCTGCTATGGGCAAAAAACCAACCAAAAACACCTCTGGTCGCGGGCAACGCGATCTGACCGTCAAAGTGAAGACCGCGCGAGGGCGCAAGCTTAGCTCGACCAATTGGTTGCAGCGGCAATTGAATGATCCTTATGTGAAGCGGGCGCAAGCGGACGGATATCGGGGAAGGGCGGCCTATAAGATATTGGAACTGGACGATAAATACCGTTTCCTTGTACCTGGTGCGCGGATTGTCGATCTGGGCTGTGCGCCGGGTGGTTGGCTGCAAGTTGCAGTCAAGCGAGCGAATACCTTGGGCGAACGCACCAGCAAGGCGCAGGGCTATGTGCTGGGTGTTGACCTGCAAGAAGTTGATCCGATTCCGGGTGCCGAAATCCACCAGCTTGATTTTCTCGAAGACGATGCAGACCTGAAAGTACGGGAATGGTTGGGTGGCAAGGCGAATGTGGTGATGTCGGATATGGCGGCTTCTGCCTCTGGGCACAAACAAACCGACCACATCCGGATTATTGCGCTGTGCGAGGCTGCCGCCTATTTCGCGTTCGATGTGCTGGAAGAGGGCGGCACATTTGTCGCCAAAGTCCTTGCGGGTGGTGCAGAGGGCGATTTGCAGAAACTGCTCAAGTCGCGGTTTACCAAGGTCGCGAACGTCAAGCCGCCAGCGTCGCGGTCCGATAGCTCCGAAAAATTTGTCGTGGCGACAGGGTTCAAAGCATCAGACCCAGTGTAACTTGGTCGCCCAATCGGTGCAGTATCCTATCAATTGTTCTGACGGGATGCGGTCCGTCACGAAATGATCAACTTGCGCAAGAGACGCGATTTTGACAGGCGCCTTGCGGGTAAATTTCGAACCGTCTGCCACGAGGATCGTCGCCCGCGCCGCCTTGATAACCTGCTGGCTGACGCGTACCTCTTGCGGATCAAAGTCTAGCAGATCGCCGCTTAGATCGATTGCCGACGCACCAATCACCGCAAAATCCACCTTGAAACGGTCGATGGCTAGTGCGGCCAGATCGCCGACCAGTCCGCCATCGGACCTGCGGAGACTGCCACCTGCGACCACAACGTCACAACTCGCGTTGCCTGCCAAGATGTTGGCGACGTTCAGGTTATTTGTAACCACCATCAGGTTGCGATGGGCATGAAGGGCGTGGGCGACGGCCTCTGTCGTCGTGCCGATATTGAGAAAGAGAGATGCATTGTCGGGGATAAGTTGCGCGGTGCGGCGGGCGATCTTGATCTTGGCATCACGGTTTAAGGCACGCCTGTCACCATAGCCAATATTACTCACACCCGATGGCAGCACAGCGCCACCGTGTACACGCTCTAGCAGACCCGTTTCGCAAAGCTCGCGCAGATCGCGGCGGATTGTCTGGACCGCAACGCCGATCTCTTCGGCAAGCGAGGTTGCCAGAACCTTGCCATCGGTTTGGGCTTTGTTGCGAATAAATGTGTGCCGTGTTGCAGTATCCATGTGTTCGTTTATGATCACAAGCGAACAGTTTGCAACGAAAAAACCCATTATTAATGAGGCAATGACTATTCGTATGATGTTCGAATGGAATGACGCGAACATGCACGTCGATGTGACTTGCAAGCATGGTCTGGCTGCGTAAACCACCTGCAAACCTATGGGGTAAGCTATGAAAACGGACTTTGACGTCTTTATTATCGGTGGCGGGATCAACGGCTGTGGCATCGCACGTGATGCGCAGGGACGTGGCCTGCAAGTCGGGTTGGCCGAGATGAACGATCTTGCGTCTGCGACGTCATCGGCATCGACCAAGCTTTTCCACGGCGGCTTACGCTATCTTGAGTTTTTTGAATTCGGTTTGGTGCGTAAAGCGTTGATAGAACGCGAAGTTTTACTAAAAAACATGCCACATATCAGCTGGCCGATGCGATTTGTTCTGCCCTATCACAAAGACATGCGTTTTGAAGGTGATACACCGACGTCGAAATTGCTTTCGACAATAATGCCGTGGATGAAGGGGCGCAGGCCCGCATGGCTGATCCGGCTTGGATTGTTCATGTATGATAATCTGGGGGGGCGCAAAATCCTTCCTGGCACGCATGTTGTTGACCTAAGCAAGCGACCCGTAGGGGCGCCGTTAAAGGACAAGTTCAAAACGGCCTATGAATATTCTGATTGCTGGATCGAAGATGCCCGACTTGTCGTCTTGAATGCACGCGATGCGGAAGAACGTGGCGCGACAATCATGACGCGTACCAAAGTGATCAGCGCCACCCGCGTTGACGGGCATTGGGAAATCGTGACCGAACATGATGGCAACCAAAAAACCCATACCGCGCGGGCATTGGTTAACGCGGGCGGCCCTTGGGTTGAAAATATCGTGCGGGATGTGGCGCGTCTGAATACTTCGGAAGGGGTGCGGTTGGTGCGGGGCAGCCATATCGTGACGAAGAAACTGTTTGACCATGACAAAAGCTATTTTTTCCAAGGCGAAGATGGCCGGATCATATTCGCAATTCCTTACGAAACCGATTTTACACTTATCGGCACAACAGATGCAGAGCATGAAAATCTGTCAGAAAAGCCGTATGCGACCGATGAAGAGCAGGATTATCTTTGTGCGTTTGCGTCGCAGTATTTTGAGAAACCAGTGACACGCGGTGATGTGGTTTGGACGTATTCAGGGGTGCGACCGCTTTATGACGATGGGGCGAAATCAGCCACGGCAGCAACCCGTGACTATGTTTTGTCGTTGGATCAGAATGGTGCGCCGTTGTTGAATATCTTTGGCGGGAAAATCACGACATATCGGAAACTGGCTGAAAATGCGCTGGCGAAGCTCGCACCACTTGTCGGAGGGACAAAGCCTTGGACTGCAATCGCAGCACTCCCTGGCGGTGATTTCAAGGTGTCGGAACGGGACCAACTGGTCACGAATTTACAAACGGATTATCCGTTCTTGACCCATACTTGGGCGCTGCGGCTGATCAAAGGCTACGGCACAGAGGCGCGGTTAATCATGGGTTCAGCCAAGTCGGCCGCCGATTTGGGTCAGGATTTCGGCGCGACCCTGACCGCAGCAGAGGTCAAATGGCTGATGTCGCGCGAATATGCCTGCACCGCAGAAGATGTTGTCTGGCGTCGTTCCAAACTAGGTTTGCGGATGACAAAAGAACAAATCGCAACGCTAGACACTTACATGGCCGCTTGAGCCTGTCGCGACAGGCGCTACGCTAGAGAAAACCGGGGGAATACCATGACATATATTCTGGCGATCGACCAAGGCACCACGTCGAGCCGGGCAATCATTTTTGATGCCGACATGCGCGTGAAAGCCACTGCGCAGGAAGAATTCCCTCAGCATTTCCCGCAGTCGGGTTGGGTTGAACACGATCCGTCCGACATTTGGTCGTCGGTTGCATCGACATGCCGCGGGGCCATCGAAAAGGCGGGGATCACTGCCGAAGATGTGGTGGCGATTGGCATCACAAACCAACGCGAGACAACCCTGATCTGGGACAAGAAAACAGGCGAACCGATCCACAATGCGATCGTTTGGCAAGACCGCCGTACGGCGCCATTTTGCGAAGAATTACGCGCTGAAGGATTTGAAGCGACAATCACGCAAAAAACCGGCTTGCTGGCGGACCCCTATTTTTCAGGCACGAAAGTCCACTACATCCTGAACAAAGTCGAAGGCGCCCGCGCACGCGCCGAAGCGGGTGAATTGCTTTTCGGGACTGTCGACAGTTACCTGATCTGGAAGCTGACAGGTGGCAAGCGGCACGTCACGGATGCGACCAACGCCGCCCGGACAATGCTATATGACATCCGCAAGGGTAGGTGGAGCACCACAATCTGTGACCGTTTCGGCATACCTGCGGCGATGCTGCCCGAGGTTCTTGATTGTGCTGCTGATTTCGGGATGACACGTGCAGACCTGTTCGGAAAAGAGCTCCCCATTCTAGGGGTAGCGGGCGATCAGCAAGCGGCAACCATCGGGCAGGCGTGTTTTCAACCCGGCATGTTGAAGTCGACCTATGGAACAGGGTGTTTTGCTTTGCTGAACACCGGTGATACTTTGGTCGAGAGCCAAAAAAGACTATTGGGAACAATTGCCTACCAGTTCGATGGGAAGCCAACCTACGCACTGGAAGGGTCCATTTTTATTGCAGGTGCTGTGGTTCAGTGGCTGCGTGATGGCTTGAAGATTATCCGCGAAGCCAAAGAAACCCAGCCCTTGGCGCAAACTGCTGATCAGGGTCAAGAGCTTTACATGGTGCCCGCGTTCACTGGACTAGGTGCGCCCTATTGGGACGCTGACGCGCGTGGTGCAATTTACGGTTTGACCCGCAATTCCGGTCCCGCCGAACTCGCCCGTGCTGCATTGGAAAGCGTGGGATTTCAAACGCGTGATCTGTTGGAAGCAATGAAAAGCGATTGGAAAGCCTCTGACGCCGATGGTGTCTTGCGTGTCGATGGCGGGATGAGCGCATCTGACTGGTCAATGCAGTTCCTGTCCGACATCATCGGCGCCCCCGTTGATCGTCCAACTGTCCTAGAAACGACCGCCCTTGGCGTTGCATGGCTCGCTGGCATGCGCGCAGGTGTTTATCCTGATCAAGAGGGGTTTGCCGCCAATTGGGCGCTGGATAGACGTTTCGAACCCGCTATGGACGCCACACAACGCGAACGGCGCTATGCAGGCTGGAAAGACGCGGTGCGGCGTACACTGACTAAAGAGTAGATCTGCGATTATCGTCGGCCGAGTTCCCAAACCTCAAACTCTACGGCACGTTTTTCGCGCAGTTTTTCTTCGACTTCGGCAGAAAGTGTCAAATTCATTGTTGGCGAAACATTCTTCTGCTTGAGCGTGATTTTGAACTCTAGACGATCCTCTAGGTAAGCGATGACCTTGTCCCATTGCTCATATTGGAACAAATGTTGGGCGCCGATGTCGCCGTCGTTGATGCGCAGAAATTTGTTTTGGGATCCGACGTTTGCGAATGGCGCTGGCTGCCCTTTGCAATATTCAAGCACGAAATCATCAAAGCTGGTGTCTCGTGTGCAGTTTTCATGTCCGATCAATTCCTCTCGCGTTCTGTAGCGATACCAACTGCCTAGCCAGTCAACCGGATTGCGCACGATCGCCATCAACTCTGGCTTTTGTCCGCCTGCTTGAACGAAGTAGGGCTTAAGGAATCGTTTGTAGCGGTAGCACGGAGCATGTTTAATTTCTGGCGGGTCGCGAAAAACCATTGAAGCACGCGGCGCAAGCGCACCTTGCAAAGCCGTCGATCCCGTTTTCGGAACTGCAAGCAGCACCAGATTTTCTTTCCAGAAAACAAGCATTTGATCCCCGCAACGCATCCAGTCTTGGTTTACCCATAAGCCATAAACGATTTCTTAACCACAGCCGGTCAAGAGTGTTCATAGAAATTTTAGTTGCAATGTTCTCTTTTTGGTCTCATTAAGAATGAGAACACAATAAGAACAAAAGCAGTGATTGCCGCCCTGATGGTGGCATGAAATAAGGACGCGAAACATGGCAACGGCAGAACTCCTCAAAATGACTGATAAAAAGACAGCGGACAAAGAAAAGGCGCTTGAAAGCGCTTTGGCGCAGATCGAACGGCAGTTCGGCAAGGGCTCTATTATGAAGCTCGGCGGTCAAAACCAGATGCCTGATATCGAGGCGACATCAACGGGTTCGCTTGGACTTGATATTGCGCTTGGTATTGGTGGTTTGCCTAAAGGCCGTGTGATCGAAATTTACGGCCCTGAATCGTCCGGCAAGACAACTTTGACCCTGCATGCAATTGCCGAAGAGCAGAAAAAAGGTGGTGTTTGTGCATTCGTGGACGCAGAACATGCTCTTGATCCGAGCTATGCTAAAAAGCTGGGTGTTAACCTTGATGAACTGCTGATTTCGCAACCTGATACCGGCGAACAAGCGCTTGAGATTGTCGACACGCTGGTTCGTTCCGGCGCGGTTAGTTTGGTTGTGATCGATTCGGTTGCAGCTTTGACACCCAAATCAGAGCTTGAAGGCGATATGGGCGATAGTTCCGTCGGTGTGCATGCGCGCTTGATGAGCCAAGCGATGCGTAAATTGACGGGCTCAATCAACCGCTCTGGCTGCATGGTGATCTTCATTAACCAGATTCGGATGAAGATTGGTGTGATGTTTGGTTCTCCCGAGACAACAACTGGTGGCAACGCCTTGAAATTCTACGCGTCGGTCCGTTTGGATATTCGCCGTATTGGCGCGATCAAAGACCGTGATGAAATCGTAGGTAATGCGACCCGTGTTAAAGTTGTGAAAAACAAGGTTGCACCGCCTTTCAAGCAAGTTGAGTTTGACATCATGTACGGTGAAGGCATCTCGAAGACGGGTGAATTGCTCGACCTTGGCGTGAAAGCCGGGATTGTTGAAAAGTCCGGTGCCTGGTTTAGCTATGGTGACGAACGTATTGGGCAGGGACGTGAAAACTCCAAACTGTTCTTGCGGGATAACAAACGGATCGCTCTTGAAATTGAAGACAAGATTCGCGCGGCACACGGTCTGGACTTTGCAATGCCCGATGACATTGAAAGCGATGGTGGTGACGACCTCGTCGAGGTCTAAGACCGCTGAAGGCGACTGCAAGATTGCCCACATCATCATAGATTGACGGAAAATACCTGAGAAGGGGTGTCGCAATAGCGGCACCCTTTTTCATTTAGGCACAACCCAGATTGTGCATTCCAGTTTGTTTTGCGTGTGATTTCCCGACCAGAACTGATCGTTTTCGTTTGCCTGTGGACAGCATGCGGGTGCAGGGCTATTTCTGCACTCTAATGCTTTAGACCTAGTGAAAGCCTGTTATGACAAGCCTTGCAGACATCCGTTCGACCTTTCTGAATTACTTCGACAAACAAGGCCACGAGATAGTGGCCTCCAGTCCATTGGTCCCGCGCAATGATCCAACTTTGATGTTTGCGAATTCCGGTATGGTTCAATTCAAAAACCTGTTTACCGGGGTTGAGACGCGCGACTACACCCGTGCGACCTCTAGTCAGAAATGCGTACGCGCTGGTGGTAAGCACAACGACCTTGATAACGTGGGCTATACCGCGCGCCACCACACGTTCTTTGAGATGTTGGGTAACTTTAGTTTCGGTGATTATTTTAAGGCCGAGGCAATTCCGTATGCTTGGGAATTGCTGACCAAGGAATTCGGCATTGATCGCGACCGCTTGTTAGTGACGGTCTATCACACCGATGATGAAGCCGCCAAGATTTGGAAGAAGGTCGCAGGTCTGAGCGATGACAAAATCATCCGCATTCCGACGGACGATAACTTCTGGCGTATGGGTCCAACTGGCCCGTGCGGTCCTTGTACCGAAATTTTCTATGATCACGGTGATCATATCTGGGGTGGCCCCCCGGGATCGGCCGAGGAAGATGGTGACCGTTTCATCGAGATTTGGAACGTTGTTTTCATGCAGAACGAGCAATTCGCAGATGGCACAATGAAGCCGCTGGAAATGCAATCGATTGACACTGGCATGGGGTTAGAGCGGATTGGCGCACTGCTCCAGGGCAAGCACGATAACTACGACACTGATGTGATGCGCGCGCTAATCGAAGCCTCTGCGCATGTGACATCTAGCGATCCGGATGGTCCCGGAAACACACACCACCGTGTCATTGCCGACCACCTGCGTTCGACTTCGTTTTTAATTGCAGAAGGTGTTTTGCCTTCAAATGAGGGTCGCGGTTATGTGCTGCGCCGGATCATGCGCCGAGCTATGCGTCATGCGCATTTGTTGGGATCAAAAGACCCTGTGATGCACCGCTTGGTTTCGGCTTTGGTGCAACAGATGGGGGCGGCTTATCCAGAACTTGGTCAAGGCCAACGCCTGATCGAAGAGACGTTGTTCAACGAAGAAATCCGCTTCAAGCAGACGCTGGACCGTGGATTGAAGCTGCTGGACGATGAATTGGCAGGTTTGCCAGATGATGCCGCATTGCCCGGTGAGGCGGCGTTCAAGCTTTATGATACGTACGGTTTCCCGCTTGATTTGACACAAGATGCGTTGCGCGAAAAAGGCCGGTCTGTTGACACAGACGGTTTCGACACGGCAATGGCCGCCCAGAAGGCCAAGGCGCGCGCGGCATGGTCGGGAACTGGCGAAGCAGCGGATAGTGCCGTTTGGTTCGATATTGCGGATGAAAGCGGGACGACTGACTTCCTGGGTTATGACACGTTGATCGCAGAGGGTCAGATTGCGGCATTGGTTGTTGACGGCGGAACTGCGACGCAGGCCGATGGCGAGGTGCAGATCGTTCTGAACCAAACTCCTTTTTACGCTGAATCTGGTGGTCAGGTTGGTGATGCAGGACTGTTGGTCACCGAAACCGGGAAGGCACAGATCACCGATACGAAGAAGGTGACGGGCCTTTACGTCCATTTTGCCAAAGTCACGGAAGGCTTTATTCGCAAAGGGCAGGGTGCTGAATTGCGCGTTGATCCAGCACGCCGCGCTGATATTCAGGCAAACCATTCGGCCACCCACCTATTGAACGAAGCACTGCGAGAAGTTTTGGGCGATCACATCGCGCAGCGCGGGTCACTAAATGCGCCTGATCGACTGCGGTTCGACTTTAGCCACACCAAGGCGATGTCTACCGATGAGTTGACCCGCGTTGAACGTGATGTGAACGCGATTATTCGCCAGAATAGCCGTGTAGAGACACGGATTATGACACCCGATGACGCTCGTGCTTTGGGTGCGCAGGCACTGTTTGGCGAAAAATACGGCGATGAAGTACGGGTCGTCTCGATGGGCCGTCAGGATGGATCTGGCAAGGGTGCGAAGGGCAATACCTATTCGCTTGAGCTTTGCGGTGGTACGCACGTTTCGCAGTTGGGCGAGATCGGTGCATTTGTTGCATTAGGCGACAGTGCGTCCAGTGCAGGTGTGCGCCGGATCGAAGCGCTGACTGGTCAGGCTGCATTGGATTACCTGCGCGCGCAAGACGCCCGCTTGGGTCAGACTGCGGCTGTTCTCAAGGCACCGGCATCCGAGGTTGCAGATCGGGTGAAAGCCTTGATGGACGAACGCAAGGCGCTTTCAAATGAAGTTGCGCAATTGCGCCGTGAACTGGCAATGGGCGGTGGTGCGCAAGCCGCCAACCCATCCGAGGTGATCAACGGCGTGGCTTTTCAGGCGCAGGTATTGTCAGGTGTCACAGGCAAGGATTTGCCTGCATTGATTGACGAGATGAAGTCTTCGATGGGCAGTGGCGCAGTGCTTTTGATTGCGGATGCTGGCGGCAAGGCTGCAGTGGCGGTTGGTGTAACTGCCGATCTGACAGACCGCGTTTCAGCCGTGGATCTGTTGCGTGCCGTCACGCCAGAGCTTGGCGGCAAAGGTGGTGGTGGCCGACCGGATATGGCGCAAGGTGGAGGTGCGTCGGCCGAAAATGCCGACGCAGCGATTGCGGCCGCGAAGGCTGTACTTGAGGCGTTGAAATGACCGCGCTGTGGGTAAGCCACGTTAAAGTCACTGACCCAGATCGCTATGCTGAATACGCAAAACGCGCGACGGTCGCTATTGCCGATCACGGCGGCGTCTTTCTGGCGCGGGGCGGGTATTATCTTCAGAAAGAAGGGCCAGATCGCCCGCGTAATGTGGTCGTGCGTTTCCCCAGCGTTGCCGCCGCAAATGATTGTTATGAATCAAAAGCTTACCAAGAGGCGCTAAGTTTCGCCAACGGTGCGTCCGAGCGTGAACTCAGCATTTTCGAAGAGATCACTTGAAAGGTCAGCTTTCTGAAATGATGGCGCGCCATGCGCGTGTTGGCAGGCTTGATTGGATTGGGCTGCGCGCCGAACGCTATGCGCCTATTGATGTGGTTCAGGACGTACACATCGACGAAACCGGACTGGTGGGTGATCATGGACGTACGGGCAAACGCGCAGTTACGTTGATCCAGGCGGAACATCTGCCCGTTATTGCTGCTTTTGCAGGCAAAGCCGAAGTGACACCCCAAGAATTACGTCGAAATCTGGTCGTGTCTGGCCTTAATTTGCTAGCTTTGCGCAAAGGTTTCTTGCAGATCGGCGATGCCGTGCTGGAAATCCACGGACCATGCCCGCCGTGTTCAAGGATGGAAAAGATATTGGGTGCGGGGGGCTACAACGCCATGCGCGGTCATGGGGGGTGGTATGCCAGCGTCGCCCAAACAGCGCGGATCGCAGTTGGGGATCGGGTCACGCCAGTCCAGCGCGACCCGATTGATTCTTAGCCTGCGCGCGATTGGCGCTTACGCTCGTGCGGATCAAGGAAACGCTTACGTAGGCGGATCGCATTTGGTGTAACTTCAACCAGTTCATCATCGTCGATGTAAGCAATCGCTTGCTCGAGCGACATGGTGATCGGCGTCGTCAAACGAACCGCTTCGTCGGTACCGGACGCACGAACGTTGGTCAGCTGTTTACCCTTCAACGGGTTCACTTCCAGATCGTTTTCACGGCTGTGTTCACCGATGATCATGCCTTGATAAACGGCCTCTTGGACGCCGATGAAGAACTTGCCGCGATCTTCCAGTTTCCACAATGCGAACGCCACGGACGTGCCGTTTTCCATTGAGATCAGAACACCTTGACGACGGCCCTGGATCTTACCCTTGTAAGGTGCCCAGCCGTGGAAAAGGCGGTTTAGTACGCCAGTACCGCGTGTGTCTGTCAAGAATTCGCCGTGATAACCGATCAGGCCGCGCGATGGGACCAGTGCGATAATACGTGTTTTGCCAGCGCCAGCAGGCTTCATTTCCATCAGTTCGCCCTTGCGGGGACCTGTGATTTTTTCCACCACGGAACCAGTGTATTCATCATCCACATCAATGGTGACTTCTTCGATGGGTTCGTTGCGGACGCCATCGATGTCTCTGTAAATCACCTGCGGGCGCGAGATTGACAGCTCGAACCCTTCGCGGCGCATGTTTTCAATCAAAACGCCCATCTGCAATTCGCCACGGCCAGAGACCTCGAACGCGTCGCCACCGGGTGTGTCGGCGATCTTGATCGCAACGTTAACTTCGGCTTCTTTCATCAGGCGGTCACGGATGACGCGCGACTGTACTTTTTTGCCGTCTTTACCAGCCAATGGGCTGTCATTGATGCCAAAGGTTACTGTGATCGTTGGCGGATCAATCGGCTGTGCCGGAATCGCATCTGTGACGGACAGGTCGCAGATTGTATCAGCAACTGTTGCCTTGGTCATACCAGCCAGCGTGACGATATCGCCAGCTTCGGCCACATCAATGGCAGTTTGGGACAGGCCACGAAACGCCAGAACTTTCGAGACGCGGAACTGCTCGATTTTTTTGCTGTCGCGCGCCAAAGCTTGAACCGTTTCACCAGCCTTGAGCGAGCCGGATTCAACACGGCCCGTTAGAATGCGGCCAATGAAGGGGTCAGCGGAAAGCGTCGTCGCCAACATGCGGAATGGTTCTTTTTTGTGCGCGATCTGCGCAGGGGCAGGCACGTGCGCGATAATTTTATCGAACAGCGCATCAAGGTTCTTGCGCGGGCCTTCCAGCGTGTCATCGCACCAGCCAGAACGGCCAGATGCGAACATCGTCGGGAAATCGAGCTGATCATCATTGGCTTCAAGAGCAGCAAACAGGTCAAACACTTCGTCAACCGCGCGGTCAGGCTCGCCGTCTGCTTTGTCGACTTTGTTCACGACGACGATTGGACGCAGGCCAAGTGCCAGTGCTTTGGATGTTACGAATTTTGTCTGTGGCATCGCGCCCTCGGCGGCATCAACCAGCAACACAACGCCGTCGACCATAGACAGGATCCGTTCCACTTCGCCACCAAAGTCGGCGTGGCCGGGGGTGTCGACGATGTTGATGCGCGTGCCCTTCCATTCGACAGAGGTGCATTTCGCAAGGATCGTGATACCACGCTCGCGCTCGATGTCGTTGCTGTCCATCGCGCGTTCAGTTGTGGTTTCGTTGTCGCGGTAAACACCGGATTGCTTGAGTAGTTCATCAACAAGTGTCGTCTTGCCGTGGTCAACGTGCGCGATAATCGCGATATTGCGGATATCCATAGGTTCAGCCTTTTGGGTAAGTTGCCGCGCGGATACCGTGCATGCGCAGCAAATGCTAGCCCTTATCGCGGGGCTTTCTTAATCTACCTTACGATAGTGTTTTTATGGCCTGTCGGGCCGATGATCGGATCAGATCAACTAGAGTGCGGCGTTCAGGTTCTCTTCGATCTTTTCCAAGAACCCGATTGTAGTCAGCCAGCCTTGATCGGGGCCAACCAGCAACGCCAGATCTTTGGTCATAAACCCGCTTTCCACCGTATCGACGATCACCTTTTCCAATGTGTCGGCAAACTTCATCAATTCTGCATTGTCATCCAGTTTTGCGCGGTGCTTAAGTCCGCCAGTCCACGCAAAGATCGACGCGATCGAGTTGGTAGAGGTTGCTTGCCCCGCCTCGTGCTGGCGGAAGTGGCGGGTGACGGTGCCGTGGGCGGCTTCTGCTTCGACGATTTTGCCATCGGGGGTCATCAGCTGCGATGTCATAAGCCCCAGCGATCCAAAGCCCTGCGCAACTGTGTCCGATTGCACGTCGCCGTCGTAGTTTTTGCATGCCCAAACGAATTTTCCGGACCATTTCATCGCGGATGCAACCATGTCGTCGATCAGACGGTGCTGGTATTCGATACCGGCTTCGTCGAATTTATCTTTGAACTCGGCGTCGAAGATTTCTTGGAACAGGTCTTTGAAACGCCCGTCATAGGCTTTGAGGATCGTGTTCTTCGTGGACAAATAAACCGGCCAACCAAGATTCAGGCCATAATTGAAGGACGCGCGCGCAAAATCGATGATTGACGCGTCAAGGTTATACATGCCCATCGCAACACCTGCGCCGGGGCTGTCAAAGACCTCTTTTTCGATCACGGCACCGTCTTCGCCAACGAATTTCATCGTCAGTTTACCAGGACCAGGCATTAGAAAATCAGTGGCTTTATACTGGTCCCCAAAGGCATGACGCCCGATGACAATTGGATCTGTCCAACCCGGCACAAGGCGTGGCACGTTTTTGCAGATAATTGGCGCACGGAACACTACGCCACCCAAAATGTTGCGGATCGTCCCGTTGGGCGAACGCCACATCTGTTTCAGGCCGAATTCCTCGACCCGATCTTCGTCCGGGGTAATCGTTGCGCATTTTACACCAACGCCGACTTCTTTAATCTTCTCTGCGGCATCAATCGTGATTTGGTCGTTCGTTTCGTCGCGGACCTGCATCGCCAGATCATAGTAAAGCAAATCAACGTCCAGATACGGCAGGATCAGCTTATCCTTGATAAAGTGCCACATGATCCGTGTCATTTCATCGCCATCAAGTTCGACGATGGGGTTCGCTACTTTGATCTTGGACATCACAGGCTCCGCTTTTGTTTACATCAGGGGAAAATGGTAGGCCCGGCAGGACTTGAACCCGCAACCAAAGCGTTATGAGCGCTCTGCTCTAACCAATTGAGCTACAGGCCCCCTTGTGCTTTTGGAGTAGCAGACCGGACAGGGTGGTCAAGCCCGCGATGCATTGAAATTCGCGTCATCCCTGTTCCATTTGGCATTGGGATGCGCTAACGACGCGGAAACTGACAGGAGTGCCCCAGATGAGCGCGAAGAATGGCCTGACATACGCCGATGCCGGTGTTGATATTGATGCTGGCAATACGCTGGTCGAACGGATCAAACCGGCAGCCAAGCGCACGGCGCGGCCCGGTGTGATGTCCGGTCTGGGTGGTTTCGGTGCGCTGTTTGATTTGAAGGGTGCAGGTTATACCGACCCCATCCTCGTGGCCGCGACTGACGGTGTTGGCACCAAGCTGCGGATCGCGATTGATACAGGCAATGTGGACACAATCGGCATTGATCTGGTCGCCATGTGCGTCAACGATCTGGTTTGTCAGGGTGCAGAGCCATTGTTTTTCCTCGACTACTTTGCCACTGGCAAGCTTGAGCTGGATCAGGCGACGCGGATTATTGAAGGCATTGCTGCAGGTTGCGAAGCCTCTGGTTGCGCACTGATCGGTGGTGAAACGGCTGAAATGCCGGGCATGTATCATGATGGCGATTTTGATCTGGCCGGTTTTGCCGTGGGTGCGATGGAACGTGGTGCGGACTTGCCTGCGGGCGTTGTCGCGGGGGATGTTCTTTTGGGTCTCGCTTCAGATGGTGTGCATTCCAATGGATATTCTCTGGTGCGCCGTATCGTAGAACTTTCTGGTCTATCATGGGATGACAAAGCACCGTTTGCGGATGCGCCATTGGGCGAGGCTTTGCTTGCGCCGACCCGTCTTTATGTCAAACAAGCGCTGACCGCTGTGCGGGCAGGGGGTGTGCATGCGCTGGCCCATATTACGGGTGGTGGTTTGATAGAGAACCTTGAGCGCGTACTGCCTGAAGGTCTGGGCGCAGAAATAGATTTGAATGCTTGGGATTTGCCGCCGGTATTTCGCTGGCTCGCTGAAACGGGCGGCATGGCCGAGGCTGAACTGCTGAAAACCTTCAATGCAGGTGTGGGCATGGTTTTGGCCGTAGAAGCGGATCAGGCGGCGGCGCTGACAGCGTTGTTGGTCGAGGCAGGTGAAACAGTTCATCAACTTGGCACAGTTACGTCCAGCGAAGGCATGCACTACAGCGGTTCGCTTTTGTGACAAAACGCGTGGCCATCCTGATTTCGGGTGGCGGCTCGAATATGGTTGCTTTGGTGAATTCCATGCAGGGCGACCATCCGGCGCGGCCTGTTTTGGTATTGTCGAATGATCCAGAAGCAGGTGGACTGGCAAAGGCGGATGCGCTTGGGGTTGCGACCGCTTGTGTTGATCACAAACCATTCGGCAAAGACCGTGCCGCGTTTGAAGTGGCATTGCAGGCCGCACTTGAAGCCGCCAACCCAGATATCATTTGTCTTGCTGGTTTCATGCGTATTTTGACATCTGATTTCACCCGGAAATGGGAAGGTCGTATGCTGAATATCCACCCTTCATTGCTGCCAAAGTATAAGGGGCTGCATACCCACGCCCGCGCACTTGAGGCGGGCGACACAGAACACGGATGTTCGGTGCATGAAGTAACAGCTGCTCTTGATGACGGACCCATCCTTGGGCAGGCACGGATGTCGATAGCAGCAGGCGACACGCCCGATACACTGGCCGCGCGGCTCTTGCCGTTGGAACATGCGCTTTATCCTGCGGTATTGCGCCGCTTTGCCCTTGGTGATCGCAGCCGGCTTGATCTGCAAGGTTAGCGGTGCCTTTCCATCGGGCAATCTATCGCCTATCAACGCTTTAACGCACGACGCGCATGTAAGATCGACGGAAAATTTATGAAGACTATTACCACGACCGAAGATTTGGCCGCATTCTGTCTAGAGGCCGCAAAACGCCCCTATGTGACCGTTGATACCGAATTTCTGCGCGAACGGACCTATTATTCCAAGCTCTGCTTGGTGCAACTGGCCTATCAGGATGACACCAGTGACGATGCCGTCCTTGTTGATCCACTGGCGGATGGTTTGTCTTTGGCTCCTCTTTACGACCTCTTTCAAGATGCTGGTTGCGTCAAAGTTTTCCATGCAGCCCGCCAAGACCTCGAGATTTTTTACGTCGATGCAGGTGTCATTCCCGAGCCGCTGTTTGACACCCAAGTTGCTGCAATGGTCTGCGGATTTGGTGAACAGGCCGGATACGAGACACTGGTGCGCAAAATTGCAAAGTCCGATCTGGATAAGTCTTCGCGCTTTACCGACTGGTCACGCCGCCCGCTGACAGATGCGCAGGCAACCTATGCGATCGGCGATGTGACGCACTTACGCGATATCTATGAATACTTGTCGGACCGTTTGGCAAAGACCAGCCGCACCAAATGGGTGGCCGAAGAAATGGCCGTCCTGAAGGATCCCGCAACGTACCAAGCTGACCCGGAAAACGCATGGAAACGTGTTAAGACGCGGACCCAGTCAGGCAAGTTTATGGCGATTGTGCGTGAACTGGCCCGCTTTCGTGAAAGCTATGCCCAAGAACGCAACATCCCGCGCACCCGCGTGTTCAAAGACGATGCCTTGGTCGAAATCGCATCAACCAAGCCGCAATCAGAGCAGGATCTAGGCCGTTCGCGCCTATTGCTTCGCGAGGCCCGCAGGGGTGACATCGCCGCGGGTATTATTGAATGCGTCAAAGCAGGTATTGCGACGAAACCGGAAGATATGCCCAAGGTTGATAACACGCGCGCCAAATTGCAGGTGAACCCTGCATTGGCGGACATGTTGCGGGTCTTGCTGAAAGCCAAAACTGATACGGCAGACGTGGCGCCAAAACTGATCGCTTCGGCATCTGATCTGGACGCGCTGGCGGCAGGTGAACGAGATGTTCCAGCCCTTAAAGGCTGGCGCGGCGAAGTGTTTGGTAAAGAAGCACTGGAGTTGTGCGAAGGTCGCGTTGGACTGGCCGTCAAAGGTCAGAAGGTCGTGACCGTCAGGTTTTGAACTGGACCAAAGGTAGGCGCCGCCCTACCTAAAAGTCAGACAAACACGTGAGAGAGTGCAATGGCGAACCCCGATTTTGAAGAACTTGTGGAAACCTTTGAATTCCTTGACGATTGGGAAGACCGCTATCGTCATGTGATCGATATGGGTAAAGCGATGGACCCGCTAGAGGACGCATTGCGCGTGCCTGCTACCAAGGTTGACGGCTGCGCCAGTCAAGTCTGGCTTGTACCACAAATCAAAGACGGCATTTTCACCTTTCGCGGAGAAAGTGATGCGATGATTGTGCGTGGGCTGATTGCCGTTCTCTTGGCGCTTTATAACGATCAACCGGTTGCCGATGTCGTGAAGATCAATGCCGTAGCAGAACTGGAACGGCTTGGGTTGAACGACCACTTGTCGGCGCAGCGTTCCAACGGGTTGCGGGCGATGGTCGAGCGTATCCAGCAAACCGCAGCAGCGGCTTAAGGCGATAATCCTGTTAGCGCAGGTGTCAGATCGCCATAGCCGGTAAATCGTCGTTCAAAAGGCAGACCTAGTCTGGCGGCACAATCTTGGGCTTTTGCGGTCAACGCAGGATCGTCAGTCTGAGCCTGATAAACTAATTTTTCATAGTTCCCGAAATACATGTCGCGCAGTTCCGGGTGGCGACCAAGGCCCAGTGGCTCCCAGACGAATGCATCAAACTGGCGCACCAGAAAATCAGTCAGGTAAAAGGCGGTGAATTCGTCGCGGGCCGCAAATGTATCGTTGCCTTCGAAGAAAGAATAACAGTGCGGCCCCTCAATCATACCAATGCCCATGTCTGCACAGGCAACTTCCAAAAGCCCACCGGTGCCGCAATCGGCGTAGACCGCAAAAATCTGTTCGTAAGAATCGCGATATTTTTCAACGGCTTCGCGGATCGCGGGGATAATTTTGTCAGGGTAATTGTGATAGATCGCGGGCAGGCATTGTAAGTCCAGATGATCTAACCCATTGGCAGATTTTACCGCCAGGATCTCGCGGGCCAAGGCGCCGCAGGCGATCAGCAGGACCGACCCCGCACCTGCAGGGGACAGTCCGGATTCCGTCAAAGTTGCATCCGTTGTCATGCGTCCCCATCATCATTCTTGGATTTGCGATCCGCATAGACCCGCCAAGCAAAGGATATGCAAAGCGCTGTCAGAGTGAGGCCGGCAAGCCCCATCGTCGGTGAGACTTGCAAAACATCAGTAAACGCAAGCGTGCCGCTGACGGTCACCGCAGCGAGCGTAAATACAACGGCAATGATTTTCATGAGAAGATGAAACGGCATGGTGTCCTCCTGTTAACTGACAGATAGGGGCACCATGCCGTGATGTTAAGATCAGGCTGATGCAGAAGCTTGGTTATGCTTGCGGGCCATAAAGGTCTTGGCGGTTTCAACAGCAACAGCCGCGTCGCGGCAATATGCGTCTGCACCAATGGCTTTGCCGAATTCTTCATTCAAAGGCGCACCGCCGACCAACACGATGTAGTCATCGCGCATGCCTTTTTCGATCATCGTGTCGATCACGACTTTCATGTAGGGCATTGTGGTTGTCAGCAGGGCGGACATGCCAAGGATGTCTGGCTGTTCTGCCTCGATCGCGTCAAGGTACGAATCGACAGAGTTGTTAATGCCAAGGTCGACAACTTCAAAGCCCGCACCTTCCATCATCATAGAGACAAGGTTCTTGCCGATGTCGTGGATGTCACCTTTGACAGTGCCGATTACCATTTTGCCGACGCGCGGCGCACCGGTTTCGGCCAGAAGTGGCTTGAGAATAAACATCCCGCCCTTCATGGCGTTCGCAGCCAAAAGAACCTCTGGTACAAACAAAATACCGTCACGGAAGTCGTGCCCGACGATCGTCATACCACCGACCAGTGCCTCGGTCAGGATCCGGTAAGGGGTCCAATTACGCTCAAGAAGGATATTCACACCTTCTTCGATTTCTTCCTTCATGCCGTCGTAGAGGTCATCGAACATTTGCGCGACGAGGTCTTCATCGTTCAGTTCAGACAGGATGATGTCGTTTTCTTCGTCGGACATGGCCAACCCTTTGCTTTGTATTGGTTCAACACTATTGCGCGTATTTACATTTTTCTACCTGTTAATTTCCGACATTCGTAAGAGCGGCACCGACCTGCTCTTGTCCATGTTCTTGCAATGTTCTAACATTTGATATGGATGATCTACCCCCTCAGAAGTCTCATCGCACGCCAGGGCGGGCAGCGGGCTTGAATCCAGATGTGCGGTTTGACCGCTTTCACAAAGAAGCAGTCGATGACGGCTGGGATCAGCCCGAAGATTTGCCCGTTCTACGCACCGAAGTTCGTGATGAAATGGCGCGCAGCGTGATAGCGCGCAATACTTCGCCTGATCTGTCGTTTGATCGGTCAATCAATCCTTACAGGGGTTGCGAACACGGCTGCATTTATTGTTTTGCGCGGCCCAGCCATGCGTTTCTAGGCCTTTCACCAGGCCTGGATTTTGAAACGAAACTGGTTGCCAAGCCGAACGCGGCATCACAGTTGGAAAAAGAGCTTTCCAATCCACGCTATGTCCCGAAAATGATCGCTATCGGCACCAATACGGATGCCTATCAGCCAATTGAAAAGAAACGCGAAATTATGCGCGATGTGCTTAAGGTGCTGTCTGCTTTCAACCATCCCGTCGGCATTGTTACAAAGGGCACTTTGATCGAACGGGACGCGGATATATTGGGTCCAATGGCACAAAAGGGACTGGCGCGGGTGGGGGTGTCTTTGACCACGCTGGACCCCAAATTGTCACGCGTTATGGAACCGCGTGTTCCCTCGCCCAAAGCGCGGTTGCGGACAATCCGCACACTTACGGACGCGGGTATTCCAGTGCGGGTTATGGTTTCTCCGGTCGTGCCCGCACTGACGGATCACGAACTTGAGGCGATCCTGACAGCGGCGAAAGAAGCGGGTGCCGTAGCTGCATCCTCGATAGTGCTGCGGTTGCCACGCGAAGTGGCTCCCTTGTTTCGCGATTGGTTAGAAACGCATTACCCTGATCGGGCAGCGCGGGTCATGGGGCGGGTGCGTGAATTGCATGGTGGGGCTGACTATGACCCTAACTTTGGCACCAGAATGGTCGGGCAGGGCGCTTGGGCCACACTGCTGCGGCAGCGTTTCAAGCTTGCTGCACGCAAGCTTGGGCTGGATCGATCATTGCCGGAGTTGCGCACGGATCTCTTTGTAAAACCGCCGCAAGCTGGTGATCAGCTCACGTTACTCTAAGACTGGCGACGACGTCCGCGACGAGGTGAGGCCGTTGGGCCCGCGCCATCGGTTCCGTCAGACACTGACGAAAATCCACCGAGCGCATCAGTAATCGCTTCCAATGTCGGGCGCCCGCCTCTTGGACGTGTCTCAAGCGCTTCACGCATCGCGACAAGATGTTCGGGCGTTGTGCCACAGCAACCACCAATAATGGTCGCGCCGCAATCGCGGGCCAAAACGGCATAATCAGCCATCAGCGCGGGTGTCCCGTCATAGTGGATGTGCCCATCATGATATTTTGGGATGCCAGCGTTGCCCTTGGCAATGATCGGCAAATCGGAACCTGCCTCGCTGAAGCCCAGGACTGTACGCAGCAAATCCGATGCGCCAACGCCGCAGTTGGCACCGAACGCTAGGGGTTGATAGTTCAATTTGCCAAGCCGTTTTACCATCTCGGCAGATGTGATTCCCATCATCGTGCGGCCTGCCGTGTCAAAGCTCATCGTGCCACACCATGGCATGTCAGCCATAGCAAAGGCTTCTGCGGCGGCTGCATATTCTTCGACCGCACTGATCGTTTCGACCCAAAGCACGTCTGCACCGCCCGCTTTCAGGCCTTCAGCCTGTTCATGGAACATCTCGACCGCGATTTCATGGGTAAGGCTGCCCATAGGCGACATGATCTCGCCTGTCGGGCCAACAGAACCTGCAACAACGATCGTCCGGCCAGAGGCATCAGCAACTTCGCGACCGAGTTCGGCGGCGGCTTTGTTGAGTTCATGCACGCGGCCCTGCGCCCCATGCAGTTTCAACCGCGAAGCATTGCCGCCAAAGCTGTTGGTCAGGAAAATATCGCTGCCTGCATCTGCCGCACCTTTGTAAAGTGCAGTGATTTTTGCAGTTTCGTCGACATTCCACATCTCGGGCGCGTCACCTGACATCAATCCCATATTGAACAGGTTTGTACCTGTGGCACCGTCAGCCATCAGCCAATCACGTGTTTCAAGCAGTTTGGACAGGGCGTTGGTCATGGTGCTTCGGGCTCCGTAAATGCATGGGTTTCGGTGTCATGTCTGATCTGCAAACACAAATGCAAATGATGCATATTCATTATGAACAAACCAACAAAGCCGCACTTGTTATGCGCGGCTTTGCTTGAAATGTATCGAGATCTTGATGGCAGGGGTTTTTAGACTTCACCCATCAACTGCGTTTTGGCTTCAGCCATCAAGGCGTCCATTTTGGCGCGCAATGTTGCCTCGTCGACCAAGTCGCCAAGATCACCGGCCACTTTGCGATATACGTCTTCATGACCAGCTTCTTCAAAATCTGACTTGATCACTTCTTTGGCGTATTCTGCGGCCTCGTCTGCTGATTTACCCAGCAGATCAGCGGCCCAAAGTCCCAAAAGCTTGTTGCGGCGGGCTTCGGCCTTAAACAGCATTTCTGCGTCGTGGGCGAATTTGTTCTCAAACGCGTTCTCGCGATCGTCAAAGGTGCTCATCGGATTAGCCTCGTGTTTTGATATGGTTCTCTTGATATGCCCCTGCTGGTGCTTGCCTGCAAGGGGGGCTTGCACTATCAGGCGCATAAGACGCAATCCGCGCGAGTTGCGCACAAGCGCGAAGGGGGCATGATGGCACGCCGCAAGAAGATTTACGAAGGCAAAGCAAAGATACTATATGAAGGCCCTGAGCCGGGCACGCTTGTGCAGTATTTTAAGGATGATGCGACCGCTTTCAACGCCGAAAAGAAAGCTGTGATCGAAGGCAAAGGCGTGTTGAATAACCGCCTGTGCGAGTTCTTCATGACCGGACTTGCCCAAATTGGAATCCCTACGCATTTTATCAAACGTTTGAACATGCGCGAGCAGTTGATCCGTCAGGTCGAGATTATTCCGCTTGAGGTCATTGTGCGTAACTTTGCGGCAGGCACTATGGCAAAACGTATGGGCATGGAAGAAGGCACAGCATTGCCGCGCCCAATCGTTGAGTTTTCATACAAAGACGACAGTCTTGGTGATCCGCTTGTTCCAGAAGAGTATATTATCGCGTTTGGTTGGGCGTCGCAGCAGGAAATGGATGATATCGTCAGTCTTGCCCTGCGGGTGAACGACTGGATGTCAGGTGTGATGCACGGTGTTGGCATTAAGCTGATTGATTTCAAAATTGAAGTTGGCCGTGTCTGGGATAATGAATTTCCGCGCTTGCTGCTTGCCGACGAAATCAGCCCTGATAGCTGTCGCTTGTGGGACGTTGAAACCGGTCGCAAGCTTGATAAAGACGTGTTCCGCCGCGATCTGGGCGATTTGGCTGATGCCTACACAGAAGTAGCAAGGCGCCTTGGCGTGATGCCTTCGAATGTGACCCACACAGGCGGTAAGCCGACGTTGATTAACTGAGTATTTAAGACAAAGCGAGAGTTGAGGACAAAGCCGATGAAAGCACGCGTGCATGTGATGTTGAAGAATGGTGTTCTGGATCCCCAAGGCGAGGCCGTCCGCCACGCGCTTGGTGCGCTCGGGTTTGAAGGTGTTTCTGGCGTGCGCCAAGGCAAAGTCATCGAACTTGACCTAGCAGAGGGAACGTCAGAGGCCACTATTACCCAGATGTGTGAAAAGCTGCTCGCGAACACTGTGATCGAAAGCTACAAAGTCGAGGTTCTGTAATGCGCGCTGCGGTCATCGTATTTCCGGGATCGAACTGTGATCGTGATATGGCGGTGGCGCTCAAGGCTGCTGGTGCTGACGTCACGATGGTTTGGCACAAAGACGCGAGTTTGCCTGACGGGGTTGATCTGGTCGCGGTGCCGGGCGGGTTTTCATTCGGCGATTATCTACGGTGCGGCGCTATTGCTGCGAAATCACCCATTTGTCAGGCCGTTGTAAGCCACGCCAATCGCGGTGGCTATGTTCTGGGTGTCTGCAACGGCTTTCAGGTTTTGACCGAAACGGGGCTTTTGCCGGGCGCGTTGATGCGCAATTCAGGTCTGAAGTTCATCTGCAAAACTGTTGATCTTAAAGTAGAAACATCTGCTTCATCATTTACTGAAGGGTACAACGCCGGGGACATCGTTGGCTATCCCGTTGCCCACCATGACGGCAATTATACCGTTGATGATGACACACTTGCCAAACTGCAAGATGATGACCGGATTGCGTTTACCTATTGCGATAATCCAAATGGATCTATTGCTGACATTGCGGGCGTTTTGTCAGGCAACCGGCGCGTTCTTGGCATGATGCCGCACCCTGAACGGGCTGTGGATGCAGGCCATGGCGGGACGGACGGACAGGCGCTTTTCCGCGGGTTGCTGGCACAATTTGCAACAGCGTAATGTGGTCGCTTGCTGGAATGCTGACACCGCAATAGACTGTGGCTATGTTCGCTTCTGCTAAATCAATGCTTGGGCGCTGGTATCTGCGCCTTGTTGTTATGGTGATTTGCGCCATCGGCGTGATTACCATTTTCATGTCCAATCAGTACCTGACACAACGTTTCACCGAGACAATCAGCAGCCGGTCAGAGGTTAGACTGGCGCTGTACGTGACCAACCTGATGTCCGAGATTCAGCGGAATTCTGTTGTACCACAGCTTTTGGCGCGTGACCCAGAGCTCATCAAAGCATTGGAAGACAAAGATTATTCAGGATCGACTGCCCGGCTTTTGTCATTTGTTGATGAAATAGGAGCGGCATCACTGACGTTGCTTGACCGTGACGGTCGTGCAGTTGCTGCAACTGATCGCGAGATGGTTGGGCAAAGCCACCGGACAGCACCATATTTCACCGATGCCTTACGTTTTAATCAGACGATTTACACAACTCATCAGAACGACGCGGGCGGTTTTGATTTTGTCTATTCGCGCCGTGTGCAGGTCGCGGGGCAATTACGCGGTGTGATCATGGTCAAGGTTGATGCACCGCGCATTGAAAAAGGATGGGTCGGGGTCTCTGACGCGGTTTTTGTCACGGACAGGGACGGCGTCATCGTAATGACCACGGAACCGCGGTGGCGCGGCGAGCTAGAACAAAATGCTCTGGCGCTCCAGTCGGCGCCATCGGCCATCGAGCGTGCGATCCGGTTGACCCAAGGGTGGGGCGCACTTCCCGTCGACGCCTATTTGCGTGGAGAGGCCGTGCTGCGACGTGAAATGCAAGTGCCGCACCAAGGTTGGAAGATGGTCAGTTTTACCACCTATGCGTCGGTCCGCGAACGGGTCAACGGCATCCTTGCGTTGGTGGCGATGGGATTTGCGATTCTGCTTACGCTCATCTTTTGGACCACATCACGCAAGGCGGCATCGCGGCTGGTCTTTTTCCAACGCGAGTCAGCCGAGCTTCGCGCACTCAATAGCCGCTTGCAGCGGGAAATTGCCGAGCGTGAAAAGGTCGAAAAGACCCTTGAGGTAGCGGAACAAACCATTGCGCAGTCATCGAAATTGGCGGCCTTGGGAGAGATGTCAGCGGCGGTTAGCCATGAATTGAACCAACCGCTTGCGGCAATGAAAACTTACCTTGCTGGTGCGCGCCTTTTGCTACAACGCGAACGCCCCGAAGAAGCGCTTTCTTCGTTCCAGCGCATTGACGATTTGCTAGAACGAATGGGTGCGTTAACGCGCCAGCTCAAGTCCTATGCCCGCAAGGGTGCCGAAGCGTTTGAGCCCATAGATACAAGGGCTGCCGTCTCAACTGCGCTTGCGCTTATGGAGCCGCAGTTGAAGACCCGTTCGGTCAATATCATCCGCACATTTCCAAACGAACCGGTCATGGTTCTGGGGGACCGTTTGCGGTTGGAACAGGTCATTATCAACCTGTTGCGCAATGCGCTGGACGCGACAAAGACTTCCTCCAATCCGACGATCGAAATCCTGCTGGCTGCGGGCGATGGCGTCAGTATTCAGATCCGCGACAATGGCGAAGGCATTGCGGATCTAGATGAGTTATTCGAGCCGTTTTACACCACCAAACAGCCCGGCGATGGTGTTGGACTTGGGCTTGCTATCTCTTCTGGCATCGTAAACGATTTGGGTGGACGTCTCACTGCGCGTAATGCGGCAGATGGTGGGGCGATTTTCGAGGTACAATTGCCAGTCATAAGGCAAGAAGCTGCCGCGGCAGAGTAAGGAAAAGACCATGAGCAAAGCGATGAAAATTGCAATTGTCGACGATGAAAAAGACATGCGTCAGTCGATTTCGCAGTGGCTGGCCTTGTCGGGCTTCGACACAGAGACCTTTGCGTCAGCCGAGGACGCGCTGAAAGGTGTGGGGTCAGACTATCCCGGTATCGTCGTCAGTGACGTGAAAATGCCCGGGATGGATGGCATGCAACTGCTAAAAAAGCTCAAGGGCGTTGATAGCGGTTTGCCGGTGATCATGATTACAGGCCACGGCGACGTGCCAATGGCCGTTGAGGCAATGCGCGTTGGCGCATTTGATTTTCTGGAAAAGCCTTTTAATCCGGACCGGATGACCGAACTTGCCAAAAAGGCCACGCAGGCCCGCAGGCTGACGCTGGACAATCGTGCGCTTCGTAAAGAGTTGTCTGACGGCAGTGCCTTGATCAAGAAACTGATCGGTAGTTCCGCGACGATGGAGCGGCTTAAAGAGGACATTCTTGATCTGGGGCAGGCTGATGGCCATGTCTTGATCGAAGGCGAAACCGGCACCGGCAAAACACTCGTCGCCCATGCGCTGCACGCCGTGGGCGCGCGCGCCAGCAAGAAGTTCGTGCTGCTGAGTTGTTCTGCCTATGACGAAGAAACGCTGGGCCGGATGGTCTTTGGACCTGCAAGGGATGACGAGCCAGTCCCGGCAATTGTCGAAGCCAGCGGCGGCACGTTGGTGCTGGAAGACATCGAAGCGTTAAGCCACGCAATGCAAGCCCGTTTGCTAACTGCGATCAACGAACAAGGCACTCCAGCCGAAACCCGTATAGTCGCGATTTGCAACCTACAAGAGCAAGACAAGACATGCGAAAGCGTGTTGCGCCCTGATCTTTTTTATCGCCTGGCGGCCTTGCGGATCACAGTGCCACCGCTGCGTCAGCGCGGCGAGGATATTTTATCGCTTTTCACGCGACTGAGCGAACGGTTTGCCGATGAATATGGGTGCGATGCGCCGCAGGTCAGCGCACAGGAAGCGGCACAACTGCTACAGGCGCCTTGGCCCGGTAATGTGCGTCAGTTAATCAATGTGGCCGAACGGGCGGTGCTGCAAAACAGGCGCGGAACCGGCTCTATCGCGTCTTTGCTGATGGCCGATGAAGAAGAAACCAAACCGGCCATGACCACCGAAGGCAAGCCGCTGAAAGAGTTTGTCGAGGCGTTCGAACGCATGTTGATTGATAACACCATGCGCCGCCACAAAGGATCGATCGTTTCGGTCATGGACGAACTATGTTTGCCGCGCCGAACATTGAACGAAAAGATGGCAAAGTATGGTTTGCAGCGGTCGGATTACCTGTCTTAGCAGAATTGTTCTTTGAATAGATCGACTTTGCACGCAACCACTTGTGTAAGTGGCCAGTTGTCCCCTATGTATAGAATACGGTTGCTCGTGCTTTGGTTGCGCGGTGACAATCGTTAGAGATTCTCTGTTTCGTCTTTGATCTGAAATCACGGGCAAAGCAGCTGATTTGATCCTTCGGGATCAGAAGAACGCCCTGGGTCATGCGACAAAACGTAGACCGGGCCATGAATGGGCACTGCCAGCCAGTGTCGGAGAAGCAACGCGATGCAACGCGCGCAAAACATGAGGCAAAGCACAGCCACCCCAAGGGGTGCTGGAACTGCCCGCGCAGAGATCGCCTTAATCAGACATATAACACGGACTTCAGCGCCCCCAGGGGCCCCACCGGGGTTATGTGCGAACGGAAAAAATGCCAAAGAAAATGTTAATCGATGCCACACACGCGGAAGAAACCCGCGTTGTTGTGGTCGACGGGAACAAAGTCGAAGAATTTGATTTTGAAAGCCAGTTCAAGCGCCAGCTAGCTGGGAATATCTACCTCGCAAAGGTAACACGGGTCGAACCATCACTGCAGGCCGCGTTTGTGGACTATGGCGGCAATCGCCACGGTTTCCTCGCGTTCTCGGAAATTCATCCTGATTACTACCAGATCCCGATTGCGGACCGCGAAGCGTTGATCGCCGAAGAAAAGGCTTATGCCGAGGCGCAGAAAGCCGAAGCAGAAGCAGAAGCGGAAAAAGACGAAAAACCTGCACCAAAACGCCGTCGCCGCAGCCGTGGCAAAGCCGCGGATGTGTCCGCAGATGATGCTGTGGTTACCGCCGAAGTTGAAACGTCCGAGGAAGAAACCTCTGGCGATATCGCGGGTATGGAAACCATTGATCTTGCTGACCCCGAAGAGGGTAGCTCGCCGATGGAACTTGTCGCCGAAACGCCGGTGGATACGCCTTCTGCGGATGATGACACGTCAGACGATGATGACGATGATCAGGCTGATCCAAGCAGCAAAGATGACAGCATCGAAAGCGTTGCCGAAGAAGACGACACCGATGATGTACGCCCCGTGCGCAAGCCACGTCCAAAGCGTTACAAGATCCAAGAGGTCGTTAAGGTTCGTCAGATCCTTTTGATCCAAGTTGTCAAAGAAGAACGCGGCAACAAGGGTGCGGCCCTGACGACGTATCTGTCGCTTGCTGGCCGTTACTGCGTCTTGATGCCGAACACGGCCCGTGGTGGCGGCATCAGCCGTAAGATCACGAACGCCGTCGACCGCAAGAAACTGAAAGAAATCGCCGGTTCAATGACTGTGCCAGAAGGTGCAGGTCTAATTATTCGCACCGCCGGTTCGCAGCGCACCAAAGCCGAGATCAAGCGCGACTACGAATACCTGCAACGTATGTGGGAACAAATCCGCGAACTGACGCTGAAATCCTCTGCGCCGGCGAAAATCTACGAAGAGGGCGATCTGATCAAACGATCGATCCGCGATTTGTATTCGAAAGACATCGACGAAGTGATCGTGGCAGGCGAGGCGGGTTACCGTACCGCCAAAGACTTTATGAAAATGATCATGCCGTCTCACGCCAAGAATGTGAAATTCTACAGTGAACAGCTGCCACTTTATGCTCGTTTTCAGGTCGAAGGTTACTTGAACGGTATGTTCAACCCGACGGTGCAATTGCCATCGGGCGGCTACATCGTGATCGGAATCACCGAAGCATTGGTTGCGATCGACGTGAACTCTGGACGTGCGACCAAAGAAAGCTCGATCGAACAGACAGCGTTGAAAACCAACCTTGAAGCTGCCGACGAAGTGGCCCGCCAGTTGCGTCTGCGTGACCTTGCCGGTCTGATCGTCATCGACTTCATCGACATGGACGAACGTCGCAACAATGCGTCGGTTGAAAAACGTTTCAAAGACAAGCTCAAGACGGATCGCGCGCGTATCCAGGTCGGTCGGATTTCCGGCTTTGGCCTGATGGAGATGTCACGTCAGCGTTTACGCCCGGGCATGCTTGAAGCAACGACACAGATGTGTTCGCACTGCCACGGCACTGGTTTGCTGCGGTCCGACGATAACGTGACTTTGTCGATCCTGCGCGCTTTGGAAGAAGAAGGCGTACGTGGACGTTCAAAAGAGGTGTTGATCAAAGCGCCGATTTCGATCGCTAACGCATTGATGAACGGCAAGCGTGAACATATCGCAGACATCGAAGCGCGCTATGGCATGTCGGTGCGGATCGAATGTGATCCGACGCTTGTGTCGCCTGACTACGCGATTGAAAAGTTCAAGACAGCCACCCGCATTGTGCCAGAGGCTGCACCGGTTGTTGCCTCTGTGGTGATGATGGATGACGATACAGACGACAACACCGGCGTTATTATCGATAGTGATGATGACGATACCGAAGTTGCAGCAGCAGTTTCGGATGCACCTGCAAACCCAGCAGCTGATGACGAAGATCGACCAAAGCGCAAGCGCCGTCGCCGTCGTCGTCGTCGGGGTGGGGCAAACCGCGAAGGTGAAGAGCAGCAGGCAGAAAACGGCGATAACCGTGAAGCTGATGCAAGCAATACAGATGCTGCACCACAGGAGGCTGCTGTTTCTGATGCTGATGCACCTGCGACTGAAGAGA
>UPTN01000165.1_pt1 | contig 36995 bp, 32 predicted proteins | sample 2160111 | NCBI WGS metagenome assembly UPTN01 (sample SAMN06265058, study PRJEB28932) | marine metagenome | isolation source: Columbia River Estuary | place: USA:Columbia River Estuary, USA | collected 2014-05-05
ATGTCCGCACCGTGTTCTTCCTGTGAGCGAAAGTCGCCGGGCTTGGGAGTCTTGCGAATCGTGTGACTGATCTCGCCGTCCACGAACATCAGGGAGTATTCTCCCTCGCTTTGAATGGCGGCGCGGAAGGGTTGCACCATCGCCTGGCGGTGCTCGAAAACAGGTTCGATTTCTGGCCAGTCCTGTTCCAGGGTTCTCTTGTTCAATACGTGAGCGTGCTCCGCGTTAGCGCCTATCGCGGGTTTGATGACCATCTTGTCGCTGCCGTACTCATCGAACAGCGCCAGGATGTCAGCCTGCCTTGGCTTGTCCAGCCAGCGGGTAGGCACCACGCTTACATCGCGCTCCTCCAGCCATTTCAGGTAGGACTTGTGCAGGTTCCAGCGCACCAGTTCAGGTGGATTGAGAAGGGGAGTGCCGGAAGCCTCGATTTCATCCAGCAAGGCCAGGAAGCGGGGGGCGTCCGTGGGGTAGTCCCAGGGCGAGCGAATCACCACAATCCCGTAGCGCGTCCAATCAGTGCCCTGTGCGCGCCAGGATATTTTCTCCACATCCCATCCCAGTTCCTTGAGTGCAGGAATTGCCAGGTCGTCGTCGCACACGAATCCTTCCATGCTGTCCATGGTGATGAAGGCGCAACGTTGGGTCATCTGTTCTACTCGCTTGTCAGTGTGAGGGGGTTTTTCGGGTCAGTCCCAGCTTAGCCGGAACGGGTCGGGATCGGATTCAAGAATGCGTAGCATAATGATCTGTTCGCGCTTTTCTATGCAATGCAGGAAATCCATGGCGCTGCCCATGGCCTTGAATGCACCGAAACCATCCTCAAGGAAATCATGCAGTGAGCCGAAGCCGGCCATGTGTGCAGGACCGTGTGCCATGCGAATCAAGCCGTAAATAAGCGGGTAGTGAACCAGCTTGTCCAGGTCACGCCCTGCTTCCAGCAACAGCTGTATCTGCCAGCTGCGGTCTTTTTCCCGCTCGCTGCGTCGATAGGCGTCCGCATAGCTCTTGTCATCGACCTGGGTGTCGGGGGCGATGAGCTTGACCATTTGCTGATCTAAATCCTGGCTCAGAACCTCCAGTTGCGCTGCCATCCTCAGAGTGTGCAGGGCGGGTTGGGGAAGCATTCGCTGCATGATGGGGTAGGCGCGTTGCAGCTGCATGTCCCTGGGAGTGAAGTCTCCCTCGCCGTAGAGCTGGGTGAGAAAAAATTCGACACCTTTCCGGTACCGTTCGCGGTCTTTCAAGTCCTTGTAGGTCAGGTCCAGCCTGCGAGTCTGCCAGCGTTGCAGTTCCGCCAGCTTGACCGATTCGGAAGAACCTGCCGGAAAGACTTCCCGCAATCGACGGTTACGTTCGAATAACTGGTACAGGGACGCGTTGCGTATATCGAAGCTGCTCATGAACTCTTTCGGTCGCTATGTTCCGCCCAGAAGTTAGCACTCCAGCGGGTGGTCTGCCTATATCGGATTATCGAATGCAGCGATTTTTGGCTACCAGCCGAGAGCCGACCCGGGGGCTTGTCAGCCCGGAATCCCCTGTTTACCCTGTGGGTCTGCTTGTTTCAGTATCAGGACAAATTTGGGGAAGAATTTATGGATGATCTCGAAAAGCGCTTTCAAGACGCGGCCGCTGGCAGCAAGAAACTCGGCGAGAGGCCTGATGATGACACCTTGCTGAAGATTTATGCGCTATATAAGCAAGGCAGCGAGGGCGACGTCTCTGGGGAACGCCCGGGGTTTTTTGACTTCGTCGGTGCCGCCAAATATGACGCATGGGATGCTATTCGTGGCAAAGACAAGGCCACTGCCATGCAGGAATACATCGACCTGATAGAGCGTCTGAAGGGCTAGGCTTCTCCGCCGGGCTTGTCGGTTGCCCTGGGCTTGGTCTTGCGGGCAGCGGCGGGTTTGGCCACCGGCTTCGACTTTGCCTCGGCTTCCAGCTTACTGAGCCGCGCTTTGAGTTCGTCGATTGTGCGCTCCATTTCGGCTAATCGGGATTCGCCGGGCGCGCCCAGTTTTTCCAGGGCCTTGCTGACCCGGTCCTGAAAAATATGTTCCAGGTTTTCCCAGTTTTCACCAGCCTGCTTGCGTACCGCCTCGCTAACCGAGGCAGCAGCATTCTTGAGTTCCTGGACTTCCGGTTGCATCTTCGGGGGGTGTATTGATCCGCCGCGGTGCAGTCGCGTTCCCTCAGCGATCAGGGACTCAAATAGCTTGGGGCCTTCTTTTTGGGCCTTTCCCAGGGCGCCCAGGCCGGCCAGCCAGATATGTGAGACCGAGTCCGGCATTGTGAATCCGGTTCCCGCAGTCGCTGCTGCCTCTGGACTGGCTTTGTTTTTCAAACTGGACAAGGTCCCTTTCTTTTTGACAGCCATAATGAGTTCCTTTCTCAAGCCCCGGTGCGGGAACGCTGGTGCAGAGCTTTGTTCATGTGTGATAGTTTGACGCTTCGTCTATATGGGGCAATGATCAATCACCCGGTTGACTGATGGCAACTTGGGATTAGTCCATTGACCTCAATTGGTTTGAATATTACAGGAGCAGCAGATGTCGAGCCATGACTGGAACGAGTTTCCCTACCCTGATTCAGCATTTGCCTACCCGGGTGATACGCTTCGCCGCGGATGGGCTCGGCTTCACCAGGGTGACTGTGAGCCTTTTCCTGATAATACCCGTGTAAAAGCGCTGCTGAAGGCCAGTCCTGGTCTGGCCGGTTCCCTGCCCAAGAAACTGGCGGGGGACACCAAGGCAATAGCTGAAGCGCTCCAGTCGGCATGGCGCCAGTATCATAGTGGTCATTTCCAGAAAGCCTACAAGGAAGGCCTGAAGTTGGGTCCCCTGGGTGCAGTGGTTGCGGCCAAGGCTGCGGGCATTTACGCCACTTACCTGGAAGATGATGAGGATTTTTCGACGACATTGTTCATGGATGCCGCCGAGCGCGCCGAAGAGGCTGCGGAATTAATGCCTGGTGAAGCGAACACCCATTACCAGCGGGCCTATAACCTGGGTCGCTACAGCCAGGCGATTTCCATCGCCAAGGCCCTGAGCCAGGGTCTCGCGGGCAAGGTGAAGGAGAGTCTGGAAACCGTGCTTGAATTGGCGCCGGATCATTCAGAGGCCAATACCGCCCTGGGTATGTTTCATTGCGAGGTGATTTCCAGTGTGGGCAGTGTGGTGGGTGGACTCACCTACGGCGCCAAGCGCGATGCGGCGATTCGGTATTTCGAAAAATCCCTGGCGCTACATCCTGAATCGTCCATTGCCCATATGGAATACGGCAACGGGCTGCTCTTGTTGTATGGCGACAAGCGCGAAGACGAGGTTGTTGAGTTGTACGAGAAGGCCTCGGAGTTTGAGCCCTCGGACGCCATGGAAAAACTCGATCTGGAGCAGGCTCGCGCCGAACTGGAGTAATCCCCGGTCTAGCTGGATTTGTTTTTCCCGGGCTTGCGCTTGGCAGGTGCGTTGGCTTTGACGTCCTTGTTTTTTTCCCAGGGACCGATCAGGGCCAGCATCATCAATTTTTCAAATTCCTTGTTGAATCCTCTGGTCAGTTCCCAGGGATCGTCCACCAGTTCACTGTCGGCGATGATGCCGAAATGCACCCGGCCGTTGTAGCTGAGAATGCTTACCCCGACACCGACCTTGCCCGTCTGGGGGACCCAGAACATCTGATCCACCAGTTCGTGACCGGCAAGGTACAGGGGTTCTCGTGGCCCCGGGACGTTGCTCATTACCGTGGAAGCCTTGCTGCTTAGCATGTCCAGGGCAGCGCTTTGTACCGCCGAGGGCGCAAGGCCCAGGGCCGCCAGAAGACCCAGGGAAACCAGAGGCTGGTAGGAGCCTTTTAACTCTTTCATGTTTTGATGTACGGCGTAGATTCTGTCGATAGGATTGGTGATGCCCACCGGCAGTTCCAGGAAAACCAGCCCGAAATGGTTGCCCAGTTTTAGTTCCTGATCCGGCGGTCGCATGTTCACCGGTACCGAGGCTCGAATACCCAGCCCGTCAATATTGTGACCTTGCCCACGCAGGTAGTTCCCCAGGGTGCCGGCCGCGCAGGAAAGCAGCACGTCATTGACGGTGCATCCCAGGGCCTTGCCCAGGGCCTTGACCTCGGTCAGTGGCAGGGGATCTGCCCAGGCCACCTGTTTGCGTCCGCCCAGGGGCTTTTTCAGGCAGGTGATCGGGTCATCGCTCATCAACGTGACCTTGGCCAGTTCGCTGGCCATTCCCAGTCCGTGCATGGCCCAGTCGCTAGCCTGTCCGGGATCCATGGCCAGTTCCAGTCCACCAGTCCACAGTTTCTGGGTCGCGCGCAAGGAGCCCCGAGCCAGGTCTCTTGCCGGCTCGTAAAGGCGGGCCAGGGGGGTGTTCGGTTTTTGCCTGGATTTGCGCGAACGACCCTTGTTCGGCAGGTCACCCTGGACCACCGCCAGTTTGTCGGTCATCGAGAGAATTACGCGGATCATTGCGATGCCGTCGGCATAGGCATGGTGAATCCGGTTAATCAGCGCGGTTTTGCCGCCGGCTCTTTGAACCAGGTGGTATTCCCACAGGGGTTTGTTGGTTGGCAGGGGCGTGCTGGACAGGTCGCTTACCAGGGCGGCCAATTCTCGTTCTCCGCCGGGCTCGGGTAGCGACAGCTCATGAATGTGTCTGTCCAGGTCAAAAAATGGGTCTTCTTCCCACCATGCGCCCAGGACGTCGGTGCGTGGAATTGTTCTGAAGCGAGGGAACCTGAGGAAACGCTCCGCCAGCAGTTCGCGCAATACCTGTCTGGTAAGGGTCGTGTCAAATGTCATGATGCCCGTGATCATCATCAGATTTTCAGGGGTATCCATGCGCAGCCACGCGGTATCGATGCTGGACATACGTTGTCGGACAGGCGGCATTCACGACTCCAAACTAGGGACCTGGCAGGACAGTATAAGAGCTTGTGGGGGTGAGAGAGTAGCCGGTGGAAGGCAGATTGTTAAATTCTTGATCTTCTACAATGAGATCAACATGCTAATCTTAGTCTCTAACTTACACGGAATTTCGGGATACAGAAGCCCGGAAACAAAGGGAGCGGCTTGATGAATTATTTTGTGACCGGTGCGACTGGGTTTATCGGCAAGTACCTGGTGGCCAACTTGCTAAAACGCAAGGACACCACGGTTTATGCCCTGGTGCGGAAGGAGTCCGCTGCAAAGTTTAAAGAGACCAAAGAATTTTGGGGCCCCGAGTCCAAGCGGGTAATCGCCGTCCGAGGCGATCTCGGCAAGGCCAAACTGGGTGTGTCTGCCGCCAATCTCAAGAACCTGACAGGCGAAGTGACCCACATGTTCCACCTGGCGGCTATCTATGACCTGGCGGCAAGCGCGGAGTCACAAGATTTAGCCAATATCCTGGGCACTGATCATGCCCTGGATTTTGCCGAGCATGTTGGCGTGCGTTGCTTCCATCACTGCAGTTCCATCGCCGCAGCCGGCTTGTATCGTGGCACGTTCCGCGAGGACATGTTCGAGGAAGCCGAGGGCCTCAGCCACGCTTATTTCCGGACCAAACACGAGTCCGAGGGGCTGGTGCGGTCGCGTAGCGGCCTGACCTGGAGGATTTATCGTCCGGGCATGGTTGTCGGTCATTCCGAGACCGGCCAGATCGACAAGGTCGATGGCCCTTACTATTTCTTCAAGCTGATCCAGAAGATGCGTAACAACCTGCCACGCTGGATGCCTACTATCGGGGTGGAAGGCGGGCGTCTGAACATGGTGCCGGTGGATTACGTGGCCAATGCCATGGATCACATCGCGCACAAACGCGGTCTGGACGGTAAATGTTTCCACCTGGTGGATCCGGAGCCCATGCGCGCCGGCGAGGTACTGAATGTATTCGCCAAGGCCGGTCATGCGCCGGAAATGTCCATGCGAATCGATCTTCGGGTGTTCTCCTTCATCCCTCCGGCATTGCGCCAGGGCCTGATGATGGTGGCGCCGGTGCGTCGCATCACCCACCAGATATTGAAAGACCTGCACATCCCTGCTGATGTGCTGAAATTCCTCAGTTATCCCACTCGATTCGATAATCGGAATACCGAGATCGCATTGCGGGGTACGGGCATCGAAGTGCCTGCTTTGCGCGATTATGCATGGCGTCTTTGGGATTATTGGGAGCGTCACCTGGATCCCGACTTGTTTGTTGATCGCTCATTGAGAGGCGCGGTGGAGGGCAAGACTGTCCTGGTAACCGGTGCATCCTCGGGTATTGGTCATGCTGCTGCCCTGAAGCTGGGCGATGCGGGCGCCAAGGTGATCATCGTCGCTCGCGGCATCGAGAAGCTCGAAGAGACCCGGGTCGAAATCGAGGCGGCCGGTGGCAAGGTGCACCTTTACCAGTGTGACCTTGCGGATATGGCGGATTGCGATCGACTGGTGGCCGCGGTGTTGAAGGACCATGGCCATGTGGATGTCCTGGTGAATAATGCCGGCCGCTCAATCAGGCGATCCATCGCCTTGTCGTTCGATCGATTCCACGACTTTGAGCGCACCATGCAGCTGAATTACTTTGGCTCCCTGCGCCTGATCATGGGCTTCCTGCCCATGATGCGTAAAAACCATTCAGGACACGTGATCAATATCTCATCAATTGGTGTGCTGAGTAATGCGCCGAGATTCTCGGCCTACGTGGCATCGAAATCCGCGCTGGATGCATTCTCGCGTTGCGCTTCCTCAGAGTTTTGTGACGAGGGAATTGCCTTTACCACCATCAATATGCCACTGGTGCGCACGCCGATGATTGCACCGACCAAGATGTATGAGCAGGTGCCAACTATTTCACCGGCAGAGGCGGCGGACATGATTGGGGACGCGGTTATTCGCAGGCCTCATCGGATTGCCACCAGGCTGGGTATTTTCTCCCAGGTTCTGCATTCCCTGTTCCCGAAGGTTGGCGAGACAGTGATGAATACGGCTTACCGGATGTTCCCGGACTCGGCTGCGGCTACCGGCGACAAGTTGCCCGAAGCCAAGCCATCCAACGAGATGATTGCCTTCGCATCACTGATGCGCGGTATTCACTGGTAGCGTTGATTGAAGAGGCAGCCCGTCATCGACGACGGGCTGCCGAACACTTCCTAGCCTAGTGAGGCTAGCCATTCGTCGTCCGATGCCTCGGTGATTTCCTCGAACAGGAATGTACTGAGATAGCGCTCGCCCGTGTCGGGCAGCATGGCCAGGATAGCCGAACCGGCTTCTGCCCTGGCCGCCACTTTCAAGGCTGCCGCCAGGGTTGCACCCGATGACAGTCCACTCAGGATGCCTTCTTTTTGCGCCAGTTCCAGGGACGTGTCCCGGGCCTCGTCGTCGGTCACCAGGACGATTTCATCGAATACATCCTTGTTCAGGACCTTGGGAATGAAGTCCGGGGTCCAGCCCTGGATCTTGTGGGGGGCCCATTCCTTGCCCGACAGCATTGCAGCGCCTTCGGGTTCGGTAACTACGATTTTCACTTCGGGCCTTGCCAGTCGCAGCATTTCGCCCACACCGGTCATGGTGCCTCCGGTGCCCCAGCCAGTGACCCAGTAATCCAGGCGCTTTCCGGCGAAGTCCCTGAGAATTTCAGGTCCGGTGGTGTTGCGATGGAAGCTCGGATTGGCCGGGTTCTCAAATTGGCTGGCCAGGAACCAGCCGTGCTTGGCCGCCAGTTCCTCGGCCTTCTTGACCATACCGGTGCCACGCAAGGTGGCCGGAGTCAGTATCACCCTGGCTCCCATGGCTTTCATGATTCGCCGACGTTCGATGGAGAAGCTCTCCGCCATTACTGATACGAAGGTATAGCCCTTGGCGGCACAGACCATGGCCAATGCAATGCCCGTGTTACCGGAAGTGGCTTCGATGATCGTGTCGCCGGGCTTGATCTGCCCTTGGTCCTCGGCAGTCTGGACGATGGCGTAAGCGAGCCTGTCCTTGACCGAGGCCATGGGGTTAAAGGATTCAACCTTTACGAACATGTCCACGTGAGAAGGGCCCATGTTGTTGAGTCTGACGACCGGCGTGTTGCCGATGGTCTCCAAAATATTGGCGTAAATCATGATCAGGATCTCCTCAGAACGTCCTGCCAGCGACCTTCTAATTCGTGTGTGATGTCCCTATGTGTCTCTACCAATTCACTCAACCAATGTCAGCCAGAAATTCCTCGCAAATGGCGGGAGTCGCCTGTTGCTGTGGGATTTTCTCGCATATACCGGTAAGTGCGGCGCGAATGTTTCGCAGGCTGGCGAGACGCGAATTATTATCATTCCACCGACTAAATGTAGCATCTAGCATCTTCAGGCGCTTTACATTTCTGTTGTACAGCGCGCCCTCTGTCTGTCCCAGTTCATTGATGAGGCTCACGGTGGTTTGTTCAATTTCTTCTGTTTGATCAGGGGTCATATCCACCAGTCCCAGGACCAGGTTTACGCCCCATTCGAAGCGGGTGGCGGCGCCTGCAGCGTCGTCGTGGCCTTTGCGTAGCCAGTCCAGTGCCTGGTCTGTCTTGCCTGCCTTCTGTGCCGCGATTGAGATTTTTTTCATGTAATAAATTGTTGATGATGACTTGCCCAGTTCCGCGCTCAGCAGGGAAATGCTCTGGTCATACAGGCCGGCCTCGGTCAGCGTGTTGGCGGCTGAATTGATGGCCGACTGGCGTTCGTACCCGGTGGTGTTGGCATCCACCCATTTAGCAGCGTCCGAAGTGTGTTTCAAAAGTTCGGCCGACAGCTGGGCATCCGGGTTATCCATTCTTGCGATTCGCACAAGCGCCCGGGAGATGTAAATACGCTCCGATCCGGAAATGCTGCTGTTTTGTTCCAGGGCAGCCAGGGTTTGCCGCCAGTTATCTTCCAGCTCCTTGCGTTGGTCGGAGCCCGGCGTGGTGAGTCCGGCGATGGTCTCACCCGGCAGGTTGATGATCAGGTCCAGGTTGGCCATGCGTGTACCCGGATCGGAAACGATGGCGATCAGTCGCTCGACGGCCTGGTTTTTCTCGTTGCCGGACATCTTTCCCGAGGTGAGCATCGCTTTTAATTGCTCCACGTACAGGCGAGAGCGCTCCACCTTCATGTTGTCTGGACAGGCCTGGCCCATGGCAGAGAATGCCTGTGCCGGGTCAAGGTCCAGCAAGGCCCGCTGGTTATCTTGTTCCCAGCTGTAGTACGCAAGCAGCCGGCACTCGTCTTCGCCCAGGGCGGTCTTGGTATCAGACAGCAAGCGGTTGAGCAGCTCGGGAACGGGCGTCATGACGGCCAGGGCGGTATCCAGCGCCTGGTTGTATTGATCAACATCAATGGTGCCTGGCAGGCGCGTGATCTGGCTTCCGTCAGGGGCAAAGATAATCATGGTGGGATAGCCGAACACGCCAAACTTGTCCCCGAGCTGCTGACCCTGGTCGGTATCGCCATCAAGCCAGACAGGGAGGAACAGGCGGGTGCGGTCAATGAAGCTGCGCTGGTTAAAAATCGTGCCCTTTACCTGGGCACAGTCCGGGCACCATTCGGCACTCCAGAACATGAACAGGGGCCGGTTTTCTTCCCGGGCCATCTCGAAGGCCTTGCCTACATCTCCGTAATACCAGTCGATGCCCGCAATGGAGTTATCGGGGGCGGCTTGTGTCGGGGACCCGCTATTCTCAACCGGAGAGCGATCCTGGCACCCGGCCAGCGCCAATATGGCAGCGATAATCAAGGTGACGGAGATGCGTGGTTTCATGAGTATTACCTGTTACATTATTCATCGTTCGGGACGCGCCCGGAGGTGGTTGGCTATCTAGTGTAGCTGCAATAAACCGTGTGAACAGTAGCGATCGCATCCGATCAGGCTATTTGATCGTGGCAAGACAAAAAAGATAAGGAGTCAGTATGTCATCCAGCAGGCATCGTTTTACCTCACCCGGCGCATCCCCGGGATTGTCCCACCTGCACGCTGAACATGATCAGGACGCGGTGCTGCACTTGTTTGATTACAGCCCTGACGAGTTGGACGAGGTCGTCAATCCCGATGAGCAGCGCTGGAGTGCGCCCATTGCCGACGGCGATACCCGCTGGTTGCACGTTCAGGGCAAGCCTGGCCCGGCCTTCTTGCACAAGCTGGCGGAAAAATTCGGCCTGCACGTCCTGGCCCTGGAAGACGTAATCAACGTCGGGCAACGACCCAAATTCGAGATTTTTGGTGACTGGTATTTCATCGTGATGCAGAGACCGTTGCTGGACGAGTCGGGATTCAGGATGGAGCAGGTCAGTATCTTCCTCGGCGATAATTGCATCATCAGCCTCCATGAGGGTGACGAGGATTTGATGGAACCGATCCGTCATCGACTGCGCCATGGAGGTACCGGTCGTATTCGAAAGCTGGGCCCGGATTATATGTGCTATGCCTTGCTGGACCTGGTTGTAGATTTGGGTTTCCCGATGCTCAATGACACCAGTGATCGCCTGATCGAGCTCGAGGAGCAAGTACTGGGTAATCCCGAGCCAGAGCTGGTGGAGGCTGTGCACCAGGTCAAGCGGGACTTGATTGGTGCGCGTCGGGCTTTGATGCCCCAGCGCGAAGTGATCAATATGCTGATCCGGGAAGATAATCCATTAATGGAAGAGCGAACCCGCCTGTTCCTCAGGGATTGCTACGATCACATGGTGCATATCCTGGAGCTGCTGGACAGCTATCGGGACATGGCCTCGGGCCTGCACGATCTTTACCTGTCTACCCTCAGTCAGAAGATGAACGAGGTAATGAGTGTGTTGACGATCATCGCCACGATCTTTATTCCCTTGTCTTTCATCGTTGGCCTGTACGGGATGAATTTCAACACCGAACTGAGCCCCTGGAATATGCCGGAACTGAATACCCGTTATGGCTATCCGGTGCTTTGGATGGTGTTGATAGGCATTTCAGGCGGTATGTTGTACGTATTCAAGCGCCGCAAGTGGTTCTAGCCAGAGCCTCGTCCGCCGGGAATACCCATTGCGCGCCCCACCTCGGGTGGGACGGGCAGGGCTGCGTGGTCTGACATCAGTTCGGCCAGGTTGGCCTGGATGTCCGGGTGCATGGGCGCGACCTTGCGTGCCGACATGTCCATGTGCAGGCTCATCAATTCATTCCCGGCGGCTACCCAGCCTTCGCCCAGGTGGTTCATCCGGTGAAAATAGTGGATACGTTTCTCATCGTAATCGATCAACTGGGTGCTGATGCGGAACGCATCGCCCACCTGTAATTCCCTGGCGTAGCTGACATGTATTTCAGCAGCGAATGTAGAACTGTCATGGGTGGCCCTGAACCTTTCAGTCAGGCCCAGGTAATCCAGGAATACGTCGGTAGCATAGTCGAATGCCAGCACGTAATAGGCCAGGTTCATGTGGCCGTTGTAGTCGATCCATTTCGGCAGAACCACGCCGGAGTAGACATCCAGCATTGCTGTCGGGCGGGTTAGATCAGAATTCATAACAGTGCGTCCGGCTCCGGGTCATTCGCTATACGCTTCGAGCAACCGGGACCAGTCGGCCTCGCTGACATTGATCCCCGGATTTGCGCCACTGATCTTGTCCAGGGAGCGCCGCAGGCGCTGCAGGTTTGCCTGCTTCCATTGTCCGTCCTGACGAATCGTTCCACGGTCAAAATCCAGCAGGAACAATTCCCCTGATGAATTCACCATGATGTTGTGGGCATTGAGATCGGCGTGGCAGACACCCGCATCGTGAAAGCGTCGGATCAGCTTGCCGGTGTTCGCCCAGATTTCGTTGCCGAGCTCAGCCGAGTCGAGAAGGCTGGACAGGGGCCTGGCCTCGGGAATTCGCGCGGTGATCAGGTCTGCGCGATAGATCGCGCCAGATCGCACATAGCGTGCCGCCACCGGGCGGGGTACCGGAAGCCCCATGTCGTAGAGCATGGCCAGCAAGCGAAATTCCCTGAAAGAGCGTGTGGGGTTTTCACCCAGGAACAAAAACTGGTCGCTGAGTACCCGCCCGGGTAGGCCGCCTCGCCGATAATGCCGCAAGGCCCAGGAAAACTGGTCACCGCCGATGAACACCACCGTGCCCCGGCCACCGGTGGCTAATTCCGGTGGGTTGGGTTGGCTCTGCCAGTAGTCCATCTCGAACTGTTCGGGCTGCATCTGGTCCAGCCTCGAGCCATCGTATAGCATGGCCCCCTGAGCCAAAGCCTGGTAAGTCACGTTCACGCTATGAACCTCGCGCTATCCAATCCCCCGAAGGAACTCTGTCTGTTGCGCCTTTCAGCCATCGGTGACACCTGTCACGTGGTCCCGGTGGTCAGGACGTTGCAGAAGGTATGGCCTGGTACGCGCATTGTCTGGGTAATCGGCAAGTTAGAGGCCTCCCTGATGGCCGGTATGGAAGGCGTGGAGTTTATCATTTTCGATAAATCCCGGGGCCGGGATGCGTATCGAGACCTGCGTAGCCAGCTGGCAGGCCGAAAGTTCGAGGTCTTGCTGTGCATGCATGCCTCACTGCGCGCCAACCTGGCAGCAAGAATGATTGATGCCGATGTGCGACTGGGGTTTGACCGGGCCCGGGCCAAGGACTTCCAGTGGTTGTTTACCTCTCACCGGATTCCGGCGACTCCAAGGCAGCATGTGCTGGATGGTTTGTTTGAATTCATCCGTGCCCTGGGGGTGACCGAGAAAGTCCTTCGCTGGGACATTCCCGTGTCCGAAGAGGATCGCGAGTTTGCGCGCCAGCTTATTCCTGACAGCGACAGGCCGACGCTACTGATCAGTCCCTGTAGCAGCCAGCGGGCGCGAAATTTTCGGAATTGGCTGCCGGAGCATTACGCCCGGGTGAGCGATTTTGCGAGCGATACCTTTGGCGCCCGGGTCATCCTGACTGGTGGCCCGACGGACCTGGAGAAGCAGTACGGTGAGGACATCTCGCGCCTGAGTCGCTGCTCGCCGGTAAATATGATTGGCAAGACCAACCTCAAGCAACTGTTGGCGGTGTTGTCCCGCGCAAGCGTGCTGCTGTGTCCGGATTCGGGACCGGCCCATATGGCCACCGCAGCCGGCACCCCGGTGATTGGCTTGTACGCCACCTCAAACCGCCACCGGACCGGGCCTTACCTGTCCCAGGACCTGGTGGTGGATGCCTACCCGGAGGCCGTTCGGCGGCAGTTTGGCAAGTCCGTGGATGAGCTTCCCTGGGGCGCCCGGGTGCGGGATCCTGCTGCTATGGAACTGATAAGCGTGGAGGCAGTCCAGTTGGCCATTGAAAAGGCACTGGAAGGCGCGTCCCTTAACAACCGCTGAGCGTGCCAGTTAGTGAATTTTCGACTCAATATCAGTACAACTCCCGGTTCCGGAATGGGAGGTGTTAGGCTACCTTTCTCACAGGTTTTTGCTTGGTTAAGGAAACATGAGCACATCTAAAGACATACAACAGCAGGTAAAGAAACGGGGCCACGATTTGATACGTGATCCGCTGCTAAACAAGGGCACAGCCCTGACCCGCGAAGAGCGGAAGGCACTTGGTGTAGAGGGATTGCTCCCCCACCGGGTAATGACAATGGAAGGGCAGGCTAGGCGCGTATACGAAGCCTTGCAGGGCAAGAGCACGCCCCTGGGCAAGTATGTGGACCTGGCCGACCTCCAGGAACGCAACGAGCAGCTGTATTACCGGGTGTTGGCGGATCATCTTGAAGAGCTGATGCCCATCGTCTACACCCCCACGGTCGGCCTGGCCACCCAGCGTTACAGCCACGTGTACCGTCGCGGACGGGGCATCTGGATCACTCCGGATCACCGGGGCAAGATTGCCCAGGTCATTCGTGATGCGGTCGGCGATCGGGATATCCGCCTGATGGTGGTAACCGACAACGAGGCCATCCTGGGTATCGGTGACCAGGGTGCAGGCGGTATGGCCCTGGCCATCGGCAAGCTGGCCCTGTATTGCGCCGCTGCCGGCATTCACCCCCGGCATACCCTGCCGGTGAGTCTGGATGTAGGGACCAATAACGAGTTGCTGCTGGAAGACGACATGTATGTCGGTTACCCGGGGCGCCGTTTGCGTGGCAAGGAATATGACGAGCTGGTACAGGAATTTGTCGAAGCCGTGGTCGAGGTGTTGCCCGGTGCCGTGGTGCAGTGGGAAGACCTGCGCAAGGACAATGCCCTGAAGATTCTGGATCGCTACCGTAACCAGGTGCCGTCATTCAATGACGACATCCAGGGTACCGGTGCGGTAGTACTGGCTGGAACCATCAGCGCCATGAGAATTTCCGGCAAAGACATTACCGACCAGCGTGTGCTGGTCTACGGGGCCGGCGCAGCGGGCCTGGGCATTGTCAGGCAGGTTCGCGGTGCGATCGTCGAAGCGGGTGGTCTGCCTACCCAGGTTGGCGTCATGGACAGCCGCGGATTGCTGGTTTCTGACCAGGACTTCCCCGAGGCATACAAACGCGACCTGGCCATGCCCCTGGAACTGGCCCAGGAACTGGGCATGGGTAATCCGGAAGATCGCCGGACCCTGCTGGATGTGGTGCGCTTCTTCAAGCCCACCGTACTGGTGGGTGCGTCCGGTCAGCCCCGGAGTTTCAACGAGGAGGTCGTGAAGGAAATGGCCCGGCACGTGAAGCGTCCGGTAATCCTGCCGATTTCCAATCCCACCGACCTGAGCGAGGCCGTGCCGGCTGAAGTGCTGGAATGGACGGACGGTCAGGCGCTGGTTGCCACCGGCAGTCCGTTCCCGCCGGTGCAATATGGCGGCAGGGAATATGAGATCGGGCAATGTAATAACGTCTTTATTTTCCCGGGCGTCGGTATGGGTGCGTTGCTGGCAGGTTGCGCAACGATCAGCAGTGGCATGGTTCGCTCAGCGGCTTATGCATTGGCCCAGAACGTTTCCCAGGAAGAGCTGGACGCGGGAATGCTGTTCCCCGAGGTCTCCAGGCTGAGAGAGATTTCCCGCAAGGTGGCCGAGGCAGTCATGCGAGTTGCCGCCGAAGAGGGTATTGGGGAAAAGATGACGGATGAAGAGCGTATTCAGCGCCTGAATGACTTCATCTGGGAGCCCGGGTACTCGGAATACGTCCCGGCCTGAGTGGGCCGTGACTAGTCGGTGAGCCGTCCGGACTGAAAGTCCTGGATGGCTTGCCGGATTTCATCCGAAGTGTTCATCACGAATGGTCCGTACTGGACCACCGGTTCGCCGATAGGCCGTGCTGCGATCAATAACAGCCGGGTCGATTGGTCGACCGGAGCCTGCAGACTCAGCTGCTCTCCATCGCCAAGTATTGCCGCCTGCCTGGAGGATACTTCCTGTCCGTCCAGCAGCACCTTGCCCTCGTAAACATAGATCAGCGCGTTGTGGGCACCGGGCAGGGGCAACTCCACCGACTGTCCAGGATCCAGGGCGATATCCATGTAGACCGGATCGGTGGCTATGCCGCGCACCGGCCCCTGTACGCTTTGTCCAGCCAGGGTAAGCTCGCCGGCAATCACCTTGATCCAGCCCTGGCCATCCAGGTTCACCCGGGGAATCTCCTGCTCCGCAAATTCCTGGTAGGCGGGGTCGCACATCTTGTCCCGGGCCGGCAGGTTGATCCAAAGCTGGAAGCCTCGCATGCGGCCTTCTTCCTGCTGAGGCATTTCCGAATGAATAATGCCCCGGCCAGCGGTCATCCATTGCACGGCCCCGGGTGCCATGCGGCCTTTGTTACCCATGTGGTCTTCATGCAGCATTTCGCCGTTCAGCATGTAGGTCACGGTCTCGAATCCCCGGTGGGGATGATTGGGGAAACCGGCGATGTAGTCATTGGCATCGTCGGATCCGAATTCATCCAGCAGCAGGAACGGGTCGTGGCGAGCGCTTGCGGATGCGCCCAGGGTTCGAGTCAGTCGAACACCGGCGCCATCCGAGGATGGCTTGCCGACAATGATCTGTTTCACGCTGCGTAGTGTCATACCCGGGTGCTCCCGACTTTTAACTCTGGGCCCGATTCGACCCTGGAGTCGTATGCCGGGCAATTTGTTTTTTAGCTTCGGTCATGCCGGCCTCCCGGGACTGGTCGTCTATCGTCAGTCCCCCGGCATAGATGAATTGGATATCCGTGATTCCCAGGAAGTTCAGAATTTCTTTTACATGGTCAGTCTGTGGGTCCCTGGCGGAGGCTTTTACCTCGTCACCCCGTGTGGACAGGGCGAAGACCCGGCGTCCTGATAGCATTCCGACCGGCCCGGATTCCTCGTAATAGAACGTCTCGCCGGCCCTGGAGATGTGGTCAAACCAGGCCTTAAGTGTGGAAGGGATACCGAAGTTGTACAGGGGCAGTCCGATTACCAACACCTCCGCCTGGCGGACTTCTTCTATCAAGATATCCGCTGCATCGACCCGTCGCTGCTGATCTTCCGTGCGCTGCCCGGGCTTTAATGCCAGGCCATCCATATAACCGGCGTCCAGGTGGGGCGGTGGACTGACCGACAAGTCACGGTATATGACCCGGGTATCCGGATGGCTTTCTACCCACTGCCGGGTAAACAAGTCTGTCAGCTGGCTGGACACGCCCTGGCTTGAATACAGGCTGCTGTCCAGTCTAAGCAGGGTGGGCATGCAAAGTCTCCTTGGGTTGCGTGCTAGGGGGTTGCGAGGGAGGGCGATATTCTGAGGGCAGTGGGACGGAACCGCCAGCGAATGGCGGTTCCGGGTTGCCAGGGTAAGGGGAGTCTAGAACATTCCGGTTGTACCCGGGTCCTCGGGTTCAGCTTCCTCTCTACTGGGAATGAAATCGCCGGTGACCATCTGTGCATAGGATTGGCCGGGGCCGACCATGGGATAGACGCCGGCTTCCCGGTCAATGATGACTTCCAGGAACGCGGGGCCGGGGAATTCAATAAATTCCTTGATGACCCGGGGTACATCGGCCTTTTTATCCAGCCTGACGGCGAACTGGAAGCCATCGGCCTCGGCCGCCTTGACGAAGTCCTTGCGATGCAGCGATTTGTCACTGGCGGACATCCGTCCCTTGAAGAACAGCTTCTGCCATTGGCGAACCATGCCGTCGCCAAAGTTATTCATGACCACGACTTTTACCGGCAGGTCATAGGTGGTGACAGTCTCCAGCTCGCCAAGGTTCATGCGGATACTGGCATCGCCATCGATATCGATTACCAGTTTGTCGGGATTCGCGAACTGGGCGCCGATGGCGGCCGGCAGGCCGAACCCCATGGTTCCCATGCTACCGGAGGTCAGCCAGAGCCTGGGGTGCCTGAAGTCAAAGTACTGGGCGGCCCACATCTGGTGCTGTCCGACGCCGGTGGCGATGATGGCCTCTCCACGGGTCAGCTCATTGATCTGTTCAATCACGTAATACGGCTGGATAAGTTCGCTGTCACGGTCGTAGTTCAGCGCATAGACATCTTTCAACTCGGCAATGTGCTTGTGCCAGGCTGAAAAGTCTTTCGCAACACCGTATTTCTTGCCGAAATCCAGTAGCGACTGCAGGGCTTCCTGGAGCATGCCCACGTGGTGCCAATCTACGGCCTTCACCTTGTTTATTTCCGAGATATCGATATCCAGGTGGGCGATATGCCTGGCCCCGGCGGCGAACTTCTCGGGAAGGCCGGCCACCCGGTCGTCAAACCGGGCGCCTGCTGCAATCAGGAAATCGCAGTCATCCACTGCATAATTAGCGAAGGCGGTGCCGTGCATGCCAAGCATGTGCAGGGACAATGGTTTCGTGGTGTCGGTCGCGCCGATGCCCATCAGGGTGGTTACCACCGGGATGCCGTAAGTATCTGCCAGGGCCCGGAGCTGTTCGGAGGCCCCGGCGTTGATCACGCCGCCGCCTGCATAGATCAGCGGGCGCTCACTTTGTCCGAGCATCTCAAAAAACTGTGCGGCATGGGTCTCGGAAAGACTGTTTTGCCGCAACTTGTGCATGCGCTGGCGGTAACCGGGTACCGGCAGTCTGCCTGATCCGCGGAAATCTCCTTCCCAGTTCTGGACGTCCTTGGGAATATCGATGACCACCGGGCCGGGACGTCCGGTGCGGGCGATCTCGAAGGCCGAGCGCATGGTGGACTCCAGTCTCTCCGGATCAGTAACCAGGAACAGGTGTTTTGCACAGCTCCCCATGATGGAGCTCACCGGCGCTTCCTGAAATGCGTCTGTGCCGATAGCGGCGGTAGGAACCTGCCCGCAGATCACAACAATGGGAATTGAGTCGGCGAAGCAGTCACGCACGGCGGTTACCGTGTTAGTGGCTCCGGGACCCGAGGTCACCATGGCCACACCCACCTTGCCGGTGGAACGGGCATAGCCCGCTGCCATGAACGCCGCGCCCTGTTCATTGGCGGGAACAATCAGCGGAAGGGGTTCTGTGCCAGGGGGGGATTCGCTGCTGTGTTCCTGGTTATAGCGGAACACTGCGTCATAGGAGGGCAGGATAGCGCCTCCGCTATATCCGAAAATCTGGCCAACGCCCTCATCGACCAGTACTTGCACAATGATCTCGGCCCCGGTCATTGCCCGGCCCGTGAGAGGGTGCGTGTCAGTGGTCTTGGGCTTGTGGTCCGCGTACATGGGAATACCGTCCGTAGTCAGTTGCGTCGCGCGAGAACTTCGTCTGGTTGAAGCTCGTCAATATGTCTGACCATGAAGGGGCCGGGTAGGTACAGTCAAGTCAAGACTAGCAATCCCTGAGCGAATAAGTCCAACGCAGAGTTTGATTGGGTCCATTGTTGATGTGTGGTGGTGCCCGGGCTGGCTGATTGCTATGCTCGGGACAGGTTGATTTGTGCAGGCCGCAGTGGGTTTGAGAGGGAGTTCGTGAGACATACCATTTCCATATTGCTTCAAAACGAGGCGGGTGCCCTTGCCCGGGTGGCAGGTTTGTTTTCCTCCCGGGGTTACAACATTGAGACTCTTCATGTTGCGCCTACCCAGGACCAGGCGATTTCCCGCTTGACCCTGGTGAGTCGGGGTTCGGACCAGGTGATTCAGCAGATCTGTAGCCAGCTCTTGAAACTGGTGGATGTGGTGGATGTACTGGATATGACCGGCGGCGACCATATCGAGCGGGAAATGTTGCTCTTGAAAGTGGCTTTCGACGGTCCTGTTCCCGCGGCCTTTATGAAACTGGTGGATCAGTGCAGCGCAAAGGTGCTGGATGAGACGCCGTCAAATTTCACCCTGGAAGTAACATCCTCCGGACCGGCGCTGGATGAGATTGTGGATGAGTTCGGTCGCTTCGGTGAAATACTGTCCATGGTCCGTAGTGGCATTCTCGCCATCAATCGCGGTCCAATCAGCCTCGACTGACTCTCGGCTTCTGGTTCTACTTGCCCATTTGCGTCGCAAATGCCTGGAATTTCTGAATTTTCGGGTTATTTCTCTTTAATTTGTGAGAGATGTTTCACAGTACTGAAACAGTAGCTGCGTCAGGATAAGCGCTGAGCCGTTGCGTCTGAATGCAGCGTAGAGACAGCCCGAGGGAATTATTTCCATGGAATCAACGACAGTCTCCGCAACCAAGAGAGACCCTTATTCAAGTCTGCTTCTTACCCTTATGCCTGGAGCTAAGGGTTTTGGACTTTTTGGCGCAGCGGGGCTGCAGCGCTGGATTGAGTCCGAGAAGAGTATGACCGGCGTTGGTGCCGAGCTAAAGAAAAGGCTCGACGGAATCGCCAGTCAAAGTGTTTCACAACGCAAAGCCCTGATGAGTGTAATGGCCGATGGCCATGTCTCCTATGCCTTCCCCCTGGGCGATGGAGACAAGTTACACCTCGGCACCCTGGTGGTGCTGGTTGAGTCAACATCTGGCAGGGAGCCTCGCTCCCTGCCGATGGTGGCGCAATTGTTGCGCCCGGCAATGCACTGCATCAGTCGGGATGTGTTGTTGCAAACCGCCCTGGGCAAAGCGCGCGGGGATTTGCGGAAGCAGACAGTAGAACTGGATTTCCTGCGTGGCCTGGAAAGCATGTTTGAGCGCAAGATGGGTGTCACTGCCGGTATTGAGAAAGCGCTGGACAAGATCCTGGCGATTCTTGGATCTGGAAGTATCAGCCTGTCGATGCCGGGTTACCGGATTCGCTGCCAGCGTCAGGCGCCCGGTACGAGCAAGGTTCCTGACTCGGCAGTATTACGACGCATGGAAAAGAATTTGCTGGCCTGGGTCAGTATGCACCGCCGCAGTGTGCGCATGTCTGAAGATGGCCCGGCGGAAGACGTCTCGGTAGACATTGATCCGCAGATTCCCCTGATTGCCTGTCCGATGACGCTAAGAGATGGTGGGGTAGAGGGGGTATTGATGGCGATTGGTCAGCCCCACTCCGTGCTGGAAGAAAGCCAAAAGACACTTGAGTCACTTGCCAGGAAGCTTTCGGCCTTGATCGAGGCTCGAATTGATACCTCGACCCGTGCCTTGTGCCAGCCTGCATTCGAAGGTGAGTTGGAAAAACTCTCCACAGACGGTGTTGAGCATTCCCTTATTTTCATGAACCTGGACCGCCTGGCCCGGGTTCGCAACGAGTTCGGCAGTCAGGCCGGTGACGATGTGCTGGGCCATTTCTGTAGTCTGGTTCAGAGTCGCAGCGAGGATGGACAACTGTTTGGCCGACTGGGCGAAAGTAATTTTTCACTGCTGCTTCCCGGGGTCAGCGCAGAAGATGCCGTGAAAAAGGCCCGCCAGATCTGCAACGCGGTGACGTCGCTGCACTACTTGAATGGTGAGCATGGCGTAAGCATGAGCGTGAGCGTGGGTGTCGCCCACAGCAGCAATGCCAGGAGCGCTTCTATATCGGTCCAGGCTGCCGCAGAGACGGCCTGCAGGACCGCCAGGGTACACGGTGGCAACCAGGTCGAACTTTATCAGGATGACGACGCCACCAGTGCGCGCCCACAAGGTGAAATTTTCCTGGCTAATTACCTGGGTACGGCTTTGGAAGAAGATCGTTTCAAGTTGGTTGTCCAGGCTGTACATGACACAAATGAACGTCAACCTTGCGGGTACTTTGAAGTATTCGTGAGACTGATTGATGAGGCTGGTGTGGAAATGCCCCCCGGGTGTTTTCTTCCGGTTGCCCGGCACTATGACATGCTGGAGGCCATCGACCGTTGGGTGGTAAGCAGCGTGACAAACCAGCTGGGGGCTATTGGAGCTCAGAATATCCCCGGGAACCTGGTTGCCGGCATTAATCTTTCAGGCGAGACCATCGCGGACCAGGAGTTCCCGGGTTTTGTCGAAGAACAGCTCCGGGCCAGCGGTGTGCCTGCCCAGGCACTGTGCTTCGAGATTTCCGAGTCGTCGCTGATGTCCGATCCGAAGCGCAGCATGCGTTTCATCCAGGCCTTGCGGGACCTGGGTTGCAAGGTGGCCCTGGATGATTTTGGAAGCGGTTTGAGTTGTCTGCCTTTCCTGGAAAGCATGCCTGTTGACTACGTGAAGATTGATGGCGAACGGGTCATGGCGATGACCACCAGTCGGGTTTCTCATTCTATGGTGGCCGCGGTGAATGAGGCGGCAAAGATCATGCAGCTAACAACAATTGCCGAGTGTGTTGATACCGATGAGGCGGATTCACTGATTCGTGCAATGGGCGTGGACCTGGTGCAGGGGTATACCCTGTCACATCCCGAGTCGCTGGAAAGTTTCCTGCAGTCGCTTGCCGAAATCTCTCACGGCATGTCGACCGAGGCTTCCAACGCCTGAGACTCCAGGCCCTTCCGGGCTACCTGGCAAGATTTTTTTCTTGCGGCGCAGCTTTCAGGCCTCGCCCCACTCTGGTATGTATAGATTCCTGAAACCCAAGGGGTGCTGCCTTCTATGGTGAGATTTGTTCTCGCCGGCGAGAAACCATGAGTGCCTTTGTAGCGGGTGAACAATATCCAAACCGTGTATGGTCGGCATCTGCAGATGGATACGTCCATGAGGTGAACGAGTACATCGGCCGGGCGCTGGAGATGTTCAAGGAAGCGCGTACCGCCCTGGACACCGCCCATACTACCGCTGCGAATAACGCTTAATTATTATCTAGCCAGGCTAGTTATCGAGGACAGGTTTAATGTCAGGAAATGCCCAATCAGGACATCACGAATTCTGGTCAACCAGGGTTGGATTCATCATGGCTGCGGTTGGGGCTGCGGTGGGACTGGGCAACATCTGGCGTTTTCCCTATGCCGCGGGCACCGGTGGTGGCAGCGCATTTGTCATGGTTTACATCCTGGCAGTGATCGCAGTGGCCCTGCCCATGCTGGTGGCCGAGTTGTCCCTGGGACGGCGTGGAGGGGGAAGTCCTCCCCTGACCTTCGCCAACCTTGCCCGGGAGGCGGGTGCCTCGGGTCGCTGGCGGGTGATGGGTTTCGCAGGCCTGTTTATCGTGTTCATGATCCTGACCTTCTACAGCGTGATTGGTGGCTGGGTCATGGCCTACATACCTCGCGCACTCTCCGGTGAGTTCACCGGGGCGACAACTGAGTATGTGGGCGGCATGTTTGATGCCCTGCTGGCGGACCCATGGGAGCTGATGGGCTGGCATGCGGTCTTCATGGTGGCGACAGTATGGATCGTCGCCAGGGGAGTAAAGCGCGGCATCGAAATGGCAGCTGATGTCCTCATGCCTGCCTTGTTTATCTTGCTGGTATTGATGATGTTTTACGCGGCCTACGTGGGAGACTTCGCCGGTGCAGTGAATTTTCTCTTTACGCCTGATTTCAGCAAGCTGACTCCCCAGGTTGTCATGGCTGCGGTGGGACAGGCCCTGTTCTCCACGGCGGTGGGTGCCGGGACCATGATTACTTACGGAGCCTACCTGAACAAGAGCGCGTCGATTCCCCGGATGGCGGGAATTATTGCCGCTGGTGACACCATGGTCGCCTTGGTTGCCGGGCTGGTCATTTTTCCGCTGGTGTTCGCCAATGCCCAGAGCCCGGGAGAGGGCCCCGGCTTGATATTTGTCACCTTGCCCGTGGCCTTTGCGCATATGCCGGGCGGCGCGTTTGTTGCTCCACTGTTTTTTGTCTTGCTGATGTTTGCGGCGATAACCTCTTCGATTGCCATGCTTGAGCCTATCGTTTCCTGGGCTGAAGAGCAGCGGGGAATTCGCCGTCCTGTGGCGGCGATGATTGGCGGTATAGCGGCCTGGGTGGTTGGTCTGTGTACCGTGTTCTCCTTCAACATCTGGAAGGATGTGCACCCCCTGGGTTTCATGAAGATGTTTGAAGGCAAGACCTTCTTCGACTTGATCGATTTCGCGGTCTCCAATGTCATGTTGCCATTGGCCTGTGTGTTGATCCTGGTTTTCTCGGCCTGGGTCATGCCGGCCAAGGCGATGAAGGACGAGATCTCAGGTGGATCTTCATTGTTCTTTACAATCTGGCGTTTTACGGCGCGCTATATTGCCCCGGTTGCAGTGGTAATCATCCTGATTAACGGCTTCAGCTAGTCGAGGAACTGTTATTTTCCGGGTGAACCCTGCTGTGGTTCTGACTCGGGTTTGTGCTGTCCATGAGCAGGGATGATCGGCGAATGTATACGAACCCACAGCTTTGGGAATTGACGCTGGACCAGTGGCCTGCCGCTGTATGGGAGTTGCTGGAGTCGGCTGCAAATGGCTTTGATGAGCCATTTCGAACTCCCGCGGTTGCCAGCACGGGCCCGGACGGGCCGGACATCCGAACGGTGATATTGCGCGAGGTTCATTCTCCGCAGCGCCGGGCGCTGTTTTATACCGATGCCCGGTCTCCCAAGGTTGAGCAGATGGCCAGCCACAATGCGGTGACCTGGATGTTTTACGATCCGGCCCGGCGGCTACAGGTCCGGGCACGGGGCATGGCAAGTCTGCATGGTGATGATCTCCTGGCCAAGCGCTGCTGGGAGGATTGCTCAGAAGCCAACAGGCGTAATTATGGTGGGCTGCAGGTGCCGGGCAGCGCCCTGGAAGAGCTGAGTAAGGAAGTCTCGATGGGCGCTCCGGATGGCAGGGAGAATTTCCTGGTGGTTGCCACAGCGTTCTCGCGGCTGGATGTGCTGCTGCTGGGTGACCAGTCCAATCGCCGGGCAGACCTTGCCTGGGATGGCTCAGTCTGGAAAGCTGGGTGGCTGAGTCCATAATCAGTCAACAGGGTTGGGATATTCTCTTCCCGGTATTAGAATGCGCGGCTCCTCCTTCGCCCCGAACCTTGGAAAAAATCATGAAATCTCCAGTCGACAAGCCAACTGATGACCTGGCGGATAGCGAAGACCTGATGTTCGATCGGGTGGCCCGGGAAGTGGTTAACCTGGGTAACGAGGTACTGGAAGACAACCCGGACGCGGACGAGTGGGAGGTTGCGTCGGGAGTATTGGCAGGTGCGGTGCAGTTCTGGCTGTTTAGCCGCCAGCCTTGCGATGACCCCATGTGTGAGTCCTGTGCCGAGGTAAATACGGCGGCCCAGCGCCTGGGGCAATTGCTTGGCGAGGTAAACGACTTCGCCGCCGAGAGTGATTACTTTCATTCCCCCACTGATACCAATGTGGGCACGGCCTGATTCCAGCCAGTTGTAGTCGGGGGCTATCAGGTCCCCGGGAGGCGCATATTCCGCTTGGCCAGTTCCTTCTCGCATTGTTGGCCACTGCTTGCCAGGCGGTCCCAGACTCCCTTGGCCAGCAACGATAAGCCGCCGGAGGCAACCGCGGCGCCATAGGAAATCGCGGCCCGGGTCGGCGCGAAACTCAGGGTCGGCTTGGCCAGGGTGCCGGTGATTTTCACGTAGGGATTCACGATGCTGGTGGCACTGACGCCAATCCCTTCTCGGTTCATGATCGTGAACAGCACTTCGATCTGCTCGTTTTTCAGGTTGGTGCTGGCCATGGCGGTAATCAGCAGCCGGTTGGTCTGGTCCATGGCGATATCAGTGGTGACCATGCCCTGTTTCACATTCAGGATTACCAGCCCGCATTGCAGGATCGTAGGAGTATCGGCTTGTCTTAGCGGATTAAGCAGACGCGCCAGCTCAGCCACGAAATCTGAGGTGATAACGCTGTTCAGAATTGCTCCGTGGCCGTGACTGAAGGTTATGTTTCCATCAAGGTTGCCGGCCATTTCTCTCAGCCCGCTTCCCTTGCCGCTTAACTGAATGTTGATATCTACAGGGGGTCTGACAGTGATACCCGCCGAGGAGGCGACGGCCCCGATTGTCACATCCCTGCCGGAGATGGTGGATTCTGCGTGCACACCGGATTCAACCGGTTTGGCCTTCAATGTCGCCGACAGTGTGCCGCCTCCAAGCCCGGCTTGCGCTACGGGGACTTCCAGTCCCTGGGGGTCGAGCCTGGCTTCCACGTGGATATTGGTGAATTCTCTTTCGCCCTGGTGCAGGGAATCCAGGTCCACGGTGACCTCCCCAGCCAGGTAGTCCGGCCAGGGGGTTGGGAATTTCAGGTCCGGAACGATTCGGGTTGCCTTGTCGGGTTTTGAACTGGCCGGGGCAGTTGGCTTTGGCCAAAGCTCCTCCAGCCTGTCCAGGTTCAGCTCGGTTCCACGGGCGTTGATCGTGAATCTGCGCGGTGTCCCGCTCCCAAGGTGGCCTTCCAGGGCCAGGCTGTCCTCGCCGATCCGGGAGTCGGCCTTGAGAATCACATCGCCGGCAGTCTTGCGTACCTGGCCTGTCAATTCGAATGCCGCACTGGGGCCGGTTGTGGCGGACCAGTTTTTCACGCTGGCTGCCAGGTCAGCACTCGTCAGGGAAAATGCCAGGTCGGACCCGTCCAGTTCTGGCCAGTCTCCCAGGGTTCCCGAGCTCTCCAGGGCCAGTCCGGCAATGTTGCCCCGCAGGTGTTGGATACGAATTCCGTGTGTCTCCCGGGTGACATCGGCTGCCAGGGTGAAAGGCAGGGGCTGCAGGGCGTGTTGCTGCAACAACGGAAGCAAGGTTCGCGCATCAGGTCCCTCGGCCTGTAAGGCGGCGTGGGATCTGGACAGGTCTGTGAAGTATTCGGCCCGGCCGCGAATCCGTGTAGCGCCCAATTCCATGTCCAGGTTTTCCAGGCGAAGGCTTTGCGGGTTTGCGTAGAACCGGGTGCTGGTCTTCCAGGGCAGCTCGGGCACATCATCCAGTCCTGCCTGGCTGGCTGCAGCGCGGAAATCCTTCCCCTCGGCGGTCAGTGTCGACTCAATCTGGTAGCCCGATTCCGGGGCCAGTTCCACGCTGGCGATTCCCGCCACTGACAGGATGCCCAGGTCCAGCGCCACCGAGTCCAGCTGGATTTTTTGACCCGCCAGCTTCAGCCCGGCTGAGCCCCGCACTGGCAGTTTGGGCAATGCAGGCAGTCCCAGGCTGTTTCCATGGGGTTCCATGCTCGGCACGTTTATATCCATGTCCAGGTCGCCATGGATGCCCTCCGGCCCTGATCCCAGGGAGCCCGTGGTCATTAAGGTCGCATCACCAAGCCTGGCGTCAAGCTTGCTCAAAGCCCATTGGCCAGCTGAAATTTCCAGCTCTGCCCGGGCGTCCAGGGGTAGCGCTGGCCAGTCGGGTTGGCTTAAGAGATCGCCCAGTTCCTTCGCGCCAGGGGTTTCAATCTCTATGGCCAGTCGGGTTCCGTCCAGGGTCTCCATGTTGCCTATCGTGCCGCTGCTCTGGACACGGGTATTGCCCATCTTCAGTTCGGCGCTACGCAGGCTCAATCCGTTGTCGCTTTGTTCAAGGCTGGCATTGAAAACCGCCGTCCCGGGGGTTAGCCAATCCAGTCCCAGTTTTTTTGAGAAGGCTGCGGTGTTCGGAATGTTGGCCCGCAAATCCAGCCTGGTGCCCACGTAGCCAGGTGGTGGGGTGAGTTCGCCGGAAAGCAAAACCTGGGTGTTGGGAGCATTGAGGATAATGTTGTCGAACAGTGTGTTGCCCGCCTCCCGGTGGAACTTCCCGGAAAGATTGAACGGTTTCTCCTCCAGTCCTGGTAAGCCCAGCAAGGCTGCAATAGCACCCAGGTTTGGCCCGTTGGCCCGTATTTCAGCGTCCACCAGGGGTTCATTGCTATTGAGTTGCCGGGCCTCAAGGTCGATGTCCGCAAAAAGCTCGCCGGCCTTGGCATCCAGGGTGGCCTGTACCTGGTCGGCGTTTGCCCTGACCCGGGCGTTCAAATGAAAATCACCACGGGCGATCTCGGGCAGTCCCAGTGCCTCGGTGACTCGCAGCAGTTCTTGGCCATTGAATTCAATAGTTGTCTCTACGCCTTTCAATCCAGCCAGGTCATCGGCGCTGGCGTTGACTCCAAGCCGGGAGGCATTGAAATCCATTTGCAGGGTTGTCTGTATTTGCTTGCCACTTACCAGGCTGTTCACGCTACCCAGGTCTCCCTTGATAGCCCATGGCTGGTTGGACAGCATTCCGCTGGCAGCGATGTCCAGGTTTCCAAGTTTATTTTCGTTGATGGAAAGCTGCCCGATGATCATCGGTACATCGGCGGCTAGATTGGGTCCGCGAAACAGCATGCTGATCTGCCGGGCATCCAGGTGGTCCAGAACAACCGGAAGAGCGGGTTCTCCCAGCTGAAGTTCCGTAACCTTTTTCTCCTGGGGTTCTGGTGTCAGCATCCAGTTCAGTCCCTGGTCCGTGTCCCGGTGAACGATGATGCTGGCTTGAGGAATTACGATCCGGGAAAAGCGCAGTGGGCCGCTGAATAATGAGCTGGTTTTGATCACCAGGTGGATGTCGTGAACGTCCAGCATGCTGGGTTCGGGGGACCAGGAAGCATTACCCAGGCGAACCCGCCCTGCATTGATTTCTACCGTCCGGCCCAGGTCCAGGGTCAGGGGGCCATCAATTTTTACGTCTCTTCCAGTCGCGCGGCTTGCCAGGGATTCGATGAGAGAAAGTCGGTTGCCCAGGTCGGCAAATTCCAGGTAGGCCAGCAAACTTGCGCAAAGCAGCACCAGGGACAGCGTTATCCCGGCGATAATTTTTGTGGCAAGTAAAATCCGTTTACGCATTATCTGTACAGCCTACCAGTGTACGAGGAGCCATTCAGGGTCCTGTCAGGGCTATTAACCAGGCCACCGTGACTATGGCCATGCTTAGGGCCCCCAGGGCCAGCTGGGTACGAGGGCCGGCGCTTTGCACCCAACCTATCAGCGGTAGCGCGGTGCCAAGGGCGGTGCCGGCAATAAAGCCAGTGAGGTGGGCGACCACGTCGGTATGTTCATCCCCGGTGCCCAGCCACGCCAGGAGTACGACCCCTCCCACCAGGGGAGCCCAGCGAGCAGCCCAGCGCAGCTGGCTGGAATTGCGCATGCGCCAGCTGTATCCGCACAAAAGCCCCAGGGCCGCGAATACCGCTGTGGAGGCTCCGGCCGCTGAAAAGTAGCTTTGTTGGACGACGGCGTCCATCGCGTTGCCGGTGACGGCGGCAAGCACAATGCAGAACCAGGCCATCCCGTCGCCCAGTAGACGTCCCAGGAAAAAGCCGAATATGCCCCCGATCACCAAATTGCCCATCAGGTGGGCGGTATCCAGGTGCAGGGTCAGGGCGGTAACCAGGCGCCACCATTCACCCTGGTGAACCCGGGCCACATCCAGCGCACCGATTCCGAGCCAGTCATGGGAGAGGGCATGCTGATTCTGGAAGATTGCCACCAGCAGGAGGCAGGTTACGTATCCTCCCAGGCCCGCAAGGCCTGAACCCCTGAGCGGAAGGGGGGTGAGTTTCGCCGGGGGCGTTTTGTCCTCGGCGTCATATTGACTAAGTTCGGCCACCGAGCGCAGGGCTTGCTCCTGAGGCACGACCAGGACATACATCCCGGCGTCATGCACGACATGAGCGTCCACACCCAGGGCCTTGAGGACCAGGTTGCGCTCATTGCAAAAGCCGCTGTCTCTGCGTCTCAGCAGCTCGATATATCCTTCGGGCCAGGTATCCATATGTTTATTGATAATGGGGACGGGAGGTCCGGATTACCAGTCCTGAGGCCCGGTTTGGGGTGGCGGCCGGGGTCTCGGGGACAGGCGGAGAAAGTTTTTCTTGCCTTCCCCGGAAACTTGGCTATATTCCACGCCCCCGGGCGCCTTATTAGGCCGGTAGAGCAGTGCTTTGGAGGAATGGAACTGTGATTGACGACAGCGTTGAAGACTTCGAAGATGATGATTTCGAAGACGATCAGGAAATTGCCGAGATCGAGCAAGAAAAGGTAGTGTTAAAGCCGCTTGCTGGAATCCGGAAAACCAGCTCCTGGAGATCTGTGGAAGAATACATGGAAGAGCGTCGCCTGAAGATTGCTCTATCCGAAGACAATTATGATTATGATATCTGACGCTTGAGCGCGGAGTTTCTCGAAAGAGCCCGGTTTAGGCCGGGCTCTTTTTTTTTATATCGGGAAAGACCAGTATGGAAAGTGAAGGCAATGTAAAACCGTTAAGGGTAGGCTGGCGCGAGTGGCTAAGTCTGCCCGGGCTTGGAATTCCAGCGATCAAGGCGAAGGTTGATACCGGGGCCAGGACGTCCTGCCTGCATGTTTGCAGCATGGAAACCTACATGGAAGAAGGCGCTGAATGGGTGCGCTTTGTAGTTCAGCCATTGCGCAAGCATCCTGAAGTGGTTTTCAACTGTGCCGCACCGATACTGGACCGACGGAACGTGACTGACTCTGGTGGTCACACCCAGCCACGTATTTTTATTCAGACTGAATTGTTGCTTGGTGACAGGCGCTGGCAGATTGAGCTGAATCTGACCCGGCGTGACAACATGCTTTTCCCGATGTTGCTCGGACGTACCGCTTTGCATGGATATGCTGTAGTCGAACCGGGAGAATCGTTTTGCCAGGGCAAGTTACTCGCCCGCAGTTACTCGAATAAGCGCTAGGGAGTCCTGAAGATGAAAATTGTTATCTTGTCGCGAAACAAGAAACTCTATTCCACACGGCGTTTGGTGGAAGCCGGTCAGGAGCGAGGCCACGAGATGCGCGTGGTGGATCACCAGCGCTGTTACATGAATATTGCCAGCCACAAGCCCGCTGTTCATTACAGGGGTGAAGTGCTTGAAGATGTGGATGCGGTGATCCCCCGTATCGGCGCCTCGATCACCTTTTATGGAACGGCAGTGTTGCGTCAGTTTGAAATGATGGGGGTTTACCCGTTGAATGAATCTGTCGCGATTTCTCGTTCCCGGGATAAGTTGCGCTCCCTGCAGTTGCTGTCGCGAAAGGGTGTGGGATTGCCGATTACCGGTTTTGCCCACTCGCCGGATGACACCCAGGACCTGCTGTCGATCGCCGGCGGCGCTCCGGTGGTGATCAAACTTCTGGAAGGAACCCAGGGCATTGGCGTGGTACTGGCCGAGACTCGCAAGGCGGCGGAAAGCGTAATTGAGGCCTTCCGGGGTCTGAACGCGAACTTCCTGGTGCAGGAATTTATATCCGAATCCGCAGGTTCCGATATCCGTTGCCTGGTCGTGGGAGACAAGGTAGTGGCTGCCATGCAGCGCCAGGGCAAGGAAGGCGAGTTCCGTTCCAATCTGCACCGTGGTGGCACATCGAAGCTGATTCGCATCACCCCTGAAGAACGCGCCACTGCTATCCGCTCGGCGAAGATAATGGGTCTGAACGTGGCTGGTGTGGACATCATTCGTTCCAATCACGGTCCTGTTGTGCTGGAAGTTAATTCCTCTCCGGGGCTGGAAGGGATTGAGAGAACCACCGAGAAAGACGTGGCCGGCATGATCATTAGTCACATTGAGAAGAACGCCAAGAAAGGTAATACGCGGACGCGAGGCAAGGGATAAATGGCTAAGGCAAAACCGTTCGCTATTGGCGACCAGCTTGTTAAGCCGGGTCAGCGGACCTGCATAGATTTGCCGGTACCTGGCTTGTATACCCACACGCCGCTGGCGTTGCCGGTGCACGTATTGCATGGCAATACCCAGGGGCCGACCCTGTTTGTCAGTGCCGCGATCCATGGAGACGAGATAAACGGCGTGGAAGTAATTCGCCGGCTATTGAAGCTTTCTCTGCTCAAGTCCCTGAAGGGCACCTTGATAGCGGTTCCGGTGGTGAACGTGTTTGGTTTTCTGCACCTGTCCCGTTACCTGCCTGACCGGCGCGACCTGAATCGTTCGTTCCCGGGCAGTGAGAGCGGTTCGGGAGCATCCAGGCTGGCGAACCTGTTCGCCAGGGAAATCATTGAACGGTCCGACTACGGCATAGACTTGCACACCGGTGCAATTCACAGGGCAAACTTGCCGCAGATTCGGGCTAACCTGGAGGATGAAACCACCCTCAGGCTGGCCAGCGCCTTCGGTGTTCCGGTGATGATTAATTCGGATATCCGGGATGGCTCCGTGAGGCAGTGTGCCGCGGAAAAGGGCGTGCCTACGCTGTTATACGAAGCCGGAGAGGCGCTGCGTTTTGATGAATCGTGTATTCGTGGCGGGGTCAGGGGAGTGTTGAGTGTAATGCGCGAAATCGGCATGTTGCGCAGGACTCCTCGTGGTAAGGGAAAGCCTACGGACCCGGTCCTGGCGAGGCGTTCAGCATGGGTAAGAGCGCCGATCAGTGGCGTGTTCAGGCCGACCAAGGACCTGGGAGATCGGGTACACAAGGGTGAGCCAATAGGCGTGATTGCTGATCCGTTTGGGACGGACGAGGTGATAGTCGAGGCAAATGTTAACGGGCTTATTATTGGCCATACCCGACTGCCACCGGTACACGAAGGCGATGCGCTGGTTCATATCGCGCAGTTCCATCGCCCGGGCGTGGCCGAAGATGCGGTGGAGGAATTCCACCAGATGGTTGAGGACTAGCCGGGAAGCCTAATTCCCGGCATGCCCCAGGCTTTTTTCCAGCAATTTTCCGATAGCGATCACGCGGGCGTTCTCTTGCTTGGCGACCCTGAGTCGCTTCGCCAGTATCGGGTGGAATCCCCTGGAACTGGCAATAGCCTCCTCAAGTAGATCACTACACTGGGCTGTGCCGAATACCGGTATCAACATCGAGTAAGAAGACAGCAGGGAGTCCGAAGCGGTTTCGCTGATTTTTGGTAATGATGCCAGGATGTCCTCGGCCAGTTGGCTGTGGAGGTTTTGCTGGTGTGCCGGGAATAGCCGCTGAATGGCGGCTCGCTTCCTTGCCAGGGGCAGAGGGCTTTTCTTATGCTGGATTTCATCCAGCCATTCCAGCTTCATTTCCATGTCCGGTCGCCCTGCCAGGGTAGCTATAAACATGCGCTGCCCGGCATCGGAGCCGTCATTGGATGACTCGATTTCTGCCAACTCCTCGGCGTCTTCAAAGTCGAATTCATTCAGCCGGGCCACTATTTGCCAGCGACGATCCTGGTCGATGGCTATGTTGCGGTGAATCCGCTCATTGAGAAGTTCCTGTAACTGGGTCAGGCCACGCTGTGTGTGCGCCATTACCGTGTAGGTATCCAGCCAGAGCTTTTGCAGGTCACTGCCCTTGTCACAGGAATTAACCTGCTGCCAGGCCATGCTTTCCAGGTAGTTGCCGTATTCCTCAAGCGCCTTGGCGGAGGAGGGTTGCAACCGGAACAGGATATTCAGGGTTTCCACGGCCGTGGCGGCGACCTGGCTGAGAATGCGCCTGTCCTGTTCCCCAGGCAGGTGATTGCGTAGCAATTCCGCGTATTCATTCAGGGGCAGGGTCGCATCCCGTGCCATGTCCCACAGGGTCTGCCAAAGCATGGATTTCAGGAACGGATCCTGGAACAAACGAAGATGGGTGTTGAGGCTATTCAGTGACACCGGGTCCAGTTTGACCTTTAGGTATCCCCAGTCGCCAAAATTCGGAAACACCAGGCTGGGTTCTTCTTCCCCGTCCAGGGCTGAAATCCGGGTTTCCTCACCCCTGATCGTGACCGGCAGGCTACGCGAATGAATGGTGTTGCGTTGTTTGTCTACCTGGTACAGGCCGATCTGCACCTGGTGCTCACGCAAGGTGGGGTTTTCATCAGTGGCGCTTTGCAGGATGGTGAGTTCGCGAATTTTTCCAGCGCGGCAATCCATGCTGACGTTAATGGAATTCAGCCCGGCAGTTTTCAGCCAGCCTTCCACCCAGCCGTCCAGTTCCATCCCTGAAACCTCGGAGACTGCCGCAATAAAGTCCTTAAGCTCAGTGGCCTGACCGGCATGGCGCTCCAGGTACAAGCGGATACCGTCACGGAATTTATCCTGGCCGATATAGTGGGCGAACTGGGTGAGAACCGATGCGCCCTTCTGGTAGGTAATGGCATCGAAGTGAGCAAAGGCTCCCTTGGTGTCTGAAACCGGAACCTCGATCGGGTGTGTGGTGACCCATTGATCGGCCTCGTAGGCACGCTGCTTATTGTGAGAGAAAAACGTATGCCAGGCATTTTCGAATTCTGTCCCATTAGCCAACGCAAGGCTGGCCATATAGGTGGCGAAACTCTCTTTCAGCCACAAGCCGTTCCACCAGTCCGGGGTAACCAGGTCGCCGAGCCACATGTGGGACAGTTCGTGTAATAGCACGTCGGCCAGGGTTTCCCGATCCTCGGCAGTGTAGTCGCCTCGCTTGAGGTAACGCTCGTTGTAGGTTACCGCGCCGACATTTTCCATTCCCCCGATGTTGAACTCGGGAACAATCAGCTGATCGTATTTGCTGTAGGGGAAGGGCATGGCGAAATAGGCGCTGAAGAAATCCAGTCCTGTGCGAGTGAAGTTGAACCACTCCTCTACATTTAGATGTTCGGCCATGCTGTGACGCGCGAATAGCCTTAGCGGCACTTTCCCCGAGTGGTTTTCCCATACTCTGAATTGCCCGGCGTGCAGAGGAAAAATATAAGTGCTGAAACGAGGGGTGGTTGGAAAACGCCACAGCTTGTTGGTGTCGTGCTCCTCAATCTCGCTTTCACGAATCGCCGAGATGACGTTCCATTTTCCGGGGGCCATGACCTCGACGGTGTAGGTGGCCTTCAGGTCGGGCTGGTCAAAACACGGGAAGGCCCTGTTGGCATCGTAGGGTTCGAAATGACTGTAGATGTATGCCTTGCCATCTTCGGGGTCTATAAATCGGTGTAACCCTGCGCCATCGCTGCTGTAGGGGGCACGATACGAGATGATGATGCTGTTTGGGCCGGCTCTGAGGAATTCTTCCTCGATGGTGAGAAACCAGCCGTTGTAGTCGGGCTCCAGGTCTCGCCCGTTGACCCGCAGTTTTTCCACCTTGCCGCCGGCGAAATCGATCGTCAGTCGATCAGAAATCTCTTTCAATTCGAAGCGAATTTCCGCTTTGCCCAGGAATTCCCGTGAATGACCATCCAGGTCAAAAAACAGCTCGTAGGAAATATCCGAAATCAAGCTGGACCGGAAACGGGCGTAACTCTCGGTGAGATAACCTTCAGGTTCACGAATGACGGTTGTCCGGGTATCCATTTCCATATTCAGTTCCTGGTGTTCGGGTGTTTGGTCTGGAGGAAATCCTAGCACAGCAAGTGTCCTTGCTGTGGCAACGGATCTGTTCCCGGAGGCCAGGATATTCGGTAGCTATGGAACCGGGAAGGTCTCTGTGATTAGATCGAAGCATTATGAGCACGAAACTAAATATTCTTGATGCTATTGGCGGCACGCCGCTGATCCGGCTGGATGGCCCTTCCGAGCAAACTGGTTGCGAGATCCTGGGCAAAGCCGAGTTTCTCAATCCAGGGGGATCGGTAAAGGATCGTGCGGCACTGGGGATTATTCGTGGGGCTGAGGCAGACGGTCGGCTAAAGCCCGGTGGGGTGATCGTTGAGGGCACTGCGGGGAATACCGGCATAGGCCTCGCGCTGGTGGCGGATGTGCTGGGATACCGAACGGTAATCGTAATGCCCAACACCCAGAGTCAGGAAAAAGTCGAGACCCTGAAAACCTATGGTGTGGAGCTGGCCCTGATCCCTGCGGCGCCTTACCGCAACCCCAATCATTTTGTGCACGTTGCGCGGCGGTTGGCCGAGGAACTGGACCGGACCGAGGAATTTGGAGCGGTTTTCGCAGACCAGTTCGACAACGTCGCTAATCGGGATATGCATTTCGCGACCACGGGTCCGGAGATTTGGAAGGACACCGGGGGACAGGTTGACGGGTTTGTTTGCGCGGCGGGTTCCGGCGGGACTCTTGCGGGGGTCGGTTTGTATCTGAAAAGCCGGAATCCGCAGATTCGCGTCGCCCTTTCTGATCCGGGTGGGTCCGGTCTGCACCACTTCTACGCTCATGGCGAAATCAAGGTGGAAGGCAGTTCGATCGCCGAGGGTATAGGCAATAGCAGAATTACCGGGAACCTGGCCAAGGCCCCGGTTGACCGTTCTTACAAGATCGATGACCTGGATGCGATTCCATGGGTTTACAGCCTGCTGGAAAAGGAGGGGCTTTGTGTGGGTTCCTCAAGCGCGATCAATGTTGCCGGTGCCATGCAACTGGCCCGGGAACTGGGTCCGGGGAAAACCGTGGTGACCATCCTGTGTGACTCCGGCCTGCGATACCGCCAGAGGTTGTTTAACCCCGAGTTCCTGCGCAGCAAGGGGCTGCAACCACCAGCCTGGCTGGAGCGGGAGCCGCTGGACGTCAGCCGACTGTTCGTGGATGCATCCTAGAATCATACCGTCTCGAGATTTCCACATGGTCTTCTGAGGACCCGTGTGCGCATCCCCAGAGAAGTTGTTTCGCCAGACGAATTTGTTGTTCGCCACGCTGTATGGCCGGGTGTTGTATACGAATTTAAAAGTCGTTGTAAGGCGCAGATAATCGGGGTGTCGGATAGGAAATCCGGCAGAGTCGCTCATGGAGAGTGTCATGACTAAAGTTAAAGAAACCACTCCGAAAGTAGAGGTCAAAGAGTCAAGAGAAGTTGCGCGGCCGTTCGGTACCCTTGGTGCCAGTCTTGAAGACTTCATGGAGAGTATGTTCCCCGGTCGTTGGATGGAGCCAATGGGATTGCGCAGGTCCTTGCTTCCGGACTTGGAGATGAAGCTGGAAACCCAGTGGCCGAAGATTGATGTGATTGATCACGAGGCCGATATTGTCGTTCGGGCCGAGTTGCCCGGCGTAAGCAAAGACGATCTTGAGCTCACGGTGTCCGAGGACAGCATGCGTCTGAAGGCGACAACTGCGAGCAAGAAGGTGGAGGACGAGGAGTCCTTCTACCGCTGTGAGACTCACAGGGGCGCTTACGAGCGCTTTGTTCAGTTGCCCATGGACGTGGACAGCGAACGTGCTGAGGCGGTCCTCAAAGATGGCGTGCTAGAGGTAAAGATACCGAAGCGCAAGGTCGTGAAGCGGCACCAGGTGGAGGTTAAGTAGTCCCGGTGCCAAACAGGGTGGGGCGCCGCGGGTGGCTGCCCCATCCTGCTGTTCGGTAAGCCGTGTGCGGCGGCCCGCTTGGCTGTATGCTGGTGCCTTTGATTGGCGCGTATACAGGGAGGTGGCCGATGCATGGAGCAAATCCGGGTCGCTGGGCGGCAAGTGTAGTTGGCTTTCACTGGTTGATGGCCGTCTTGATAGTAGTGGTCATGACCCTGGGTTGGGTGGCGGAAGAGTATCCGTCCTCACCTGACAAGGTGACCTTGTTCGTTTGGCACAAGTCCTTTGGGTTGACCGTTCTCCTGCTACTGTTCTTTCGTCTGCTTAATAGATGGAATAAAGGGGCTCCCCGCCACGAGTTGCAGGGCTGGGAAAGAGTGCTCAGCCGAACAGTCCAGGGGGCGCTCTACCTTTGCATGCTGGCGATGCCACTGAGCGGCTGGATTATCAATTCGGCCGCGGATTTCCCGTTGAATGTTTTCTGGCTGATACCCCTGCCGCCACTTACCGGTGCCAGCGAAAGCCTCGCTGAACTGGCTGAGGAAGTGCATGTCACAATCCTGTGGATCATGGTGAGCTTATTGGTTTTGCATATCGCCGGCGCCCTGCGCCATCACTTCATCGGCAAGAACCAGGTATTGCGTTCCATGTTGCCCGGCGCCAAGCCAGGTACCGGCCAATGAGCAGGATAAATGCCACGGCCGTGTTGCTTTGGATATTGCTGGGCCTGGTCCCGGCCCAGGCGGCGCAAGCTGAA
>UPTN01000166.1_pt1 | contig 36831 bp, 33 predicted proteins | sample 2160111 | NCBI WGS metagenome assembly UPTN01 (sample SAMN06265058, study PRJEB28932) | marine metagenome | isolation source: Columbia River Estuary | place: USA:Columbia River Estuary, USA | collected 2014-05-05
CCTGACCGCGGCGAACCTTTGATGAACGATTACGATGACAACCCATTGTGCTTTGTGGCTGAGTCGCCCGTTCATGGCCGCGGCCTGTTCGCGCGCTGTGAGATCAGCGCGGACACCTGGATTGGTCACTATGACGGCCCGCAAACGCAAACCAACGGTATGCACGTGCTGTGGGTAGATGAAAGTACCGACGGGAAGAACGAAGACCACTGGGTCGGCTACAATGGTAACAATGAATTGCGCTTTATGAATCACTCGGCACAACCTAACGGTGAAATGGACGGTCTGGATTTATACGCCGTTCGTACGATTAAGCAAGGCGAGGAAATCACCATTGGTTATGGCGAAGAATTTGAATCCGGTATTGAATGAAACTTGATACTGCGCGCGCAACACCCCATGTTATGCCTCAATCGAAATTTTATTATCTGAAAATTTACTGGAACCACAAGCTATGAGCCTAAATGACAGCACCCGCGAAAAAATTGAAAACCTGATCAAGCAAAACCGTGTGGTTTTGTTTATGAAAGGCTCACCTGAGGCCCCCATGTGTGGTTTCTCTGCCAAAACCACCGGGTTATTGAACTCGATGCTCGATGACTACGTGAGTGTAGACGTGCTGGAAGACCCGGAAATTCGTGAGGGCATCAAAGTATACGGCGACTGGCCGACCATCCCGCAGCTTTATGTCGACGGTGAACTTGTCGGTGGTTGTGACATTGTTACCGCCATGTTCAACAGCAGCGAATTGCACGAGATGCTCGGTGTAGAAGCCCCCGACCGCACACCGCCGGAAGTTACCATTACCGATGCCGCGGCTGAAAAAATTCTCGAAGCCATGGGTGGTCATGAAGGTCTCGGTCTTCATTTCGCTGTTGACGCCTCATGGCAAACACAGTTCAACGTGGCGCCCGCCGAAGGCCACGAGATTAAGGTTGAAGCCACCGGCATTACCTTGTTGTTCGACCTGGCTTCGGCCCAGCGCGCGAACGGCGCGGTTATCGACTGGGTTGAAACCATGCAGGGCGAAGGCCTCACCATCAATCTGCCGCGGGCACCGAAGGCAGTGAACCAGATGAGCGTGACAGAGCTGAAAGAAAAGCTCGATAACAACAGCGTCATTCTGATTGATGTGCGCGGCAGTGAAGAACGGGCGCAGGCTCCAATGGCTGAAGCCCGGTCAATGGATGGCGATACCATGCGTGAAATAGAAGCCATGCCAAAAAATACCGAATTGGCATTTATTTGCCACCTTGGCGGCCGCAGCCAGGTCGCGGCTGAATACTTCCGCAAACAGGGTTTTGTCAACGTCAGTAATGTGGTCGGCGGAATTGACGCCTGGTCTCAGCAGATTGACCCTACAGTTGAACGCTACGAGGGCTTTCAATAAGCACTAACGGCTTATTCAAGCTCAAATTCAGCAACCGCCGGGGCGTGGTCAGAAGGCCGCTCCTGGCGGCGTGGTTCAATATCGATATAGGCGGCGCTGCATTTTTTTGCCAGCGCCGCTGAAGCCAGCACCAGGTCTATCCGCAAACCCATTTTTCTTCTGAAAGCGTTCATGCGGTAATCCCACCAACTCCATACCTTTTCTTCTTGCTCAAACTGTCTGAACGTATCGGAAAGACCGAAATCAAGCAGACGTTGTAACGCGTCCCTTTCGGACACACTGCAAAGTATTTTGTCACGCCATGACTCGGGGTCGTGAACGTCGCGATCATCGGGCGCGATATTGAAATCACCCAGCACAATCACATTTTCAAAGCGCTGCATCTCGCCCTTTATCCACTCGGTCACCTTTTCAAGCCAGTGCAGTTTGTAAGCGTATTTGTCTGAGCCTACTTCCGAGCCGTTAACAACATAAAGGTCGATGATGCGCATATCACCGATGGTCGCTGCCAAAATCCGGCGCTGCGGGTCATCAAGACCTTCAACATCAGTAACAATGTCCGTGGCCGGTTCACGACTGAGTATGGCCACACCGTTATAGGTTTTTTGTCCCGCATAAACACTGTGATAGCCCGCCTCAAGCAACGCATCAACGGGAAAACGGTCATCGGTCAGTTTGGTTTCCTGCAGGGCAAGAACATCGGGGCGTGCACCATCAACCCAGGCCAGCACATGCGGCAGACGCACATTCAGTGAATTAACATTCCACGACGCAATTTTGAACACACCCTTTCCCCTCAATAACATAAATTTATGAATGGCCGGATTGTTGTTAAGGCCCGGCTTACGCATAATACCAGTTGGCATCGCACTCGTTGCGGATTGCTGTCAGCTTTTGGGAGTCAACATGACGCACAGTGTTCTTTTATCAACCCATCCTGTCTCATCAGGTTCGAGGTGCCCGGCATGAAACCAGGCTTGACGGGATTCTCAAGGTTTTTTGCCGCGACCGGCAACTCGCTCCGCGGCGTGCGCGATGCGTGGCGCTACGAAGCCGCCTTCCGGCAAGAGGCCGGGCTTGCGGCAGTGCTGTTACCGCTGTCCTTCTGGCTCGCGCAAACACTGTTTGAATGGTTGCTGTTAATACTCCCCTTGTTCCTGCTGGTCATTGCAGAACTGCTCAACAGCGCCATTGAGAACACTGTTGACCGCATCGGCGACGAGTATCATGAGCTCTCGGGCAGGGCCAAGGACCAGGCCTCCTCGGCCATCATGTTTTGCCTGATACTGACCGCCATTATTTGGCTGAGCATAGCCTGGAGCAGGTTTTATGGTTAATAACACATTGAGAAAAATCACCTTGATATCCGCCATGTTGATTTTCGTCACGGCGTGTACCGCAACCTCGAATACGCCAACGCAAGCCGAAGAATGCGTCGTTGTACCGCCCGCAGACCCGGTGGCCTGTACCATGCAATATGATCCGGTGTGCGGTTGCGACGGCAAAACCTATGGCAATGCCTGCACCGCCCGTGCCGCAGGCGTACCCAGCAGCACCCCTGGCGCGTGCGCAAAAGAGGCCAACAAACAGCTTCAGTAAAGTGTTTGTGCCAATGAATCCGTTCGCGGCTGTCCGCGAAAAACTTTAACAACAGGAAACCTGAACCATGAAAACAATGATGCGCACCCTGATCATGCTTGGTATGGCCGTCCTGTTGGCAGGCTGCCCGCAAACCAAAGACGATAAAAACCTGTCAACAACACTGGATCAATATGAAACCATCGTTCGCTGGGCCCAGTGGGACGCGGCGGTTAACTTCATTTCTCCGGAGTACCAGAAAGAGCATCCCATCACGAGACTCGATCTCGACCGGCTCAGGTTGTTTCGGGTGACCCAGTATGTTCTGCGGTCATCTACGCCGGTTGATGAAGGGAAAGGCCTGATTCAGGTTGTCGAGGTTCGTATGTTCAACAAAAACCAGTCGCGTGAGCGTGCCGTGATTAATGAACAGTACTGGAAATATAATGATGAAACCCGGCGCTGGCTCATGCACTCCGGGCTGCCTGACCCAACACAAAAAAACTATTGATTCGACGGTATTCCCGGCCGGTTAGCCGGGAACTGCAAACGGGAACACCCTTTTGTTTCCGTTTTCGGAAACCGCTTACCCTACATGCCGCATAAACAGTGCGCCGCGACGGTAAACTTACCCTCTTGGGCCGTAATAAACTGCAAGTCTTCCAACATCGACTGCAACCATGACATGGGCAGATTGGCGGGTGTGGTGATCGACAGATCAAGACCGGAAACAGCCGCGGCTAAAAAGTCCGTGAACAATTTATCCAACACGGAAATCTCGGGCTCAATCCATTCAATTTGGTATTCATCTCCGAGGCCGGCGATGCGGGCACTGGCTTCAATGGCATCCTGGAACGTACCGGTCTTGTCAACCAGTCCACGTTCCCGGGCCTGCTCACCGGTCCAGACACGGCCCTGTGCCAGCGCGTCTACTTCAGCAATATCATCAATACCGCGCGCTTCGCTCACCAGCTTGATGAACTGTTGGTAGGTTCTCTCTGTGCTGGCCTGGAATACCCGGGCAACACCCTCATCCAGTGGTTGGTCCACCCTCAGCTTGCCGGCCATATCGGTGGTTCCAAACCCATCGGTATGCACACCGATTTTGTCCAGTGTGCCACCAAAGGTTGGCAGCATTCCGAACACGCCGATAGAGCCTGTAATGGTGGCCGGACTGGCCCAGACCTCGTCCGCTGCCATCGACATCCAGTAACCGCCAGAGGCGGCAACATTACCCATGGATACAACCACCGTCTTGCCCGCGTCCCGCACCTGCTGAAGCTCCAGACGCAGCGTCTCGGTGGCAAAAACCTCTCCACCCGGACTGTTAATGCGCAATACCACGGCTGCCACTTTGTCATCACGCGCGGCACGGCGTAGCTGCTCGGCCGTTGACACCGAGCCGATGCGGCCGGACGGGTGACGACCCCTGACAATTTCACCTTCGGCAACGACTATCGCAATGTGTTTCCAATTACCCGCACCTCTTAAAGGTTTGCTCAGGTTCAGATAGTCCTGCATACCCACCGCCCGGTAACCATCACCAGCCTGATCCGGCATACCGCGCTGAGCCAACTCCAACCGTGCTTCGGGCCCCGTCATCAAACGATCGACCAGACCGAGGTTTAATGCGTATTGCGCGAAATTACCATCCACTTTTTCTATCTGGTTTGGCATGTCATCAATTGCGGCCTGCAACGACTCAAGAATCAGACCACGCTGCTTGGAGACACCTTCGAGGTATTGTTGCCACAGGTTACCCAGCCAGAATTTGCCCGCCTCTTTTGCCTCGTCCGACATATCGTCACGAATATAGGGCTCCATGGCTGATTTGTACTTACCCACCCGAAACAGGTTTATTTCAACCGCGAGCTTTTCCAACCCTTGCCGATAAAACTGCCGGTAGCTTGAATAGCCGTCTATCCAGATAGCGCCATTGGGGTTAAGCCATATCTCATCCGCGAGAGAGGCCAGGTAGTACTGCTGCTGACCGAGGTTCTCAGCCACCGCGATCACCGGCTTGCCGGTTGACCTGAAGGCCCGCAAGGCATGGCCAATATCTTTTAACGATGCCAGTCCGATTCCCCACATATAGTTTGGGTCGATCACAATCTGCTTTATATCGTTGTCACCCGCGGCACGGTGAATTGCCTCCAGCATGTCACGCAAACGGGTTTCGGACTGTTCCTGGCCTGCCGCCTCCTGCAGGGCACGATCCATTGGTGTGGATGAATACTGCTCCACAACATTTCCGTATGGACGGATCACGAGCGTGGAATCCGGTTTAAGCCGGAATGTTTCGGGCGGTTGCACTGCGACAAAAATAAAGTAAATAAACAGCAGGAACAAAAGGTTCAAAAAAACCTTCCTGCTGCCATTAATGAAGTGCCACGCGCCCAATGCAAATCTGACCGGGAAAGAACGTTGGTTAGCCATGCTATCGCCCATTTAAATATCTGCCACTATTGTATGAACAGTAACCCCTAATCACAATCAGCCGAAGGTCATATAAGACAATCCGGGTCTTTCGCACCGGGCAAATACTGAAGAACAGACCAACAATCTGTCAAAAATACCAATCACAGACCTGCACACGACCAGGGAACAGTGTTAACTCATTGTTATTTAATTGTTTTAATTAATGGCATGAATTCTGCATCTACCTGTTTAACCCAATCCAACGACAGGAGACTGAACCATGGGATCTTTTTCTCGCCTACGCTACGTTATCGCCGCAAACGTCAACTCTCTGCTTGAAAAAGCCGAAGACCCCGAAAAGCTGTTGCGCGCCCTTATCCGCGACATGGAGGACGCCTCCGAAGACGCGCGGCTAGCCAGTGCCGACCTGCTCGCCGAGCAAACCCACCTGCAACGCATGCAGGAACGCTACCAACGTGAAATTGACGAATGGACAGCGCGGGCAGAAAAGGCGGTGGCGACCCAGCGTGATGATTTGGCCCGTGCCGCTTTAAAGGCCAAGACAGAACTCGAGCAGGCTCTGCACTCTGCCAATGATGAGTCCGAGAATCTCGATGCCCGCGTTACACAACTTGAGTTCGATATGGCCCAGCTGAAAAACAAGTTGTCTGATGCCAAATCAAAGTTAAAAAGCTTTTCTGCAAGTAACACGCCAACCGCAAAAAACCGCGCTGGAATCGCCGAACAATCACTCTCACCGGGTGAGCGCAAGGTCCGTCGCGCCATGGGTCGGTTTGACCGTTTGCAATCTCAGGTTGAAAGACTCGAAGCCCGCGTTCGCTCCTACGAATTCGGTGAAACAGGCAACACGGCGTGGGCTGCTGAAGAGACACCCGCCGACCCCGGCATTGAAGCTGAACTTGAGCAAATGAAAAACCGGATTTCAGCGGCAACCACCAGCCAGCCCGTTGATGCAGAGACAACCCAGAGTACTTCTGAAGCTTGAACCTGAAAGACCAACCCGGCCAAGCGCCGGGTTGGTTGTCACAGCCCTGATATCTGCAATGCCAATAGGGCAACACACCGGCAATCGAGAACAACGGACTAGTTTTCTGGCGATTTAACAACCAACGCCTCGGCGTTGCCAAGACGCACCAGCTCACCGCTTTTCAACAAAAAACGCGCCAGCAACAGAACCGCACCGACAGACAACCCAACGATCAAGCCTATCCACATACCGGCGGGCCCCATGTTTTTTGCGAAGGTAAGGTAATAGCCAGCCGACAGGCCAAGGACCAAATAAGCCAGTATATTGATGTACATGGCCACCACCGTGTCCTTCAGGCCGCGTAGCGCTCCTGCCGCGCAAACCTGGACGCCATCGGCGTATTGAAAAATGGCGGCGTAGAAGAGCAGACTCACTGCTATCGAAGATATCGCCGCGTCATTTGTGTAGATCCGTACGATAAACTCAGGAAAGAACAACAGGGTTGACGCGCTCAGTGTTTGGGTGAAAAGTACAATGACCAAACCTATCAGGCCCGCATAACGCGCCGCTTCAGGTTCCCCTCTGCCAAGCGCGTTGCCCACGCGTGTCGTCACCGCGCTGGCCAAACCCAGTGGCACCATGAACACCATCGCGGAATAGTTAATTGCGATCAAATGGGCAGCAGTGGGCAAGGCACCGAGGCGCGCGATCAATAGTGCCGCCACAATAAACAGGCCGCCTTCGACAAAAATACCGCCACCAATCGGCAACCCGATCCTGAGCAGCTTCACCATCTCAGGCCACTGCGGCCAATCCCAACGCGCAAACAATTCAAAGTCTTTGAAATGATCATGCCAGCGGACATAAAAAAACATCGCCAGCAACTGCACCCAAATGACGATTGACGTTGCATAGCCGCAGCCTTGCGCGCCAAGCTCCGGCATACCCAGCTTGCCGAACATCAATATGTAATTGAGCGGAACATTCAACATGACACCGAGCAAACCCATATACATGGTCGGCCGGGTATAGCCGCTGCCCTCGCTGAAAAAACGCAGCACCATCAACAGGCACACGCCGGGCGCGCCCCAAACAAGTGCATCCATGTATTTGACGGCTGTCGGAACGATATCGGGGCCCACTGACATCCATTGCAGCAGGAACCCGCCAGAAAGCAGGACGAGCACGAACGGAACTGAAACACCCAGTGAAATCCACATTCCCTGACGTGCCGCAGCACCGCCTTGTGCCCGGTTACCGGAGCCGTCCAGATGGGCGACCACCGGCTGCAGCGACATCAATACACCCAAAACAAACATCAGCACTGCCGACCAGATGGCGCCACCGGTAGCAATACCGGCCAACGCGATTTCTTTCTGCGGCAATCTGCCTGCCATCACGGTATCAACAAAATTCATGCTGAAACTGGCGACCATGCCAATCACGACCGGAACGGCCAATTGCAAAGTGCGGCCCATTTCGGCGAAGTGATTTTTTTTATGTATATTATTAATGGTCATTGACTACAATCTGGCATAACAATCTGGCATGGGCATCCATTGTAGTACAGTAGTGTAATGACAGCGTGGGCAAAAAAAACGGAAGCAGGAAACGGTGATATGAATACCGAGCAAAAAGAACTGACCGACCCGAATCCAGATAGCCGGGTGCCGGAAACCATCGTTGACCCGGCCCTTACGCTGAACGCAAAGAAGCTGGCAGGCTCTACCAGTTGTTTGAACTGCGGCACTGCGCTGAAAGGACCGTTTTGTTACTACTGCGGTCAGCCTGATCGTAACTTCCTGCGCTTTTTTCCGGTATTGCTCAGAGATCTGATGGAAGATTTGCTCGACCTTGATTCCCGCTTCATGCGAACCATTAAACCACTCATGTTCAAACCGGGACGCTTAACCCGCGACTACATGAGCGGCCGTCGATTCCGTTATGCGCCGCCAATGCGCCTGTATATTTTTTCCAGCATCGTCTTTTTCCTGCTAGCCGCGCTGCTTTCAAATGACGCGATTACGGTTAATGGCACCGACACCGAAACTGGTGTCGTTCAGCTTTCAGAAGAAAACCTTGCGGACCTGCAGACGGCAAAACAGGCATTGGATGAATTGCCGCCGGATGTTCGCAACAAAGTCGACATCGACAAAATCATGGAAGAAAGCGTCGATACCAAACCGGAAAAAAACATTTTTAGTTTGGACGGTATCAAAATCAATGACGAACCCTGGAATCGCGAAACCAACCCCGTCGAGCTTAAATGGCTGCCAAACTGGCTCAACGAGCGCATCAACGCCGAGATTGAAGGGTCACCCAAAAAAGCCGAGCAGATTAACAAAAACCCCAATCTGATCTTCGACAAGGTTTTCGACATCCTGCCGGCAACCATGTTTATTCTGTTGCCCATGGTGGCTTTGATCTTCAAATTTTGGTATCTGTTCGCCAAACGTTTTTATATCGAACACCTGATTTTTTCGCTGCACAATCACTCATTCATGTTCGTCAGCCTGACGTTGATATTGCTTGCCGAGCTCGCCGAAACTCTGCTCATTAAACATGGATACTCAACGGCGGCGGGAGGCATGAGCGGACTGATAACGGTGGCGAGTATGTGGATCCCGATTTATATGCTGATTTCACTACGCGTGGTCTACGCGCAAAGCTGGGGGCTTACCATTGGCAAATTTGCCGTCATTGGCATGAGCTATGTCGTTTTACTCGCTCTGGTGACATCCGGCGTTGCAATTGCCAGCTTTGTTCTTCTGTAAAGACAACAACACCAAGAACATCTTTAACTAGCCAAAAGCATTCATTGAGAAAACCCTGGCCCGCTTATATTTCCCGGGGCTTTTACCCCCCTGATTATTGAACCGGGTATGGGCCTTCTTCAAATTCCTGGTCGTGGTAACCCTTTGAGCCTACAAGTTGGGCAATAACACTCCTGGGGTAGTGGCCATCGCGCAAGCACTCAAGAAAGTAGAAAAAATCATATTTTGGGCTCCAGCCCAAATCCGCCCGTGCCGCGTCATTCACGTAAACACGGTCGATTGTGTCAAACATCTGCCAGCCGAGTTGCTGATAAACCTCGCGGTAACCGGGAGCACGCTTTTCGACGATGGCCACGGCATTGGTATTCAACCCGTGTAAGTCTTCCTGTAGAAATGGCGTGGTCGCGCTGATGATGTACTTGCCAAAACCCAACTGCGAGGCTCGATTTGCGGCGGCAATATGCGCGCTGACCACATCTTCCAGCTCAACACGACGAAACAGAAACTCATTGGCCTTGGCATTGTTGTCATCGTATTGGTCGCGCTTTGCCTTGTTGTCGTCTTCCTCCGGAAAAAACCGGGACGTGCGCAAAATAATGCAATTGAGCCCATGCTTGCGATGGAACAGATGACACAGGTCTTCCGCCGCTGTTTTTGTAACACCGTAGATATTTTTCGGAATGGGTTGGATGTCCTCTGTCACCCAGGTGGCTGGCGTGCCGGGCGGGGGTCTGAGCGCGTCGCCAAACATGCTCGTGGTGCTCGTAAACACAAACGCGCCTACGCCATGTGCTTTGGCCGCTTCCAGCAGCACCAGTGTGCCGGAGACATTGGTTTCAATAAAATTCTGCATGGAATGCGTCACCACATGGGGCTTGTGGAGCGTCGCTGTATGAAACACAGCTTCCACACCAACCATACAGCCATTCACCAACGCCTTGTCGCTGACTGACCCGACGACGTTGGTAAATGGCGAGGGTTTAATATCCAGGCCCACAACCACGTGGCCTGCCTCCCGCAACGTACGGACCAACGCCTCACCCAAATGACCGGCACTACCGGTGACAAGAACTTTCATAGTTGCGCAATGTAGTAGCAGGCAGGTTCAAATGCAATTGACCAGCGCGTCGGGCCAATACACTAGCGGCCCACCCGGTGAAATTCCCAGGGCCGAATTTCAACAAAAGGACGAATGCTGTTTTGACGAAAGACAGTATGTTATGAGCGTCTGGGCAGAATGCTTGGCCTAAGTGGGTGGTCTAAGTGGGTGGCTTAAGTGGTCGGTATAACCACACGGCTCATGCCGCCGGCAAATCGAGCTCCACCTTTAGTCCACCCAAACGGCTTCTTCCAAGCTTGATGGAACCGCCATACAGGTCGGTCATTTCTCTGACGATACCCAGCCCCAGACCATGGCCGGGTTCAGACTCGTCCAGCTTGTAGCCGCGGTTGAGAGCCCTTTCAAGGTACTGCTCGTCAATTCCGGGGCCATCATCTTCAATGACCAGCAGCAAGCGGTCACGGTGGTTTTTGCAACTGATGGAAATTTCACCATGCGCCCACTTACAAGCGTTGTCGATCAGGTTACCCAGCATTTCTTCCAGATCCTGGCTCTCACCCCTGAACAAACAATCTTCTTCCATCAAACAGCCGAACTTGAAGTTGCGCTCCTTGTAGATCAGACGCATTGCGAAAATCAGGTCTTCAACCACTTTTTTGACGTTTGACCGAAAACCAAGCACCTTTTCAGAACCGAAGGTTCGCGCACGTGAAAGGTAATGATTCATATGCTTACTGATGTCATCGGTCTGCGTCAGAATCAGATTCTTCTGATCGACCCCCAGCTTGTTGGCCTCGTTATTGATGACGGTCAACGGGTTTTTAACAGAATGCGCCAGGTTCCCGAGACGGTTTCTGGCACGTTTTAAAAGAACAGTGTTGTGGTCAAGCAGGATATTCAACTCATTCACAAGGGGTTGCACGTCATCTGGATAGACACTGGGCAACTTTCTGGACTTGCCTTCCCGTACGTCGCTGATACCGGCACTGATGGCTTTTAGTGGTTTGAGCGCAAAACGTACCTGCAGAACAACAGCGATCAACAATCCAATGCCGAGAGCCATGAAGTTACGCAGTACATGGCTGGAGTATTCCGACACATCATCCGTTATTCCGGTCATGGGTGCAGAGGTCATAATCAAAACCGGTGCCGAATCATTTGCAAGGTCAAGGTCAAGGTCAAGCTCGAGCACGTGCACCCGCAACTTGTCCTGAACAGGCCCGGTCATTTCGTAAGTTGCAACCTGACGGGTGGGCTGTATGAGTTCCGCGTTAAGACTGTCGTCACCCAATGACGTGGATCGCTGCAAGGATTTACCAGCCTGAAAAACCTCCCAATACCAGCCCGAGTGCAGGCTGTGAAACCGTGGGTCGCTCGGATATGCTGACAGGCTGAAGACCCCATCTGCCGAAAACCCGGCGGCCTCAGCAAGTTCTTCGAGGTGCATACCCACATGCTCGTCAAAATGCCGTGCGATATGGTCCTGATAAGACTGCACCAACAGTATGGCCGCAATAACAAGTGCCAGGATGATCCATATACCCGACGAAGCAATAATCCTGAAGGACAGTGAATTACGCATCGGGCAAGTTACTTTTCAACTGATAACCAAGCCCGCGGCGAGTTTCTATAAACGAGGGCCCCAGCTTGCCGCGCAAATGATTGATCAATACTTCGATCACATTTGAATCGCGCTCCAGATCTTGCCCGTAAATGTGCTCGCTCAGTTCAGATTTCGAAATGGTACTACCCTGCTTTTGCATCAAGTACTGCAGGCCGCGATATTCGAGTGCCGTCAACTGCACAGGGTTGCCATGCATGGTAACCCGGGCAGAAACCGAATCGAGCTCAACGGGACCGCATTTCAACAATGAACTGGCATTGCCAGAGGCACGACGAACAAGGGCTTCGACCCGCGCCAGCATTTCTTCAAGCTTGAATGGCTTAGCAAGATAGTCGTCAGCACCGGCTCTTAGCCCAACAACTTTTTCACGCCAGGTGTCCCGACTGGTCAAAATAAGCACCGGAACATAATTGGATGCCTCACGCCATTTCTGCAGCACGCTTAAGCCATCCATTCTGGGAAGCCCCAGATCAAGGATCACTGCATCGTAAGGTTCTGTGTCCCCCAAAAACCAACCATCTTCACCGTTATGTACAACATCGACCAGAAACTTTGCTTGCTCGAGTGTGTCCATGACCTGCCGCGCAACATCGTGGTTATCTTCGACGATAAGAATACGCACTTCGACCTCCCCCTGACCGCTATTTGATTGCGGCCTCAATCTACTTGCATCAATACTCTTCTGATTTATCAGCGGCACCTGAAGGTCTTAACCACCCTTAAACCTAACCCGCCTTAAGTGCGCCGCCAATACTAAAACATCATCAGCTTGCTTCACTGTCTGGAAGACGTGATTGACCTAAATCAATAAAACATAGATTAGAAATACCTAATTTAAGCTGTCAGGCGAAAAAACTGGTGACTTTTGAACCAAAACAAACCTCTACAGCAACCGGAAATAAAAATCACGCCGGCAAATACCACCCAGCGCAGATCACATGATTAGGTCAACAAAACGTATCAAGGCAAATGTCGCCTGCCAATCAGTGAGTATTCGCAAGACATAATAGAAAATTATTTATTTATTATTTATCAATATTTTAGGAGGGTAAATAGGCTGTATTTTTGAAGCCCTGCCGACATTTCACAAAGGGTGTCAGCCATAAAAAAAACGCCGTCCATACGGCACGGCGCTAAGGGACTACAGTCAGCCTGAGAAGGATGGAGGCTGCTCCCGAGGAGAGTATCAAACATAAAACTTACGCTGCATATACTGCCTCCCCCAACCTTAAGATAACCTTAAGAACCTATTAAGGTTAACTTAATGCGCCCCTCCATAACCTTGGCCTCAACCCATCCACTTGGGCCCGCAGTTTTCAGGTAATACAGCCGCCGGCCCAACACGAGATGGAATCTGAAGAATCTGTTTTCCGTCGAAGTATGAGGAGTGAAAAATGAAAGCCAAGCGCCTGGCCGCAGTTCATGCGGCTGTATTCAATACCATTGTAATGACCCTCAGTCTGCTGCTTTTCCCAGTGGCCGCATTCTCCATGGAAGGTGTGGTTATCGGCCTGGAAAAGGCAGATCTGCTGACGCCTAAAGAGTTTCTGGAGTACGCCTCAGTTAACGACATCGATATCCACGAGCTGTACTTCGGCACCATATTGTACGAAGGCACGGACTCCTGCCTGCTATGTCATGAAAAAGAAGGCGCGGCCGTGCTGGATATGGGCCACTTCAAGTGGGAAGGCAAAACCGATGCCGTTGCGGGACTCGAGGGACTGGTTGTTGGTAAAAACAATATCATCAACAACTTCTGTATCGCAGTGCCCAGTAACGAAGCGCGTTGCACACAATGTCACGCGGGCCTTGGTCTCAAAGACAAAAACTTCAACTTTAAAGACCCCAGCAATATTGATTGCCTGGTCTGTCACGATCAGTCCGGCACCTACAAGAAAGGTATGACATCGGGTGGCTTGCCTGACCCAACTGTTGACCTGAACCTGGTTGCCCGCAGTATTGCTCTTGGCAGTGAGCCACAACGCAAGAATTGCATTGGTTGTCACGCGAAAGCGGGTGGCGGCGACAATGTCAAACACGGTGACCTGTCAACCGACCTCATTGCCACAACCCGTGAGTACGACGTACATATGGGTACCGACGGTGCTGACTTTGCCTGTGTGGCCTGCCATTCGGCAAACCACGACCCGAAAACCGGCGTCGTAAATCATGGCAACGCCGGTATGTCGACACACTCAGTTAATGAAGGCGAAATGAAGCAGTGCCCGGATTGCCATGGCAGTCAAATGTCTATCCATTCCGACTCTGTTGCTGAAGCCCTGTTTGAAGCAGGTTGGCACGAAAGACTTGCCTGTCAGGTTTGTCATATCCCGGCAATTGCCAGAGTAAAACCAACCAAAATGGAATGGTACTGGTCCGATGCAGGGCAGACCGTTAGCCCAACGCCTATTGACCCAATTACCGGTATGCCGACCTATGACAAGAAGAAAGGCACGTTTGTCTGGTCGAACAACGTTCGCCCCACCCTTCGCTACTCAAATGGCAAGTGGGAACGGACAGTGATTGGCATCAATGACAAATACAGTGAAACACCTATTCAGCTTGCCAAACCGCTGGGCGATTACAGCGATCCGAAAGCAATGATTTATCCATTCAAGAAAATGATTGGCAACCAACCCGTGGACCCGAATACCAAGACGATCCTGGTACCTCACCTGTTTGGATTGGCAGGCGGACCTAACCCGTATTGGGGCAAGTTCAACTGGGATCTGTCACTGCAAGATGGCGCGGCTTACACCGGCCAAAACTACAGCGGTGATTACATCTTCGCGGACACCGAAATGCTTCTTACGGTAAACCACGAAATTGCGCCAGCAGAAGATGCCCTGGGTGCAGGCCCGGCACCGGACAACTGCATGGGTTGCCACGCCACCCAGTACATCGAATGGGATGAACTCGGCTGGACCGGTGACCCACTGCAGGGTGGACAACGAGTACAGGACGCTGGGCAACAGAGTACGCCAAACGTTGTAGCCCCCGTTTACGAAGGGTTCCTGGACTAGTAAACGGCACCGTTGAGTGACTTTGTGATACAGGACATTACGATGAAAATACGCTTGAAATCTTTAACGAAACTTTTCCTGATATTGGTTTTTCTATCCCTGTTTTCAGGAACCCTGGCGGCACAGGAATATACCGACAGGGGGGCCGATGACTGCCTAAAATGCCATAAAGGCAAAAAGTGGTCTGTGATGCCCATTTTCAACACCAAACACGGTTCGCTCACTGACCCTGACGCTCCGTTTTCGAACCTGCAATGTGAGTCGTGCCACGGTCCCTCAAACGGGCACGCCAAAGCAAGTAAGAAAAAGGAAGTCCAGGTGCAGCGTACCTTTGGCAAAGGTGATCAAGCCTCAGCAGCCGAGCAGGACAGTGCCTGTCTCGGCTGTCATCAAAACCACGCAAATCTCGGCTGGTTTGGCAGCGCGCATGAAAGTACCGGCGTTGCCTGTGTGTCCTGTCACAACATTCACAGTGAACGTGACCCGATATTTGACCCGATTGAACAGCAGGAAGTGTGTTTTACCTGCCACCAACGGACCCGCTCGGACACCTACAAGGCGTCCGGGCATCCGCTGCGGACAGGCAACATGACCTGTAGCGATTGCCATAATGTTCATGACGGCAGCAACAACTTCCTGCTGAAAGCTGATAACACCAATGACACGTGCTACAGCTGTCACGCTGAGAAGCGTGGCCCCTTCCTGTGGGAACACGCACCAGTTACCGAATCGTGCACCTTGTGCCACCGGCCCCATGGCAGCAATCACACTGCGATGCTGACCAAACGGCCACCATTACTGTGCCAGCAATGCCATTCAGCAGCCGGCCACCCCAGCACGGCATACACCAGCGACGACATAGACAGCAGTCCAGGCGACCGCTTCCTGCTGGCCCGCGGCTGCATGAACTGTCATTCACAGGTTCATGGTTCCAATCACCCATCCGGCTCTTCGCAGATCAGATAGGAGGCACGACTCCAATGAAACGACACGCAAAACATCAAGTTCTGATCGCCCTGAGCGCATCTGTATTATTGCCGATCAGCATCCCGGCCTGGACCAGTGAACCGGCTGAAAGCCCGGATACTTCAAACTGGGTCTGTAAGCTTTGTCCGGTTTCCAATGGCTGGTTTGGCGAATGGGACTTCGGTCTGATTTACGCCGATGACCCCACATCCAGATTTGCCGATTATCGTGGTCTGATCGATGACGGCGCCTATCTGGAAGCCAGTGGTGACAGCAGTTACCGTAGCGAAACCGGGCTCTATTTCGATTTTTACGGCAGAAACCTTGGTCTCGACAGCCGCGCACTCGACATGCGTTTAGGCAAACAGGGCACGTACGAATTTCATGCCAATTACAATGAAATTCCGAGATACCAGGGACATGGCACCCTGACACCGTATTCGGGTGTCGGCACAGATTTACTGGTGCTCACCGACAACAGCGAAATGATGCCCGCCAAGCTGGCAAGCAAGCGCAAAACCGTAGCTGCCGGTCTTTCCATAAAGATGGGTAGCGCCTGGAAGTTTCAGGCAGGTGTAGAACAACAATCACGCGATGGCACGCGTGCTTTCAGTGGCGGATTGTTCGCCATTAATGGCGCAATTTTCCCGGCCCCCATCGACTACACCACCACAATCTTCAACACCGCGCTGGCGTACACGGGAAACCGTGGGCAACTGCGACTGGAGTGGATGAGCTCCGATTTCGATAACGGTTACAACGCTGTGACCTGGGACAATCCAATGGCGATCGGCTGGGGTGATGAAGTCTCCCGCAGCGCGCTGGCGCCGGACAACGAGTTTTATCAGGCCAGCATCATTGGCGCATACCATTTTTCGCCCCGGTTTCGCATTTCCGGCAAGGCGTCTATTGGCAATGCCAAACAAAATGCAGCGTTCGTGCCTTACTCCGTCAACCCGGCCTACACAGACCTGGTACTGCCGCGTGATTCACTCGATGGAAAAATTGATACCTCCATCTACAACCTGTCCGGACGGGCTTATATCCGCCTTGCTGACCGCCTTGACCTGACCGCGCAGTACAAATACAACGAACGCGACAACCGTACACCAGTGGACATCTACACCCCCGTCCTGTTGGAAATGTTCACCAGCAGCCCCCGCAGCAACCGTCCCTATGGTTACAAGCGTGAGCAGGGCAAGATTGAACTGCGCTACCGGCCCAGATACGACGTGCGGCTTAACGCGGGCATGAAAAGGGACTCGCTGGAACGCACCTACCAGGACGTTCTGAAAACCGATGAAGACGCTTACTTTGGTGAGATTCATGTCACCACGTGGGCATGGCTGGGTGCCAGGCTGAAATTTGACCGACTGAACCGCGATGCCAAACCATTTGAGGAACAGGGCAACTACGACCGCGCTGAAAATCCATTGATGCGCAAATTCAATATGGCAGAGCGTGAGCGTGACCGCGTAACGGTGGAGTTCGACCTGACACCGACTGACCGCTTCGACATCGCTTTAAGCTATTACACGACCGACGATAACTATACTGCCTCGGTTCTTGGGCTGACGGACAGTGAAGAAACCAGCTACAACCTGGATCTCAATTACTTACTGAGTGAGCATATGAACCTCTATGCTTTCATCAACAAAGATAATATTGAATCGAACTTATCAGGTGCGAATGGCGTCACTTCAACACCATGGAACGCGGCCACTTCGGACGAGATCCTGACCTGGGGCCTGGGCATTTCCGGTCAAGTGAATGACAAGATCGAGTATGGGGTTGATTACGTCTACTCCAACTCGGATGGCGATATCCTGACTGATAGCGGGGCCGGTGAAGACCCGTTCCCCGTTTTGAAAACAAAGCTGCGAAACGCCCGTGTTTATGTGGGTTACAAGGTCAACGAACGTTGGGGGCTGGGGATGGACGCTTACAGGGAACAATATGACTCAACTGACTGGCAAGTCGATGGTGTGGGACCACTGGATATCAATGGAATCCTTACCATGGGCGAAACAAGCCCGGACTACGATGTGTATGTCGTCCGCCTGTTTGCCACAGTGAGTTTTTGAGCCTGGTGTAAGTATCAAGCCGAGATGCCCGGGCGCACGATGCGTCCGGGCGTAACTAACCGAAAGTCTTTCCCGCCTTTAGCAATAACGCATTTTCAGATAACGGAAAACCGCTCTCAAACCAATCGCTTCGCCACCAAGAGGCCGGCCAGGGCGATTGTTCTGATTCCAGGCCCACGTATCGATATGCACCCACTCGGTTTCCGGGTTAACAAAATGCTCCATAAACAGGGCCGCGACAATACAACCGCCAAAGGCGTTTTTGCCCATATTGTTCAAATGCGCAATCGGGCTTTCCAGCAGTTCTTTGTAAGGCTGGTACAACGGCATCACCCACAAGGGGTCTTCTTCGGCATCACCCACCGCTGTGATCTCATTTGCCGTAGAAAGTTTATTACTGAAAATGGGCGGTAAATCAGTGCCCAACGCAACCCGCGCGGCACCGGTCAGGGTCGCAAAATCAATGACCAGGTCGGGCTTGTGTTCACAGGCATAGGTTAGCGCGTCAGCCAGCACAATACGCCCTTCGGCATCGGTGTTACCTATTTCAACACTCAGACCTTTGCGCGTGGGAATAACATCACCAGGGCGATATGCGTTGCCGGATATTGAGTTTTCAACCGCTGGAATCAGCACCAGCAAGCGCACGGGCAACTTCGCCTGCATAATCAGACGCGCCAGTGCGACCACATGTGCCGCACCACCCATATCCTTTTTCATCAAGGCCATACCGGTGCCGGCCTTCATGTTCAACCCGCCGGTATCAAAACATACACCCTTGCCGCACAACGCCAGCAATGGATGGTGCTCTTCACCCCACTCCAGTTTCAGCAATCGTGGTTCACGGTGGGATGCGCGGCCCACCGCGTGTATGGCCGGGAAGTTTTTAGTCAATAGATCCACGCCGTGAATGACCGACATGGTTGCGCCAAATTGATCGGCTTCCAACTGCAGCGCGTCTGCCAGTTGAGCCGGGCCCAGATCTTCGGTGGGCGTGTTAACCAGATCGCGAACCAGTGATTGGGCCGTCAACAGCTGCTCCACACCTGTCGCAATATCATCATCCAGCGCCAGCGTAGGCATCTTCTTTTGCGCCTTGCGGTACAAAGTAAACTGGTAGCACGCCAGACCCCAGCCCAGACACGCCTGCGTCCTTTGTTCAGGCTCCCAGTCTGTTACCAGGCGGTAGTTTCCTGCCGCAAGTTTTGCCGGTAACGGGGCAAGCTGATACAACCAGCCCTGCTTGGCCATGCCGAAAACATAGCCCTGCAACTCGCCATTGCTGTCCGGCAGACTACACAGCTCGCCCGGTTGTGCACGGAAGCCGGCCGTCTTCAGCCACTTCTGTTGGGCACCGGACATGTTTGCCAGCCATTGTTCATAATTATCCGAACTGACCGGATAAAGCGGAATACCTTCATTAGTACGCGTAAAGCTCATTGCAGAAACCCCGTTTGGTAATGGCCACAGTTTATGTCATACATGCTGGGTCGAAAAGCATCCCGCACATTTACCTGAACCGCATGGCAATAATGGTAGCGTATCGTTAATCGACCTGGGCAATATACGCCCTCCCATTACGTCTGATTTGCAGCAGGATACTGCCGCGGGTACTTTCAATCGCCTCTTTGAAATCCGCCAGGGTATGAACCCTTTGGCGGTTTACACCGTTGATAATGTCGCCCTCGGCCAGCCCTTCCCTGCCTAAGCGGCTACCGGGCTCAAGTTCATTCAGCAAAACGCCGGACAGGTTCTGTTGCTTGTGCTTCGCCGTTAACCCGGAAAAGCTTGCCCCCTTCAGGCGCCGGTCAAGTTCACCACCTTCGATCACGGGCGGAGACTGGATCGTCATCGGAATATCGTGGACTTTGCCGTTCCTGAGAAACTCGACACGCAATGACTCTCCCAATGCCAACCGGCCCTCGGCATTATGAAAGTCCTGGGCACTGTTGATGTCGGTTTTAGCCATGCGAATAATGACATCACCTGGCTGCAACCCCGCGTTTTCGGCCGCCGAGCCTTCAGCAATCTCCGCGACCAGCACTCCGCGGCCAGCCGCCACGTCAAACGCGCCCGCCAGATCAACACTGAGGCTTTGCACAAAAACACCGAGGGTTCCGCGCCGCACCTCGCCAAACTGAATCAGTTGATCCATCACGTAACGGGCCATGCTGGACGGGATGGCAAAACCGATACCCACATTGCCGCCGCTGGGTGTGAATATCGCGCTGTTGATACCGACCAATTCGCCGCGCAAATTGATCAGCGCTCCACCGGAATTGCCCGGATTGATAGAGGCGTCGGTTTGAATGAAGTTCTGGTACTCAAGGCCGCGTAGGCCCGTGCGCCCCAGCGCGCTAACAATGCCTGACGTCACTGTCTGGCCCAGACCGAATGGGTTGCCCACCGCCACCACAAAATCACCAACCTGCAATTTGTCGGAATCTGCCAACTGCAACGCGGTGAGGTCTTCGGCCGGAATCTGGATAACGGCAAGATCAGTATCCGGGTCGGTGCCAATCAACTTCGCCTGAAGACTGCGACCATCCTTGAGGCCCACAGCAATCTCATCGGCGCGCGCGATGACATGATTATTGGTCAGCACATAACCCTTTTTTGCATCGACGATGACGCCGGAACCAAGGCTTTGCGAAACCCGCTCACGCGGCACATCCGGTACATTGAAAAAACGTCTGAAAATGGGATCGTCCAACAGGGGGCTGCGCACCCTGACCCGGGTTTGCGTATAGACATTGACCACCGAAGGCGTCACTTCGGTGAGCACGGGCGCAAGCGAAGGCAACGGGGCACCATCCACCGCGACCGGCAGAGCAGCCCAGCTTGAGCCCGACCCTAACGCCAATAACAAAAGCCAAAATATGCCGCGTAATTCCTTTTTCACATTCAACTCCAGATCGAAATGATGTGCTTGTGACAACAGTAACGGTTGGCCGGTTCGCGTCAACCACGCCGAACATAGTAGCGAATCTCAATGCCAGTTTAAATTTCCGCTTGCGATTGCGCTGAAAAAAAGATATACAACATATACGGCTATTGTTCTATAAAACAACACTATATCTTGTGCCATGCGTTATTCACGACCCAATCTCAAAAGAGAGGTTATGGATTTAAAGCAACGGGTTCTACGCACAGATGTGTCCGGCATGCCCCTCGAGTGGGTCGGATACCAACAAGCAGTCAGGTTAATCACACTTGGCCAGGTCTCTTACTCTCTCGGAAAGACGCTCTACCATATTCACGGCGGCATCAATGCCATTAGCCAACGCCAAAGCGTAGTCACCGTCAACGCCATTATTGCCACCGCAGGCCATCACCCGCACAAACACCTTTTTGCGGAAAACTACACACCCCCACTGACCAACCAGTCGCTGTTCCGGCGCGACCAGAACCTGTGTCTGTACTGCGGGAAACAGTTTCCACACTTCCTGCTGTCCAGAGATCATGTTCACCCCCAAAGCCTGGGCGGCAAAGATCGATGGGTAAATGTGGTCACCGCGTGCAAGCGCTGCAACAACTACAAGGCCGACAGAACACCGGAGCAGGCAGGTATGGAATTGCTGGCTATTCCGTTCTGCCCCACCCACGCGGAGTACATTTATCTGCAGGGACGGCAAATTCTGTCCGATCAGATGGATTTTCTGCTAACCCACTTTCCGCGCAACAGCGTGTTGCGTAAACGGGCTGAACAGGGTGAATTGTTGCTGGTTTGAAGCCGAAGGCGATAGTTTGCGTTAAGATACCCCACCTATGAGCCTGCAACCCGTTTACCTCGTTGATGCCAGCATTTATATATTCCGTGCCTGGTTTTCAATTTCAGATGACTTCGCCAACTCGGCGGGAGAACCCACCAACGCGGTTTATGGGTTTACCGGCTTTCTGTGCAGCCTGCTTGAGCAGACCAAGGCCGAGCATATTGGCGTGGCCTTTGACGAGTCGCTGAGCAAAAGCTACCGCAATGAAATTTACCCGGCCTACAAGGCCAACCGTGATCCGGCACCTGAAGAGTTGAAGCGTCAGTTCAAATGGGCCAGAGGGGTTGCCGAATCTATGGGGTTGAGTTGCTTCGCTGACGACCGTTATGAGGCCGATGACCTGATCGGCACGTTGGCCGCCCACTGGCGGGAGCGTGGTCACCCGGTGTGTATTATCACCAGTGACAAAGACCTCGCCCAATTGATTAACAAGAACGATACATGGTGGGATTTCACCCGCAACCAGAAGCTCAGCCACGCGAAGATCAAGGACAAGTTTGGTGTTTTTCCGGAGCAGATCGCAGACTTTCTTGCACTGACCGGTGATGCCGTCGATAACATTCCCGGCGTACCGGGTGTTGGCCCCAAGTCAGCGGCGGCGCTTTTAAATCATTTTAGTGATCTGGATGCCATCCTGGAACGGCTTGATGAAGTTCAGCACCTGAGTATTCGCGGCGCAAAATCACTGCACAAAAAACTTGATGAACACAGGGATGCGGCAAAACTGGCCCAACGCCTGACCATCATAGAAACCCGCGTGCCCTCAGCGCTTGAGAACCCCGACATTTCCAGAAGCCAACTGGATGAGGCCCGCCTCAACCGCCTGTTCGACGAAATGGAGTTTGGCGGGATGCTCAGACGCCGCTGTGTTTTGACCGTTTAGTTATTGCCGGCCTTTTCAGGCAAGGTACGTCCGCTTTTTTCCATTTGCTCCATAAACTGCTGCATATCCGGCTGCACGAGATCCTGATTGGAATCGAGCGGCGTTCGCAAAATGATAACGGGCTTGGGGTTTGCCTCGCCGGCTCTCACCTGGCTGTTGCCGAAGTAATAGAGGTCTTCACCCTGCACGGTACCAAAACTGGGCAGATCAAAATCGGGCTGCGACACTGCCAGCGGCCTGACCGACTCCACCTTGGTGCCGGTCGCATCAAGCTGAAGCCGCATCACACGTTGTGGGCTGATGCCATTTTGAATAACAATCAGGCGGTTGTTCCAAACGTAAAGACCATCAATGCCGCCAATGTTGAGAGTGTCGGGAATCGCCAGTTTTGCGGCACGACCACCCACAACATCGACGACCAGTATGCCCATTTCGCGATCAGCGATATACATGATGCGGCCATCCGGCTGCATGGCAACACCGCGCATGCTGATCATATCTTTAAAACCCATCGCTGCTTCGAGTTTCACTTCGGCTACCGACTTGCGGTACACAATGGGCAAGAAACGGTCAGCGATATAAATATCCCCATTGGGGCTCTGCACCATGCTGCCGAGAATATGAGAGCGGCCATCAACCGGCACCGCGTAACGGTTCAGTAATTCCAGCGTCTCAAGATTAAATTCAAACAATGCCGAGCGGCCTTTGTCGGCTACGCTGTAACGGACAAATTGCGGCGTAGCCGCACTCGTTACCCACAGGCGGTTATTGGCGTGGTCAACCAGAATATCGAATATTGCCCACAAGCCATTTTCATCGTTGGCCTTAAGCAACTCGGTGCTCTTGCCGTCTTTGCCAACGGCGACGATGCTGCCCTCATGCGCTGTCCCAATCAGAAACCGTTCCCGGGTCTTGTCCCAGGCAATGGCTTGAGGCATGCGCACATCATCTGCCAGGGTCACCACCGGCTCAGACTCGCCCATCGGCTCGCCGGCTTTTATCATCAGGTCATTAACATACTCAAAGACCTGCGTATCCCTGATGCCAACAGTGGCTTCAGACTTCGTGAAATCGTAAGAGAGCCCTTGCTGCTGCATTTTCAGCATCAACTCGTAGGCTCTGGGTTTGTCGTCCAGTAAGGCACGGGCGATTACCAACTGGTACATGTAGTCACTGTTGTTGGGGCGCATTTCATGCAGCTTTTCCAACACCAAGCGAAATGTCTGGTGGTCTTTCGCGATATAAGCTTCATTAGCCTTCACCAGCAAACCGGGAACATTATTTGGCAGAGGTTGCGGTGGTGCAAGCTGCGCCATAACCGGCAAACTGCAAAGAATTAGGGCTAGTGATACAGCGAAAGTACTTATTATTTTACTCAACATGGTAATCCTTTAATTTCCGTTCCATTATGAACGGTCTCGCACGCTTTGGTTCCGTCAATACTTTGATAGGGATACAATCGGCGCAGTTTATCAGAGCAAGGGCAAACCTGTGGCAAATAACGAAACAATTCATTACAGCGGTCGCTTTCTGGGGTTAAAGGAACGTGGCCGCTGGGAATATGCTTACCGAACCAATGCCAGCGGCGTGGTGGTTTTGGTTCCGGTAACCGATGCCGGTGAACTGGTGCTGGTTGAACAATACCGCATACCCGTTCAAAGCCGGGTGTTGGAACTGCCCGCCGGACTGGTCGGCGATACCGGCGACCCTGATGAAGATTTCAAAACAGCGGCTCACCGGGAACTGATGGAAGAAACCGGTTTTAGCGCTGCTTCACTGGAAGAACTACTGACCAGCCCAAGCACACCCGGTATGGCAGATGAAATGATCACCATTTATTTTGCCAGCGGGCTTAAACGTGTAGGCCCGGGCGGCGGAGATGGTAACGAAGACATCACCGTCCATCTTGTGCCGATCAAAAGCGCCGTTGAATGGCTTGAGACCCGTCAGGCCGAAGGCATTATGCTGGACCCTAAAATTTACGCCGGCTTGTTTTGGGCCGGAGCCCGGTCTTAACCCGACAGACGCTTATCAACAAAAATTATCATAAACCGATAACGCACTCTCAACAGATACTGGAATCACCATGCATGAAAAAACCACCAAACTCGCTACCAAAGTTGTCCAATCTGTCATCCTCGCCAGTGTACTCATCATGAGTAACGCGGCAGCAGCGTCAAAGCCCGCCATTGTCATACACGGCGGCGCGGGAACCATTACCAAGGCCAACATGACCGATGAAAAAGAGGCCGCAATTCGCGCCGTGCTGGAATCATCGCTGCGCGCGGGTTACCAGGCTTTGCTCGATGGCGCGCCCAGCACGGAAGCCGTCATCACGGCCATCAATGTGATGGAGAACTCGCCCCATTTTAATGCCGGCAAAGGCGCGGTGTTTAACGCGGCAGGTAAAAACGAGATGGACGCGTCGATCATGGAAGGTGCCGGTCTGCAGGCTGGCGCAGTGGCATCGGTCACCCATATCAAGAACCCGATCAACCTGGCCCACAAGGTCATGACCGACTCAGAACACGTCATGCTGATGGGTGACGGCGCCGAGGAGTTCGCCCGGCAACAGGGCTTTGAAATGATGGACCCGGCCTATTTCCACACCGACTTCCGCTGGCAGCAACTGCAACGCATTAAAGCCAAACAAGCGGCCCTCGGGCATGAAGACCAACGCGACCAGTGGTTCTCCACCGTGGGTGCAGTGGCGCTGGACCAGCAGGGCAACCTGGCGGCCGGCACGTCAACCGGCGGAACCTCGAACAAGCGTTGGGGCCGGGTTGGTGACTCCCCCATCATTGGTGCCGGCACCTATGCCAACAACAACAGTTGCGGGGTCAGCGCCACAGGACACGGTGAGTTTTTTATCCGCTACGTGGTGGCTTACAACATCTGCAACCGGGTCGAGCTTGGCACGCCGCTGGCTGAAGCGGCTGATACCGTGGTTAACGACATCCTGGTCAAAGCCGGGGGCGAAGGCGGCGTGATTGCCATGGACCGTGAAGGCCGCATTGCCACCACCTTCAACTCAGAGGGAATGTACCGCGCCAGCATCAGCACCGACGGCGAGATGACCATTTCGATTTACCGGGAAGAGGGAGAACCCCAGGCTGCCCTGATGGGCAACGTGGCGCATTAATCTTATAGGTGGTGTAAACGCTGCCACAAACGCATGGTGGCGTTGGACCGGTTGAGCGTGTAAATGTGCAGACCGGGCGCGCCGCCCAGCAATAACCTTTCGCAGAGTTTGGTCACTACATCCAGACCAAACTCGCGGATGGAGGCGTTGTCATCGCCATAAGACTGTAATCTTTTGCGAATCCAGCGCGGAATTTCCGCACCGCACATAGCGGAGAACCTTTCCAGACTGGCGTAGTTGGTTATGGGCATTATTCCGGGCGTAATCGGGATCGTAATGCCATGCTTTTCGCAATCGTCGAGAAACTGGAAGTAGCAATCGGTATTGTAAAAGTACTGCGTTGTTGCGCCATCGGCACCCGCGTCCACTTTTTCTTTGAAATATTTGAATTCGGTTTCCGGTGATTTCGACTCCGGGTGAAACTCCGGATAGCAGGCGACTTCAATATGAAACTCGTCCGGAAAGGACGCCTGTACGAACCTGACCAAATCGCTGGCATACTGAAACGGGCCGGGCCCGCTGATACCTTCAGGCCGATCGCCACGCAATACAACCAGACGCTCAACACCCGCCACCTTGTAGGACTCCAGCAGACGCAGGAGCATGTCGCGGTCCTGGGCCATGCACGAGATATGCGGCGCCACGGGTACGCCAGATTTTTCCAGCAGATCGGTGACGGTTTGCAGTGTTGCGTCCAACGTCGAACCACCCGCTCCAAACGTCACCGACAGGTAGCGCGGACTGAGCCGGGAAAGCCTTTGCCAGGTCGTTTCCAGATCCAGTCTTTGTGCTTCCGTGCGAGGCGGGAAAAACTCAAATGAGATGGGTATGCTTGCTTTGGTCATATTGGTGTTATGGCCGGTACGCTGCGACATACTGTCCCGGACAACATCCGGGACAGCACAGTCTGTTCAGCTTAGTAGCGATAGTGATCCGGCTTGTAAGGGCCGTCTGCATCAACACTGATATATCCAGCCTGAACATCGGTCAGACGGGTCAGGTTGGCGCCGATACGCTGCAAGTGCAGCCGCGCTACCTTTTCGTCAAGATGTTTGGGCAATACGTAAACGTCATTCTGATAATTCTCAGGGTGTTTCCACAGCTCAATTTGAGCCAATACCTGGTTGGTAAAAGAATTGGACATTACGAAGCTCGGGTGACCAGTGGCACAACCCAGGTTCACAAGACGCCCTTCAGCCAACAGGATAATACGTTTGCCATCAGGGAAAATAACGTGATCCACCTGTGGTTTGATATTGTCCCACTCGTATTGTTTGAGGCTCGCTACGTCGATTTCATTATCGAAGTGACCGATGTTGCAAACAATGGCCTGGTCTTTCATGGCCGCCATGTGGTCATGAGTCAGGATGTGGTAGTTGCCGGTGGCTGTGACAAATATATCCGCCTTGTCCGCAACTTCTTCCATGGTCACAACTCGGTAACCTTCCATGGCCGCCTGCAACGCGCAGATCGGATCAATTTCTGTAATCCAAACGGTCGCGCCCAGGCCACGCAACGATTGCGCACAACCTTTGCCCACATCACCGTAGCCTGCAACGACCGCGGTCTTGCCGGCAATCATCACATCGGTAGCACGCTTGATGCCGTCAACCAGTGACTCACGGCAACCGTAAAGGTTATCGAATTTCGACTTGGTTACCGAGTCATTAACGTTGATAGCAGGGAAAGGCAAGGTGCCTTCCTTGGCCATTTCATAAAGGCGCTTCACACCGGTGGTCGTTTCTTCGGTGACACCCTGAATTCGCGCCAACGCCTTTGCGTACCAGCCGTGGCGGGTTTGCAAACGCTTTTTGATGGCACTAAACAGTGCGACCTGCTCTTCACTATCGGGGTTATCCAAAACAGAAGGATCCTGCTCTGCCTGCGCGCCGAGATACAGCAACAAGGTGGCATCACCACCGTCATCGAGAATCATGTTGGCGAAGTTTTCATCACCGTCACCGGTGCCCCAGTCAAAAATACGGTGGGTAAACTCCCAGTACTCATCAAGGTTTTCACCTTTGAACGCGAATACCGGCGTACCACCCTCAGCAATAGCGGCGGCAGCGTGGTCTTGCGTGGAGTAAATATTACAGGAAGCCCAGCGAACTTCAGCGCCCAGGGCCGTGAGTGTTTCAATCAGCACCGCGGTCTGGATGGTCATGTGCAGGCTGCCCGCAATGCGCGCGCCTTTAAGCGGCTGTGCCGCGCCGTACTCTTTACGGACCGCCATCAAACCCGGCATTTCCGTTTCGGCAATGGCCATTTCCTTGCGGCCAAAACCGGCCAGACTGATATCGGCAACGTAATAGTCGTTCTTGCCTAATTCTTCAATTACTGCATTCATATGTTTATTTCCTTTGCTTACAGACCAGCCGCTTCGCGCAGCTCGTCCGCTTTGTCAGTCTTTTCCCAACTGACGTTCAAATCTTCCCTGCCCATGTGGCCGTAAGCGGCAAGCGGGGTATAAATAGGCTTGATCAGATCAAGTGAAGTGATAATGCCGTATGGGGTCAGGTCGAAGAATTCACGTACCAACTGCTCAATGCGCTCTGCGGGAATCTTCTCTGAATCAAACGTATCAATACCGATAGAAGTGGGCACAGCCACACCGATCGCGTAAGACACCTGAATTTCAATACGGTCGGCCAGACCGGCGGCAACGATATTCTTGGCCACGTAACGGGCGGCATAGGCTGCCGAACGATCAACCTTGGACGGATCCTTGCCGGAGAAAGCACCGCCGCCATGACGCGCGACACCACCATAGGTATCAACGATAATTTTGCGTCCGGTCAGACCTGCATCACCAACCGGGCCGCCGATCTCAAAGCGGCCGGTGGGGTTGATGTGGTACTTGGTGTTTTCATCCAGCCAATGGGCGGGCAATACCGGCTTGATGATTTCTTCCATCACCAGTTCCTTGATTTGCGCCTGGGTGGAATCCTTGTGATGCTGTGTCGAAAGCACCACCGCCTCGATACCTACGGGCTTGTTGTCTTCATAACGGAAGGTCACCTGGCTTTTGGCATCGGGACGCAAGTGCGTTTTACCGCCACTGGAGGTTCGACGTACCGCTGCCTGCTTCTTGACCAACTCGTGGGCGTAATAGATCGGTGCCGGCATCAGCACATCGGTTTCGTTAGACGCATAGCCGAACATCAAACCCTGGTCGCCCGCACCCTGCTCTTCCGGAGCCTGGCGGGAAACACCCTGGTCGATATCTCTGGATTGCTTACCAATCATGTTCAGCACACCGCACGTGTTGCCGTCAAAGCCAACATTCGACGAGTCGTAGCCAATTTTCACGATCACGTTACGAATGATTTCTTCTAAATCCACCCATGCGCTGGTGGTAATTTCACCACCCACAATCGCTACACCGGTCTTGATAAAAGTCTCACAAGCCACGTGGGCTTCTTTATCTTGCGTGATGATGGCGTCCAGAACAGCATCAGAAATCTGATCGGCAACTTTATCCGGATGTCCCTCGGAAACAGATTCCGATGTAAACAGGAAATTTTTCATTTTTCATAAACTCCAGTGAAATATATCTTTCTATGCGAATTAAGAGATATATTCTAAAACAATTAATATCAAATTGCATCTGTAGATGCGGCAATCCCCAAGTTTGAATTGAGTAAGACTCACAATTGGGTGCATAATCGGGAAAAGTCCGCCAAGGACCCGAATAACAAAACGCTTCTGGAGACATAACAAATGGCAGAACTGCTTGTCATGAACGACTCGATGATGATTTCAGGAATCATCCTTGCCGTCACGTTTATGGGCATTTTTACAGAATCCCTACACGGCTTTCATCGTGCGAAATTCGCAATGATGGGTGCCATTATGATGATCATAGCCGGCCAGTATTACGGCTTTTATGACTCCAAGCTTGCGGTGATTGCAATTGATTGGAATGTTGTGTTCTTGCTCGGCTGCATGATGGCTATCGTCTCCATCATGATTCCCACCGGCGGTTTCGAGGCCATGGCCAACTATATGTCCAAGATCAGTAAAGGTCGGCAATTCATGCTGATGACTTTGCTTGGAATAGCCGTCACCGGTTTGTCTTTGCTGCTCGACAACGTGACCACAGTGGTGATTTTTGGACCGCTTATTATCCTTATCGCAAGAGCCATGAAAGTAACGCCTATTCCGTTCCTGCTGGCTGCAGCCCTGTTTTCGAATACCGGTGGTGTTGCAACACTGGTCGGCGACCCGCCCAACCTGATGATTGGCTCAGCCAAGGGTATCGACTTCAACACCTTCGTATACCACATGGGTGGTATGACGTTTGCAGCATGGATTACCGTGTTGGTCGTGTTGCGCTTTCTGTTCAGAAAACAACTTGCGATAGAACCGCAGGGCGAATATCACGAAAAAACTGAATTTAAAGATCGTAAGTTGTGGAACCAATCATTGCTGGTATTGGGCTTGATGATCGTCTTGTTCACGGTTCACCACTCCATCGGCTGGGAGCCCTGGATGGTATCGGCAGCTGGTCTGACCTTGCTGGTCTTTATTGCCAGACGCGTTGAGATGGACCACGCGATGGAAGACGTCGAGATTCCGCTGCTGATCTTCTTCATCTCCTTGTTTATCGTTGTCGGCGGTGTAGAGCACAGCGGCTTTTTGCGCTATCTGGGGCAGTTCATCGTTCCTTTTGTACAAAAAGACCTGCTGACTGCAACAATCGTACTGTTATGGGTAGCTGCTCTTCTCTCGGCAGCCATCGATAACATTCCGTTCACTGCCGCCATGATCCCCATTTTGCTGGGCCTGGAAGCACAGGGTGTCCACGTCACACCGCTGTGGTGGGCACTTTCCGCCGGTGTTGGCATGGGTGGTAACGGCACCCACATCGGCTCTACCGCCAATGTTTATATGGTGACCATTTCGGAAAGGCTGGCAAAACGCGAAAATGACCCGTCGCTGGCAATCACCCCTTGGACATGGATCCGTTACGGCATACCGACGATGATTGCCACACTGATCATGTGTAGCTTAATTTTCTATTTCTTCTTCGATTTTTACGATCAATCGGTTATTGTCGACCACGCCGCGGCCGCTTTGGCGCCGGCGCACTAATCACCGGTCAACACCAGGCAAAGCCCGGCGGTGCCGGGCTTTTTTTTCCCTGAACTTCGAGCGTCTTAATGACAGGCAAGCAGCACTTTTATGACTGAATCAAACCATCGAAACATTCGCAGTTTTGTACTGCGTAAAGGCAGGCTGACCATCGCACAGCAACATGCGCTGGATGAGTTATGGCCGCATTACGGCATTGCGCGCAGCGAAACAGAATTGGTTTTTGAAGACCATTTTGACCGTGAGGCCGATGTGGTTGTGGAGATCGGGTTTGGCAACGGTGAATCGACATGGCAGATGGCAGAACAGGAACCCGAAAAAAACTTCATTGGCATTGAAGTTCACGAACCGGGAGTTGGTCAGCTTTTGATGGCCCTCGAAGAACACGCCATTGAAAACGTCCGTATTGCCTGTGAGGACGCGGTGCCGTTTATGCAAAAACGTATTCCGGCCGGCAGTCTTGCGGGGGTTCGCATATATTTTGCTGACCCATGGCCCAAAAAACGCCATCACAAACGACGGATTATCCAACCGGAATTTGTGCAACTCCTGTCACGCTGTATGGCAAAAGACGCGATTTTACACCTGGCCACCGACTGGCAACCGTACGCAGACCACGTACTGGAGGTCATGCAGGGCAGCGAAGACTTTGTGAACCTGTCACAAACCGGCGACTACAGTGAAAGGCCCAAATGGCGCCCACGCACCAAATATGAAGCGCGCGGCGAACGGCTGGGTCACGAAGTCCGCGATTTACTGTATCAAAAGACCTGAACACAGTAGATGACTGAACCCCGTGATATCATCGAAAATCAACGGGTAAATTAAGTCGCTTTACCCCATGACTTGATTCATTTATAACGACACGGGGCTACACATACCGACAATGGAAACAGGACTTACACTCTCAGGCGATATGATGCTGGTGCTGGTAGTGCTGGCGATCACCATTGCCCTGTTTGTCTTTGAAGTCGTCCGCGTCGATGTGGTGGCTCTGTGTGTCATGGTACTGCTGGGCCTGTTGGGCCTGGTACCTTCAGACCAACTGTTCAATGGCTTTGCCTCCAATGCGGTCATCTCAATTATCGCGGTGATGATACTGGGGGCCGGGCTGGACAGAACCGGTGTCATGACGGTTGTTGCCGCGTTCATATTGCGCATCGGCGGCAGAACCGCCAACAAAATTATCCCGCTGGTTTCCGGCACGGTGGGCGGCATTTCAAGCCTGATGCAAAACGTGGGTGCCACCGCGTTGTTCCTGCCCGTTATATCGCGCATCTCCGTGCGTACCGAAATTCCACTTTCACAATTGCTGATGCCGATGGGCTTTTGCGCGATCATGGGCGGCACCATCACGATGGTCGGCTCATCGCCGCTGATCCTGCTGAACGACCTGATATCTGCATCCAACGCTTCCCTGCCGCCAGGCGCCGAAACACTGGGGCAGTTTGAGTTATTCGACGTGGCACCGGTGGGCTTGGCGTTGCTGGCAACCGGCATTCTTTACTTTCTGACCATCGGCAAATGGCTGCTGCCCGAAAACCAGACCGAAACATCCGGCGCGCCGGCGCGCACCAAGACCTATTTTGCCGATACTTACGGCATTGAAGGTGATGTTTACGAACTGCTGGTCACAGTCGACAGTCCACTTGTTGGCATGCAGGTGGGTGATGCTGAAAAGCTCGAAGGGGCACCGCGCTTGCTGGCGATCCGCAATACGGACGAGCCGCGCATGGCGCCGCCTGCCGATGAAATGATCTGGGTCGGCACCATCCTCGGCGTGATGGGCACCCGCGATGTTGTAGGCCGATTTGCGCTGGACAACCACTGCCGCCTGCAACCCCGGGTAAAAACTTTCGGCGGTTTGTTCAACCCCACCAGGGCCGGTATCTCCGAGGTGGTCATTCCGCCCGGTTCCAAGATGATCGGACAGTCCGTCAGCGAATCCCGCTTGCGCAAACGTTACGGCATCAGCGTACTGGCCATTAACCGCCGCGGTAATATTATCAGCGGGGATATTCGCGAACAGGTCCTGGAGGCCGGTGATTGCCTGGTCAGCCACAGCACCTGGCGTGATCTGTCCGAGCTGCACAAAGACCGCAAGTTTATCGTTGCTACCGACATTCCGAAGGAAGAGCAGCGCCCTCAGAAGGTAGCCCACGCGCTGGCCTTCTTTGCCCTTTCCATAGGTATGATTCTGTTCACTGACTTTCGCTTGTCCATCGCGCTATTGGTAGGCGCGCTCGGCATGGTGCTGACCAATGTTCTTAGCATCGACGAGGCATATAACTCGGTTAGCTGGAAGACCGTTTTTCTGGTCGCCAGCCTGATACCCATCGGGCTCGCCATGGAATTAACCGGTACGGCCGCGTGGATCGCTCAACAAGCGATGGTATTGCTAGGCGGAATGCCTGACATCGCGGTGCAAATTGTTATCGCGGTGCTGGCGACGGTGTTCAGCCTGGTGATGTCCAATGTTGGCGCAACCACCATCCTGGTGCCAATTGCGATCAGTATTGCGCTGACGACCGGAGCCAACCCCATTATGTACGCTCTCATCGTCGCGCTATCCACTTCCAACGCGTTCATTCTACCCACCCACCAGGTCAACGCCCTGATCATTGGACCGGGTGGTTATCGGGTCGCCGATTTTGTTCGAGTGGGCAGCGGCATGACATTGCTGTTTCTGGTGGTCATGCTCACCGTCGTTAACATTATTTTCTAAAACGCGGGTTGTCTGAAATGCCTGCTCCCTCGCCCTGTCAGAAACCTTTTAAATCCTTGCCATCCGGGACCATTGACCCAATATACGCTGGCATGCCCTCACTTTCTCAAAGTTGGTTGCCCAATGCCGTATTACATTAGCCCACCTCCACAAAACCCGTTGACCAGACTTATCGCGTCCATCGTTGCCGTGTTCGTACTGGTTGGATCACTCATGCTTGGCATGGTGGCACTGTTGGTTGTTGGCGGCGTGGTGCTCATCGCCGGTGTCGCCATCTGGTTGCGCGTAGCCTGGATAAAGCGGCGTCTGCAAAAAAACGGGGTTAATCTGGGTGGCGACATGGGGGCTACGACCAACACAACGGAACCCTCCGGCCATGTCATTGACGCCGAGTACACCGTGGTTTCTGAGCAGGAAGATCAACCAAAGGATTAGTTTGGGAAAGAAAGTTAAAAAATGACATTGAAAATCCTTTAATACAGGCTAGACTTAAAACATCAAACAAAAATCGGCTAACTAACTATGTCAACAGTCTCAGAAATTCTGGCACACAAAGGCGCAATGGTGCTTTCAGTCGATAGCAATGAAACCGTTTTTGACGCCATCAACTTAATGGCACAATTAAACATCGGCGCCATCCTTGTACAAAACAACGATACTATTTCGGGCATCTTCACCGAGCGCGATTACCTGCAGAAAATTGCTCTAAAATCACTGTCTTCACAAAAGACCCGGGTAGGCGATGTGATGACCACGCCGGTCATTTCTGCTAAACCAAGTGATTCCATCGAGCAATGCATGGAAATCATGACCAACAACCATTGCCGCCACCTGCCAGTGGTACAGGACGGCAAGCTACTTGGCATTGTATCGATTGGCGATCTTGTGAAAAAAATGCTGGATCAAAAAGAAGCCGAACTTACAAAGCTCAGCGAATATATTACCGGCACCTACTAAACATCAAAAGTGGGGCGAGGCTAACTTCACGCCCCTATCAACCTGACTATTTTTTCGTCGTTTTTCTGTGCGCTGCTTGCAGGGCTTTTTCGATTTCCGCCTGTGCCTTTTCACTGGTGCCGGAAGCCTGATAGTGCTGTTTAAGCGTTTTTTCCACTTTGCTAAAAAGCGCGTCAATTGACGCAACGTTGTTGTCTTCATCCGGCGACTCGTGCTGACCAAACAAATTGATCCACGCCTCCGATGCACGACCAAGATCGATCACCCAGCAGAATTCACGTCCGGGGTCATCACCCCCCCTCAAAAAACCAATGACTGTTGCCAGCAACGCAATCGGCACCAGCAGGAGGTCACGCAAACCATCTGCCACCAGTTTGAGCTGAAATATAACGGCATGACGGACGAGTTCGCCGCGTGTTGATATGCCACTTGTTGATACGCCTTGTGGCGGCATGCTGGTTTCGTTCATTCCGTAACTCCGCACTGTTGAGCCGTCAGCATAATCGTTGCTCACCCGCAATGAAATAGCGCAAGAGTCACGTTTCTGGCACTGCTGACACCCACGATTCAGTCTATGTTAGCCTTTGCACCATGAAAATTTCACAAGGGTTCTCGCCAGTCGCGCTTGCGGATGCCCGCATCCTGATACTGGGCTCCATGCCAGGCGTGGCCTCACTTGAAGCCGTTGAATATTATGCGTTTCCGCGCAATGCCTTTTGGAAGTTAATGGGTGACCTGTTCGCGGCCGGGCCTGAATTGAGCTATCTGTCGCGGCTGGATAAACTGACCGCAAACCACATCGCCCTGTGGGATGTTATCGGGGCTTGCCACCGGCCCGGCAGTCTGGATTCCGCCATATCAAAAGAAGGCTTGGCGACCAATGACTTCAACGGATTTTTAGCGCAGCACCCGCACATCAGTCACATCTGTTTTAACGGGCAGAAGGCCGCGGAGCTGTTCAGAAAAAAGGTTGTTCCCGGACTGACAAGGGCCTATGAATATCACACGCTGCCATCCACCAGCCCAGCTCACGCTGCCAAAAACTACGCGGCCAAGCTCGAAGCCTGGTCGGTTATAAAAACACTGTGAAGGCGCTGCCCGCGCCAATTCAATCGTAAATACTGCTTAGCGGTCGCGGTGGTCGAGCCAGAACTCGATACCCTTGGTATTAAGTGCCACATCAGGCCGCAGCAGCGCCAGGCATTTTTCATCCGACAGGCTGACGCCGTGCTGATGTAACCGTTCCAGCAGCCAGGCGTTCATAGCCGCCTCAATTTTTTCACCGCGAAGCGCGTCATCTTTATACTTTTCGGCAAACGCGGTCATGGTATCGACGCCTTCAAGCAAACACTCGGCCGCGGCCTGCACATCACCGATACGGCCATAGTGGGTCAGGTACATATAATCGGGCCCAACAGCTGCCAACCGCTTGATAGAGGCTTTAAGCGCGTCGGGGTCGAACTGGATGGGGGTGGTAGTAGGCAGCACAAAGGCGCCATTGTGCGTATCAAACTCGCGATATGACAAGCCAAAGGTGTCGCCGGTAAACCAGCCGTTGGTAAGGCTGTCGTGTATACAAAAATGATGACGCGCGTGTCCGGGTGTATCGATAAACCGCAGGGTGCGGTTGCCGAGGGTGGTTTCATCGCCATCCTCCATGATCTGCACCCGTTTCTCATCAACAGGAACCAGCTCACCATAGATTTTTTCGTACAGCTCGTCGCCATACACCGCCCGTGAACCGAGCTCCAGCTTGGCGGGGTCAATCATGTGGCGGGCGCCGTAAGGGTGTACCAACAAGGTGGCATTGGGCAACAACTGCATCAGGCTACCGGCGCCGCCGGCGTGATCGAGATGAACGTGCGTAACGATCACGTAACGGACATCTTCCGGCTGCCAACCGCGCGCCTTGAGAACCTGCATCAGGCGCGGCGTGCTCGAGTTGATGCCCACTTCAATAAAGGCCACCTCGGTCTCGGCCTCCAGCAAATAGCACGCTGCCATATCCTCACGAAAATATCCGGCATCAACGACAACGACACCGCCGTCGTACTCGGTCACTTCAGGTTGCTGGCTTGCAGTCATTGTCAAACTTCCGAATTAGATTCAAGTCAGGCAACATAGCACAATGTTATGGAAATGGGGAAACCCCCACACGCAGGTCTTTGTTCTCGACCTTGATGGCACTTTGATGCCAAGCGCCCCAATAGACAACGCGTGCTATTGGGAGGCTGTGTTCGCCTGTTTTGGCAAACAGGGCGCGCTGCCGGACCTGCATGGCTTCAAACACGTAACCGACACCGGCATATTAAATGAATGGTGTGCACGTGAACTGGTACGTCCGCCCCGCCC
>UPTN01000167.1_pt1 | contig 36786 bp, 18 predicted proteins | sample 2160111 | NCBI WGS metagenome assembly UPTN01 (sample SAMN06265058, study PRJEB28932) | marine metagenome | isolation source: Columbia River Estuary | place: USA:Columbia River Estuary, USA | collected 2014-05-05
GAGCAATATGCTGAGACATGTCGATTCATTCTGTCTTGCAACTATTCTTCCAAAGTTATCGAACCAATTCAATCACGTTGCGCAGTATTTCGATTCCGACCTCTCGCAGATTCTGATGTTCTCGACCAAGTAAAATATGTCGCAAAAGAAGAAAAAGTGACTCTCGAAGATGATGCGGCAGAGGCATTAGCTCGAATTGCTCAAGGTGACTTGCGAAGAGCGATTACGGCCCTGCAAGTCTCGGCAGCAATTAGCAACACCATATCGAGATCAATCGTCTATGAAACATCAGCAACTGCTCCGCCTGAAGCATTGCATCAATACATCATGGCATGCCGAGAAGATGGGTTCCATGTTGCACGAAGAAGGCTTCAGGAACTTCTCGACAGATATGGTTTAGCTGGGACTGATTTTGTAGGCCAACTCCATCGTGAATTATATGGTGTTGATTTTATTTCAGAAACCGACAAGTTGGACCTCACACAAGTGATGGCTGAAGTGGATTATCGTCTTGTTGAAGGTGGCGGCGAGCGCATACAACTCGATGCCATGACCGCCCGTTTAGTATCAATGCTCAAACCTTAATCGCTTCACTTTCACTTTCACATTTACTGTCGAAAGAAAGTAACTGTATCTTTGAACTGACGCAGGAACATGAACCAATCAACTCGACTCATGTTTGACGCTCTCTCATGGACACCTCTTGCCCCTTTGGTCAGGACATATCGACGTAAACAGGTCGAAACCAAGACCGCTGAATTACGAGTAACGATCGAAATCGATTCGTTGTTTGATCAGATTCTGATGAATCATTCTGATATGCTGTCTTGATCGAAGGGGGATATGTTGATGATCTCGAGAGTCCAATAGTAGGTCTGAACATTTTCCCACGGGTCTCCATCTTCGGTTATGACGACTGTGATCTCATGAGTCCCTTCTCCTAAATCAGTTCCCAAAAAGATTGCAAAGGGTTGGTCTTGATCGCCGTGAGGCGTTAGGTTCGGAGAAGTATCGTTTGAACTCGAAGTTCCGTTTTTAATCGCCTCAAGGTTGTCGATGTAATACGATGTATTCAGCTCTCCCGTCGTCGGTGAGTTTTGATATGTCCGAGTCACATTGACCGTGGCTCCATCAGAATTTTTGTTATCCATTAAGCCGAACAAAAGCCAAGCATCACCCTGCAAATTTGTTGACCCGTTGGTATGCCATGTGAGCGTAGTTCCCTTGGTCGAAACATCAAACGGATATTCAATTTCTTCGCCATCATCCGCAATTACAGTCCATGATTTCGCTAACTCAGGAGCAGCAATATCGCCAAATGGTGGATTAACGAGCAAGAAAGACAGTGCTAAGAATGTGAAGGTATGGAGGAAGGCGGCCTTGAACCACGTACCACCGCCGTAGTGTTCAACGAAGCGTTCTGGCATAATTGTTCGATGCAGTGTAGGTATGAGGAATATACATGTCAATGGGAGAATATACAGAATTTTGGAGTTCTCCGGATCGGTTACGTCCATCAGGACATATCGCATGAGAAGAGTAACCAAAAGAGCGAATCCCAAAACGAGCCACATCGAGGCCATATCGGCCTTCTCTTTTGCGACGTGCTTTACTGGGTCGAACGGTTCGATTCCAAGGTTGCGGCCAGTCCGACGCACCTTCTTTTCCTTACCATCTCCTGCCGTCCGTTGTCGGCGCTCACCCTGCGCCGCCGTCATCGCTGTGGAGAGGTCGACCATACCCCTGCGGATGAGTGAAAGCGAATGAAGGATGCGGTCCGATTCCTTCGATGACAACCCGCATTATTCAAATGGGGGTTTTCGCAGGCGAGGTTAGGCCGGGGTGGCGTAGTTGGTAGCGCGTCGGACTCATAGGGCAGCCTGAAGGCGATCGTATGACGTGCAAACCCCCTTGTGGTGTCTGAGACATCCGAAGGTCGCGGGTTCGAGCCCCGCTCCCGGCACCACCATCGTAGCGTTGAAGGGCTTGGCTGTACAGCAACCATCATGGCTGAAGCACCTATTGTAGGGTCGAAAGTAAAACTGCGACTCGTAACTCTCTCTGGAGATACCATCGTCGAAGGTGTAATTTTACCACCTGCAGTTGAGCAACATGTCACCGTAAAACTACCAAATGGCTACAATTTAAGCCATCCACTATCGCAAACACATGTAATCGAATCTGAGGCAAAAGAAACTCAACCTTCTCCTCAGACACCCCAGCCAACTCACAATCCGGACCTCCCATCCATTCGAATCATCCATACAGGAGGGACTATTGCTTCCAAGGTAGATTATGTCACAGGAGCTGTTACTGCCCAATTCGAGCCCTCTGATCTGGTACATCATGTTCCTGAATTGCAACAAATTGCAAACATTGATGCTCACAAGATAGGAAATATGTTCAGTGAAGATATTCGTCCAATGCACTGGAATCAAATCATCGATGCTACTGAGAAAGCATTCCAACAAGGATGCGATGGCGTTGTAGTTACACACGGAACAGATACACTTCACATCTCATCGTCAGCGGTAGCCTATGCCTGGTGCGGTGAAGGCAAAAAAGCACCTGGACGAATCGCTTTCGTTGGCTCTCAAAGATCCAGTGATCGTGCTTCATCAGATGCTGCTCAGAACCTCATAGCAGCAGTAACATGGGCGGCTCAAGGGCCAACAGCAAATGGAAATCTATCTGATTGTGTTGTCGTAGCCATGCATCGAACAAGTGATGATGGAGCATGTTCGATTCACGCTGCAACAGGGGTTCGGAAACTCCACTCAAGTCGTCGCGATGCTTTCAGACCAGTAAACACGCAACCACTCGCCACAGTTTCTATTGATGAAGGCACGATTGAGATTGAACTCAGCGAACATTATCAAAAGAACAGAATGCAACATTCAGAACGTGAAATAGCAACTGCAGCATCGCGATTCAAATCCGATCTATCGATTCGCCAATTCATGTCTGGACCATGGCTACTCTCTGCTGAGATTAACGAGGCAATTGAATCAAATGTTGACGCCCTAGTCATTCATGGAACAGGTCTTGGCCACGTACCAATAGAAAATCCAAATGAAGATGCTCCTCAAAACCTCGAGTTACGCTCTTCAATTCAGAAGGCTATTGACCACAACATCCCAGTTATGATCGTGAACCAATGCATCCATGGCCCAGTGGATATGAATGTCTACTCTAAAGGAAGAATTCAACAAGAAATGGGAATTTTAGGTCACGGCATTACAACATCACCTGAAGCTGCAATCGTAAAGTTACATTATGCACTCTCAACGGACAAAGATGTTCGTGAGGTTCTCACAACCAATCTCTTCGGAGAAGAAATCCATCAGATAAGAGATTAAGCGATTCGATGAAGAACCTCATCGACCCTCATCCGTTCATGGCGACTCCTACTGGCGACCCTGTTAGTGAACTTCGCTCACGTCGAGAGAGTGCCCGATTAGGTGGCGGATTAAAGGCACAGGAAGCCATTCGAGCAGGTGGAAGAGGAACTGCAAGGGACCGCATAGGGATGCTTTTAGATCCCGATTCATTCATTGAAGTTGATACATTTGTCACACATAGAACAACCGACCACAATATGTTCCTTCATGAAACACTTGGAGACGGAGTTGTTACAGGACATGGAACCATTGACGGACGTAGAGTCCACTGCTTTGCTCAGGACTTCAGTGTTCACGGAGGTTCTATGGGAGAAATGCATGCAAAGAAAATTGCTAAAGTCGTTGAAATGGCTGAACGTACAAAGACACCTCTGGTATGCATTTGGGACGGTGGAGGACAACGTGCTCATGATGGACTCGATGCGCTTGCTGGAACTGGAGAACTCCTCGACCGACTTGTCCAATGCAGTGGCCGAATTCCCGTCCTCAGCCTTGTACTCGGACCTGTCGTAGGCGTTTCAGCCCTGGCTGCAAGCCTTTCTGATTTCACAATACTCGGGGAAGAGCATGGACAATTATTCCTATCATCTCCGCTTGAAACACCTGAAGTTCAACAAGGCGAAGTCGATGCGGCTGGACTCGGAGGTGCATCACTACATGCATCTCGTTCTGGAATTGCTTGCTTGGTAGCAGATGACGAAGATGATGCGTGTTTCCTTGTTCAAGAAATTCTATCCTACCTTCCAGACCATAACAATGCAGAACCTCCGTTCGTAGCTACTGAAGATCCGATAACTCGACTCAATGAAGAATTGGAAACCCTCGTCCCTGACAACCCAAACCGACCTTATGACATGGTGAAAGTTGTAGAAGAAGTCGTCGATGATGGAGATTTCTTAGAACTCTTCACGAACTATGCAGAAAATATCATCATTGGATTTGCCCGACTCAACGGACGTACAATCGGTGTAGTTGGAAATCAACCGAATGTTCTCGCAGGCTGCTTAGACATTGATGCATCGATTAAGGCCGCTCGATTTATTCGCTTATGTGATGCATTCAATATCCCTCTTGTTACGTTCGAGGATGTTCCTGGATTCCTCCCCGGAGTTGTTCAAGAATGGGGTGGTATCATTCGCCACGGAGCCAAACTCCTCTTTGCCTATGCTGAAGCAACAGTTCCAAAACTTACTCTCATTACAAGAAAAGCATATGGTGGAGCCTACTTAGCAATGTCCTGCAAGCACTTACAGAGCGATTACAATGTTGCTTGGCCAACTGCTGAACTTGCAGTTATGGGAGCCGAAGGGGCGGTCAACATCATTCATCGAAGAGAAATCAACGCCGTTGAGCCAGAACAACAAGAAGATGTGCGTCTTCAACTCGTTGATGAATACAAAGCCAAATTCGGCGACCCATACGTAGCAGCAAGAAATGGTTGGCTTGATGATGTCATCGAACCTTCCGAAAGCAGATTGCGTCTCTGTAGAGCACTGAATATTCTACGGTCAAAGCGTGAATGGAGCCCGCCGAAGAAGCACGGCAACATTCCTCTATGATTCGTTTATTTTTCGCTCTGCACGAGCGAGTAAACCACCAGATTGATCTTCAGGCTGGGGTTGTTGAGGTGGTTTTCGAACTTGGAATAACATCCATCCGACAAGTGCAACAAGTGGTACGATGATCACAGCAGCAATGAGCGTTGAACTTCCACTTGAAGCCTCATCAGAATCCGATGAAGGTGTCTTAGGCTCAATCGGAACTGTGTATGCAAGACGTATTGAGACATCTGCAAATGCAGAATCTCGAGCTACAATATCGAACTGTAAGGTGGTGCCTTCAACTTGTTCAGAAGTAAATATTTGGGAACACCAAGCGTTTGTCAACGTCGTATCACAATTCATCGTTCCACTTTGGAGAACACCATCGAGATTCACGATGACATCCATTTGAGAATCTGGATCTGTATCACTCCATAGCCATTCTAACAAGAGAGTGTTTTCAGATGTTTTTGTGATTGAACCATTCGATAAGACAGGTCGATCTGGCTCAGGATTAATCGTCAATGTGATTCTCTTTTCAAAGACGACCTCGCCATCAGTAACATTGAGCCACCAGCCATTATCGATTCCATTTGCATCGACCAACGCAGAAATGAGTAATTCTTGTCCTGAAATCGCCATCTGAGATTTGGTCGAAGATTCAGATTCTAATTCCCAAACAAGATTATCTCCATCAGCATCAACAGCAAAATCAAGGAGACTCAGGAGAAGCGTTTCCTCCTCTACAAGAGTAATATCCCATGCGGATTCCATCACTTCAAATGCATCATTCATTGCGTTTACTCTGTAAGGGACATCGATTGAAAGAGGCGTATTGAAGCCATCAGAGACTGTTAGAGTGAACACTTCTGCACCATTTGCATTGGATAAAGGAGTGAATCGAATGGTGTCATTTGAAGGTTCAACAAACCACGAAAGTAACTCCCCTTCACCTTGAGATAATCCGTTTATTTCCATAGACAATGGTGCACCTTCAGGGTCGCTAACGTACTGTGAAGTATCAAACCATACTGCTGGGCCGTCTTCATCAACAATTTGCTGTTCAACTGTAGAAAGTTGGACAAGTGGGTCGTCTATTGGAAGGATGGAAGCGTTTAGAGTGACATTCATGGTATCCAAGATTGTCCCACTTGCTTTCAGCTCCAATGCGATTTTCGTAGTCCCTTCCCATTCTTCGTCAAGAGAATGTATGAGCGTGAATCCCAATAAATCTGCATCGATAATGACGTTGAAATGAGATTCATTCTCGAGAAGTGTAGTATTGATGATTTCAATTGTCTGTCCATCCGGATCGATGGCAATCTCAGAAGAATCAAGATGAGCATACCCGCGTTGTGGAACTAAAAGTTCTGGGTGAGGTTCAATCAACCCAATTGGATCGTTTGTTCTGTTGAAGTCGAAGGTAATAAATCCAGAACCACCTTCAACAAACACCTTCAATTTGATTTGATGTGCCCCCGGTGAAACACCACTCATTGGTACAACACATCGAGCCTCATCGTTGTTGATGATACCTGAAAACACAGTTAAATTGTCAAGCATACACTCCGTTGTAACCGTCCAATTCGAAGGGATTTCATCGTATTGTTCGCCGTTACGCATAGACCACAAGGCTACGAAAACAGGTTCATCGGTTGGACTAAACAACGTACCATTCAAACTAATAGGCGTTGAAAGAGGAATCAGTTGCGCTTCATCAAAATCTTCATCGACATACCCATTTGAATCGGTCACTGTATTGACCTCATTCGGTCGATTGAAAGCCTCACGGAAGGATGAGTGATCTCCACGCAAAGTCAAATCAAGATAAGGGAGTATATGTTCCATTGCATGATCGAGTTGTTCTTCCTGAGTAAGTGAAGCATCGCCATCATTGAAATCCTCAATGAAGGAAGAAGAATCTTGATATTGGTAATGGTTAGCCCCGAGCGAGTGAAGAATTTGCCATGCAAATCCATCAACATTTTCTAAGACTGGAAGGACGTGTTCCGTAGCAGGAGCGACTTCATCAGCACTTCCCGTGATGAATAAACCAATGTTGGGCGCAGGCCCTTGTACAGTGAGCGGCTCGTTTACTTCTCCAACCTCAAGAGCCAATCCAACAATAGCTCGTGGTGGCTGAGCAGTTTGATTTGTTGCAAATGTGAGCCAATTGATGTATCCATTTGTTGCAATAACAGCGCCTACTCCATGCCCAATGAGGCCCCAATGCGTTACGTCGACAGAGCCAAACATCCCAAGGACAGCCTCATTCGATTGATTTGCATTATGAATCCAATCTTGTATATCCTCTAACTCAGAGACGATATCACTGACTTCTGCATAGGTTTGCCATGGAGAAATGTACACCATTGTACCAGTTTGTGCAATTCGTGAGCAGAGAAGCATGTAGTTTTCAGGAGTTTCATTTTCATCGACAATGAGAACCATCCATGGAAATGGGCCGTTCCCTGCTACTTCACTGTCTTCTCCTGAAACCATTGCAGGATAAACAAGGCGATGATCTTGGCCAGGAGGTCCTTGTTGGTTCACTGAAAAATCGATATACCCCACTGGAAAGTCAGGCCCTGAATGAGAAGGTTGGAAGTTGGAATCCTCTTCAGGAAATGCTTGCACTCCCGAAAAGGTTGCTAGTATCAGCAACCCACACATCACCAAGGAGCGTGCGCTCATAGGGTTGGCTGGGTCTTCCAACATTTCATTCTTCCATAGATTTGCTTCTTGAAATAGCCAGTTCCAATTCACAATTGAACAACCAGGACATAAGTTGCTCAAGAGTCGGCAAATGCTCAGCACATTGAGGAGCCCACAGGCGGCGCCATGATTCGAGATGTTGACCTACAAGCATCCATCTACCATCGATGGTTGTATTCTCAACACTCAGTGCCAATTCTTGCTCTTCTCGCGAACGATTCAACGGCAAATAATCTGGAATTAGGGTTCGCTTTGCATTGAGAGTACCGTCATAGGTGCCGTCAAAATCCACAAGCAAGTCAAGCTGTTCAACATCGGCTAACTGTTTGCTTACGAGGGAAGCGTCGATCTTTCTTCGCCCACCAAGTGAAACAACATGGCCTCCTGACTCAAGCCAAGCATCTGCAATTGAACGTGCAGAACCTCCGCCACCATTCAACCCAAGTACTGCTCCTGAAGCAACATTGATTCCGTGGTGAATTGCAACATCAACCACGCCTGCACCGTCAGTGGTAGCGCAATACCAACCGTTACCAGTCCATCGCAACGTATTGACAGACAGAATATCCATCCCCTTGTCTACAGCCGTGAATGCCATACTCTGCAATTGATGCTTCAATGGTGAGGTGAGATTCATCCAAACCTCTTCTCCATAATATTGCGAAGGAAGATAATTTGACACAGGAGTCCGTCTACGAGAGGGTTCGAATCCTTCAAAGGAGGGATGTATACCTCTGGTTAGGACTTCTTCTACGAGTCGAGTTAGTTGCGTTGTGTGCAAGTCAAGTCGGCTATTCAGATGGGCCCAATCAGGATTATGTTGATCGTGCTCAATATACCCCCATCCCAAGACTTCGTCCACGTGTACAGATTCAATCAGTCGCAACGGTCGAGGGGTTAAGTTCGGAATCTGTTCATTTTTCTTCAAGTGATGGAATACCAGAGAAAACAGTAGAGGAGAGAGTGAATGTGATATGGGCGAGCCTCCCACCGCATATCTTAGTTCGCCCATGTACCCCCATGGAACTCTTTATTGATGAACATCTGTCAACAAAAACACGAGATTTTGTTTACTCCCGTCGGCATTGGATTCAAGAGGAAGGAGTGTATAGGATTACCATGGCGGCAGCAGAACGTGGTTCATTTCTCTGGTTTATGTTCGGAATTACCCAATTTTTCCTATCGATTAAACTCATGGGAGAAGTAGAGGGATGGGTTACAACTTTGTTTGGCGGAGGAGCAGCCGCTGCCATCATGCTTGCCATCGTTGTGTTCCGTATGGAACAGAAGGAATTACTTTTGAATCCACTAAAACTTAATCGTGAAGTCAATGAAGATGCCATCAAGAATCAAGGCAAAGGCGTTGGTTTCGGTGTCATAACCTGGGTTGTTTCCCTGATCACCCTCATCTTCTTCGTCGACTTTTGACATCGATTACCATGGTTTCCCCTGATATCACAACCTTTCGAACCATTGATGATGGTGCTGAAGAACTGTTCGGTGGTTTTTGGCCGTTTTTGAAACGCTCACTCCTCATGTTTTTGCCCCTCTGGACATGGCTTTTGTGCTGGAGTGCTGGATTTAACAACATCATATCGGCGACTTTGGCAGGACTCTCCATCTCAGTCATTGTTGGCATCGAACGGTACAAATTAGCCCGAACTCCCAGTAAAGACAATTAAGGCCAACCTTGGATTGAGAAATATGAGTATCTTTGAATGGCTTGCAGACCTAGCAGGAATCGAAGCACCAACCTTACTAGAAGTCATCTTTGTTAGTTGCGCAATTTTAGGAGGCATCCTTTTCTTCATCATGATGATTTTAATGCTCGTAGGAGACATCATTGGAGGCGTTGGAGAAGCAGTTGGTTTTGATGCAGACATTGGAACAGACCTCGGATTCGAAATGCTCAGTATCCAGGGATTATCTGTTGCAGTCATGATGTTCGGACTCACTGGAATGTTTGGATTATCCGCAACTGGAAGCGATGTTGTTGCCGTCCTCTTTGGCGGAGCAGGTGCTGCTGGTGGAATGTATGGTATGGCTCAAATGATGAGAGGAATAAGTCATCTGCAAGCAGATGGCACCATGAATTACGATGATGCCATTGGCCAGAGAGGCCAAGTATACTCCCGAATCCGACCAAATGAATCTGGAGAAGTTCAAATTCCACTTGGCGGCTCACTGAAGAACGTTATAGCACGTGCTAAGGATAAGTCCATGCTTATACCAAGCGGGGAATTTATCAAAGTTATCGATCGAATAGGATCGACAATGATTGTAATCCCACTCGACGATACTTCAGAAGAGTAGCCAGAATCAAGGCCTTGAAACGTAGGCAAAGCAATTAATAAGATGGATTCTGTAAATTGACCATGGCGGACGCATCGACCTGGGCAGTTTTCATAATTTTTGCAGTATTAGCAGTTGGAGCATTTGGATTTATCCTTCTTGTAACCCGATACAAGCGTTGTGCTTCTGACGAAATCCTTGTTGTCTATGGACGTATCAAAGGGGGTGCAGCATCACGTTGTATCCACGGAGGTGCCGTCATGGTCTGGCCTCTTGTACAAGAATACAAGAAAATCTCACTTACTCCAATGACTATTTCGATCCCATTGGACAACGCACTTTCATTACAAAATATTCGTATCAACGTACCTTCAACATTCACTGTTGGTGTAAGCACAAATCCGTTGATTATGGCTAACGCTGCAGAACGTCTTCTGCATCTTACCAAGGATGCTATCGAAGCAATGGCTCAAGAAATCATCCTCGGTCAACTTCGACTTACAGTAGCAAGTCTAACAATCGAACAGATTAACCAAGACAGAGATTCTTTCTTGGAACTCATTCGTGACAACGTTGGTGCTGAACTTCACAAATTGGGACTTTACCTCATCAACGTCAACATCATCGATATTACAGACGAATCGAACTACATCAACAGCATCGGTAAGAAAGCAGCTGCAGGCGCAGTAAACAATGCTCTTGTCGACGTTGCAAACGCTGAGCGTGATGGTGCAATCGGTAAAGCGAGTGCAGATCGTGCAAGAGTCGTCCAAGTCGCTGAAAATGTTGCTGAATCTGAAAAAGGTCAGAAAGCTGCTGAAGTTGACAAACGTGTTTACGTCCAACAACAAGAAGCACTTGGTGTTCAAGGAGAAAACTTGTCTCGTGCTGAAATTGCATCGTATCAAGCGGATCTCAATGAGAAAGAGGCACATGCAATGCAACGTGCTGAAGTTGCTCGAAGAACTGCAGAGATGGAAGTTCAAAAGGCCCAGTATATGCTGGAACAAGAGCGTCTACGTGCTGAAGAGATTGTAAAGGAAGAGATTTCTAAGACTCAAATTGAGATTGCATCCGAAGCAGAAGCAGAACGCATACGACGTATTGCACGTGGTGAAGCAGATGCAACACTTGCTCGTTACAATGCTGAAGCAGAAGGTACCAAAGCGGTTCTTGAAGCAAAGGCAAATGGATACAAGCAACTCGTTTCAAGTGCAGGTGGCGATGTCAAGGCTGCAGCTACTCTCCTCATGGTTGAGAAGATTGAAGAAATCGTTGCTCGACAAACTGAAGCAATCGCAAACCTACAAATCGACAAGATCACCGTTTGGGATTCTGGTGCAGGTGGAAGCGAAGGAGGAAGCACTGCAAACTTTGTTTCTTCCCTCATCCGTTCCTTGCCTCCAGTTCATGACGTAGCCAAGATGGCTGGTGTTGATTTGCCAGATTATCTCGGTTCGATGAAAGAAGAGTGATTCGGTCTAACCCGAAGAACCCCCAAATTAGACGGTTTAACCTCTGAACAGGGGTTTCTTTGAAAGCCAAACTGCTTTGCATGGAAATTATGGCCAGTGATTTGGAGATTGCAAGGAAGGCTGAATTGGAACCTATCGAAGCAATTGCTTGGAAGTTAGGTATTCCATCAAGTGACTTGATTGCATATGGATCGAGTATGGCGAAAATATCCTGGGATGGGATGAAGCAACGCTTTTCTTCTTCCAAAGGAAACCTTATCCTTGTCACATCGGTAAACCCAACACCGTTTGGAGAAGGAAAGACGGTAACGACGATTGGACTTACTCAAGCGCTTTGCAGAATTGGAAAGAATGCGACATGTGTTATTCGAGAACCGTCCATGGGTCCTGTTTTTGGAATCAAAGGTGGAGCTGCTGGTGGAGGTAATTCACAAGTTCTTCCCATGGAGGAGATTAACCTCCACTTCACAGGAGACCTACATGCAGTAACCTCTGCGCATAATCTTCTTTCTTCTTTAATTGACAATCATATCAAACATGGTAATGACTGTAAAATTGATACGAACAGAGTCTTTTGGCCAAGAGTTGTTGATCTTAACGACCGTTCACTCAGAGATGTTGTCGTTGGCCTTGGAGGTCCTGCAAATGGTAACGTACGCCAAGATCGATTTGACATAACAGCTGCTTCTGAAATCATGGCGATTCTTGTTCTTGCGAAGGATTACAGTGACCTTCGACATCGTTTGGGAGAGATCGTTATCGCTCAATCTACAGAGGGTCATCCGATTAAGGCTGAGCATATCGAGGCAGCTGGTTCAATGGCCTTGCTCCTTCGCAATGCATTTTTACCGAACCTCGTACAAACATTAGAAGGAAATCCTGCGTTTATTCACGGCGGACCATTTGCGAATATTGCTCATGGTAATTCATCAATTGTGGCTGATAGAATCGCACTCTCTTGTGCAGATTATGTCGTTACAGAAGCAGGCTTTGGAAGCGACATGGGTGCTGAGAAATTCATGCACATTAAGGCCGCAACCTCTGGAAAGGCTCCTGATTGCATTGTAATGAATGTCACAGTTCGTTCGATGAAACTTCACGGGAAGGCCTTTGGAGAACGCGGAGGATACAGACCTTCGAAGGAAGAACTCGAAACTGAGAATGTAACCGCTGTTGTGGCTGGAGCAACCACGAATCTTGACCGACACATCAAGAATATGCTTCGATTTGGAGTCCCTGTCGTTGTCTCAATTAATCGATTTGCGAGCGATACTGATTCTGAGCTCGAGGCCATAGAAGAAGCATCACGAGCAAGTGGTGCAAGCAGAGTTTGTCGAACAGAAGTTCACTCAAAGGGTGGAGAAGGTGGAGAGGCACTTGCAAACGCTGTAGTGGATTCCATACACGATCATGTGGCTGCAGGACGACCCTTTTTGCCACTGGTTAGCCCTGATGATTCAATAGAGAATAAGGTTGAAGCAATTGCCACCCGAATGTATGGAGCATCGAATGTAACCTTTGAAGCGCCTGCTCTACGTCAATTGAAGAAAATCAAAGAATGGGGGTATGGTAATCTTCCTGTTTGCATGGCTAAAACTCAGTACTCTTTTTCACACGATGCTGGAATGCTTGGAGCACCATCTGGCTTTGAGTTACCAGTCCGTGAATTCAGATTGAATGCAGGAGCAGGATTCGTCGTTGCCATTCTTGGATCAATCATGACCATGCCAGGATTACCTAAGCGTCCTGCTGCAAATGACATGGATATGGATGAGGATGGAAATCTCGTTGGTGTGTTCGGGTGATTCTGAATGCAACTCCTCAAGCAAAGCGAGCAACATTGGAAACTTCGGATTGACTCTGAAGATGACTTATGGGTACTTGCTAGATTTGCGGTTTCAGGAAGAAGCCTTGCAATGCTTGGAGAACGCAGGGATACAACCACTGCAGAATCGGGAGATCGTGCTAAAGCTGCTGAGCGAAAAAAGATGTGGATTCAACTTAGAATCCTCACCACAGAATACAAAACCTACTCCAATATTCTGCGAATCCATGGTACTATTGAACAAGCACCAATAGATGTCGGATCACACCACACCCATCTTATCGAAGTGGGTGATGAGATTGAACTCCATTCATTAAGTGGGTTTCCAGAGTATGACAGACTACTGCTTGAGGAAACAATGACCTCAGATAAGAAGAGCAATGTTTCTATCATCGTTGTCGAGAATGATGAAATTATTCTTTTTGAAGTAACGAGGCGGGGACTACGAGAAGGCGCTACATGGACGATGCGCGGAGGTGGAAAACGTGGTGATATTCGAACAAGTGAATCTGTTGCTAAATCATTTCAACAACAAGTCGCAAAGGAAATACTCGCTGCAACTACTGCGAATAAACCTATGATTCTATGTGGTCCAGGCCATGCTAGAGAACGACTGCGTAATGTGATTCTTACTCAGGAACCACAACGCAGTATTCGACTTGTATCTACATCGATGGCAGGTCGTTCAGGAGCCAATGAAATTATTCGAGAGGGATTGGCAGATGAACTACTCTCTCAACATGCCATCAGTAAAGAAATAAAATTACTGGAAGAAGTCTGGCTCCGTTTGAGTAAGAATGGAGCAGTTGCCTATGGTGAAAAGGAATTGGCAAAGGCCATGAATGAAGGTGCAATCGAAACATTACTCGTTTCAGCCGATATACTCAGAGACCCAGCAGCAATGATTGATGGCGTTCCAGTTTCCTCTTGGGTTAAAGGTATTAGCGACATAGGAGCTGAACTTGTTCAATGCTCATCTGACCATGATTCAGGCGAACAACTCGACAACATGGGTGGAGTTATCGCCTTGTTACGATATAGGATGGTGTGAATGTGAAAATCCTATATTTCTCAGAGTTAGGAACCAACCTCCGTGAAGAAATGAGTGGAGCACGGTGGCTGCTTATGTCAAGTAGAGATTTACAATCTGCAACTGGAGCACTAATGTTTGCAGAATTGGATGGAATTCTTATCGGAGTTGACCATAGAGGTGAAGAAATTATTCCAGGATTATGGCAACGAGCAGTCCATTTGATGCTCGTATCGGAACAGATCGACGCAGAGGAATTCGCTAAAAAAAGTGGAATCACCAAAGTAATTGCAAACGATAGTGGTAACCTCGAAGATTACACCTGGTAATGGGTCCGGAGGGAATTGAACCCTCGATCTTCGCCTTGTAAGGGCGACGTCATAAACCCCTAGACCACAGACCCAGCCTTCCGTGTACAGAGATGTATTTGAAACAAGAGGTATCCAATAACCTCAAATTAGATGCGCAACCGCGTTTAGACAATGGACGAGGAAGCACAGGCTACTGCAGCTAGGCTAGTCCGCCGACTCAAAGGCGGCTACACCGTCACAATTGCAGAGTCTTGTACCGGTGGTTTGCTTGCGAGTACGCTCACCGATATTGCTGGTGCGAGTGCATGGTTCAACCAATCATGGGTCACATATTCATACGAAGCTAAAATCCAGGAACTAAATGTTAGTCGAGAATTGCTCGAAAAGAAAGGCGCAGTTTCAGCAGAGGTCGCAATTCAAATGGCACAAGGAGCACTTGCTCGTGCAGATGCCGATATTGCCATCTCAATAACAGGAATTGCTGGGCCAGGAAATGATGGTTCCACAAAGAAAGTTGGATATGTCTATGTTGGAATTGCATCGAGGACATGGGCAATTGCAGAAGCGACACAAATCGGTGGAAACCGCCAAGAGAACAAAGAAGGATTTGTCCACTTCGCTTTGCTTACTGCAATCAGACATTGGGACCAAGCAATGGAATTAGCAGAAACGAACCGATTGAAAGATCTTGAACAACGTGAAAACAAGGCTCGAGAAAATGCGCTGGCAGAAATTGAACGCAATAAACGTGCTGCGGCTGCTGCACAAGAAACTGCTTGGCAATCTCAAACATGGTCCGGTAAAAACCCAGATGAGGGTAAGGATATGGGACTCGATGTTCACTGGGACGATGATTCACAAGAAGATTGAACGTCAACCCTTTTGGAGGGTCGACCCCTCTAAGGAAATATGTCTGCGCAGTGGGGGTCGATTTCGCAGGAATTGATGAGTAAAGGAATACTTGTCACAGCAGGTGTAAAAGAGATTCTACTTGCACAAATAAACCCAATTGAAATTCTAAAACAGGGTGAAAAGATTGGATTCCAACGTGGAATGCTCACAGCATCTATTCTTGACCAAATGATCGCTGAGTTTGATAAACAAAAGCAACCAATACCTGATAAAATGACTCAACCTATTGGTAGAACAATTGCGCCGATTAAAGAATCAGAGCCAGTAAAGATTCAGTACAGAAATAATCTTCCTGATTGGAGAGAACAGGACTTTTCAGGGCTAGCTACAGATGTGGATTTAGACATTTTTGTTCATTACGACATTACTGGAAACAGTACAACAGAAGGTAAAATGGGAGACATACAAGCATGCTTTAACGACCGTCTCGATAGTATCCGGAAAATGATTGTTACTAATTCTCGATTACCAAGAAAGCCTCAAGAAATCGGTAGATTGAATGTAGAATATAGACGATATCAAGGATACGAAAATTTGGCTGTTGCAATTGGACTTGTCAATGAGCCTAGGCATACAAAAAATGGACATCTTATGTTTGGCTTAGAGGATGAAACCGGTGAAATGAATTGTTTACTGACAATTCGGCAAGGCGATGATAGAGATCGAATGCATGAGCAAGTTGTAGAAGCTGGGCTTATGCCAGATGACGTGTTAGGCGTAAGCGGTTCATTTTCTCAAACAGGCGACATATTCTATGTTGATGATTTATTCTTCCCTATGAAGGATAAACACGACAAAGCAAGTGCTAATTTTGGAGTTAGTGTTGCATTCCTATCAGATATACACGTAGGGTCAAAGACGTTTTTAGAAGCACAATGGCACAAGATGGTCCGCTGGTTCCACACAGATCCATTGGCTAAGACAATCAAATATCTTGTCTTGAGTGGAGATTGTGTTGATGGTGTCGGTATTTATCCAGGACAAGATAAGGAACTTGCCATCCCTGACTTGTTTGGCCAATATACTGAATTTGCACGTTTACTTGATCTCTTACCAGATTGGGTTGAATGCATTATGCTGCCTGGTAATCACGATGCAGTTCGTCCTGCAGAACCACAACCTACGTTTGAAAAAGACATCCAGCAGGATTACAACAAAACAACATTTGTAGGAAACCCATGTGATTTTTCACTCCACGATGTGCGACTTCTTTCTTACCATGGAAAATCAATTGATGATTTTGTTGCCGGTCTTCGAACCGTAACATATTCTGAACCAGTTGAGGCTATGCGCCAGATGCTAAGAAGAAGACATTTAGCCCCTCAGTGGGGGGGTAAAACTCCATTATCACCAGAACTTGAAGATGGCCTCGTTATTAGAGAAGTGCCTGATATATTTGTCACGGGACACGTACATGGACATGAGTGTATGGATTTCAGAGGAACTACTCTCGTTTGTTCTTCCACATGGCAGGATCAAACATCCTATCAGAAGATGCTTGGATTCCAACCGAAACCATGTATGTTGACAGTTATCAATTTACAATCTCATAAATCAACATCAATTCCCTTCTCTTGAAGGAAGTTCAATGTATTCTAGAATCTTCATGAGATCTTTGTCATAGATAATTGGAACACTCGATTCTTCGAAGGCTTTGATTGAAGACTCTCGACTAGGATTAAAACCAATGAAATGACTTCCTTCAATCATCATCGAGAGATCCATCTCAGAATCACCTACTGATAGCACGTTCTTGGATTCAAATCCATGCATTTCAATAATTCGTTGAATGATATCTCCCTTACCACTTGCATGAAGTCTGCAAATTCCGTGATCACTCAGGTAATCCTCATCATCAAATTCAAACCCATTCGCAATCCAGTCATCAACTTTGAGCAAAGCTGCAATACTGCTGACAAATATGTCAACACCAGCACTAACAATCGCCACATAGACACCATGTTCTTGCAAATGGGCAACGAGTTCACGTGCACCAGGCATCAGAGAGATACCTGAATACATTCGAAAGAGTTCATCCCTATGGATAGGAGTTCGAATTTCCTTCCACATAGCAATGTCTGATCGCATAAACTCAACATCAGATATTTCTCCAGCAATAAAGCGTGAGAGATTCTTACTGTTGTCTGTGCCAAAGCCATCATGGAGTGTTTTCCATGAACTTACTGAGTCCACCAGAACGCCATCACAATCAAAGACTACACAGAGACATACGTCGCTCATGTACAGACCAAGGTCTGTTTCCTTGAAAGCATTCGCCTAGGAGCAGGAGATCGGGCCAGTGGCGCAAAGCCACTGGCCCATCAACTACTATCCAGTTTTTCAACTTCAGACCTTGTTGTACTCTAGGTCGCTGTAGGTCTTGATGACCGATCCTTCACCAGGTCCTGGTTGGTATGTGATTCGGATTGTTCCATCCGTAATCGCAGTACCGTCAGGTGCATGGGTTCGAACCATAATTTGGTCACCAATACCGAAGGTTGATTCCTTGTAGGTTCCTTCGTCCTCTACCTTATCGAAGAAGGTAATGAATGAATCACTGTTCGCAGGACTAAATCCATACACATCACTTGTGTTAGCAAGGGATGTAGCGTAGGATGTTCGTGTTCCAGTTGAATCAGTGTACAGAACGGTCACGATGACGGACTGAGTTGAAAGTTCAGCTTCAGTCTGATCAACACTGATTGCCCAGTATCCATCTGCGGCACCGAGGTTCTCATTCACTTTGTCGAAGGTAACTCGAGGAGTCCCTAACTTACCAGTCTCTGCAAGAGATGATGCCCAAACATAGATGACACCGGAGAGAACGACTGTGATAGCAACCATCAAGATAGTTGCGATAACAGGGCTCACTGCCATTTCGTCATCAACGATTCGGGTGTCTTCTTCTACGTCCTCTTCATCTCTGCGGCTTGACATAGCAAGGGCAGTAACGAAGAATCCTGCAAGAGCAACTACAACGAGGCTTGGAGCGAACGATGGAACTGATCCGAGTCCGCCACCGAGCGAAACAACGCTTGGAATTCGTCCAGTGTTGTTTGCTGCAAGGAAAGTGCTTGCAGGTTGGTTAGCGTGGTTACATACAGGCGCAGTAGCAGTAGAGTACATCACGTTGTTACACCAATCGCTGTCTTCTAAGAGAGGACGGCGTTCGGATGTCTTGGTTGCATCACTACCGTATTGACCAGGCTTAGACCAATCATCACCTTGTTGTCCACCAGAGTTAGCTCTGTGGGATGTAGGATCATCGGTCTGGAAGCGGTCAGCAGGAGCCTTGCTCAAGTCACATTCTGCATCCAAGCAGGTTAGAACATCCATCTCAACATAGATTTGTCCAGAGGAGTTAACGATGTATACGTATTCCTGAAGGATCATTGTTTCTCCGTAGGCAGGTACAGGATAGTACTTGACATTCTCGGACTCACCATGACCACCATCTGTATGGAATGTTACAGCCAACATATGGTCGTATGTGAACGGTCCAACATCTCCACCAGCACCAATTGTTACCTCAACAGGTACGTATGTACCCGAGAGAACGTTATTGATTCCGAGGAAGTCAAATCCGATTGCATCGTCGAAGTAGTAGTCTCCAACCAATTCACGAACGTTTTCAACACGAACACCAATTTCCTGAGTAGCAACACCTTGAGTGTAGCTGGCAATTGACATTACTGCTGGATCGTAGTTAGGTACGTAACTTGGTGCGGTAGCAGTATCCTTCAGTACAAGGCGGATTTGACAGAAGTCAGAACCGCTTGGTCCGATTTGGTGGATACCGTTATCGTTCAAGTAATCAATTTCCCAAGCGTTAGCGTTGGTCGTTGCATCTGGAACCAGTTCGAAGACAAGGTTGTCGCCCTGGATGGTTGCAGTGAAGTAATTCTGGTATGTACATTGGTCAGTTGGTTCAACAGTCCAAACCAAGTCAGCAGCGTTATGATCAACGTCATACTTGACTGCAGACAAGTTGTAGGTCAAGTTCAGAGCGCTTGTGTCATCTTCCATGAGGGAGATGGACCAAGGAGCAACTGGTGTAGATCCGTTATCGGATGTTACAACAGCACCAGTAGTAACGTCCCAGTCGACTACAACTGGGGCATCGTTCACTGGACTGACAGAGAAGTCAACAACGACACTATCTGCAGCTGTGTTCTCTGCACCGTTATCACTCAGAGTGAGTGTAACAGGGCATGTACCACCGAGTTCGTTACCAGTGTTTTCAGTCATTGTTAGTTCGTTAGCGACAACTTCGACACTGAAAGCAATACAGTCAGTAGGTACGGATGCACCCCATGTGTATACTTGACGAGTCGGGCTTTGTTCGTTGTCCATATCACGGATGTACGACTTACTAGCATTGGAAATGTCTCCAAGGAACTTGGAAACACTGCCGAATCCTTCAGGAACAATGTTCGTGTAAGATCCGTCGTCTACAAAGACTGGCATACAATCGATACGCTCTGTGTTACAGATGACTGGTTTGTCGTTAATGTTGTTAACAGTCAAGGTCATGTTCTTGGTATCAGTCAATCCGTGGCTGTCTGTTACAACAAACTCGAATTCGATGGTACCGAACTGGTCATCGAGAGGTGTGATTGATACGGTGTGTCCGTTCTTGTTCCAGTCAACCAATACATTGCTGTGAGCAACAGTTGTTCCTTCAGTAGCAGTCCAAGTCAATGTAGCTTCATCGTCTTGTACGTCATCTGCAAGATTTGTGAGGGACATGGTGTAAACACCGCTGTCTTCATCAACTGCATCATCTGCAAGTGTGGTTTGGATTACAGGACATGCACGCTTGATGTCAACTGTCAACTCTTGGTTTGTAGCCATAGAGACAGCATCAATGGTTGCCCAGTCATAAGCACAATCTGCTTGTGTCTTAATCATGACATCGTAATCCTTAGCAGCGCCAGCAGTGGTTGAACCCTTGTAGGTTCGGTAAACCAATACTTCATCACTGATGCTTCCGGTTTCCAGATCTTCGTGAGTTGTCTCGATTGAGATGTACTCAGTTAGAGTTTGGGCGCCAGTAGTTACAGTATGTGCTGGGTGAACGTTTTGGATGTTCCCCGTTCCATCTTGTAGGATAGCAACGATGTTTACTGCGTCAGGTGTACCGCCAAGACGGCTGAACGGAATTGCAATTTCGAAGAAACCAGCAGTTGTTGTCCCCAAGTCTGAGACTACAGCGTCATTCGACATTGAACTTGTTCCCCAGCCAAGGAATCCATTAGAGTATAGATCCTTGTTGGTATCATCTGTTGCCCAGAACAGATAATCTGCTTGGACAGGCAATGTGTGAGCTGCGTTCAAGTTGTAGCCAGTGTTTGAACCACCAGCAACGACGTCGAGGTAAATCAACAGGTCGTGGGTTGCAAGATCTTCACCGGTCATACCGATGTAGAGTGCGTCACCTTCGCTGTATGTTACAAGGAGGTCGTTTGTTCCGTCTCCAGAAACCATACCAGGCATAGCGTCGTCAGATGGGTTCAGTGTAGTTCCACCAATCCAATCAGAGTCGTCACCGTCTACAGCCATGATATCTGGCTGGAATGCAGGTGATACGTATGCTGCACGTGTTCCATCAGTTGATAGAAGAGACATACCAACAGCAGATGCAGTACCTAGTAGGTGAGTTGCATCTAGGCTGAACAGGTTAGCTTCATCAATGGTTGCGGAAGCAACGATACTAATTGCGGTTGAATCGAGTGTGTTACCAATACTGGTTACGTATGCATTCGATCCTGCATTAATTTGCGTTGTTGAAGCAGACCATGTGAGGTTCTCGACTGATCCTACAGATTCAACTGCATGAAGTGCTGTTGTTGCAGTAGAGGTACCGCCGTCCCATCGGAACTCAGTATTCTCTGCGTAAACACCAACGTCTCCAGCAGCGTTAAGTGGGTAAATCCACGAGTAGTCGCCGTCAACCATGTACAATCCAGTACCTGTAGCGCCACCATCGACTGAAGCGCCGATAGCAGTTACAGTTGCACTGTCTGCGTAGACACCAGCTACTGAACCTGCAACGGTTGCAGCACCAGTTAGTGTCAGCGTAGCGTCATCGATAGAGACACCATATGCATATCCACTGATATCAGTTCCAGAGAGGGTGATGTCATCTCCCGAGTTGAGAGAGGACATACCGATACTGCCAGAGATACCTGTTCCAACGATGTTTGAATCGACATCATTGATGTCACAGCCATCAGTGATGACAGCGTTATCGCCCATGTTGATGGTATTCATTTGGCTCTGAATTGTTACAGAGTTACAATCGACGAGGTCAAGACCTATTGCGTTAGGAGCAACACGGCCAGGACTTAGTCCGATTGTGTTGTTCTCAACAACTGGTCCAGAGTATCCTCCGGTACTGGTTCCGTAGTAGACAGCGATGTTTGTACCACCGTCACCCCAGGAGTCAAGCACCTTGAGGCTGTAAGATCCAGCAACGCTGTAGGATGTGTAACGAGCATATGCTGTGTTCGAACTGAAAGTTCCGTATGCCCATGTGTCCGTGGTACCGTCAGGCTTGGTAATTTCAAGCCCAACTTCGCCACCCCAGCTATCGGTCTCTAGATCGACATATGCTGTGGCACCGGAAGGTATGGTGAACGTACATGTCGAAGTAGTACGGTAGGAGTTTCCAGCAATCGTACATAGGGATGTCGAAGGTGCAGGAGGTGCTTCAGCCGAATCAATTCGGATACCACCGTCTGCGTCCAATAGGGTGTTGTTGGAAACATCACCATGTCCACCATTGATTGTGATACCAGGCTTGCTAGCATCACTCACACCGGTGATTGAGTTGTTATCCAAGTCATATCCATCTGTGTTGATTAATTGAATACCGGTTTCTGGTCCATCGAATGTGTTATTGAAGACTGTCAAGCGCTTAGTTGTTTGATCGTATGCTCGAACACCGTACTTAGCAGTGGAACTGCTGAAGGTGTTATCCTTGACAACAGTATCATCTGCATATGAGTTCGTATAGAACCAAACATCTGCGATTTCTCCACCATCAACGAATGTGTTTCCTTGGATAGTGGTGTTATCTGCACCAAACTCGTCAGCATTGTGTCCATAAGAATATCCAGAGCGTTGGAAGAAGATTCCAGCGCCACAGTCCGTCAATGTACTGTTAATGATGTAAGAGTTATCTGAACCATAAAGGTTGACACAAACGTCAGTTGATGAGATAGCATTGTTCAATGGTGTGTAACCCTTGTAATGCGTCATCGAAACGTTCTCCATTCGCAACCATTCAGAGACGTAATCATTACTGCTCCATGTAGATGCGTATGCCATACCGCTGGTAACCGATGCAACTGGATTCAGTGTTGAATCCTTGATCGAGATATCCATTGCTTGGTATAAGTAACCGATTTCAACACCTGTTTGTTGACCAGTTGTTGGGTTCACTGCAAGACCATATACTTCAGAATCGTGTAAATACAATTCTGGTGCATCTGATCCACCTTGAGCATACCAGCGTTGGGTATCACCAAATGTGTATGACCCTGTGACCAAAACCTTGGTGTTGTTCCAGTTGTGTTCTTCGTTATTATCGAAGTATACGAACGGAACGTCCATCATGACTGTCAATCCGGACATATCCTCAGGAGTTGCTCCGTAGTAACCATACTCTTTGTAGGATCCACCATCTCCGTCGGTCAAAGTTCTCGAGGAACCTGTACCTAGGTATCGTGAGCCGCTACATCCTGCAACCATAACGTAGGAAGAACTGCTGAATGTGTAACAGACACGTGCTTCAATACGATCAACCAGGTCGATGGTTCCAGTGTTTCCGCTAGCATCTGAAAGACTTAGTCCTTCGAAAGCGTATCTGAAGTCACCCTTACTGGATGTGTATTCAATCATAGCAACTGTAGCTGCTTGATATCCTGCCAGGTTGTCAGATGACATACCAGATGAATCAACACGAACTGTTCTGAATTGTACTCCAGAAGCAGCACCATTGGCATCAGTCGTTCCTGTTCCAGTGATCTTCTTGTCGGCATTCATCAGAACAACGTTTGTTCCTTGGACTGCAGCTCCATCTGCTTCGATGGTCATTACCACTTCACGCATTCGTTCGAAATCACCAGTTCCGGTAACAGATACCTTGCTCGTATCAACAGTACCTTCAATGAAGTCAACCTTGCTTGAGCCCGTAACCACAACATCGTTTGTCGTACTCGCAAAGGCCGAGTCAGTTATCGTGAACTCTTGGCTTCCTGCGGTTTCGAGACCAACATCGTTTCCTGCGAGAGTAATGCCGTCAAATACAACATTCTTACTTGTCAATGGGCCATATTTGTATGCTGCTCCTGCACTGTTAGTGATAGAGCCTGAAAGTTCTCCTCCAAAGTTCTTGACGTAGTAAATACCAGCAGTGTTCTGAGCATCAAAGTCCATGTTTGTCAGGTCGATTGAACCTGAACCTGAGGAAGAGACGTACATTCCGTAATCTCCACCGTTAACTTCGATATCATCCATTGCAGCAGATACAGCGCCAGTTACTTCAATACCGGAATCGGTTGGTGAAGTAATGTCAATAGATTCGAATGTACCAGCAGCAAAGTTACCACCGATTTCGATACCATTGTCAGCTCCAGTGATTACACCGTTCTTGAAAGAAGCAGTACCACTGTCTCTGAGATAGTCTCCGAGATCGCTTGGGTCGTTACCAGCACGAGCGACTAAGTCGAGTCGGTCTTGGTAATTGTCAGCACGGTTGTGTAGAACATCGACGTACATAGTAACCTTGGAGATTGAACTATCGGAGATATCCACGACTGGGAAAGACATTCGAGCACCCTGTCCAGGATTCATGTAATATGAATACGCATAATCGAGACAGACGTTGTATGATCCGCCAACGTATCCTTCAACAGGCTTGTAGGCTCCTTGTCCACCATGATAGGATGTGTAGTAGTAACCCCAGTAGTGGTATGGGTAATATCCGCTGTTTGGTGTTGTGTCAGCATCAATTTCAGACCATCGGAATCCGAATTGATCTGGATAGTAGTAGTAACCTGGGTAGGATGGGAAGGTCTGAGGACCTTGAGGCCAATAGCGCCATAGATAGTACATGTATCCGTCAAAGTTACTTGTAGCGGATGGACCATAGCTGTAACCGTATTGGTTACAATGCCATGATGCGACTCCACCTTCACCGCCGGCGTATGTGTCAGCACCGTTTCCAGACTTAGGATCGTTTGAACCCCATGGGTAGTATCCTACCTTGTCTGGTGTAGTAATGTTCTCAGAAACTTCTCCGCTTCCATCGTCGTAGGTAACTTCGATGTTCCAACGGTCAGTAATCATGTAGTACTTGCTTGTAGCATAGTTGTAGGTTGGGTGAGCATTTCCACCACCATAGATAGAATTAGCACCAACTTGCAGATAATCCGAACTTCCAAGGAAGCTGGAAAGGTCCACTGCGTATGTTGTCCATCCAGTCGATTGTCCTGACAATGAAGTAGAACGGTAAATCGTTGGAAGGCTCATTCCACCATAGACATCGACACCAACAGTGTTGTCAGTTGATGTGAATCCGTCGATTTGTGGAGCACCGTTGTAGGCTTGGATACCAACAGCAGCGTTTGAGACACCAAGGTTGGTGAATGAACCGCTTGCTTGTTCAACCCAAAGGGCTGTTCCAGTGTTTCCTACGTTGATAATGCTGGATGATGCAATGTCTGCAGAACCACCATCAATCTTGACGGTAGCCATCTCAGTAGAACTTGCAGAGGAACCGTAAACAGTACCTGAGTTCTTCATGATAAGCGTTGCACCATCTCCTACGTATAGAGCGGATCCAGTCGTAGCATCTTGAGCAATATCTCGGACAACTCCACCATCAATCTCAAGAGTTCCATCTTGGATATCAAGTGTGAGAGGGTATGTTGATGAAACTGCCTTCAATGAACCAGTAGCTACTGAAGATGTTCCTACAACCAACTTTCCACCATTCGATAGTGTGAGTACAGGAGTACTTGTTGCTGTAGACTTGACTTTCAGAACTGCTCCCATGAGTCTGATGACACATCCATTGAGGTTGAGATCTTCAGTCAAGGTCATTGGTGTTCCGTCAAATTCGTAAATGGTCGCTCCAGAAGCGGTTGTACCGTTTGTTGGCAGACCCGCACCGGTGTCAGCATCAGTCCATGCAGCTAACCAAGTACAGTCCATGTTGGTTCCATTGAAATCAACAGGCGCTGGCTCGAGGAGCAGAGCATATGAACTGCCAATGGTAAATCCACTGGTCAAATCGCTTGCGTACCAGGTGTCAGTCGAGAGAGTCTCGTTCTGTCCAGCTGGCCCGAATGCACGGAGGTTGTGATTGCTGTATGTGTTTCCAGCACTGTCCCCAGTGATGACCCATACAGATGCTTCCCCGTTTCCATCAGTGATGTGAGATCCGACTTCAAAGAGTTCGGCTCCCGCTGCTGATACAACACTTGCACTCACAACGTGGCCACTCTTGTTTACTTCTTGGATAACTGTGTTAACAGCTTCGAGTCGGTATGCACGTAGAGTTGCAGTACCACCGTAGTAGATCAAAGCAGATGATGATGTGTATACATCACAATCGGTTGTAGCTCCGTTAGCGTCTGCACAATCGTCAGTGTTCTGAGAGACATCGATGAGGCGTACTTCAGCGTTTGAGCTTGCGTAAGCAAGGTAAACACCGCTACCAGCGTTTGAACTGGTAATAGCAACATCACCGATAGTCATCTTAGAGTTACGAGCATACAGAGCGTGGTCTGTGGTTGATGTGTGGGAAAGAGTTCCCCCATCGACGACAAAGTTGTTAGGTGCAGCACTGCTTGAGCAGCTGCTGTAAACTCGGTCAGAATCAATGGTTGTTACATCAATCTTCCATCCACATCCTGCTACACCAAATCGACCGGAGTCGAGGTTTGTAACAGACATAACATCGGTCGAGATAGCGTTACCTGAGATGTCAATGTGTCCTGCAGTTACTTCATTGAAGATCGAAGGTTGAATTCGAGTCAATGTCATGTCACCTGCGTCGATGTTGTGGAAGATAGCGAAATCTCCAGACGGTCCATTTGCTGTGCTTGAAGAACCACCAGGGGTGATTGCTAGCGTAGCAGTTCCGACGTCGACATCGGTCATGTTGATTGAACCAAGAGCATTGATTGAGACACTAGAGTATCCAGGAGCATCGAGGTTGAAGATGTTGACCTCGCTTGCTGCACCGAATGCTGAATCCAATGCAACTCCAGTTTGTGCTGCTCCACTTGTTGTGAAACTTGCACTAACGTTCGAGACTGTTACATGTTGCAAATCGGTATCGATAAGGTTCTTGTATGCATTCTCGATTGTTACGTTCTCAACGTGTAGCATTCCTCCGGTTGATCCAGGATAGTTGACGATAGCACCGCCCCATGAAACACCGTTGGAGTTACAGTTAGACATTGTACCTTCGATTAGTATAGCGTCAGAACTACTTGGCAGGTTGATACATGCATTGTCTGCTCCGTTGATTGCGAAGTTCATCATTGTAATTCCAGTTCCTTGACCGCTGCCGTGACTGATTGCAGTCTCGACGTTAGTGAATGTAACTCGACTTAGAGTGAAGTTACCAACGTTAGAGTTGGAGTAACATGGTCGTGTACCACCGTTGCTGTCAGCACAGTAAGCGTTGTAGTCTTGGTGTCGTGAACCGGCAGTGATTGCAGCTGTACTTGTGTTGTTGAAGTCAACGTAACTGAAGACGTGTCTGTCGTCAGTACCAGCAGTTGTAGTACAATCGTCTGTGAAAGAGAGACCCTTCCATTCAGCACCTGCAGCACCCTCGAAGAGGATGCGATCGGTGGAGTTTCCGATAGCCTTGACTGAATCGCAAGCACCATCAATGGAAATTCCCTTACCTTGTTCGACTTGTATGACTGTTCCTGGCTGGATGGTTAGATCTCCACCAGATACAGAGAGGTAGTCGCTGCTCGGGCTGATTCGGTATGGTGAACCTTCGTTGTCCCAGATACATTCTACGTTGTTTCCTGAACAGTCGAGGTCGTTGTCGACATCTGTACCCTTGCCTTCGAATGGCATTGTACGGACATAGACACCACAATCGTATGCTGTGTTATCATAGCAGTAGTAACTACTGTAATAGCCCCACCATGGTGCAATTGTACCTGGTCGAGCTGCAGAGTTGCTAGAGTATGGCAAATCAGGCATGCTCGTACCCCATGTAGTAATACCACGTTCTAGGGATGTAGCACCATTGTCAATCATGTAGAGGTAACCGTTACGGCCAATACGAAGTCGGTCGTTACTGTCATCGCCATCGAAAGACTTCTGGAAGTAATCGAAAGTGAATCCAGAAGGTAGGTCAATGTTAGCGTTGCATCCTGTCTTGTATTGGTTCCAGTAGTAACTGTATGAGCAGTAGTAACCAGTTGGTGTACCACCAGATGTACCAGAGATAACTTGTGCAGCGTTGGTTACAGGCTTGATACCTGTTGAGAACGCTTCGTATCCGTGGTCGTTTCCATCAGTTGAAATTCTGTAGTTGGAAGAATGCGGGTTGTTACCAGCCATGTATCCAGCTCCAGGGTTTCGCATGGAGTCGCCCTTTGTACGGGTGTGATCCATGTATCCAACGGTAGCGTAATCGTAGTAAGCAGCACAACCTGAGTCGTACTTGAATTCGATTTCGTTCGTTACGTCATAGAAGACAACTTGGTAATCACAAAGGTATTGTGTATTGTATCCCATATCTCTCCATTCGACGATAAGCATCATGTTAGGATCGCCAACCTCGAAGGAATTCGATGTTGTTGTTACTGAATTTGTACCGGCTGAGACTGTAGACTCGTCTACAGATGTAGCGTAGTATTCAACATAGTCTGTACGTTCGAAAGTAGTTATGGTAGCAGCCCAGTCACAAGTACCAGCAGCACATTCAGATCGTGTCTTGCCTACAGGAGACAAAAGAACTGATGTCGTGGTTCCATTGTTTACAGAGTAATGCAATGTTGGACCTTCATTCAATGTTTGATTCACATTCAATCCTGATGGTGGGTCTCCCGCATCGGCAATTGTGTAAGTGAACGTTCGGCTCTTACTGTGGGAATCACGAAGAACTGAGTGATCCATGTCAGGAGCTTGTGTATCAGGCGTAGGTGCAACCTTTCCAACCTTGTAGGTGATGGAACCAGAGGTCGCCATTCGTCCGTAATAACCAGCACTCAGAGCAACACCAGACCACTTGTAGGAAGAAGTTTGGTATGCGTAGTAGTATCCTGTGTTACAACGAGCGTTGGAGGAACTGGAACGGTAGAAGTAATAGAAACCGTTTGTTCCAACACAGAGCCAGTTAGCCTTAGATGTACTGTAACCAGTACCATTCCAAGTGATCTTACCGAAAGTTCCGGTAATGTCTCCAGGGATAGGGACGTTGTAAGCAGCTGTATATCCATATGTGGATACTGAGGAGGCTTGACTTCCTCCAGCAAGTGCGCCAGTTTCGATCTCAGGTGTTGAATCACCGATACCAACCATACCCCAAGCATTGTCGCCTGAGTCGTAGTGGAAGATGATGTTCATCTGAGGTCCATTCTTAGCGCTGATTGCGAGGTATCCGCCATCGCCTTGATGGAGTTCATCAAGACCAGATTGGGTTCCGCCGTATCCGTTGTATCCGCCACTAGGGGTTGTGGTCCACTGCAACTTCCACTGAGAGTAGAAGTAATACGAGGAAGCGTAGAAACATGAGTAACTACCAGTACCACAGTTAGAGACGTCCCACTCGAAGAGGTACTCATCGGAATGGTCGTAATAGGTCATCTGTCTGTCGTGGAATCCTTGAGGAGTGAAGTAACTACCCGAGTGGACATCCGTTGTCAGAACTGTGAACTTCTTTGCATTTCCAGCATTTGTGATATCGTCAACAAAGAAGTAGTGAGCGTTGCTCTCTACCCATGTTCCTGGTGCTGAATTGCTTGCAGGTGGTGCAGGATCATATCCTACGTTAGCTCCACCAGCGGTGTTCAAGTCTTGGAACTTCCAGTAGTATTCGACGTAATCGCCTGCGCTAATATCTGAAGTTGTAGCCTTGAATCGGCATTCACTTGCAGTAGATGTGCAGGTTTGGATTGTTGTAGCACTGACTGAGGTCCATGACCCGTTGTTGACGCTGTAGGACATTGTTACACCGTTGGTCGATGTTGTGTCGACTCCCGACAGGTCAGTTAGTGTTGTGAAGAAAGTTCTCTCTCCTTCAACATATGATGTCAATCCACTGTATGGAACGTGACTGGAGGTTGGGGCATCCGAGTCAGAGCCACCGGAGTAAATTACTTCCAGGTAGCTGTTTGATCCACCGCTGTTGTAAGCGTATGTGTAGACGTATATGCTTGAAGTCATTCTCGCACCCATTCCGACAGTTCCGGAATTGGATTGTGCGTTAATGATGTAGTTGTGGTTACCAGTGCTTGAGGAACAAGCGGTACCTGCAGAGTTGGAGTTGTCGCAGATCTCTGCTGTCTTCCAACCAGTTCCTTGAGCGTATGTTCCAGAAGCTGCTGAATTACCAATTGAAGAAATCAATTTTCGCTCGTTAGCGTTCGAGTTGGATCCAGACAGGAGGTAAATTGCGATAGAACCAGAACATGAAGCTGATGTAATACCGTAGTTGTAACGTACATCGGTTCCACATGCTTCCAAGACTGTTGAAGTAACTAGGGTAGAGGAAGAACTTCCGTATGCATATGATACGTATTGTTTCCAGTTTACTTCTTCAACAGTTGCACCAGATGGTAGCGCTGAACTTGATGTGAACGTGTACTTGTGCCAAGGGACGTAGTAGTAAGATGAGTAGTAACGGTACAAGTAGGAATATGTGTTATCGTAACAGTATCCATAGTAGACGTAACAGTATCCACGGGCACCACTTGTAACCTTGATGGTAGGGTCAAGAGCGAGTGGGAATACTCGGTCTTCGGACATCAACCAATCAGTGTCCACTGCGGTTGTAAGGAGAATCATTGGCCCGTACACTTGCACAAAGTATGTGCCGATGTAAGGTTCATTGCTTGATTCTTCCATAACGACAGGCTCAGGGATAGTGGCCAGAAGTTCACCAGATTCAGTAGATCGGATTTCGAGTTCTCCTTGTGTGGTGGTGATTTCCTCGCCTAGAGGTACACCGTCTAAGTAAAGACCGTAGCCCATTGGAAGACGGATTGTTTCAGTCATACCGAAGTATGCTGCGACCTCGTCTAAGACTGGGCGCTCTTCGATGATGAGGTTTTGCTTAACTTGGTTGGTTTGAACCTCGTAGTCAATAGCAAATCCTTCAGCGAGAGGGTATCGAATTACGTTACCGCCGACTTCAACATCGCCCATAGCAGGAGCAGCCTGGTATGGCATAGGAGCCGTTCCAGTGATATCGATTGTCATGAGGATAGGGTTCAGACCAGTGATGATTGGATCAACAAACTGGTTAGGCTGGACACTTACACCCTCTGAGAGTTCAGCACCAAAGGTGGTTGTGAAGGTATTCTCCTTTACTTCCCATCCATTAGGTGTCGCCATGATGTTGAGGTTAATGTCCTCAAAGGCGCCACTGTCAGCAAGGTAATGCACTGGCTCATCACTTGTGAGTTGTGCAATTTTTCCATCCTCAGTAAGGAAGGCCTTTGTGTTCGCTTGCCTCATTCCAAGTAATTCTTGGGTGGGGTCGTACTCATAGGTCGTTTGTTCGATGGCGGCTGGGAGCTTGAAGAAATCATCAATATCATTTGAGATTTCTGCAACACTCACAGTATCGGTCGTTGTGTTATCTACTAGGCTTGTCATTGGCATAAATGCCATCAAAGCACATAGTAGAACGGCAATACCGATTCCACCAATTGCGGTTTTCTTTTTATTATTCTTGTTTCCCAACATAGTCATTCACTCTACACGGACTGTATGCAAGTGCAACCACGTCCTCCGCTACTTATAGGAATTGGGGTACAATATCTTTGAATCAATTGTTTCAAAGTGTAAATTAAACAGGTTACTGCGTAACATTTTACAACCTCAGTAGTACAAACAATTTGTAAAATGAACAATCTATTTAATTCTGTTTTTACGATTTAACAAAATACGATCGAACTATCAATTTCCAGAAGTCCTGAGTAATTAAAATAAAAAAAGGCCGGAGAGGGCGCCAGAACGCCCTCCCCGGCGGCTTCCGTACACAATGAGTGCACAGATTACGACGGTGGATTACAGAGTGTTTGCTCAATAATCCCAGTCTTTGTCTTCGCCTTCGTTTCCGCCTCGTGAGAGGATGAAAGCACCAGCGATGAATGCTACGATGACAACGCCACCAATAGCACCCCAGGTCCAGCCTGGGAGTTCTCCGCTTTCCTTGTCATCTCCATCGGTGGAGTTGGTATCGTCGGAAGTTCCTCCGACATTCTCCTTGAAGTAAGAGGCATCAGCTCCAGAATCCGAGTTCGATGCTGCATATGCTTTGTTTCCAAGAGCATCAACAGGCACAACGACGAAGTAGACAGTGTATTGTCCAGGGCTTGTACCCATCATGACATCTGCTGTAGTTGTATCAACATCTGCTGTTGCGACACAGTTTGATGGCATCAAAGCGGCAGTGAACGATTCACGGTTCTGAGAACAAACATGCCATACAGCTACATCTGCTAGATCCCCTGTAGTCCCCCAATTGAGTGTCCACTTGTCGCCTGCTTCGGTAACTGTTACGCCTGTTGCAGCTGCTGCACCGTCGACTGCGCTATCAGCAACAACTGTTGCAGTTCCAACAGGGGTGCTGCAGAGTCCATCGTTGTTACAGATTGCGATATCGATGGTGTACGAGACAGCGTGTTCAGTATCACTGTACGTGTACATGAATTGGTCGGAAGCCAAGTCAATTTCGAAGATATCTGAATCGGCATCGTTTGAGACGCTGATTGAGAACTTCTCATCAGAAAGCATTGTACCAGTAGTGCCCCAGTTCATTGAGATTCCACCGTTGTATTCTGCGTTAGCACTGAATCCGCTGATCGATGCACTTGGTGCGTCCTTAGATTGCAGAGGAGCATCAATGAGCAAGAATTGCCCAGCAGGCAATACAGGTCCAGATAGGACCGCAGATAGAACCGACTTGGTTGAATCCTCTTCGCTGTTTGTTGCACCATCTGCAAGGAGTTGAGTCAAGGTTGCACTCTTACAGTTTGTAGTGAACCATAGAGACGATGCTCCTAGGCCAGAATCAAAGATGATGTCCATACTGTGAGCAAGGACGTCATTGGCAGCATAGGTTGTGACTGGGTTGTACTCGATAACGGCAACCGGCGTGTAGACACCAGATAGTTCGCCACCCGATGTGTCAGGAAGAGTAATTCCTTCACATGTAGTGGTGTCGCCATCTTCAACATCGATTGAGAATGCTGCCTTGCTGAAGTAAGTGATGGAGTAATCCATTGTAACTCCACCAGTGGTTGTGTCAGATGCTACTGCGTCGTTCCAGATTTCAACGATGAGTTCTTCTGTTACTGAACCACCATGTGCGTCAGCGACAGTTACCTTCACTGGGAAAGTAGTAACGAAATCTTGGATGATTGGTGTTGTACATGTTCGTCCAACACCACCTGTACCGCCACATCCTGCGAGAGGGGTGCTAGAAGCTCCTCCAACCCATGTGTACGTCAATCCTTCGCCTGTTACGTCATCTGCATCGAAAACTGATACTTCGAACTCGAGCATGTTTTCCATACCAAGCATGAGATCGCCTTGGGTAACTAGGTCGAGTGAGGAAACTACTGGGAGGTTATTTCGAACTTCTTTCTCCATCGAAACTTCGTTGTTTGATAGTTTCTGATCAGTCGTCTTTCCTTCCATTACGAGGTTCGCTTCAATTGTGTATGTACCAACATCGAACTCGATCATTGTACATGCGTGACCTTGATTGAAAGCCATTGGCCCAGTTCCGAGCATAGCGTGGTTGTATGAGGGTTCTACACCTTGGATACATTCGTTGACCATTTCTGTGGTCACTTCAAGTGTATCGAGGTTTGTGATTGTGAACGTGATGTTCCAGTCATATAATTCTGTCATAGAAGAGCCGCGGTGTTCAACAGATGCGTCGATGTAAGAGGTACCTACTGAAAGATCCCCAGGTTCACCAGAGCCAACAGTATATGTTGCGATTCCTGTTCCATCGGAGTTGTATCCTTGGTTGACAGTTAGCATTGAGATACGTATGTCATGGAATGTCTGTAAAGCACCTGTGATTTCATCAGCATTATTGTTCGTGATATCGTCTCGAATGAAGGATTCTTCACAAAAGTGACTGTAGGTTGTCGTGTTGGAAACGTCGTTCCCGGCTTCATCTGTTGCATTCTCTACGACAACTTCCTGACATGACTCGAATTGTCCGTAGAGAGAGTATCCGCCGAGTTGAACATCGATGGAATATGCTGCATCATCGCCGCTTGTATCAGGTAGAACTGATCCCTTGTATTCCCAAACACCATTGTTGATGTTATTGGACATGATAGAACGTATTTCAGTTACTTTATCGTTAGGGTCGGTTTCGTTTTGGTAAACATCAACAGGTTGGCCAGTACCTACGTTGACTGAGTGAACAAGAGAACCGAGGGAAGCAAGAAGTAAATCCGTTCCATCTTCTGCAGTTGCACTTGACAAATCCCCGTTCACGTCAATGAGCATGGAGAGGTTGTGTGTGATAAAATCTGATGATCCGTTGAGTTCAACAGTTACTGTGAACGACTTGGTACCTTCGCCTGTTGCGACAGTTGAGCCGTCATCCCAAGAGATGTCAACATCGATGTCGAGGTAATCACGAACTTCAACGTACACTTGTTGTACGTCGTTTGTTGCTTCAACATCTTGGTCAGAATAGACTTCGATTTGAACAACATAGATACCTGCTGAAGGAGTCCAAGTAGCATCGCCACCACCGTATTGAATCATTGTCTTGCCACCTTTGAAGACATCTCCTGAAGCAAGTGATTGATCATCACAGACAGTTGTGTCATCGCAGATAACGTCAGGATTGTTCCATTCGAGGTCCGCCCCTGTGCTATCCTTAGCAAGGTTAAGTGGGTTTCCGTTTCCATCAGCATTCCAGACCTGTGCTTTGTAGCCAAGTTCGGTGATTGCAGTGTCACCAGCATTTTGGATGAATACTTCGAAAGTCGAATCTTGACCTACGTAGAGTTCATTGCGGCATGTTGGTTCGCAAACGGTTTCTTTCGGTGAAGTAATTGCAACGAGTTCTGCGTCAGCACCTGAACGTGCTCCCGTGTCCTCTATTACTTCGTTTGTTTCAAGCTGTGTGATGTCGATGTTTGCCATTAGGCTAGCAACCAACAAAAGCACAAGCATTACAGGGGTAATTTTTCTCATGTCATATCCTCCAATGGGGCGGTAACTCGCCCTACGATAAACGCCGTATATATACTATGGGTGTGATATTTATTGAGGATTTTTATTAAATTAATTCGCCTTACGAGTCCCTTGATTGCTGCTCAGTCAAGGGTTTGTGATTTCAAGAACTTGAACGCAATGCTTCCGAAGGTGGAATTTTAGATGCAGCACGTACTGGACCTAGAGTCGCCAAGAATACAAGAATCCAACCTCCCACGAACATAACAACAGCCGTCGTCCAAGGAAGGACAAGGGATGCCCCCTCCTTTTCCCATACAGCGGAATGCAATCCTATGTGGAAAAGCAGACCAACCACAATGCCGTTGAGTATTCCTAACAATGCGACCCATGTAACTTCAACAACATGGATTCTCAAGACCATTCCTTGAGTATAACCTATCGCACGTAGCATTCCGATATGCTTTCTTCTTTCTGAGACAGAACGATACGTTACGACACCTATGCCTGCGATACCAATCACCAAACCGATGGATAGATATCCTTCGAACAGTGCGAGAATGGATAAAACAAGGGATTGGATGAGGGCAACTTCTTCTGCGATAAGTGATACTTGGATTCCTTCCTTTTCTAAATCTAAACTCAAATGTTGGCTAAGTTCTGCTGCTGCTTCTCTTTCATCTTTTGACTTTCCAGCAGCCTCGTAGTAAGATACGCCTTCGCTGTCGAATGATGGGCTTGCTTCACTATCTGGCGAAACAGAAACATAGACTCGAGTTAGATCACCATCGTATTGTTCAATCACTGGTTCTGAAGGCATCCATACACCTGCAGAAAACAAATAGGATGATTGTTCAAGAATACCGCCAACAGTCACAACACGGCGGTGACTCGGTTGTTTTGAATCGATGATTGTGATGTTCTCACCAACTTTGGCAGGAAAGATACCAACAGAGGTTCCGTCAAGGGATGATTCAAGACCAAACGAAGCATCTACGAAAACTATGTCTGTTCTCTGATACATAGAAACCCACGCTTCCTCTGAGGAATCTCCGAGCCCTTCATCCCAAATGTAGAGTGAAATACCACCATGATCAACAAAGCCTTGATCCACGCCTCTTAGGATGTAAGGGGAACGAGTTTCTTCATCGTTCTCAAGGAATGCCTGGGCCCGATAGACCCTTCCTATTGCATCGATTTGTTCGATATTAGAATTATTTAGCCCCCATTCTTCAACTGGACCTTCGAGTTGCAAAGGTCGTGACCTTGAAGAGGAAAGCATCAACTCAAATTCACCTTCTGATTCTTCGACAAATGAACTGGAATAATTATCAAATTGAAGTGTATAACCACTTAGAACGATAACTGAAAATACTGTTATCGAAAACATACCCATCACCACAGCAGTTCGTAGAGGTTTCTGGAGGGGATAGGACAACGCCACTGGAAGAACAGGGCCGCTGGATAACTTTGGCAAACGTAACAATCCACGTATCATCGTTGGAGCAAGTGCAGCCAGGACAAACACACCTGCCAAGACTTGCACGAGACCAATCAGAATAAACGATAATTCATTTGGAATCAAATCATTGCGTACAGGATCGAGTGAGGACGGTACTCCTGTCCATACCAATAAAGCGACACCACTCCAGCCTATCGTTTTACGAGGAGCCTCTCTGAAGACTGGCAACGTACCATCGATTTTACGACGGGCTCGAAGGACAGGAATAACCCAGAACAGTATTGGCATTGTGAAGAGAATGGAACTACAGCCAAACAAAATCCACATTGAGTGCTCAACACCTTCCCCTCCAATAAAGAACAGTCCAATACTTCCCAATACCGCACCTGCCATGACGATC
>UPTN01000168.1_pt1 | contig 36620 bp, 39 predicted proteins | sample 2160111 | NCBI WGS metagenome assembly UPTN01 (sample SAMN06265058, study PRJEB28932) | marine metagenome | isolation source: Columbia River Estuary | place: USA:Columbia River Estuary, USA | collected 2014-05-05
ACACCAAACAGCGTGGCAAAGGGAATAGCCATCAGAATGAACGGCGCACCATCACGGACACCCGCCCAATAGGCCGATTTCGCTGGTGTTCCTGCAGGTGTTTTCACGGTGGAAGTCGTCATGGCTTTGCCCTAGCTTAAACGCGTTGCGACAGGCTTTATCCATGCAGGCAGGGAATGACAATTGGCGCGTATTGATGACACCTCCGGTTACCTGATTGCACCGGACCCCACGCGTCCGCGACTGACGCGCGCTGTGCAAGGCACCGATCAAAACGGACAGGTAATCGATCTTAATGTTGTCGAAGAACGCCCACTCACCATTTTCCTAAATTCCCAAGAGATTGTCACAGCCATGACGATCGGCGACTACCCCCAATACCTTGCCCTTGGTTTTTTGCGCAATCAGGGCATGCTCAAGGACGACGACGTTCTGCAAGGCGTCGACTATGATGAGGAGCTTGAAACCGTTGTGGTCCGCACGAAAAGCCAAACCACCTACGAGGACAAGCTCAAGAAGAAGACCCGCACAAGCGGCTGCGCGGTCGGCACCGTCTTTGGCGATATGATGGAAGGTCTAGAGGGCGTCACATTGCCCGACTTGCCCGTGCGCACCTCTGATCTTTATGCACTTGCCGCTACGATCAATCGCACACCGTCACTGTATCTAGAGGCGGGCGCGATCCACGGCACCGTTCTATGCCAAGGCAACCGCCCGCTGGTCTATATGGAAGACGTCGGTCGCCATAATGCTGTCGATAAAATCGCTGGCTGGATGCTTTCCGAAGACGTCGATGCCGCCGACAAGATGCTATATACAACAGGGCGACTAACCTCCGAAATGGTGATTAAAACCGCCATGATGGGGATCCCCGTGCTAGCCTCTCGGTCTGGTTTTACAGCTTGGGGCGTTGAAATCGCACAGCAGATAGGGCTGACGCTGATCGGCCGTATGAAAGGGCAACGCTTTGTGTGCCTGGCAGGCGAAGAACGTCTGATCCGCGACGCTGATCCTGCCAGCATTGCAGACGAACCGCGCAAGATGGGCCGCAAGGGGACGATCACATGAGGCAACCCTTGGGCGTGATCCTTGCTGGCGGCCAGGCCACGCGCATGGGCGGCGGTGACAAGGGGCTTTTGACGCTTGGCGGCGGTACAATCCTGAGCCATGTGATTGCACGGATTGAACCGCAGGTGGACAGTTTGGCACTGAATGCGAATGGCGATGCGACGCGTTTTGCAGAACTTGGATTGCCCGTCATTAGTGACAGTATCTCGGGATTTGCAGGACCTCTTTCCGGTGTTTTAGCGGGCCTTGATTGGGCGGCGGAAAAAGGCGCCAGCCAAATCGTCACCGTGGCGGCAGATACCCCGTTTTTTCCGTGCGATCTTGTTCCTCAGTTGCAGCTAGCGGCAGAAACAGCAGGTACAAACATCGCACTGGCAGGCACACCTGACGGAAGGCACCCGACATTCGGGCTTTGGCCGACCGCATTGCGCGATGACTTGCGCCGCGCGTTGCAGGGCGGCTTGCGCAAAGTCGTCGTGTGGACCGATCAACATGGTGCAGCGACAGCGCATTTTCCGGATGATGCCGCTTTTTTCAACGTCAACACGCCCGATGATCTGGCGAAAGCACAGGGTATGTTATGAAGGTTTACGGCGTCGTCGGGTATAAGAACGCGGGCAAGACAGGCCTGATGGAGAGGCTTGTCATTGAAATCACGGGGCGTGGTTTCAGTGTCTCAACCCTCAAGCACGCGCATCACAGTTTCGATGTCGATCACCCTGGCAAAGACAGCTACAGGCACCGTCACGCGGGCGCGCATCAGGTACTCCTGTCATCTCGCACGCGATGGGCGTTGATGACAGAAATGCGCGGGGATGTAGAGGCACCGCTGGCGGACCTCCTTACGCGGTTCAATCCTGTCGATCTTGTTCTCGTCGAAGGCTACAAACGCGACACTCACGCCAAGATAGAGGCTTACCGCAGTGTCACTGGAAACCCGCTTATTGCCCGCGATGATGCGACAATTCGTGCAGTGGCCAGCGATACTGCGTTGGAGATTTCACAGCCCGTATTTGATCTGAACGATACGGCCGCAATCGCGGATTTCATCCTCAAAGAGGTCGGGCTTTGACGTTTGATACCTTCTTGATGGTAGATTGGTCCGGCGGAAATGACCGGGGACCAACCCCAAAGAAAGATGCGATCTGGGTCTGCGCAGCGCGGGGCGGCTTGGCGGATGAACCGGTCTACATGCGCAATCGCCAAGTGGCCGAAGACTGGATTTTCGAGTTCCTCAAAACAGAAAAAGCAGCTGGTCGGCGTGTGCTTGCAGGCTTTGATTTTGCTTTTGGATATCCAGCGGGCTTTGGCAGCGCGTTGATCGATAGCGATGACCCATTCGCTCTGTGGCAGTGGATCACAGACCGGATCGAGGACAGCCCGAAGGCGAACAACCGTTTCGATGTAGCGGGTGCAATCAATGCGCATTTCGGCGGCATCGGCCCGTTCTGGGGCAACGGTCTTGGCCGCGATATTGCACATTTGCCGCGCAAAGGACTGGACCGTCGTGATCACGGGATGCGCGAAAAACGTGCCGCAGAAGAACGCGCCAAAGGGGCATTCCCTGTATGGCAGTTGTCGGGCGCAGGGGCAGTCGGTAGCCAAGTTCTAATGGGTCTTCCAACCCTCAACCGGTTGCGGCAAGCATTTTTGCCCGATTTGGCTGTCTGGCCATTCGAACCTTTGGACAAACCCATCGCGATTGTGGAAATCTGGCCGTCACTGATTGCAAAGGCTGTCGCCGCGACAGTCCCCGCAGGCCGGATCAAAGACGCGCATCAGGTGCTGCTATTGGCGCAGGCACTTTCGGCTTTGCCATCCGATCAGCTTTCTCAGTTGTTGGATGTCGCGCCCACGTCTGAGGGATCAATTCTAGGGCTGGGACACGAGGCCATGTTGGCAGAAGCCGCCAGCACGCAACTCGCCCCGCCACCGCTGAAAAATGACTGTTTCGCGATGCCACAAGGTGCGCATTGGACGCCCGTGGCCGAGGCACAAGAACATCTGCGCGCGCACTTAAGATGTGTTGTGGCAAAGGAAGTGCTGTCACTTAATCAAGCATCAGGACGTGTTCTGGCGCAAGACGTGCTTGCCCAACGTGCCCATCCTCCTGCGCCAAACTCTGCAGTTGACGGGTACGGGTTTGCCGGCCCAGCCCCAAACGGAGTCAATCGCTTTGCGCTGGTAGATGGTCGTTCAGCGGCGGGCGACCCGTTCAACGGTGATGTCCCTTCGGGATATGCCATCCGCATCCTCACCGGCGCCAACTTGCCCAGGGGCGTTGATACTGTCGTGCTGCAAGAAGACGTCAGCACCAACGGACATGAGATCAGTTTTCACGGGCCGCTGAAGCGCGGCGCAAATGCCCGTGCGGCAGGCGAAGATATGCAACACGGGCAAGCGATCTTGCATGCCCCACGTCTGGTTACTCCCGCGGATACAGGCATGCTGGCCGCTGCCGGTATCGGCGAAGTTACCGCTTACAAACGATTGCGGGTCGGCGTGCTATCGACGGGCGATGAACTTCGTGAAGCGGGGCAAGTTGCGACCGCTGGCCAAATCTACGATGCCAACCGTCCGATGCTTTGCGCAATGACCGCGCGTTGGGGCTACGACGTTGTGGACCTTGGACGCGCCCCAGATGATCGTCCAACGATCAAGGCAATCTTGGACGATGCGACCACGCGCTGCGATGTAATCCTGACGTCCGGCGGTGCCTCTGCAGGGGACGAAGATCATATGTCAGCGCTCTTGGAAGGCACGGGATCGCTTGCTCTTTGGCGGATCGCGATGAAACCGGGCCGACCCTTGGCACTGGGATTATGGAACAACACGCCCGTGTTCGGTCTGCCCGGCAATCCGGTCGCGGCGATGGTCTGTGCCTTGATCTTTGCACATCCCGCATTGCGGGTCATGGCAGGTGGAACGTGGGCGGTGCCGGAAAGCTATATGCTGCCTGCCGCTTTCAACAAGAACAAGAAAGAGGGACGCCGTGAATATCTGCGCGCCCGCTACGTTGATGGACAAGTCGAAGCTTTCCCATCCGAAGGGTCAGGTCGTGTTTCGGGGTTAAGTTGGGCGACAGGATTGGTCGAACTGGATGATAAGGCAAGGACAGTTGCCTCAGGCGATCTTGTCCGTTTCATCCCGTTTGCAAATTACGGTCTATGAAGATCATCCTCGGGATCCCTACGGCCAATCGCGCCGAAGCAGCGGCGCTTTATTGGGAGGCCTTTGGCCAAAAGCTTGGCTTTGTTCTTGGGCCGAAACAGCGTGCGCTCAAATTCATCACATCAGTTCTGCGGGCGGACCATGGCATCTGCGCAGTTGATGACGATGGTCATTTGCTTGGCGTCGTCGGGTTCAAGACATCCAAGGGTGCGTTGGTTAACGGAAGCTTCAAAGACCTGCAAAGTGCATATGGCTGGGTCGGTGCCACAATCCGCCTCGCTATGCTGGCAAGTCTTGAACGCGATATTGAAAATGCACGCTTTGTGATGGACGGGTTGTTCGTGGCCCCCGCCGCACGCAATCAGGGCGTCGGGACCGCCTTGCTTGACGCCATTAGCGCAGAGGCCCGGCGACGCGGATATGCCCAAGTACGATTGGATGTCATCGACTCCAACCCCCGCGCAAGGGCGCTTTACCTCAAAGAGGGGTTCAAAGAGCTTGGAACTTCCAAACTTGGGGTATTGCGGTTTGCTTTCAATTTCCGCGCGGCGACGACGATGGTAAGGGACGTCTAGCCAGACCCGATTAACGCACCTGCCGCAAAGACCAGCGCACCACCCAAAACGACCTGAAATACCGCCTTTAGGAATGGCGTTTGCATATAGCGGTTCTGGATCCAAGCGATTGCCCACAATTCCACAAATACAACGATCAGGGCGATGATAGTTGCTGTCCAAAAGTCGGTAATCAGGTACGGCAACGCGTGCCCCAAGCCACCGATAGTCGTCATCACACCAGCCGCAAGCCCGCGTTTGTAGGGCGATCCGCGCCCCGATATCTGTCCATCGTCAGACGCCGCTTCAGTAAAGCCCATGGAAATGCCTGCACCAACCGACGCCGCCAAGCCAACAAGGAATGTTGTCCAAGTATCCTGCGTCGCAAAAGCAACTGCAAAAATCGGGGCAAGTGTCGACACCGACCCGTCCATCAATCCGGCCAATCCCGGCTGTACCCAAGTCAGCACGAACTGCCGATGCGCAACCGCTTCTTCGTCAGACTTTGTATCTGTGTCCAAATGCTTTTCAGCCAAGGCATTTGCTTTGTTGGTATGCCCTGCCTCTGCGGCGGCCAGATCACCCAACAACTTGCGGGTCGCAGCATCCTTTGTGCTTGCCGCTGCCAAAAGATAGAAACGCTCTGCGTCGCGTTCCATTTGGGCGGCTTCATCACGAATACGCTCTAGGCTTAGGTTTTCAATCAACCACACAGGACTGCGGGCGTAAAAACCGGAAACGTGTTCACGGCGGATCAACGGAATCACATCACCAAATCGGGACTGATGTAGATCGATCAGCCGACGCCGATGTTCGTCTTCCTCGGTCGCCATACCGTCAAAGATAGCCGCTGAAGCAGGGAAATCCGTGCGCAAGTGTTCCGCGTATCCGCGATAAATACGTGCATCATCCTCCTCGGATGAAATCGCGAGCGCCAAAACTTCTTGTTCTGACAGCTCACTAAAACGTCGGCGGTAACTGAATCCTCGCAGCATTATGTCGATCCTCTTTTAGAACAGTTCTAAGTTAAGTTATCTCTCGGGAACCTCAAGTCAAAAAAGTGAACTAATCAGTTTAGTTTTTCTTGCGTAACTAAACTGATCGGTTTAGTTACACCAGCACACAAGGATTCTTCGAAAGGAACCGCTCCATGTCACGTAGCTTTCTCGCTCTCACCGCCGCGATTTTTGTTCTGGCAGCCGCGCCTGCATCCGCAATCTCACTTCAGATGGGTTTTCCGACTCTCACTTACCCGCCTCAACCTAGCCCTGACGTGTCTCAAGGGTGCGCGCAGCCAGCTACTTTGAAACTTGATGACTGCATCATCACAACCAAATAACGCCCAACAGCGATGGGATGTCCTTCTCCCTATGTTCCATCGCTGCATTCCCCTTGCCCGAAGTGAACCGTTCAGTTTATAATTGAAGCATATCACTGGAGGAAGAAAATGCCCGACGGCACCATCGAACCCAAGAAGGGCCGGAAGTTTGATCAAGTGCTGGAAGGTGCGCGACAAGTCTTTCTGTCTGACGGTTTTGAAGGTGCTTCAGTTGATGACATCGCCAAAGCGGCGGGCGTTTCGAAGGCCACGCTTTACAGCTATTTCCCGGACAAACGTTTCTTGTTTATGCAGGTCGCCAAAACCGAATGCGCGCGACAAGCGGAACACGCGATCGAGACAATCGACATGAACGCGCCCGTCGACAAGGTCTTGCACGCAATCGCACTCGAAATGGTTGATTTCATCACCTCGCAATTCGGCAAACGCATCTTTCGGATCTGCGTGGGCGAAGGCGATCGCTTTCCAGAGCTAGGGCGCCAATTTTACGAAAGCGGGCCGTTATTGATCCGCGCGCGCCTTGTCGATTTCTTCCACAAAGCTGCGGAAAATGGCGAGCTTAAGATCGATGATTTTGAATTAGCCGCCGAACAATTCCACGAGCTATGCAAGGCGGATCTGTTCCCGCGCATGGTCTTTAATATGGCGGATGATTTCACAAACGAAGAAAAACTTCGGGTCGTGAATGGCGCGGTTGAAATGTTTATGGCGCGTTATGGGGTTAAATCCGAAGCCTAGAACAGCAATGGCCCGATCAATGACCGGGCCATTCTTCGCAAATGCAGGCCGCACTTAAAACTCGACCACAGCCCTGATTGATTTGCCTTCATGCATCAGATCGAAACCGTGATTGATGTCTTCCAGCTTCAGCTTGTGCGTAATCATCGGGTCGATCTCGATCTTGCCGTTCATATACCAATCAACGATTTTCGGCACATCAGTGCGGCCAGACGCGCCGCCAAAGGCCGTCCCGCGCCATGATCGTCCAGTCACAAGCTGGAATGGACGGGTCGAAATCTCGGCACCGGCGGGCGCCACGCCAATAATAATGCTTTCACCCCAGCCTTTATGTGCGGCCTCAAGTGCAGTGCGCATGACGCTGACGTTGCCTGTGGCATCAAATGTGTAATCTGCCCCGCCGCCAGTCAACGCGACCAGATGGGCCACCAGATCACCGTCAACTTTGGAAGGGTTCACAAAATCGGTCATGCCAAAACGCGTGGCCATTTCAACTTTGCCTTCATTCAGGTCAACGCCGACAATCTGGTCCGCACCCGCCAGACGCAGGCCTTGGATCACGTTCAAACCAATGCCGCCAAGCCCGAAAACAATGCCCTTGGATCCGATTTCAACCTTGGCCGTGTTAATGACGGCACCGATGCCAGTGGTTACGCCGCAACCAATATAACAAATCTTGTCGAAAGGGGCGTCCTTGCGCACCTTGGCAAGTGCGATTTCTGGGACAACTGTGTGATTGGCGAAAGTCGAACAGCCCATGTAATGGTGGATCGGCGTGCCATCCAGCATTGAAAAACGGGTCGATCCATCGGGCAGAAGACCTGCGCCCTGCGTCGATCTGATCTTTTGACACAGGTTCGTTTTGGGGTTCAGACAGTACTCGCACTCGCGGCACTCGGGTGTGTAAAGCGGGATGACATGGTCACCGACCTCAAGGCTGGTAACGCCTTCGCCCACTTCTATGACTATTCCTGCACCTTCATGGCCCAGAATTGCGGGAAAAATGCCCTCGGGGTCATCACCTGAGCGGGTGAATTCGTCAGTGTGGCACAAGCCTGTTGCTTTGATTTCCACCAAAACCTCTCCGGCTTTCGGGCCCTCAAGGTTAACTTCCATCACTACGAGCGGTTTTCCCGCCTCAAGCGCGACTGCTGCACGTGTCCGCATGTCCGGTATCTCCTTTAACTTCAGGTCAACGATCAGCGAAAGTTCAGGGAATTTCAACCATCGACTTGCCTTAATCCACAAACCCGCGACAATGGGGGGATGAAAAAACTCTTTGCTTTGATATTGCTTGCTGGGTGCAGTGCGTCCGTTGCAACCGCGCCATTGCCCGTTCCTTTGCCGGATGACGACACGTGCAACGCAGCCAACTATGCCACGCTGGTCGGACAACAGGCGACAGCGTTGGAACGTGTTTTGTTGTTGGGTAAAGTGCGCGTCATTCGGCCGAACCAAGCAGTGACGATGGATTTCCGGCAAGACCGGATCAATTTCATAATATCCGAGGACGAAACCATCGCGGCGATAACCTGCGGGTAGCTCTTAGGGATTACGAAATTCCCCGATGTCGCGAACTGGGTGGGGGCTATTGACCGCAACATCGGGGTAGCATTTCGCTATGCCATTGTTATCAGGGCCACTTGTGTTCCCATTAGGCAGGCGATGTGGCAACGAGGTGTTTATTTCATGGCGCAAAAATGGCCAGCGCAGAAGATCACTTGATTTTGCAGGGGATTGAAGCAACTCTTTTGTATGACTGATCAATCCCCCGCGCAGTTTCGCGCACCCGAGCAAGTGGCGTTTCACCGCACCGAACTCAACATGATTCTTGGGCTATACGGGCGCATGGTGGCCGCTGGCGAATGGCGCGACTATGGGCTTTCTCACTTGCGGGATGCAGCTGTCTTTTCGGTGTTTCGCCGGACAGCGGAAAACCCGCTTTACCGGATTGAAAAACGACCAAAGCTGCGGCTGAGACAGGGGCAGTATGCTGTGATCAGCATTGACGGACAGATCCTGAAACGTGGCAATGATTTACGACAGGTATTGCGCGTATTAGAACGCAAACTGATCCGCGCGATAACTTAAAGCCGTTTGCGCGCCAGAACCGGACCGCCGTCTTGGGCCGCGATCCGCAAGATCGCCCTTTCAATCGGCTCGTATGCAGTTGCCATGTGATGTGCGTTCGCATGGATCAGTGTAACTTCGTCAACCATCATCCCGACGTGGCCGTCCCAAAAGATCAAGTCACCACGCTGATATGGTTCGTCAAAGGCCTGACCCAGCTCGGCGCGTTGCATGTCACTATCCGCTGGGCAGGGCCGATCGCAGGCGGTCAACGCCGCCGTAATCAAGCCGGAGCAATCAATCCCACGGCTTGAATTTCCGCCCCAAAGATATGGCACCCCAAAGTGTAGCTGCGCGACAGTCGCCGGATCAGTGAAAGGACGGGATATTTCGCGCAGATGCGATTTTGGCACAAATCCTATGTTGGTTTCAAAAAACTTGCGCCGCTCGTCCACGACAGTGACACGCGCGCCAAATGGCAAACTGTGCTGATCCGGTGATTTCAGGTCTTCTTGCGCATAAGCATGGGTCGCAATCGTTGCAACAAAATGGGTTGGGTCAAGCGGATCTGCAAGATCGGTTTCTTCGACGTATCCGACATAGCCATCAACAGCCTGCACAAACGCCCAACCAACGTGTCGTTCGAAAACCGTTACGGCAGCCCCCAACAATAACTGGCGGTCCCGCGCACCGTTCGGGGAGGCGCGTAAATCCGCGACCTCGGCCACAACGCGCATCGGCCAACCTTCCAAGTAGCGATCCGCGTCCACCTGTCCGGCCAAGTGCATCGCCGCGACCCGCCCGTTAGAGGGTGTCAGACGGCGGTCCATCACAGTTTCAGCAACCTAGGAAGCGCTTCGAGGACCGCGCGGGCACCCATGCCAACGCCGCCTTTGGGACGCGATGGGCTTGCACTTGGCTGCCATCCGAAAATGTCGAAGTGCATATAGGGGCTTTCGATAAAACGTCGCAGGAACAAGGCTGCCGTTATGCTGCCTGCGAATCCACCTTTGGGGGCGTTATCCAGATCTGCGATGCCGGGTTCGATCATCGCCTCGTATGGCGTGTAAAACGGCATGCGCCAAACAGGGTCCGCAACCTTTGCAGCAGCGTCCGCAATAGCAGCAGCCTGATCATCGCTATCTGTGTAAAACGGCGCAATATCAGGTCCGACGGCAACACGTGCAGCCCCCGTTAACGTCGCCATCGAAATGACCAGAGCAGGGTCGTCTTCGTCAGACAGCGTCAGTGCGTCGGCCAAAACCAAGCGCCCTTCAGCGTCGGTATTATTAATCTCGACCGTCAATCCTTTACGAGATGTCAGGATGTCCTGCGGGCGAAAGGCATTGCCATTGATACTGTTTTCAACGGCGGGGATCAGGACGCGCAAGCGCAGAGGTAGCCCCAAAGCCATGATCATATGCGCAAGTCCCAAGACAGTTGCAGCGCCGCCCATGTCTTTCTTCATCAAACCCATCGAACTGCCAGGTTTGATATTCAGCCCGCCAGTATCAAAGCACACGCCCTTGCCCACCAGAGTCAGTCGTGGCCCTTTGTCCCCCCAGCGCATATCGATCAAACGCGGTGCGCGGGTCGAAGCACGCCCAACGGCATGAATCATCGGGAAATTCGACATAATCAAATCATCGCCGGTGATCACGTTTATTGCGGCGTCATGTTCATTGCCAAGCGCGCGCGCGGCCTCTTCCAGCTCATCCGGTCCCATGTCAGAGGCGGGCGTATTGATCAATTCGCGGGTCAAGGCTTCGCCATTGGCAATGATAGCAATGCGTTTTGCGTCAACACCGCTTGGTGCCACTAAAGATGCGATCGGCGTAGACGGGCCAGAATATCGGTCATAGTTGTAGCCAGCGAGTAACCAAGCAAGTGCGGCCTCTTCCAGATCAGGTCCATCCAAGCCGCTCGCGATGGCATAAACGCCCTGCGGTAGTTTCGCAGCCACTGCACCCATATGAAACCGACCGCGCGCACGCTTGGCTGCAGTTCCATACCCCACAAGAACCTGCGCTATTGCGCCATCGCTATCCGGCAATGACAGAATTTGCCCAAGCCCAGCATGAAATCCCTGTGCCTTGGCCCAAGTTTGGTGCGCGGGCGATAGTGCGGACAGGGCTTGGTCCAGCCCCTTATCTACAACCACGTGAATTGGTATTGCGGCATCGGCGGATTCGGCGAAGGCGAGTGTCATGAAACAGTCCTGTCGGTATTTGTGCTTTGCCACAACCTAACGGGCCAATGATCAACCGCAAGTCCCCCAGAACGCCCGCTCTACAGATCGCGGAAATTCCAAACCTCTGTCACCGCCACATCAAATCCCCGTTCCAACCGCGCCATCGTTGCTTCGATCGCGACACCATCTGTTTGCTCAATGCAGCCTCTGACATGGTCAGACGCAATCGACACTTCAACCAAGCCGAGCTGTTTGGCCACCAAACCGATCCGCTTTGCCGGCTGGTGCATCTGTGTAAAGTCATGCGTCGCCAGACCGCGTTGCAACATATCAAGCCGCAGCGCGATATCCTCTAGCATGCGGCACACCACTTCTTCAGCGATATGCAAATCCTTTTGCGCAAACAGCCGCCGCAACGGGGCTGGATCGAACTGTAATTGTTGCGGACAATTCAACATCACCACATCTGGTGACGCCTTAAGCGCCGCATTGGGGAACTGTGTAATATTCTTCATGAATCGACTTTTAGGCACACAAGGTTTGCAGAAGGTTGATGCTCGCAAGAAAAACTGCTCGAATTTCAGGAAAATGCGACGTATCCAGTGGCAACAGCGCGAAAGAGACGACTATGCAACATGCCCGCCCCCTTCCGGCCTATCTGGTCAATCGTTACCACGGTTGGAAAGCAACCGTTTATACGGAAAACCGTGGCTGGTACCGCAGACTGGCCGAGGATGGCCAGCACCCGCGGTCGATGGTCATTTCGTGCTGCGACAGCCGCGTACATGTGACGTCGATCTTTGGCGCAGATCAGGGCGAATTCTTTATTCACCGCAATATTGCGAACTTGGTTCCACCATTTAACCCCGATGGCCACCACCACGGGACCTCTGCTGCTGTGGAATATGCGATTACCGGATTGAAGGTCGCCCACCTTATCGTGCTGGGCCATTCTGGCTGCGGTGGGGTCGAAGGCTGCTATAACATGTGTTCAGGCAAGGCTCCTGAACTGGAAGAAGCCAGTAGCTTCGTGGGCCGCTGGATGGATATTCTTCGCCCAGGGTACGCTGCCTTGCCCGACGGCGACGACGCGGAACGCAAGCGTGCGCTTGAGAAAACTTCCGTTGTGATCTCTTTGGCAAACCTGATGACGTTCCCTTTTATCAAAGAGGCTGTCGAAAGCGAACGGTTGTCACTCCACGGACTGTGGAACGATATCGGCGAAGGAAGTCTAGAGGCCTACGATCCAAAAGACGCGGCTTTCAAGCCGATCTAACCCAGCCAATCGTCAGACTGCATTTCGCGCAAACGACTAGCCGTGCGTTCAAATTCAAAGTTGCCTGTGCCCTCGACATATAGCATCTCGGGCGCGGCAGCGGCGCTGCAGATTAACTGCACTCTTGCTTCATAAAGCGCGTCGATCAGCGTCACAAAGCGCTTTGCTTCGTTAAAATTATGTCGCGATAGCGCGGGAATATCTTCAAGGATCAACACGCGCACGGCGTCAGCCAAGGCGAGATAATCAGCTGCACCCAGTGGCTTGCCGCACAGGTCAAAAAACTTCGCGCGTGCGACGCCATTGTGAAAATCAGGCAGAGCAACTTGCCGGCCCTTTACATGTAGAACTAGGGTTTCCGATTTTCCGTGGCTTATATCTTGCCAGATCTGCGCGATTGTTGCCCGTGCGGCGGCATCATTGGGGCTGAAATAGCTTTGCGTGCCAGCAAGCCGATCTTGGCGGTAGTCGGTCACACTTGCCAATTCGTGCACGACCATCTTTTCTTTGATCAAAGCAATGAACGGCATGAACAGTTGTCTGTTCAACCCATCCTTGTAGAGATCATCTGGCGGGCGATTGGACGTGGTGACGATGATCACCCCTGCAGCGAACAAGGCTTCGAACAGACGACCAACAAGCATTGCGTCGGTGATATCTGTGATCTGCATTTCGTCAAAAGCCAGAAACCGGACATCTGCAGCCAGCTTTGCGGCCACGGGTGCAATCGCGTCATCAACGCCACGTTTGCGTGCCTCGGTCATCTCGGAATGAACCCACTGCATGAAGGCGTGAAAGTGTCGACGCTGTTTGGGTACGTCGACAAGGTCATAAAGCAGGTCCATCAGCATGGATTTGCCACGCCCGACACCACCCCACATGTAAAGTCCAGGCGCCGGTTCAGGGGCCTTGCGAAACAATCCGCGTTTGACGGGGGAAGCTAGGGCTGCACGGACCCGCTCTAGTTCAGGCAAAACGGCCAGTTGCGCGTCATCGGCGCGTAAATTCCCAGCCGCAACGGCCGACTGGTATGCCTCTTGAACTGTCATCAACTGGAGATACCGCGCAGGTCAGTCATTGAAAAGAGCGCACGTTCACTCGTGCAACGCAGCGCGAAGCGCCGAAACAAGTTGTTCACCATGCGTATACGGAACGGCGTGATCTGCATAGGGCACCATCTCTTGGCGGGCGGATCGATTCCATTCGGCCAGGCGACCAATCGCTTGGACCGGCACGATCTTGTCTTCAGCGGCCCAGACCGCAGCGACGGGAATGCCTTTACGGCCAAGCTGGCGATGTTCTTCTTCCTGCGTTTCGAGAAGAATACCACGCCTGCTGGCCAAGAGTGACGGCAAATAGCCACGACGGGTTAATTCGCGGCGTTGCGCACGCAGAACCTTTTCAACGTCTTTTGTTTGGCCACGTTGCGGAATTGCGCGTTTGATCCGGCCCTCTACGAACATGCCGTGAACCCAGTCGCCCAGCAAAGGCGTGCGTCTACAGAACTTCGTGAACCCGCTTTCGTTGGTGATGACGCCTGACGTTGCGATCAATATGACCTGTTTAATGCAGTGTGTGTTTTCAGCGGCAAAAGCGGTCGCGATACTGCCGCCCATTGAATATCCAACAATCGTGATATCTTCGTTCAGCCCATGGCGCGCTGTTAGATCGGAGAGTTGCCGCAAGAAAAATGCGCGGTTCTGTGGGCCGCGGGGGGCATCCGAAAGTCCGCGCCCATAAAGATCATACATCAAGACGCGGTACCCAAGGGAACCCAACCCTTCTGCTACCGCCTCCATAGAAATCATTGGTGACGCCACCCCATGCACGACCACGGCAACGGGACCACGCGTTGGTCCCGCCCAGCGAAAATGCGTGACACCTTGCGAAAGTTGGGCAAACTCACCGTCCGCGCCGTGCCTTTCGGTTGGACCGATCGCCGGACGGCGGCGTTCCGCATAAAATGGCCACACCGCCAACAGTGCCAGCCAAAAAACAAACAAAGAAACAATAAACCAGTTCAAAACGAGGCCTTCTAATACGCAGGACTGCGCCTTTGTTAGCGCGAACGTTCCCAAGCTTCCAGTATGAAGCGGCTGGTTATCAAATCAAGATGCGCACCGCCCCCGTTCTTGAAAAGGGTGATATCGTCGGCGTCCTGCCGCTGAAACTGATCAAGTTCATAATAATCCGCGACCACGTCATCTGCACTGAACGCGCCAGTTGCGATTGGGATCTTAAGCTCTCCGATATGTCCAACTGTCGTTTCGCGGCTGTCCACAAAGACACGGGCGCGTTGCAATGCGGCATCGTCAACCTCGCGCATATCGGGGCGGTAGGCACCGATCAGATCAATGTGCTGACCTGGCTGGAACCAACTGCCCTTGAGCAATGGTGCTGTCGACATTGTGGCCGATGTGACAATATCGGCTTGTCGCACGGCCACCTCAAGATCATCCGCAATAGCGATGTCCGGAAAGGCGTCTTTGAAGGCTTTTGCCCCCGCGGGTGATCTGTTCCAAACCGTAAAGGATGCCTCTGGAAAAGCAGCGCCATAAGCCTCTCGTAAAGAATGCCCGACTGTGCCAGCGCCCACGATCAAGATGTTGCGGCTGTCAGGTCGTGCCAAACGCCGCGCAGCGAGAAGGCTATCGCCTGCGGTTTTCCACTTGGTCACAAGATGGAAGTCCAAAATCGCCTCGAGCGCGCCGTCCTTGCCCGAAAAGAGGTTCACTGCGCCGCCGATGGCAGGCTTGCCTTTCGCTTTGTTGCCCGGAAAAATTGTGGCGCATTTCACAGCCAGTCCCAGCCCCGCGATCCACGCAGAGCGGTTCAGCAGTGTATTTTCACCCTCATATAAAAACACATCCGCCACATCCGCTTTGGGTCCATCATGGCCTGCAGCCAGTGCATCAGTAAGCGCCAGCCAATCAAGATGCTTTTGGCCTTCTTCAAAGGTGATCATCACAGTCATAGTGCCGCCTCCTTGGCAAGTAATCCTTCAGCAACCAATCTATCCGCCCAAGCCTGCGGACCTTCGAATAGATGAGTTTGCCAACCGCGGGCTGCGGCCATGTTGATGTTGTCGCTACGGTCATCCGCAAAAAGCAATCCAGAGGGTGCAATTCCGCAATCATCCTCTACCTGCTGATAGATTTCAGCATCGGGCTTGATCACACCCATATGCCCGGAAATATAGCGACGGTCGAATTCACCCAAGAACGTATAAACAGGTTCGGCAATCGCAAAAGTCTGGATGCCAAAATTCGTCAATGCAAACACTGGCACCCCTGCCCCACGTAAAGCACGCAACAACCGCACAGAGTGATCAATCGCTGGGGCGGCCATTTCTATCCAGCGATCATGCCACATATGAACTTCGGTGCGCCATTCAGGGTGCGCGTCGGCTGCAGCGTAAATCGTGTCACGGAAATTGCCGCCGCGATCGACCTCGTCGTTGATGCCGTGCAGATCAATTGCCGCAAACATGGCGCGGCGTCGCTCTTCTCCAATGACGCTGTCAAAGAACCGCTCTGGTTGCCATTCAATCAGCACATTACCGATGTCGAACACGACGGCTTTGACGTCTGGCATGGGGGCTCCTGCGTTGGTTGCGATCAGACTAACGCCGCAAAGGGCGCTGTAAAGTGGCAGGTTTGCTCCGTGAATCACGCCAGATTGTAAACAGGCCAGCGCCAAGGATCAGCGCCATGCCCACATAGTCCCAGCCATCTGGGAATTCCGCGAAAAACAGCATACCCCACGCCACCGACATCGGCAGGGCAAGGTATTCAAACGGAGCAACAAAAGAGGCTTCCGTCACGCGGTAGGCTTGCGAAATCAGGTAGCCTCCAATGGCGATGCCGACACCGATCACGAGGAACACCGGATAGTCAGAGACCAAGGGCCAACTCCAAGCGCGCAACAGGAAAACCAGCGATGGATCGGTCTGGTCACCAAAGCGCCCATCCCCGACCGCAAGCCCCATCGCGAGGCACACGACAATGAACATAATCTGGATATAAAACGCCATTGTCGCCGCACTTTCCGTGCCGCCGATCCGGCGTGTGATGATATGGATGCCCGCATAACAGAACGCCGCCGCCAGCGGCAAAAGCGAAGCCACCTGAAATGCGGCTGTTCCGGGCCGCATCATGATCAGCACCCCAACAAACCCGACTGCAATCGCGGCCCAGCGCTTTGCCCCGACAACTTCGGACAAAAACATGACCGAGAAAACCGTAATCACCAAAGGGCTGACAAAGAAGATTGCAACCGCATCTGCCAAAGGCATCGCGGCCAGCCCCAGAAAAAAGGTCATATTTGCGAACACAACACATAACCCGCGTAGCATGTGCATGGGCAGACGCTTTGTGCGCGCAATTGCCCGACCGTTGGTTAAAGGGGCAATCAGTACAAGTATGATCACCAAGCCTATGACCGAACGGATCAAGACAACTTGATGCAGCGCATAGCCGCCACTGAGAAACTTGATTGCGACATCATTGATCGAAAAGAAAACGACCGAAGCCGCGGCACAAAGCGCACCCAGTTTGGCGGGTGAAAGCTGCATCACGCCAGCGCCGCCGCGCGGACTGCACGCTCCAATCCGTCGAGGAACCGCGCACGATCTGCCTTGCTAAAGGGCTTACCGCCACCTTGGCGAAACGGATCGGCCGCGCGCATGTCTGTCATCAGGTCGCGGGTAGCAAGGACATTGCCGATGTTGGCGGTCGTCAGCGCCTCGCCATTGTGTTTCAGAACCAAGGCGCCGTTTTCGATGCAACGTGCCGCTAGAGGAATGTCACCTGTGATCACGACGTCACCCTTCGTGGCCCGATCTGCGATCCAGATATCGGCGATATCGGGGCCGTCAGGCACCACAACAGTTTCTACCAGCGGGTTCTGCGACGGACGGATACCCCCGTTCGAGACGACAAACATCTTCAGTTTGTGGCGGGTGCCGACGCGTTCAACCTCTGCTTTGACCGGACAGGCGTCGGCATCGACATAGATCATGCGTATAATGCCTCGGCGTGAAAGCTCACGTGGTCTTCCATGAAGGTTGCGATAAAGAAGTACGAATGATCGTATCCTTTTTGCAGTCTGATGTGCCCTTCTTGGCGCTTTTCAGCCATGGCTTTGGCAAAGTGTTCGGTGCCAAGCAAATCACCAAATTGATCGTCCGTACCAGTATCGATCAGGATCGGTCCGTCAAACCCTGCGCCTTGCATCAGCAACGTTGCATCGTGCGGCCCCCAGTTTTCCTCTGCTCCCCAATATGCGGCGAACTGTTTGCGGCCCCAGTCACTTTTGGTGGGATGGCAAATCGGGGCAAAGGCCGAAACAGACCGGAACCGGCCGGGTAACGCCATCGCCAGCGTCAATGCACCATGGCCGCCCATCGAATGCCCAGTGATCGATTGACGGTCCATATCAAGAGCAAAGTTTTCGGCCAGAAGTGCCGGCAATTCATCTGCGATGTAGGTCCACATCTTGAAGTTCTTTTCCCACGGAGCTTGGGTCGCATCGATATAGAACCCAGCACCTTGGCCAAGGTCATAAGCCTCGTCATTCGGCACGTCTTCGCCGCGCGGCGAGGTATCGGGATAAACCAGCGCGATGCCCTGCTCTGCTGCCCACGCCTGTGCGCCCGCTTTGGTCATAGCGTTTTCATGGGTGCAAGTCAGACCAGACAGAAACCAAAGCACGGGCACAGGGCCGTCCGCAGCTTCTGCGGGTAAGAACAAGCCAAATGTCATGTCACAAGCACACGCCGCAGAACTGTGTGAATAGACCCCTTGAGTACCCCCAAAGCAGCGATTTTCAGAGATGGTTTTCATGCTTTGCCCTTTCGTTTGAACAAGGGCTAGCGCAGGTTCAGAAGCTTGTCACCCATGCAATGACCAAAGACACGGTCACTACGCTTGCTGCAGTGGACATCAAGATCGACGCTGACACCCGTGTGGGTGCGACGCCATAGTGCTGTGCCAAGATATACACATTGCCCGCAACAGGTAACGAAGCGGCGGCGATCATGACGCCAGCGGCATATGGGTCGACGTCAAAGAGATACAGCGCCGCAATCGCAACAGCCGCTGGGTGCAGAATCAATTTGCAGAATGATAACCAACCCGCGACAGCCAAACGCTCGGCAGATTTACTAGCCAAAGATGCGCCGATTGCAAACAGCGCACCCGGAGTGGCCGCAGCCCCAAGAAGAGTCAAAAAGTCGTTCACAGGCAGTGGAATGGGAAGATCGCCCGCCGAGACAAGCAAACCAAGCGTGATAGAGACAATCATGGGGTTTTTGATCAGGCCGACCGCAACCGTCCAGAGGATCTTGGGCGACATACGCCCGTCGCGCGATCCGGTAATCAAAATAACAATCAGGCTACCAAAGACGATCAGATCAACAGCCAAAACCATCATGACAGGGCCTACCGCGCCCTCGCCCAGTAGCAAAACAAGCATCGGGATGCCCAAAAAGCCGACATTGCCAATCACGGCACATTGGGCCTCAACCGCAGCTTCTGTGATTGGGACGCGGCGGCGTAAAGCAACGAAAGTGGCAAAAACGTAAATCACCGTCGTGGCGCTTAGGTAGGCCCAGACAAACTGCCAATCGAAGATTTCAGCCAGCGACAGGTTTGCCGAAAACCGGAAAAGCATTGCGGATAAAGCAAAGTAAAAGACGAATTTCGTCAGGTAGGCCGTCGCTTCGGGCGAGAAGAACCCCGTTCGACCAGACCCATAGCCTAAGGCAATCAGCATGAAGAACGGCAGTGTTTGAAGAAAAATATCCCACATGCGGGTTAATCAAACGTCCCTGTCGTGCGGGCCAAAAGCATAAACGCGCGCGACGTGCGAGTCTCTGCCAACTCAAGCAAATCCGTATCTGTGGCGGTTTCTTCGTAGGAAACCAACATTTCGTCAAAACGGCGTAGGAAGTGATGGACCGCATCGCGGAAAATTGTGTCCTCGCGCATACGGCCAGCAGTCAGCGCCAGCGAAGACCGATCCCGAACGCCACCCAAGCGATCCATTGCCTTGCCACGTTCGCCAGCAGCAAAACGGCGCCACAGCTCTGCGCTGATCGGGGCAGGCCGTAGGTCGTCCATGTAAATACCGTCTTGGGACAGCAGGGTCAGAACATCCTGACTGGCTTGCACCAGACGCCGTGCAGTGCGGTCGCGCAATGCACGGCGCAAAGCTGAAAAACCTGCTTTGTCATGTTCATCATTCGGAAAATTCAGCGCTTGAATAAGATCCAAGCGTTCCAAAGGCGGGTTCATGTCTTCGGAAGATGTCCCAAGTGCCAAAGCAGGCTGATCGACCGGCGCTTGCGGTGCTGCACGCGGAACAATCAACCGCGACACTTCGCGGCGCGAGGTAAACCCTGACACGGCAGGTTCTAGCGTATCGCTTGTTGGCGCAGGCGCGAAGTTGGGTTGGTCCACCAATGGCTCTGTCGTTGATTGCATAGCCACTTGCGCCATCTGCATCTGACGCAAATTGTCGATGGCCGTCTGAACGCGAAATGATTCCTCGCGCACCGTTCGGGCAGATCTTGCCACAACTGCTGCAACCCAGATCAAACCGATCGGCATGAAAATCGCGATCAGCATCATGACCCATCGCAGTTTTGCATCTGGGCCTGTTGTGACTTCGGCAGAAGGTAACATCCAGAAAAACAGACCGACCATGACGAGCCAGCCAACAGCAACCGCAAAGGCAATCAGTTCGCCCTTGGTAAGGTTGTCAGCCGGCTGCACCGGATCATTATTGCGTTGAGGCGCCATCGTTTGCGCGCTTTCTATTTGAAATCAATCGACAAAATTTCGTAGCTGCGTACACCGCCGGGGGTTCGCACTTCGACACTATCGCCTTCGTCCTTGCCGATCAAAGCTCGCGCCAACGGCGATTTCATATTCAGCTTGCCGCTTTCAATGTCTGCTTCATACTCGCCAACGACCTGATAGGTTTTTTCCTCGTCGGTATCTTCATCAACAAGCGTCACACGTGCGCCGAATTTGACTGTGCCCGACAGTTTGGCCACATCAATGACATCCGCCAGCGAAATGACGCCTTCCAACTCTTTCACACGGCCTTCGATAAACGACTGTTTTTCTTTCGCGGAATGATACTCTGCGTTCTCTGACAGATCGCCATGCTCGCGCGCATCAGAAATCGCACGGATAATCGCAGGGCGCTCTACCGATTTGAGGTGCTTGAGTTCTGCATCCAGTTTGTCGAAACCGGCGCGCGTGAGTGGTATCTTGTCCATCAGTCATCCCCTCCCGGGGCAATTAGTGTCAATCGAACGTTCATAGCCTATCTTCGACGCGCAGTGTCAAGGCATTCACGCAATTTCATGTCGCGACAAGCGGATTTGACGTCGTGTCTTGATTGCTCAGAACTTGCCCTTGAGGTAACCGTGACCGAAGGTAAATAAAAGGGCAACCGCCCAAGAGTTTTAAGGATTGATCAATGGCCCAGATTGAACGCGAAGCAATGGAATATGACGTCGTCATCGTCGGCGCAGGTCCTGCAGGTCTGTCAGCGGCGATCCGGCTAAAACAGTTGGACGCCGACCTGAACGTGGTCGTCCTTGAAAAAGGCTCCGAGGTCGGCGCGCATATCTTGTCAGGTGCGGTGCTTGATCCGGTTGGCCTGAACAAGCTGATACCCGATTGGAAAGAAAAAGGCGCACCGCTGAATGTGCCTGTGAAGGAAGATAATTTCTACATGTTGGGTGAAGCAGGTCAGCTGCGCATCCCGAACATGATGATGCCACCGCTGATGAACAACCACGGCAACTATATCGTCTCAATGGGCAATGTCTGCCGCTGGATGGCCGAACAAGCTGAAGAAATGGGCGTCGAGATTTTCCCGGGCATGGCCTGTTCGGAACTGGTCTACGGCGAAAACGGCGAAGTCAAAGGCGTCGTTGCTGGCGAGTTTGGGAAAAACGCAGACGGAACCCCCGGACCGTCCTACGAGCCTGGCATGGAACTACATGGTAAATACGTCTTCTTGGGTGAAGGTGTGCGCGGGTCCCTGTCCAAGCAGGTTATCGCAAAATACGATCTTGCCGCGAAATCGGATGTGCAGAAGTACGGCCTTGGCATGAAGGAAATCTGGGAAATCGACCCAGCGAAGCACAAAGAAGGCACTGTGACCCACACGATGGGTTGGCCGCTGGAAAGCAAAGCAGGGGGTGGATCATTTATCTACCACCTTGAGAACAATCAGGTTTACGTGGGTTTTGTGGTGCATCTGAACTACAAAAACCCGCATGTCTTCCCTTACATGGAATTTCAGCAATTCAAGCATCATCCGATGGTGGCAGAGCTGCTGAAAGGCGGCAAACGCGTCGCTTACGGCGCGCGCGCGATTTCCGAGGGTGGTTTCCAATCAATGCCGCAACTTGAATTCCCGGGCGGTGCCCTGCTGGGATGTGCGGCGGGTATGGTTAACGTGCCACGCATCAAGGGCAACCATAACGCGATGCTGTCCGGCATCGCCGCAGCAGAGGCCGCAATAGACGCGATCAAAGCGGATCGTAGCGGCGATTTGCTGCAAGGCTACGATGATGCGGTCCGCAAGGGCGAGATCGGCAATGACCTAAAGAAAGTGCGCAACGTGAAGCCATTGTGGTCCAAGTACGGCCTGCTTGCGTCGCTTGGCATTGGTGGCATGGACATGTGGATGAACACCTTCGGGATTGGTGTTCTCGGCACACTAAAGCATGGCAAATCCGATGCAGAGGCGACTGAAGAAGCCAGCAAGCACAAAGAGATTACCTACCCTAAGCCTGACGGAACATTGTCTTTCGACAGATTAACAAACGTGTCGTTCAGCTTTACCAACCACGAAGAAAGCCAGCCTGCGCATCTTCACCTGACCGATCCCGATGTGCCGGTGAACGTGAACCTTGCCAAATACGCGGGTCCATCAGCGCGCTATTGTCCGGCAGGGGTGTACGAATTTGTAGGGACAGGGGCAGACACGAAGTTCCAGATAAATTTCCAGAACTGCGTTCACTGCAAAACTTGCGACATCAAAGACCCAAGCCAGAATATCACGTGGACTGTTCCACAAGGTGGCGACGGGCCAAATTACCCGAACATGTAAACGATCAGGGGCCCTTTCGGGCCCCTTTTCATATTAGCGCAATACGTAACCTGATGGCCAAGTCAGCGTGTAGTCCAGCGTGATCTCTTGGCGCGTACCCGCATCCAACACCAGATCCCATTCCAAGATACCGCGGCGACCCTCGGGGTTTTGACGCGTAAATGAAGGGCGAGCAGTGAAATCAACCTCTAGATCCTCTTGCTCGGTGTAGGCATAGGCTTCGCGTACCAGTACGGGCCAATCCTGCCCGGTCAGGTTCTCTACGGTCACAACGACCTGTTCAGTCAACTGGTTCGAACTGGTGAACACACCAACATCACCTTCGGACTTGCTAGGCGTTGCGCGGGTCAGACGGATTCCGTCAAGTGGCCCAAAGCCCATTTTACGATCCGCACCAGCGGCCAGCAAAGGCATTTGGTCAAAGCCAATCATCGTGCCATCTGCAATCAATAGCGCCTGACCCGGCAAAAGGACTTCACCCGTAGAATTGGTAAACTCGGCCATGCGATATGCGATGCTATCACGACTTGGCACAGCCTCGGCCCACACTTCGGCATCTAGGTTCAGCGTATCCAAAGCCAACCGCAGATCTTCAACACCGTTGCGGATCGTCACCCGGCCCGGATAGGCGTAAGTCACAGTTGCGCCGCTAAAGTCCGCCTTGGCGGTCACAGCCATTGGCGCGGCCAGCGCCTCTTCCATCATAACCGCACTGCCGCGCGCATAGCTTTGCGCATCATCCGACAACATGACCACATCGCGTTCACGCTCCAGATCTTCCTTCGAGATAATCCGGCGTGGCTGCGGCCAGACTTCGCCGGGGGCGGTTTGTTCACCGGGTCGGGCGGTTGATAAGACCAGCTTTACGTCATTCCAATCCTGCCCCGTCTGCTGGCTGATCACGACGGCGCGGTCGATATCCAAAGCCGCAACATCACCCGTCGTAAGGCGCATGTCATATACGGGTGACCAATTGGCGAAACCTTCCAAACTACTGATATCGATCGTGTAGGCACCCGCCTCTGTTGCGTTCAAAGTAAACGTCAAAACAGAGCCGTCCTGTTCCGGCGCCATAAGTGCCGCCAGCGCCTGACGCGCCGCATCCAAGGCCTCAAGGTCATCCTTGCGAGCACGTTCAGCAGCTTTGGCCTCTTGCTCTGCAGCAAAGGCGATTTGACGGGCGGTAAGCGTTTCCGACCCCACCATTTGTGCAAGCGCCTGAATATCTGCGACACCTCCTGCGCCCAGCGCATCTCCGGCGCGTGCCTGCGCGAGGTTCTGCAAGAACGCAATCTGCGCATCAGCCGCTGCAACCCGCAAACGGATCGCTGCGATTGCCGCATCGCTCTCGCGCAAGACATTTTCCAGTCGCTCGACCTCTGTCTTTGCCGCGACAATCTCTGGCGCGGTTTGATCGGGGGTGACGGGCAAACGGTCATAGGCAAGATTGACCGCGCCGATTTGGGTGCCCGTCGGCGCAGAAATCCGCAGCCCTTGCGACGACAGCCCCTGCGGCAAATCCGAGACAACGATGTCATGCTGGCCGGCGGGCAAATCCAGTTCTATCAGTCGCGAAACGCTGGCAAGGCCAGGGTATATCGTGACCATATCCACGCGGGGCGTAGCGGTGAATGTGTCGGCAAAGCTAGGACATGCCAGAACAAGCATGGTGGATGAAAGAAGTGGGCGAAACATAAGTAGCCTCCTGCGGTGCGCTTAAGATGATTATACTGTGTATGACGGGTCACAGGGAATGATCCTTGGCAGTCAGTGGAAATATTCCGCCAGAAACGAAAAAAGGGCGCCCCGTAGGACGCCCCTTCAAAATCTATCACGTAGGGGATTAACCCTTTTTCAGACACTCACGGCCCAGCAACTCGGCAATTTGTACTGCATTCAAAGCAGCGCCCTTGCGCAGGTTGTCAGACACGCACCACAGGTTCAGGCCGTTGTCGATGGTGCTATCCTGACGGATACGGCTGATGAATGTGGCGAAATCACCGACGCATTCGATCGGGGTGACATAACCGCCATTTTCACGCTTATCGATCACCATAACACCGGGGGCTTCGCGCAGGATATCGCGGGCCTCGTCCTCATCGAGGAATTCTTCGAACTCGATATTGATCGCCTCAGAGTGGCCGACGAAAACAGGAACGCGCACACAAGTGGCCGTGACCTTGATCTTGGGGTCTACGATCTTCTTGGTCTCGGCGACCATCTTCCATTCTTCTTTGGTCTCGCCACTATCCATGAACACATCGATATGCGGGATCACGTTGAAAGCAATCTGCTTGGTGAACTGCTTTGGCGGTTTGCTATCAGTCGGGTTGTAGATCGACTTGGTCTGATCCCAAAGCTCGTCAATGCCGCCTTTGCCAGCGCCAGAAACCGACTGGTACGTGCTAACGACAACGCGCTTGATCGTCGCGCGGTCATGCAGCGGCTTAAGCGCGACAACCATTTGGGCAGTCGAACAGTTAGGGTTCGCGATGATATTTTTCTTGGCATAACCATGCACGGCTTGCGGGTTCACTTCCGGAACGATCAACGGCACGTCCGCGTCGTAGCGGTAAAGCGAAGAGTTATCGATCACGACGCAGCCGGCTTTTGCAGCTTTTGGCGCATAAATCTTGGTTGCGTCCGAACCAACCGCGAACAGGGCCATATCCCAGCCCGTGAAATCGAACGTATCGAGGTCCTTGGTCTTCAAGGTTTTATCGCCAAAGCTGACTTCGGTGCCCAGCGATTTCCGGCTGGCAAGTACGGCAATCTCGTCGACGGGGAATTCCCGCTCGGCGAGGATGTTCAGCATTTCGCGGCCCACATTACCAGTGGCGCCGACAACGGCGATTCTATAGCCCATTTGGCTGGCTCCTTGTTACAGATGCGCCCCTTTACCGCGTGTCCGTCCCAAGGGAAAGGGGGCGGGGGCAGATGCGACAGATGCACGCGTGGTGGTGTATTTTGCGCACCGGAGTGTAAATCAAACTAGACAGTCTGGCCCGCCGCAGTAGGGTGAGCCAATGACAACCACTCCCAACTTCCGCGATCCTGCACCGCGCGGCCTTTGTACCGACTGCGGCGTATCGCGGATGTCCGACCCATCGGCATGTGGCAAGGCCTGTCAGTTTATCAAACCTGACTATCCGACGCACGAGCAACGTATCCACGGTGCCGCCGCCAACAGCACCGGCGATGCGCGTTTCTTCGGTGTATTCAAAGCCATGTACCGCGCCACCCTGAAACCCGCTCGCGAAGGTGCGCAATGGACCGGACTTACGACACGACTGGCCGAGCAATTGTTGGAAAGTGGAAAGATCGACGCAGTTCTGACCATGGTTCCCGATTCGACCGACCGCTGGCGGCCACAGCCCGCAATTATAACGCATGCGGCCGATATGGCCGAGGCACGCGGCATGCGCATGGGATATGCGCCTTTGTTAGCGCTGCTGGAACCAGCCGCCGCTGCCGGGCACAAACGCATAGCGGTCATTGGCATTCCTTGTCAGATATATGCCCTGCGCGCACTTGAAACCTCGCTGGGGTTCGATCGGATTTATGTCATCGGCACCCCCTGTTCGGACAATACAACAACCGAGAACTTCCACAGCTTTCTGGCAAGGCTGACCGCTGCGCCCGAAACAGTCACCTATCTGGAATTCCGCGCTGATTATCATGTGGAGCTTCGTTTTGCCGACGGCACGCAGCGACTGATCCCGTTCCTGAAACTGCCGCTGTCCGATCTGCCACCCGATTTCTTTCCTGTCACTTGCCGCACCTGTGTCGATTACACCAACCGATTGGCCGACATTACCGTCGGCTATATGGCGGGCGAAGGCGACCAGTGGCTGATTGTCCGCAATGCACGCGGGCAAGAAATGTTGGATGGATTGCAGGGCGAAGTTACCCTTGCCGACCCGAGGTCACGCGGCAAACGCGAAGGTTCGGTGAAAGGATTCATTGAGAATACCAAACTTGCCGCAGGCGGTTTGCCATTGCGGCGGATGCCTGATTGGCTGCGCGGGATCATGGCATGGCTGATGCCGCGCATTGGCCCGCGTGGCCTAGAGTTCGCGCGCGCGCGGCTTGAAATGAAAGCTGCCGAGACAATCCTGCATCTGCGCCGCGAAGAGCCTGCCAAGATCAAAAACATGGTTCCCGAACACGTTTGGAATCTGGCGAAACCATACGGGTTAGAACCTAGAGATAGCGAAACACCAGAAAAGTAGCGCGATACTATTCGGCTGCGAATACTGCGCGCACGTTCAAGTCGTTTGCATTCAACACAAACACGCCCCCAACTTCATCTGCGTTCGGCCCAAAGAACTGACCTGCGAGATCAAGGGTGCGGGAATCATCATCAGTTGCAAAAATTGTACCCGACCTGCTGAGCATGCCACCGGAAAAGCCATTCCCGGTCAATGTTGCATTGATCATACTGAGCGTACCACTGACCGAACCGATCGACTCATCGTTTCGTTGGCCAGAAAGACCGTCGAAACGCGTATCTACACCATTGTTCAACCAATTCACGGCAATACGCGCGTCACCGGTTAGACTGTAGTTACCTTCTTCGTTTGCGACAGTCATGAAAACTACACCATCATAGGTCGCGTCACCGCCTACAGGAATATCAGCCACGATCGTTTCCTGACCCACAGTCCCAAACTGGTTTATTCCTGCGACAGTTCCATCAAAGAGGCGCATAAATTCCGTGCCGGCAGGATTTGTCAGCATTATCGAACCGCCTGCCACCGAAATGACCGTCCTGCCGCTGTCCAAAGAACCCATTATATTAAGCACATCAGACTGATCATTCGAAATTGAGACAACACGGAAATCAAGCGGCTGACCCGTTTGGGCCGCACTGATCTGAGTGTATGTACCAACAGTAGGACCACTGCCGTCCATGTCCTCGCCGCCCCCCGTCTGGCCACCATCGCCACCAGAACCACCGCCGCAAGCAGACAGGACGACAAGAACGGAAAGAAGGCACAGAGGTCTGATGTACAGAGCAAGCGCGGCTGCTATGGATTTGAAAATACCACTCATACCAAAAAATCGCTTGCAACAAGGTCGGACTTTTCAAGTCCGAAAAAGATGATCGTTGTGCCTTGATCACTGAAGTGGGCGGTGCCGTCTACGTCTTGTACAAATACAAATGCGGACTGTTGATTGTCATAAGAGAAGCCCGAAAGGTCGACTTGATCCAGCCCACTTTGGAAGTCTACGCCCAGCGCTATTGTTGCAGTCGGGTCATCAAGGTCAAAGTCCAATTTCGCGATCGTATTGATGTCGTCATGCGGTCTGAAAACAAAGGAATCGGCGCCGCCGCCACCTTGTAGAAAATCAGTCCCCTGCCCTGCGGTCAGAGTGTCGTTGCCGTAGAAAAAGCCTTGAATATCGCCGACAAGCGTGTCGTCGCCAATGCCGCCGAACAAATCATCGTTTCCGGCGCCGCCAATCACCATATCATCCCCATCTTCACCAGAGGCCGTCGCATCGGTCCCCCCCGAAAAGATCACGTCATTGCCGTCACCGCCGTTGAGCGTATTGGCACCCAACGCATCGATGATAAGGTCAGCGCCGTCGCCCGCATTCACAATGTCATCGCCTGCACCCCCCCAAATGGTGTCAGCGAAGTTTGTTGCAGTTAGTACATCGTCACCGTCGCGAAGCCGGATAAATAATCCCGACACTTCACTGGACAAATCAAGGTTATCAAACCCGTTCGTCCCGAAAGGCACGCCATAGAGAATTTGCGCCCCTGTGATATCACCTGCGCCCAGTTCATTTGTACTGATTGGCGTATTCATGATCTGATCTCTGTCATCGACGTGATCTAAACCAATCGCATGTCCGATTTCATGCAACAGAACCGCATAATAGCTAAGCAGCCCGCCTTCACCGCGGGGCGACCATGTCGGTTCTAGATCCATATCAATTGTCGCGCTTTGGATGATTGCTACATCATTGTTTCGATCTGGGCCTTGAGAAAAGCTATAAGAAGCAAGGCCGACGGTGTTCCCCGCCAATGTTGTGGTTTTCACATCGATGTCGGCGTTATCAGGATCGAAATCAAAATCGATCGTTGTGTAGAATTCCCATGCATCAAAGGCCGCCTGCGCCGCAGCATAAAACTGCTCAGCGGTGAACCCTACGCCCAATTGCAAACCCGCCAAAGACAATGACCACGTAACCCTGCCGCCATCTGATGTCCGGGCGTCCTCTCCCCATTTCAGGTTACTGCTTGAAAAGACTGTGCCGCTTGGGCCGGTGGAGAGAAGATAAGTCAAAATTCAGGCTCCGAAATAGCGTCCCGCAAACTTCTGTTTACGCATAGGAGGATTAAGTTGACGTAAATAATGTGCTCAAAATGTGGCCGCCGGCGAAAATGCGAAATTGCGCAAATTACCGCCGAAATTTGGTGTTAAACTGGCAGTGCCGTCGTCTGCCGCACCGTGCGCAGCGCAAATGATGACTGCATTTGCGCAACCCCCGGCAGCGTCGCAAGATAACGGCGGTGGATGCGCGCAAAGTCTTCTGTATCACCGGCCACAACTTTCAGTAGATAATCAGCGGAACCTGCCATCAGGTGACACTCCAAGACATCCGGCACGCGCGCGACGGCCTTTTCAAAAGCATCCAGCACTTCGTCCGCCTGTCCGCTCAGCGTGATTTCGACAAAAACGGTTGTGGGACGGCCAACCTTGCGCGGGTCCAAAAGGGCCACATAATCGCGGATAAACCCGTCCTTTTCCAACCGCTGTACGCGGCGATGACAAGCCGATGCAGACAGGTTCGCCATCTCTGAAAGCTCTGCGTTGGACATGCGTCCCTTCTTTTGCAGGACCTCAAGGATTCGGCGATCGATACTGTCAATTTCCATTTCACGCATGATCCTTCGAAATTGGGGACGTAAGACGCAAAGATTTACCATAGTTACCGCTATCAGCCAAGCACAACGTCAATGTACTTGCAGCGCTAAAACAGAATAGTTCGCCTAGAAATAGGGAGGACACGGTCATGCATATTGGATGCCCAAAAGAAATCAAACCACAAGAGTTTCGCGTTGGCCTAACGCCGAATGCGGCACACGAAGCCGTTAATCACGGGCACACTGTCACAGTTGAGACGAACGCAGGTATTGGCGCGGGCTTCACGGACGACGATTACACAGCGGTTGGGGCACAGATCGCCGGAACTGCCGCAGAAGTTTTTGCTGCGGCCGATATGATCGTAAAAGTGAAAGAGCCGCAGCCAGTCGAGCGTAAGATGTTACGTGAAGGTCAGATCTTGTTCACCTATCTGCACCTTGCCCCCGACCCCGCACAGACCAAAGATCTGATGGAATCCGGTGCGACTTGCATCGCTTATGAGACTGTGACTGACGACCGCGGTGGCTTGCCTTTGCTTGCACCAATGTCCGAGGTCGCCGGCCGTCTGGCGCCACAAGTCGGCGCTTGGACGTTGCAAAAGGCCAATGGCGGACGCGGCGTTTTGATGGGTGGCGTTCCGGGCGTTGGACCCGCGCGCGTGTTGGTCATTGGCGGCGGTGTCGTCGGAACGCATGCAGCAAAGATCGCGGCTGGCATGGGTGCCGATGTGACTGTGCTGGACCGGTCATTGCCACGCCTTCGGTATTTGGATGACGTCTTTGGCGGCCAATTCAAGAACAGCTATGCGAGCGCCGGAAACACAATCGACCTCGCCCGCGAAGCCGACTTGATCATTGGCGCAGTTTTGATCCCCGGCGCGGCAGCCCCCAAGCTGATCTCGAAGGCACAGTTGTCAGAGCTTAAGCCAGGCGCTGCACTGGTCGACGTGGCAATCGATCAAGGTGGCTGCTTTGAAACCTCCAAAGCGACAACCCACCAGGATCCGATCTATGATGTGGACGGTATCATGCATTACTGCGTGGCAAACATGCCGGGTGCTGTTGCGCGTACATCCACTATCGCGCTTGGCAACGCGACGATGCCTTTCATGTTGGCATTGGCGAATAAAGGATGGCGGCAAGCGTGCGAGGATGATCCACATCTGCTGAACGGCCTAAACGTACATGCAGGCAAACTGACTTACTATGCAGTCGGAATGGCGCTGGGCATTGATGTGCTATCGCCAGCACTGGCAATTCGGGAATGAACTGATGCTGACCTGCCGAATGCGGCAGGTCAGCTTTACTCGGACGTGATCAGGCTTGTTTGGCCAATGCGTCGCGGATCTCAAGAAGGACTTCCAACTCGGTCGGGCCCTTTGGTGCTTCTGGAGCAGCCTCGACCTCAGGTGTGGCCGCGTCTTTGATCTTGTTGACACTGCGAACCAGCATGAACACCACAAATGCGATGATCAGGAAGTTGATGATCGCCATGATGAATGCACCATAGGCAAAGATCGAACCACCGGTTTCGCGCGCGGCTTCAAGGGATGCGCCCGCTGGCACGTCGCCGCCAAGCACAGCGTAGTTATTCGTGAAATCAACACCGCCCGACACGAGGCCGATGATTGGGTTGATCAGATCGCCAACCAGTGACGTGACAATAGCGGTGAACGCCGCACCGATAATGATACCAACAGCCATGTCCATGACATTGCCTTTGGCGATGAAAGATTTGAATTCATTTAGCATGTGTGTCCCCACTTCATTATAGCTAAGCGCGTGGATCTAACGCCCATTGCGCAACTGCGCACAGCCATACCCATATTCATACACTCTGGCACGGGTTTTATTCCGCAGATTTCCCCCCACCTTTGACATACAGCAGTATTCAAAGGACACGCACCACATGGCCGATCTCTCCGCTTTTCCAATTACCGCACGCTGGCCCGCCAAGGACCCATCGGTAATCCAGCTTTATTCTTTCCCCACACCCAACGGCGTGAAGGTATCGATCGCGCTTGAAGAGATGGGACTGGCTTATGAGCCGCACCTCGTCACGCTCAAGGACGAGGACGTTAGAAGTGAAGCGTTCCTATCGTTAAACCCGAACAACAAGATCCCTGCTATCATTGATCCAAACGGTCCTGATGGGCCCGTTGGTATCTTTGAAAGTGGGGCAATCTTGCTTTATCTCGCTGAAAAGTCAGGGAAGTTCTTGGGCAAAAACGCCACCGACAAGGCCAAGATCACACAGTGGCTCATGTTCCAAATGGGCGGACTGGGGCCGATGCTGGGCCAGATGGGCTATTTCTACAAGTTCGCAGGATCGCAGATCGAAGACCCCCGCCCGCGGGAACGCTACCGCGATGAAGCCATTCGGCTGTTGGCCGTCTTGGAAAAAGAACTCGAAGGCAAAGACTGGATTGCTGGTGACTTTTCAATCGCCGACATGGCGATTGCACCTTGGATCAACGCGCTGGAATACTACGGCACCAAGGATGCCGTGGGTTATGACAACCTTAAGAACGTCCCCGCATATGTAGAGCGATTTTTTGCCCGTCCTGCAGTCGCAAAAGCAAAACGTATTCCTGACCCATCTTAGGTCAGGTGCGACCTAATCTAAGGAAGCGTTCCGTTCAGGACATAGCGTAGGATTTCCACAACCTGCTGCGGTTCTTGCACAACAGCAAGGGCCGCGGCGTCGACCTCTTTCAGCGGATGCTGATGGTCTGGTCCATGCATCACGATCAGGGATTTCCCCAAAGCCGCCGCATAGCCCGCATCAAAGGCTGCATTCCATTGTTTGTACTGGTCACCAAAGCGCACTACGACAATGTCGGCATTCGCGATGCCGTGACGCGTCCGAATAGCGTTCAGGTTGGCACCCTTATTGTCATGCCAGAACTTGTTCGGCTCTGCGCCCATAATTGCAACTCCGCAATCATCCGAGGCCGCGTGATCCGTCACTGGGCCATGAAACATAACATCCAAATCTGCGGCCCCAACTGTGATTTGATCGCGCCAGTCGGTGTGAATTTCGCCTGAAAGATAGATATTCAAAGTCATGTCGATGCTCCTTTAGTTCAGTTCTCGCTTAAAGTAGATCTTATCGCCTTCATTGCCCGCCTCGGTCCAGCCGCTTTTGCGATAGAAAGCTTGTGTTGCGGTCATCTTAGCATGGGTGGCGAGGTGGATTTCCGCATGTCCAGCTGCCTTGGCAGTTTCAATTACGTGGTCAATCAACGCACGCCCAACGCCATGACCGCCCGCGTCGGGATGCACAGCAAGGTTCATGATATGCGCATCGTGGCCAAGAGCTGCGACAATACCGCCGACGACATGCCCATCCAATTCCGCAACCCAGACATCTTGCTGCGCCACGTCGTCGGCGACACCCTCTGTCACGGGCGGCAAGCCAAGATGCATGTAGGGTGCATAGGCTGCAACCAGACAAGCCGTCAGCACATCCACATCTTCTAGCGTTGCGCGCCGCAAAATCATCCGCGCAGCACGCCGCCTGTCGCTTTGGTCACTTTTTCGACTATCTTGCTGCTGACAGCTTCGATGTCGGCATCTTTCAACGTGACTTCTGTTGGCTGCAAACGCACCGTCACGGCGAGCGATTTCTTACCCTCGCCCAGCGAGCCACCAATGAATTCGTCAAACACGCGTACATCCGCGATCAACGCCTTGTCCGCGCCAGCTGCCGCATTGACCAAAGTCAGTGCCTCCACCTGAGCATCGACGACGAACGCAAAATCACGCTCGACCGCTTGCAGGTCTGTAGCGACCAATGCAGGACGTGTGGCTGTCTTGTTCTTTGGCAATGGCACTTCATCGGGCCAGATCGTGAAGGCCACTGCGGGGCCTTTGATATCCATTTCGCGCAAAACTTTCGGGTGCAATTCGCCAAAGACTGCCAGCACCTTCTTAGGCCCCAGACAAATCTTGCCATGTCGACCTGGATGCCACCAATCAGAAGCGCCGCGCAAAATCTGCACTTTTTCAGGCGCACCAATCGCGGCCAAAACCGCTTCAGCGTCAGCCTTGGCATCATACAGATCAACAGGACGCGATGTGCCATGCACATCCTTCGGCCCCGTGCGTCCAATCAGAACACCAGATACTAGCATATGCTGTTCACCCGGTTCGCCGCCATGGAAACCTGCACCGACTTCGAACAGTCCCATATCCATGAAGCCACGAGCCTGATTGCGCGCCGCGGCACGTAGCAACCCACCCAGCAAATTCGGGCGCATATGCGACATTTCCGAACTGATCGGATTTTCCAACATTGTCGCATCATCGCCGCCGCCAAAGAGGGTCGCAGCTTGGGCATCGATGAAGCTGTAAGTCACACATTCATTATAGCCCAAGGCCGCAGCCGTGCGGCGGGCGGCTTGCTGACGCGATTGGCCCGGCGTCAAAATCGGACGCGGCACACCTGCGTTGATACGTGGCAATGGCTTGCCCTGCAGCTTGGTCAATGATGCAATCCGCGCGACTTCTTCTACCAGATCAGCCTCGCCCTGCACGTCGGGACGCCAAGACGGCACATGTGCCATATCGCCCTTCATCGTGAAGCCCAGCGACGTGAGTGTCGTGCGCTGTGTTGCTTCAGAAATATCCATGCCAACCAGTGAAATGACCCGCTTTGCATCCAGTTTGTAGGCACGGGAGGTATCAGGCACTTCGCCCGCTTGGATCAATTCAGAGGCCTCACCGCCTGCGTGATCCACAATCATCCGCACTGCGTGTTCCAGCCCCTCTGGCGTGAACGCAGGATCAATGCCACGCTCGAACCTGTAGCGCGCATCTGAGTTAATCTTGAGCGCGCGGCCCGTGTAGGCAATCTGGACTGGATCCCAATAGGCGCTTTCGACAAAGACGTTCACAGTGTCTTCGGTGCAGCCCGTCTCAGAGCCGCCCATCACACCAGCAATGCTTTCAGGGCCATTGTCATCAGAAATTACCATCTGACCTGCGAGCAAAGTATAATCTTTGTCATCAAGCGCCGTGATCGTTTCACCACCTGCCGCGCGGTGAACGCGCAGGTTGCCAGTGACTTTGTCGGCATCAAAGACGTGCAAAGGGCGGTTCAGATCATAGGTGAACCAGTTAGTCACATCGACAAGAAAACTGATCGGGCGCAGGCCAATGGCGCGAAGTTGGGTTTGCAGCCATTCGGGGCTGGGTCCATTCTTGACGCCCTTGATAAGACGACCGCAGAAAACAGGACAGCCGTCGAGCGTATCGGCGTCAATCGACACTCCCATTTCAGAGGTGAAGGTCGCTGGTACCGGATCAACCGCAATAGGCTTCAATGTACCCAAACCACGGGCCGCCAAATCACGCGCCACACCGCGCACGCCAAGCGCATCAGGACGGTTCGGTGTAATCGCAATTTCGATTACGGGATCAACTTTATCGGGCGCATTTTCAGCCAACCAATCGGTGAAACGCTGACCGACTTCGCCCGATGGCAATTCGATAATCCCGTCGTGTTCTTCGGACAACTCCATCTCGCGCTCGGAACACATCATGCCGTAGCTTTCGATGCCACGGATCTTGCCGACGCCGATGGTCGTATCGATACCGGGGACATATGTTCCGGGGCTGGCGATCACTACGGTGATGCCTGCCCGCGCATTCGGTGCGCCGCAGATAATCTGGGTCGGGCCATTCGCAGTTTCGACCTGACAAACCTTTAGCTTATCCGCATCTGGATGCTTTTCCGCCGTCAGCACTTTGCCGATGGTAAAATCAGCCAGGCGTTCTGCGGGGTTTTCGATGCCTTCGACCTCAAGCCCAAGGTCGGTCAGCGCGTATGCGATGTCGGCGACCGAAGCGTCGGTGTCGAGGTGGTGTTTCAGCCAAGAAAGCGTGAATTTCATGGGTCCGTCCTGCGGTTCAAATATGTTGCGACGGGCTTATCGGATTAAGGCGATAGGGGAAAGAGGGGGATCGCGTCGAGGGATACCCTCGTCCTACAGGTCGCCCCCCGTAAAGCGGGTTTTCCCCGCCAAGGCCCATTCAAGTCAAAGTTCGCGACCAGCCAGATCTTCGACCAGTTCAAAGTGTTCAAAAACCAGCATCATCTCGGGGTCAAAATGGCCGCCCCGTTTGAAATAGGCTTTGTGGTCTTTGCGCCAACCCAAGAGCGTGTCGTTTTCGCCTTCGGCCAAGGCCATTTCTTCGGTGACGTCGCAATAGCGGATTTGCTCCACCTGCGTGGTGCGGATGACCAAGGCGGGCGTACCGTCCCAATTGGCCGCGATATCACAGCGGCCGACGACGGGCATGGCTTCGGGTTCGCCTTCGAAATCAGAAAGCGCGCCGCAGGTCGCGGTTTTCTTGCCTTTGCGAACAAGAGCAATCAAATGCTGACAAAGCGCCGCGCTATCGCCGAATTTGAATGTGCCCGCGCCGGGGTATGTATCTTGGAGGTCTTCGGTTTCGTTGTTCATTTTGGTGTCTTTCTTAACAAAGGGCAGTGTTCGGACCTCGGGGTGGGTGCAAAGCGCCCTCCCCATGGGGGAGGTCCGGGCGCTGCCCGGCGATGCCGGACAAGACACCTGACACCTAGCTCAACCCACCATGCAGCGTCGGTTGCTGCAGCGCGTTAAATCCGTAATGCCGCAACCAGCGCAGATCGCTATCAAAGAACGCGCGCAAATCCGGTATCCCGTATTTCAGCATCGCAATCCGGTCGATGCCCATGCCGAACGCAAACCCCTGCCATTCCGCCGGATCAACGCCCGCAGCTTGCAGTACCTTGGGGTGGACCATGCCAGAGCCGAGAATCTCGAGCCAGTCATCGCCCTCGCCCACTTTCAGCGTGCCACCTTCCCATGAACAACGGATATCAACCTCTGCCGATGGTTCGGTGAACGGGAAGTGCGACGCACGGAAGCGGATGTCGACGTGGTCGACCTCGAAATACGCTTTCACGAATTCCTCAAGCACCCATTTCAGGTTCGCCATGCTGATGTCTTTGTCGATGGCCAAACCTTCGACCTGATGGAACATCGGCGTGTGCGTCTGGTCATAGTCGGCACGGTACACGCGGCCCGGACAGATGATGCGGGTGGGGGCACCTGACGCTTCAAGAGAGCGGATTTGCACAGGGCTGGTGTGCGTGCGCAGCACATGCGGCGGGCGGTCATCGCCTGCGGCACGGTGCGTATAAAACG
>UPTN01000171.1_pt1 | contig 36139 bp, 30 predicted proteins | sample 2160111 | NCBI WGS metagenome assembly UPTN01 (sample SAMN06265058, study PRJEB28932) | marine metagenome | isolation source: Columbia River Estuary | place: USA:Columbia River Estuary, USA | collected 2014-05-05
TCCTTGTTCATGATGTCATCCTGAATGGCCTTGGGTTCGTATTTTTCTTTGTCGACCTCGGCAGACACACGTACGGCGCGCTCCCGGTCATAGCGGTTTATAAATGCGGGGCTTTCTGATGTTTCCACCTTGGCGACTGTGTGAAACGGAACACGTCCGCCATTGGGTGTGCGAATTTTCATGTTGTCGAGATAGCCGACGGAGTCCCTTTCGTTACGCGGGAAACGGACCATGACTTTCACCTCATCCTGACCGCGTTGAATACGTTGCACCTCGGTGCCGTAAAAGCCTGCCCTGACCTGGCTGGCAAGGTCCTGTAGCGTGATGCCCATTGCCTCTGCCTGTGGCGTCACATTGAGCTTGATCTCCGGTCTGCCGCGTTCAAACGAATTGCGGATGTCATACAGACCCTTGTAGGTATTCATCCGGTGCGTCAGTTCCTGCGAAGCACGCCCGACCTGTTGTATGTTGGCGCCGATCAGCTGGATAGAAATGGCCGCGCCGCCGCCCGGACCGGCTGCGCCTGAGAAGCCCAGCTGTTTAACACCCGGAAGGTCACCGACGTTTTCGCGCCAGCGCCGCAACACCTCCATGCCAGACATGACCGCGTAGTCATCTTTGACCAACTCAGTGATGATCTGGCCGCGAATTTCACCGCGTGAGAACGAGTACACACTGGAAACCACGGCGCCCGATTCAACACCCTGTTCTTGGCTGACCTGCGCGTCCAACTCCCACAAACCGTCCTGCACGCGCTGGATAATCTCGTGGGTGCGTGTTGAAGGCGTACCTTCGTTCATCAGGATATCGACCTGCAGGAAGTCTGATGTGATGTCGGGAAAAAACACCGAGCGTAAAATGCCGCCCGCCAACAGGCCGATGGACAAGATCAGCAGAGAAATAAACACGGAAAGAGTCATGTAGCGGCGCTTCAGGCACTTGGTCAGGAAGGGCGAGTAATATTTGTCAACAAAGGTATGCAGACCTTCGCTGAAAAACCGCTGGAAACGGATAAACCGGTTGTGGGTATCTTCGGAGTAATGCTTGACCTTCATGTGCGCAAGATGGGCCGGAAGAATCAACTTGGACTCTATGATTGAAAACACCAGGCACAATGTGACCACCCAGCCAATCGAGGCGAAGAATTTACCCATGATGCCGCTGATCATCAATATTGGTATAAAAGCGGCGATGGTGGTTAATACACCGAAGGTTGCCGGCATGGCTACCTTGTGAACGCCCTCGAGAATGTTATCTATGGAGTGGCCTTTCGCGCGCATACTCGTATACGCACTTTCGCCAATGACAATGGCGTCATCCACCACGATACCCAGCACAAGAATAAACCCGAACAGACTGATCAGGTTCATGGTGATGCCAAAAACGGGCATCAGGAAGAAGGTGCCCAAAAACGCGACGGGCAAACCTACCATCACCCAGAACGCCAGTTTCAAGCGCAGAAACAAGGCCAGTGAAAGGAATACCAGCAAGGCGCCGATGACGAGGTTTTTGACCATCATGTCGAGACGGCCTTTAAGGTAATAAGTCACATCGGCCCAGGTTTTTATGCCGATGCCGGCAGGCAGCGTGGCCTGTTTCTCGGCAACGTAATCCCGCACGGTTTGTGAAATTTCCAATTCACTTTGGTCGCCGACCGATAGCACCTGAATTGAAAAAGCCTGCTTGCCATTGAATTCGGAGAAACGGCCGGTCTCTTCAAAGCCATCCTTGATGGTGGCGACGTCTTTCAGCAAAATCCGTGAGCCATCGGTGTTGGTGCGGACCAGGATATTTTCAAAATCCAATCCCGTATAAGCCTGTCCTTTGGTTCGTACCTGGATGTCGCCGGAATCCGAGCGGATAGACCCGGCGGGTAAATCGAGTGAGCCGCGGCGCACAGCCTGGGCCACTTCTGCCAGCGTCATACCGTATTGTTCCAGTGTGAATTCTGAAACCTCAATGCTTATTTCGTAAGGCCGTGAACCGAGCAGTTCCGCCCGCGTTATACCCGGTAACGTAACAATCTCATTGCGAATTTGCTTGGCGTACTCCTTGAGCGTACGTTCATCAACATCGCCAAATACGGTGACCTGGTTAACCTGTTGCTGGAAGCGGGTACGCGATACGATGGGTTTTTCAGTGTTGTCCGGAAAGGTCGAAATGGCATCAACGCGGTTTTTGATTTCATTCATCACCTCGGGCACGTCGTAACCGGCGCGCACCTCAATTTGCACCGTACCGCTGCCCCGTCGACCGGTGGATACGATCTCCTCGATACCCTCGATGTCCTGAATGGATTCCTCAATTTTGACCAGCACGCCTTCTTCCACGTCTTCCGGGCTTGCACCGAGGAAGGGCATGGAAACGTTGATGTAGTTGGTTTCAATCGGCGGTTGGGATTCTTTCTTGATGGTGGCGACTGAATAAAGCCCGCCCGCCAGCAGAATGGCCATTAGCAGGTTGGCGGCAACGGCATTACGGGCAAACCACTCGATAATGGCGCCGTACCAATTGTGCCCTGTACTCACTGTTCGGCGCCGCTGGTGACGGGTTTGGAGGCCGGTGCCTGACGACCCCTGATGGCCAGTTTTGTCCCGGGCAGGGGGGCGGCCAGTGTGGTGGTAATGACCTTCGCGCCGCCATTGATACCCGTGCCGATATAGACTTTCTTCGGTTCGGCACGCAACACGGTCACCGTTACTATTTCAAGCTCGTTATCGGCATTAGCAATAAGGACGGTATTGTCCGGGCGCAAAACGAAGCGTGGCAGCACCACGACGTTATCAGCCGGCAGGCCCTCGATTTCGGCATTAACAAAGGTACCTACCTTGAGTTCGTGCTGATGACTCTGGCCCAGCACGCCATATGGGTCAACCACCTGAGCGACAGCGTGAATGACGCGGCTGACTTCATCTACCACACCTTCGGTGCGAATGATGCGCGCCTCCCACTGCCTGATGCTGCCGCCTGTCTCGGTACTCAATGTGACCTGCGGGAAGGATTTATTACTGCTTTTTACCTCGGTCTCGGACGGCAGGTCCAGGTAGTCCAAATCGCTGTGCGTCAACGGCAACCTGACTTCCGCCGTATCAATGGCAAACGTAACCCCAAGCCGGGTGCCGGGTGTTACATATTGACCGATATCGACCGCTTTTTGTCTGACCAGGCCGTCATAGGGAACCGTGATGCGGGTGCGCTCCAAATCACGACGAGCCTTGAGCACATCGGCTTCTGCCGCGCTTACGTTGGCTTTGGCGTCGGCCAGTTGGGGCTTGCGTAAGCCGAGGTCAGAGGGTTTTCCCTGTTTGCCCATGTTCTGCCAATCTTTCAGCGCCTGCTCGGAACGCGCGGCTTCATCAGCCAGTTTGGCTTCTCTTGAAGCCAGCGCCGCTTCCGCGCGTTTTAGGCCGGCTTCGTAGTCGCTGGGGTCAATCTGTAGTAAAACCTGACCCTCACGAAAAAAACCGCCGGCGACAAAATCCGGGGCGACAGAGACAATTTTTCCGGAAACTTCAGATACCAGTGCCGTTTCGGTTCGCGGCCGGACAGTGCCCTGGGAGTTGACCATAAAGTTGAGAGAAATGACCTCGGCATCAATGGTTTCGACCAGTATGGCTTTTTCTGTTTCGGGCTTGCGCTCGGCTCTTTTTGAATTCTGGTAGGTCACCAGAGAGATCACGAGGATGATCGACACGGTGATCAAAATCAGCGGTAACATGAATTTGAAAAACTTTCCCATTCCCTTGAGACTCCGTTGGGCTGGCTAAGAGCGCATTGTAGTTGTTGTATGAAAGCGAATTATGCCCCCTAAGCATTAACATTTCACACTTTGCAGGGCTTGGTTTTTTTGTAGCGCACGAACACGGTCTGCACGGGTCGCTAATACAAAACGTATGACAGTATGTACAATATCATTTGGCCGTCAATATTGGCCGTGGTTCACTATGGGAAAAAACGGAACAGTTAATGGGAATAGTTTTAAAAACACCTGAAGAAATCGAGGCGATGCGGGTTGCCGGTCATCTGGCAGGGGAAGTCCTCAAGATGATTCGTGAGCATGTGGTTGTGGGCATTACGACCGGCGAGCTGGACACAATTTGCCATGACTACATTACCGGAGTGCAGCAAGCGATACCGGCACCGCTCAATTACCGCGGTTTTCCGAAATCAATATGTACATCCATCAACCAGGTTGTTTGTCACGGTATACCTGGGGACAAGAAACTCAAAAATGGCGACATCCTGAATATCGACATCACTGTTATCAAAGACGGCTGGCATGGCGATACCAGCAAGATGTTCCTCGTTGGTGAGCCGACCTTGCGGGCACGCAACCTGTGCGAAGTTGCGCACAAGGCCATGGTCACCGGTATTGAAATGGTCAGGCCGGGTATGCGTCTTGGTGATATTGGCCATGCCATCCAGCGCTATGCCGAAGGGCAGGGTTGCTCGGTGGTGCGCGATTATTGCGGACATGGTATCGGTAAGGTTTTTCACGAAGACCCGCAGGTGCTGCATTATGGGCGCCCGGGTGTAGGCGAGTTACTCGTGCCGGGCATGGTGTTTACCATTGAGCCGATGATCAATATCGGCAGAAAAGAAACCCGGTTGCTGGGTGACGGCTGGACCGTACACACCAAGGACCGTAGTCTTTCGGCGCAATGGGAGCATACCCTCGCGGTTACCGAGGATGGTTTCGACGTACTCACGCGGTTGCCGGGCGATGAGCTTTAGGCCCGCGACCCGTTTGGGGCGCTGATGAAAATACGGTTGCGGGGCCGTCTTTCAAAACCAGCTGCTGCCGCAGGTTGCCTGGATCTGGATGCGCTTGCCAGCGGCGGCGCGAACCAGACCAACCTTCAGCTCGTCCAGTCAATTAAAAGTGCTTTGGCGGTCGCGGACCAGTGCCTGGCAAAAAAATTCTATGACAATGTAGATGTAAACCGGTTGGTTAAGGCCCGTGCCTGGGTCGTTGACCAACTGATTGTGCATGCCTGGGACCATCTGATTCCGCCGGAGGAAGATATTTCACTGGTGGCTGTGGGTGGTTTTGGCCGCGGCGAACTCCATCCCCATTCAGATGTGGATTTGCTAATTCTATTGGCAGAGTCCCCACCTGGCGAAGCATTACGTAATGCCATAGAAGCGTTTGTCACCCTGCTGTGGGACGCCGGTTTTTACCTGGGTCATAGCGTACGGACCGTGGATGTCTGTATTTCGGAAGCCCAAAAAGACGTGGTCACTGCCACCAGTTTAATGGAGAGCCGCCTGCTTTGCGGTCAGCGCAAGATGTTTGCGGAGATGCTGGAGGCGACTTCAGCCCACCACGTGTGGTCTTCGGCGGAGTTTTTCGACGCCAAGTTCGAGGAACAGATCAAGCGTCACGAGCAATTTCACGGCACGGCCTACAACCTCGAGCCCAACATTAAGGAAAGTCCGGGCGGTCTGCGCGATATACAGATGATTGGCTGGGTGGCCAAGCGGCATTTTAGTACCCAGTCTTTGCATACGCTGGTTGAGCGTGGTTTTTTAACGGAATCCGAACTGAAGGATTTAAAGGCCGGCAGAACCTTTCTTTGGGAAATTCGCTTCGCCCTGCACTTACTGGCCGGGCGCGCCGAAGACCGGTTGTTGTTCGAGTTTCAGCGGCAAATAGCCGAACATTTTTCGAGTATTGAATCACCGCAGCACCCCAACGAGGCGGTCGAGCAGTTTATGCAGCGTTACTACCGCACGGTAATGCAAAATGAGCGTCTCAACGAAATGCTGCTGCAATTATTCAGCGAGGAGCTGTTGCCGCAGCAAACCTTGCCCTCAAACGACCTGGGTGAGGATTTTCGTGTGACCCACGGCTTTCTCGAAGTTTCTGACGATGACCTGTTTGAGCGCCGGCCCGTCGCCATGATGGAGTTGTTTGTGCTGCTGGCCAGGCACAAGAGTTTACGCGGTGTGCGGGCTTCAACCATCCGCCTGATTCGTGACAGTCTGCACCTAATCGATGAAACCTTCCGCAAAGACCCACAGGCTTTGCAGTATTTTTTCGAGTTGTTCTGCCAACCGAGTGGTGTTTACACGCAACTGCAGCGGATGAACCGTTATGGCATTCTGGCGGCGTTCATCCCCGCATTTGGCCACATTGTCGGACGTATGCAGTTTGACCTGTTTCACGTTTATACCGTTGATCAGCATATTTTGTTTGTGATTAAAAATCTGCGCAGGTTTGCTTACGGTAAATACCATTCTGATTTCTCGCACGCCAAGCATATTTTCCAGCAAATTGATCACCCGCAGATTTTGTATCTGGCGGCGCTGTTCCATGATATTGCCAAGGGCAGGCAGGGCGATCATTCGACCCTGGGGGCACAGGATGCCCTGGATTTTTGCCAGCATCTGCCGATGAGCGAAGAGCACCGGCAACGCGTGGCGTGGTTGGTAGAGCAACACCTGCTGATGTCGCAAACAGCGCAAAGGCGAGACATAGCCGACCCGGAAACGATAAAGACTTTTTGTGACATTGTCGGCAACCAGACCAGGCTGGATTACCTTTACCTGGTGACCATTGCCGATATTGCGGCGACCAGTTCCAAATTGTGGAACAGCTGGAAAGACAGCTTGTTGTGGGAGCTGTACTCGATCTCATCATTGGCGCTGGCGGAAGGTACTTCCAATATCCTTGATCGTAAACAGCGAATTGAGGAGTCCATGTCGGAGGTGCGTGCTACCTTGCTGCGTGAAGGAGTGGCCAGCGATTCTATTGATGCTCTCTGGAATAACCTGCCCGAGAACATATTTTTGAGATTTTCCAGCGATCAGCTGGAATGGACGGCAGCCACAGTGCTCAAGGCGGACGCGGGTGATGGCGTGCTGGTGGCGGTCCGTGAAGTCAAGGAACAAGGTGTCAGCGAATTGCTGGTGCACGCGCCCGATTACGACGGTCTGTTTTGCGCGGCGACAACGGTTATCGATGAAATCGGGCTTGATGTGCTGTCGGCACGGGTTGGCACTACCGCGTCTGGAAAGAGTTTCGACTTGTTCCAGTTAATGGACCGGCACGCGCAACCGGTGAATGAGATAGATAGTGAGCGATTGCAAACGCGTTTAAGCCGGGTGCTGCAGGCACGGCGTCAACCCAAGCCTGTGGTACGCCGCCTGCCAAGACGTTTGCGGCCGTTCAAGAGCACCGCGCGAATCCGCTTTTCGGCCGCGCAGGGCGGCGAGAAAACATTGATGGATCTGGCCTGTTCTGACCGGCCGGGACTGTTATCGAATATTTCCGCGGCCATGCTGGCTTGCGGTATTCGAATTCATGACGCAAGAATTTCAACCATGGGCGACCGGGTTGAGGATGCTTTTATTCTAAGCGACGGGCAAAATGCGCCGTTGAGCCGTAAGATACGAACAGAATTGCTACAAAAGTTAACTGAAACACTGGGGCAGGATTGGGCAGTCAATGAATCAAACAAGTAAACCACAGCAACACCGTGCGTTGATCGAAGCGGCGTTTGAAAAGCGCAATACCATCAATCCGGAATCGGCCGGCGCAGAGCTGGTGGCTGCCGTTGAAGAAACACTGTCAGGGCTGGAGCGCGGCCAATTGCGTGTCGCTGAGCCATGTGCCGCAGGCTGGCAGGTCAACGAATGGCTGAAAAAAGCAGTGCTTTTATATTTTCGTATCCGCCACAACGTGGTGACCGACGCGCCGGCAACTCATTATTTCGACAAGGTGCCGCTACGCTGGGCCCCCGGCTCTGCTGACGATATCCGTGAGTGCGGCGCCCGTATCGTGCCGCCGGCGACTGTTCGTCGCGGGGCTTTTATCGGGCACGACGCGGTACTGATGCCTTCCTATGTCAATATTGGCGCCTATGTCGGTGAGGGCACCATGGTGGACACCTGGGCCACGGTGGGTTCCTGCGCGCAAATTGGCAGCAATGTGCATCTGTCCGGCGGTGTGGGTATTGGCGGCGTGCTTGAACCCCTGCAGGCGACACCAACCATTATTGAAGATGATTGTTTCATCGGTGCCCGCTCCGAGGTGGTCGAAGGGGTGGTCATCGGTCACGGCAGCGTGCTTTCCATGGGCGTATATATTGGCAATAGCACACGAATATATGATCGTGAAAGCGGTGAAATCATGTATGGGCGGGTGCCCCCCGGTTCGGTCGTGGTGCCTGGTAGCCTGCCGTCCAAAGATGGCAGTTATTCGTTGTACGCGGCAATCATTGTCAAGCGGGTGGATGAGCAGACGCGCTCAAAAACCAGTGTTAATGAGCTTTTACGGGCGAGTGTTGAATCCTGATATGTTGACGGTCTACGGTATTAAACAATGTGACACCTGCCGCAAGGCGCTCAAGTGGCTGGAGGCGCAGGGTGTTGAACATCGGTTTCATGATTTTCGTGTGGACGGTTTGCAGTCCGGCGTGCTGCAAGACTGGCTGGGCTCGCCTTTTGCCGACAAACTGGTCAACCGCCGCAGCACCACCTGGCGTCAGTTGACCGATGCGCAGCGTCTGCTGCAAGGGCAAGACCTCGCGCAGTTGCTGCTCGACAACCCCACGCTGATAAAACGGCCGGTATTTGTAACTGACGCGATTGTTGCGGTTGGTTTTAATCCGCAGGAACTGACGGGGCTTTAAGTAATGGGCGCCACACTGAAACTAACCCGCACACTGGTCGAACTGCCCTCGGTAACCCCCGATGATGCCGGGTGCCAACGCTTATTGGCCGACCGGCTTGAGCCACAGGGCTTTACAACCGAGTGGTTCCAGTTTGGTGACGTCAGCAATGTGCTGTTTACCCATGGCCAGGCGGGTGGTCCAGACGCACCGTCTTTGTGGTTTCTGGGTCATACCGATGTGGTGCCGCCGGGGCCGTTGGATGATTGGACTTCGCCGCCGTTCAAGGCCGACGTCAGAGATGGTGTTTTGTACGGCCGCGGCACTGCTGACATGAAGGGCGCGGTTGCCGCCATGGTGACGGCTGCCGAGGCACTGGTGCTTGAACACCCCGATCACGCAGGGCAGGTAGGCATTTTGCTGACCAGTGATGAGGAAGGGGTGGCGGTTGACGGCGTCAAGCGAGTGGCGGAGGTTCTCCGGGCAAGAAACGGCGCGCCGCAATATTGCGTGGTGGGCGAGCCCAGCAATCATACGCGTATGGGCGATACGGTGCGGGTTGGGCGGCGGGGCTCGGTTCACGGTCGTTTGCAGGTTCACGGTATTCAGGGCCACAGCGCGTTTCCCGAGGCGCTGGACAACCCGATCCATCGCCTTGCTGCGTTTATTCAGTCGTTGACCCAAGCGCGGTGGGATCAGGGCGATGAAACCTTTCCGCCAACGCACTGCCAGGTGACCAATATCAAAGCCGGTACCGGTACCGAAAATGTCACGCCAGGACACGCGGAGGCGTGGTTTAATTTTCGTAACTCACCGGCATCGACCTCAGAAAACCTCAAATCGCGGGTTGAAGCGTTGCTGGAACAAGCCGGCATATCCCGTTATGAACTGGCGTGGCGCGTGTCGGGGGAGCCCTTCCGGTCACCACCCGGCGGGTTGCGCGCTGCTGTGGTTGGCGCGATCCAAAACGAACTGAATATTGAGCCGGAGCTGAACACCGGTGGTGGTACTTCAGATGGACGTTTCATTGCCCCGTTGGGTTCGGAAGTGGTCGAGTTCGGGTTGCTTAATGACAGTATTCACATGGTCGACGAGCACGCCTCAGTAAATGACCTGGAGACATTGTCACGGGTTTACAAGCGGATCATGGATACGCTTTTAATAATCTGATATTACAAAGGAATTATGTATATCGGGTAACCCGGTCGCAATTTCAATGCCTTGATTTTCTACCCGCCAGACCTCAAATATTCCTCATCAAAATCCGTCTTTGAACGGACCCATGTATGTAGAGGAAAAAACAATGCGAATGGACAAACTAACCAGTAAATTCCAGTTGGCACTCGCGGACGCGCAAAGCCTGGCGGTTGGACTGGACCATCAAATGATCGAACCGGATCACGTCATGGTGGCGTTGCTGGATCAGGAGGGCGGCTCTATCCGCCACCTGCTGACCAAATCCGGCGTCAAGGTGAACGCGCTACGCTCGCGGCTTGGTGAACGTTTGGATTCCCTGCCGAAGGTTTCCGGTGCCGCGGGTGAAGTTAATTTATCCAACGACACGGTTAAAACGCTGACGGTGACCGACAAGCTGGCACAAAAACGCGATGACCAGTTTATTGCCAGTGAGTTATTTGTGCTGGCGGCAATGGCTGTTAAGGGTGCGGTGGCCGATCTTTTGAAGCAGGCGGGAGCCAACCGGGAAGCCATTGAAAAGGCCATTGATGAAATGCGTGGCGGCGAGCAGGTGAATGACGCTAACGCGGAAGAGTCGCGTCAGGCGCTGGAGAAGTACACCATTGACCTGACCGAGAGAGCCGAGCAGTCAAAACTGGACCCTGTCATTGGCAGGGATGAAGAAATACGCCGCTGTATCCAGGTTTTGCAGCGCAGGACCAAGAACAACCCCATTTTGATGGGTGAACCGGGTGTGGGTAAAACCGCCATCGTCGAAGGCATGGCGCAACGTATCGTTAACGGCGAAGTACCCGAGGGTTTGAAGAACAAACGCGTACTGTCGCTGGACATGGGTGCGTTGATCGCCGGCGCAAAATTCAGAGGCGAGTTTGAAGAGCGTTTAAAAGCGCTATTGAATGACCTTAGCAAACAGGAAGGCAATGTCATCCTGTTTATTGACGAAATTCACACCATTGTTGGCGCCGGTAAAGCGGAAGGCTCGATGGACGCGGGTAATATGCTGAAACCCGCCCTGGCGCGTGGTGAATTGCATTGCATCGGCGCAACGACGCTCGATGAATACCGTCAATACATGGAAAAGGACGCCGCACTGGAGCGTAGGTTCCAGAAAGTTTTTGTGGGTGAGCCGTCAGTCGAAGACACCATTGCCATCCTGCGCGGTTTGCAGGAACGCTATGAGGTTCACCATGGTGTTGATATTTCCGATCCGGCCCTGGTGGCAGCCGCCACCCTGTCGCACCGGTACATCAGCGACCGGCAGTTACCGGACAAGGCGATTGACCTGATGGATGAAGCGGCTTCGCGTATCCGTATGGAGATCGATTCCAAACCGGAAAAACTGGACCGCCTTGAACGGCGTCTGATTCAGCAAAAAATTCAGCGCGAGGCGTTGAAAAAGGAAAAGGATGACGCTTCTGTTCAGCGTCTGGTTGAACTGGAAGAAGTGATCGACGTACTGGAGCGCGAGTTTTCTGATCTGGAGGAAATCTGGAAGTCAGAAAAGGCGGCAGTGCAGGGTACAACGCACATCAAGGAAGACCTTGAACGCGCCCGCGCCGAGTTGGAAACTGCTCGCCGCGCCAGCGATCTGGCGCGCATGTCCGAAATACAGTACGGCCGCATTCCCGAACTGGAAGCGGCATTGAAGCAGGCTGAAGAAGGCGAGCAAGCGGAGTTCACGCTGCTGCGTACCAGCGTGACCGAAGATGAGATCGCCGAGGTGGTATCGCGCTGGACCGGCATTCCGGTATCACGCATGCTCGAAGGTGAACGCGATAAATTGCTGCGTATGGAGTCATCTCTGCACGAACGTGTGATTGGCCAGGATGAAGCGGTCACCGCGGTTGCTGATGCCATCCGCCGTTCACGCGCTGGTTTGTCGGATGCCAACCGCCCCATCGGATCGTTCCTGTTTCTCGGCCCGACCGGTGTCGGCAAGACCGAGTTGTGCAAATCTCTGGCAGAGTTCATGTTCGATACCGAAGACGCCATGGTGCGTATCGACATGTCGGAGTTTATGGAAAAGCACTCGGTGGCCCGTTTGATCGGTGCGCCGCCGGGCTATGTCGGTTATGAGGAAGGCGGTTACCTGACAGAAGCGGTCAGGCGCCGGCCATACTCGGTCATTCTTCTGGATGAGGTAGAAAAAGCCCATTCGGATGTGTTCAACATTTTGTTACAGGTGCTTGATGACGGACGTTTGACCGATGGTCATGGGCGCACGGTAGATTTCCGCAACACCGTCATCGTGATGACATCCAACCTCGGCTCCGGTCGTATACAGGATATGGCGGGTGAAGGTTACGATGTGATGAAGGAAGCGGTGATGGAGGTTGTTGGGCAGCACTTCCGACCGGAATTTATCAACCGCGTCGACGACCTGGTGGTATTCCATCCGCTCGACCAGGAGCAAATTCGCCTGATTGCCGGTATCCAGCTTGGGCTGTTGAGAAAACGCCTCACCACTGTTGGGTTGGAGATGGAAATCAGCGATGAAGCTCTGGACCAACTGGCCACGGCCGGGTTCGATCCGGTTTATGGCGCGCGTCCGTTGAAACGGGCCATTCAGCAGAAAATTGAAAACCCGTTGGCACAGAAAATTCTGGCGGGAGACTTTGTATCCGGCGATACGGTGAATATCGCTGTCACGAATGGAGAATTAAGTTTTAGTTGATTGATGCGTGATGGGTGGTATCCGGCACCTGCCGGATATCGCAAAAACAGTATTGATGATGGTGGGGTGATATGCCCACCATCATCGCTTTGTCTATTTAAGTCCGAATTTGACCTGAGCCTTTAACGACCCACTTGTAGCTGGTCAGTTCCGGCAGCGCCATTGGGCCGCGCGCGTGTAGTTTTTGCGTGCTGATACCAATCTCGGCACCCATGCCAAACTGACCGCCGTCGGTGAAGGCCGTAGAAGCATTGGCATAAACCGCCGCTGCGTCCACCTCGTTGAAAAACTGCTCAATACTTTGCGGGTCCTCGGCAACAATCGCCTCGGAATGTTTTGAGCTGAAACGGTGGATGTGTTCGAGCGCCGCGGCCAGACCGGGCACGGTCTTGATCGACATCTTCATGGACAAGAACTCTGTGCCGAAATGCTCATCGGCAGCGCGTTGAAGGTTGCCGGCATAGTGTCCGTCCAGTACCGCGTAAGCATCATGATCGGCGTACAGCTCAACGCCGTGTTCTTCACCCATTGCCCGCACCAGTTCCGGTAACACCGGCAGCAGGTCCTGATGCAATATCAGCGTATCCAGGGCATTGCAGACACTGGTCCGCCGGGTCTTGGCGTTGGTAATAATAGATTTTGCCTTTGTCGTGTCAGCACTGCTATCAACGTAGGTATGGACAATGCCAGCGCCGGTTTCGATAACCGGCACGCGTGCGTGGTCACGCACAAAATCAATCAGACCTTTGGAGCCGCGTGGTATCACGAGATCGATAGTTTCGGTGGCTTGCAGAATTGTCGACAGGTATTCGCGCTGCGGAGGTGCCAGAAACACGACATCCGGGTTGATGGCGTGCTCGGCCAGCACTTCATGCATCAGGCGCACCACCACCCGGTTAGTGTCGTGCGCGTCGCTGCTGCCTTTCAATACGCAGGCATTGAGGGTTTTAAGACACAAGGCGAAAACATCAAAAGTCACATTTGGACGTGATTCAAAAATTACCGCGATCACACCTATTGGCACACGAACTTTGCTGAGTTCGAGGCCGTTATCCAGTTGTTTTTGCTCGAGCACTTCACCAACCGGAGACGGTAGTGCTGCGACACAGCGCAAATCGTGGGCAATATCGGCGATGCGCTGCGGGGTGAGCAGCAGGCGGTCGTATTTGGGGTCCGATTTGGACATGCGCGCGAGGTCGCTGCGGTTGGCCTGCAGAATATCCTGCTGGACCGCCAGGGTGCGCTCGGCAAGGGCTTCGATGGCAGTGCGGATCTTCACGTCATCACAACGCGCCAGTTCGCGGGCAGCCTCACGTGTTTTGGTTAAACCCTGTTCCAGATATATTTGCTGGTCGGTCATCTTTGTTTTCCTGAACCCTGTTTAATAGCCACCTTGATAATTTCCTTGGGTGAGGTGGTTGGTGATATCCCTCAACCGGTTTGCAATGGATGGGTTTTGTTAGCCCTGCAGATAAAGATAGTCATAATGAATCAGCGGCTTTTGACCATGTTGGCCCATCAATCTGAGCGCGTCATTGTAGTCGTACCGCGCGCGTCCGCAGCCCAGCAATTGGCCTGATGAGTTGAAAACCTGTATGACATCGCCTCGTTCAAACCGACCCTCGACCGCCTCTATTCCGACCGGCAACAGACTGGCCAGTTGGTTGGCATTTAGCAGTGCGGCTTCAGCGCCCTTGTTGACCTTCACCGAGCCCGTAGCGTGGTCATCGGCGCTGGCGAGCCACCTCTTCGCGGACGAAGCATCGCCAGTCGCGCGGAAGCGGGTGCCGACCTGCTCATTGCCCAATATTCGATGCATGATCTGTGGATCGGTACCGTCCGCGATAATGACTTCTGTGCCGAGTCCGGCTACCTTGCGCGCAATGGAAAGCTTGCTGTGCATCCCGCCCCTGCCCAGCGCGGAAGTACCGCGTGTAACGATATCTTCGACCTGGTACAGGTCATCATCCCAGCGTTCAATACATCGCGTGCCGGCATCATCGGGGTCACCGTCATAGACGCCCGCGACTGTGGTTAGCAGGCATAACAACTCGGCGTGTACCATGCCCGCCAGCAGTCCGGCCAGTTCATCATTGTCGGTAAACATCAATTCGGTGATCGACACCACGTCATTTTCGTTGACGACGGGGACGATGCCGGTGCTCAAAAGCGCTTCGATACAGCCGCGCATATTGAGGTAATGCTGGCGGGTCTGAAAGTCGCTCTTGGTGGCCAGCACCTGCGCGATGATCAAACCCTGTTGTTCAAACAACTCACGATAGGTTTCCATCAGGCGAATCTGACCGGTCGCCGCCATCACTTGTTTGCGGGTAATTGGGTTGGAAATGCGTTGCAGGTGTTCACCAGCCAGACCGCTGCCTGCGGCAACCGCGCCGGATGACACCAGCAGCAGTTGCCAACCTGCGGCGCGCAGGGCGCCAAATTGACTGACCAGGTTTGACAGGATACCCCGGTTAAGCGCGCCAGTCGGGTCACACAAGACCTGACTGCCTATTTTTATGACAATGCGCTTATCCATGGGTATCCCGTTTAGACATGACTATAAGCCGAGCGCCTCTCTGCCTTGCTGATAAACGATATCGACCGGAATGCTGATGGCATCCAGCCGGTTTAAATCAGCAGTCAGCTGTGCTCCCACATTGCCTTTTTCAGCAACAAACGCGGCCACTTTTTCGTAATCGCCATTGCCCTGCAGTACCAGCAGGTCATTACTAAGGTCTTTCACCGCTTGCTCAAATTCAGCCACATTCACGCGGTAATGGCCGCTGTCCGGGTCACGCCCAAAGGCACCCGCATCGCTGAAATAATTGAACCGGATCATATTGGCGCGGCCATGGGCGCTACTGGCGCCAAAACGTACTGAGCGGAAGATGCCGGCGAGGAACGTGACGTAGTTATCCATTAACTCGCCTTCGGTAATTTCACCCATTTCGCGCAATCTTTGCACCATGTAAAGACCCAGGATGTCGGCCTTGCCTTCCTCGAGTGCGGATGCGTGTTCTTTCAATGCCTGGCGTACCGTGTTGCTGCCATCCAGCGTGGTTTTAATACCGAGGCCGTGGGCCACTTCATGGAACATGGTATTGCCGAAAAATGCATCGAAAGTGATGTGCTGACGCTGGTCGTCGGCGATCAGTTCGGCGGAAATGGGCATGAGAATTTTGTCAAATTTGGCGCGCATGGAGTTTTTGATCTGCAGACGGCGGGTGCCTTTGGCCAGTTGCACTTCTTCGTCATTGGGAAGATTGATGGCAATGGTTTTTGAACCGGAGTTGCAGTCACCCGCGCAATAGGCGAGGTCATAAGCGTTGAGATCGGCATCGGAGCCCGGCATTTCGGCTTTGTAGGCTTCTGCAACGGGCAGTCCGCGCTGCAGTTCCGGCATGTACTTGGCAAAGCGTGCCAGACGTTCGCTCCAGGCGCGGTCCTTGATCAGCACAAATGTTTCAAAAGCGGCGCGGTAACCATACAGCGCGTCCTGATAGGTTTCGATTGGGCCAATGACCAGTTCAATCGAATTGTCTTTCATATCCATCCAGGCCATATCCGAGGCTTGATATTCGCCGGTTTGCATGGCTTCAGCGCGCATGGTCAGGTAGTTGGCAAATTGCTCGTCTTCCGCCAGCTCAGCTGCCTGGGTTAACAACGAGGCTATTTCGTTGATCTGTGCTTCAAACGCCTCGCTATAAGGTACCAGCATCAGTTGGCCCGCTTCATCACGCCGCACCAGTGAGTACTGCTCGTCTTTGCCTTCCTGCTGCCAGGCTTCAAACTCAGCCTTGGTCATGTCCTCTGGATAAAAACGGGCGCCGGGTGGACGTGGGCCATAACTTTCGATGAAAGGCTGGTCAGCTGCCAGGCGGTCCCATGGACCGTAGTTATACAGGGCAAAGCGCCGGGCTTTTGGATCTTCAATGCTGTTGAGCAATGCGTCCTTGTCGCCCCATACCTGTTGCCAGAAAATGTCATCGGTGATTTTACCCGCGTCAATCAACAGACCGATCATCTGTTTTTGCTGGTCGCTCAGGTGACTGATGTCGGTGCTCAAACCCACATCGGCATAAATATCAAACCGTGACGGTGCTGCGGCTTCGGCTGCTACGGCTTCGGCGGCAGGGGCTTCATCAACAGGCGTTGCAGTGGCGACGGGAGCGTCTTTCCCGCAGGCTGTCAGCATGCCCGTAAGCAAAATGGCAGAAACAATAAACTTGGTTTTCATGAGACATTCTTTCTGTGTTGGAATGGGTCAATCACTATACCAAAGGGTGATGGCTTTTTGGGGTATCGACGCACATTTGCGTACTCATTGTTGCGTTGATAACAGCGTCGCTGCCGGGCAATCCAATACCATGCTATTGACCTTGGGGCAGGCCAACCCAACTTAATACGTCGTCAGCAATAGTAGGGCGCTCCATCAGCGTTTATAATTGCCACCCCCGCGGTTGTCCCCGGGTCCAGTAAAATTGGGAGTAATATCAGTGCCGATTTACGAATACCGGTGCGAATCATGTTCGCACACGTTAGAAAAGTTGCAGAAAATGAGCGATGACATGCTGGTCGATTGCCCGGAATGCGGTCAGCCCGCGTTGAAACGACTGGTGTCTGCGGCGGGCTTCCGTTTAAAGGGCAGCGGTTGGTATGAGACCGACTTTAAAAAGGACAACAAGCGAAATCTGGTCGATTCGGCCGGCGCGGGTACTGCGAGCACCACGTCACCCAGCAGTGACAGCAGCAAGGCCAGCAAACCTTCTGCTGACAGCAGTGCAAAAAAATCAGATACAAAACCAGCCAGCAAGGAAAAGAAACATGCGTAGTCATTTGTGCGGTGAAATCAACGAGACACTGGATGGACAATCCGTCGTTTTATGCGGTTGGGTAGATCGTAGACGAGATCTTGGCGGCCTGATATTTATCGGTCTGCGGGACAACGCCGGTATCGTCCAGATTGTGGTCGAGCCCGAAAGTCCGGCATTTGCCGGTGCTGAACGTCTGCGTAATGAATACTGTGTGCGTATTAAAGGCACGGTACGCATGCGGCCTGAGAGTCAGTGGAATGAAAATATGTCTACCGGCAAAATCGAACTGGTGGCGGAAGAGGTCGAGTTGCTCAATGCGTCGGCGCCGTTACCCCTGATGATGACCGATGAGGATGGCGAAGAAGTGCGTTTGCGCTACCGTTACCTCGATCTTCGCAGACCCCGTATGCAGCACAATATGCGTATCCGGGCGAAGCTCAATCAGGCCATCCACAAACATCTGGACGGCACCGGTTTCTCCGAGTTTGAAACGCCCATCCTGACCAAGGCCACTCCGGAAGGCGCACGCGATTACCTGGTGCCCAGCCGTGTTCACGCCGGACAGTTTTTTGCCCTGCCGCAATCACCACAGCTGTTTAAGCAGTTGTTGATGATGGCGGGTATGGACCGCTACTACCAGATAGCCCGTTGCTTCCGCGATGAAGATCTGCGCGCTGACCGTCAGCCCGAATTTACCCAGCTGGATATGGAAATGTCCTTTGTTGACGAGGCCGGTGTACAGGCGGCGGCTGAGGGACTGGTGCGCGCAATTTTTAATGATGTGCTGGATGTCGAATTGCCCGCGCCTTTCCCGCGTATGACATGGCGTGACGCGATGGAAGTGTACGGTTCCGATAAACCGGATCTGCGTTATCCAATGCGTCTGCACAGTGTTGATGAGCATGTTGCTCACGTCGATTTCCGTGTGTTTTCCGGCCCGGCCAACAATGCCGAGGAGCGGGTTGCCGTTCTGAGAGTGCCCGGCGGCGCACAGTTTTCACGTAAGCAGATCGACGAATACACTGCCTTCGTTGCGCGCTATGGCGCCAAGGGTCTGGCGTGGATCAAGGTGAATGATCTTGACGCGGGCCTTGCGGGCTTGCAGTCACCGGTGGCCAAGTTCCTGGACGACAAGGCCTGGAGCGGTATTGCCGCGCAGACCGGCGTCCAAACCGGAGATCTGTTGTTCTTCGGCGCGGGTGAGTGGTTGCAAACCAGCAACTTTATGGGCCATTTGCTGGTTCGTTGCGGTGATGACCTGGAGTTGGCAAAAGAAGGCTGGGCCCCATTGTGGGTAACAGACTTCCCGATGTTCGAGTGGGACGAGGAAGGCGGACGTCACACGGCCATGCACCATCCGTTCACGGCGCCTCAGGTGAGCACCGCGGAGGAACTGAAGTCCAATGCCGTACACGCACTGTCGAAAGGCTATGACATCGTACTTAATGGTGCCGAAATCGGTGGTGGTTCAATACGTATCCACAACCCGGAAATGCAGCAGGCGGTGTTTGAATTGCTGGGTATCGGCGCGGAAGAAGCACAAACCAAATTCGGTTTTCTGCTGGAAGCGCTCAAGTACGGTTGCCCGCCGCATGGCGGTATCGCCTTCGGTCTGGACCGTGTGGCCGCATTGATGGCCGGTGAATCGTCTATCCGTGACGTCATTGCGTTCCCGAAAACCACGACCGCGCAGTGCCCGTTAACCGACGCGCCTTCACCTATCTCAAACGACCAACTTAAAGAGTTGCATATCGGTGTAGTTGCCGGAGCTGAATGACGCTACCCGCAGAACAAAAGCTGGACCGCGGCGGCGTTGTCGCCGCGTTGTCTGCCTTTATGTTCTGGGGCCTGGTGCCGATCTACTACAAGGGTTTGCAGATGGTTGGCGCCTGGGAAGTCCTGGCGCACAGGATTATCTGGTCGGTACCGATTTTGTTATTGTTTCTGGCGATTCGTGACGGTAAATATTTCTGGAAAAAACTGCGTTTGCCAATGGCGAGTGTCTTCTGGTTGGTGGTGTCCGGACTGGTCATTTCAATTAACTGGGTGGTTTTTGTGTGGTCGGTCGCCAACAACCACATACTGGATACCAGCCTGGGTTATTTCGGCACGCCGTTGATCAATGTGCTGCTGGGTTATTTGTTTCTCAAAGAGCGTCTGTCGGTTACCCAGGTCATCGCCGTGGCCATTGCGGCTACCGGTACCGTTTATCTTGCGTGGTATATAGGCAGGCCGCCGTGGATTGCCATCACTCTGGCCATATCCTTTGGTGTTTACGGCTTGCTGCGTAAGCGATTCGCGGTGGGCCCCATGTTGGGCCTGTTGTGGGAGACATCATTGATGTTCCTGCCCGCACTTGGGTACCTGTTGTGGTTGTCAGCGCACTCCGGTCAGCAGTTTCTGTATGTTTCAACCGGTGTCGATATGTTGCTGGTGGCGTCCGGTCTTGCCACCGTGGTGCCGCTGATCTGGTTTAACATGGCGGCTCAAAAACTGCCGTTGAGTATCCTCGGCTTCTTCCAGTACATCGCGCCCACCATGAGTTTCACCCTGGCGGTCTACCTGTATGGCGAGCAATTTACGCCTGGTCACGCCGTGGCGTTTGCTTGTATATGGCTGGCGCTGGCGCTGGTTTCTATCGAGCCGTTCCGCCGTGCGCGGAGACGTTTGCGTGTGTAACATCCCGCGCGCCAACCGCAATGGGTGCAAAGCGCCGTCATGAACACTGAAATCGTGCTGGTTCATGGTTTGTGGAACCGGGGTTGGTCGATGGCCGTTATGGCGCGTCGATTGCGTGCCCGTGGTCACCCTGTCAGGGTGTTCAGTTACGCGACCCGTGACGATGGCCTGTCGGGGCACGCAGACCGGTTACATGCGTTTCTTGGTGAAAGCAAAGTCGAGCAGCTCCACCTGGTTGGTCACAGCATGGGTGGTCTGGTGATTCTCAACATGCTGAGTCGGTTTGATGATTTGCCGCCGGGCAGGGTCGTTCTGCTAGGCACGCCCGTTAAGGGCAGCGGTGCTGTTGAACGCCTGAAAAAGCTGCCGGGCCAGCGGTTTTTGTTTGGCAAGGCCCGGGAAAATCTGCTGCAAGGGTTTGCGCACGCCCCACCGGCGCACGAAACCGGAATGATCCGTGGCACGCGGGCCTTTGGAATGGGGCGTATTGTTGGGGAGCGCGGCGAACCCAATGATGGCAGTGTGACCGTCAATGAAACAGAGTTGGACGGCCTGAAAGACAGTGTCGAATTAGCCGTGGCGCACTCAGAAATGCTGGTCTCGGCCGAAGTCGTTGAGCAGCTTGAGCAGTTCGTGCTGCACGGCAGGTTCAAGAAGGAAACCTAGATGCCTTTTTTTTGCCCCCGGATTGACAGGGTTTCGTGATAAAATCGCACAAATTCCATTATTAGTAAATTTAAGGTGCAAACTTTATGGCAGGTCATTCCAAGTGGGCGAATATTCAGCATCGCAAAAAAGCGGTTGATTCAAAGCGCGGCAAGGTATTTACCCGAATTAACAGAGAGCTAACCGTTGCGGCACGTACCGGCGGTGGCGACCCTGATTCAAACCCGGCATTAAGACTGGCCATTGAAAAAGCCAATGCGGCCAATATGCCCAAGGACAATATCGAGCGGGCAGTTAAAAAAGCCACGGGCGATCTTGAGGGCGTCACTTATGAAGAGCTCAAGTACGAGGGTTACGCGCCGGGTGGTGTGGCGGTGATGGTGGAATGCCTGACCGACAACCGCAACCGGACCGTGGCCGAAGTGCGCCACGCGTTCAACAAATATGGCGGCAACCTGGGAACTGATGGTTCGGTGGCTTACCTGTTTGACAAGATCGGCGTACTCAATTTCGCACCCGGCACATCCGAAGACGATGTCATGGAAGTGGCGTTAGAGGCAGGCGCGGAAGATGTTGTTAGCGAAGATGATGGTTCTATCGAGGTGATCACCACACCGGAAGATTACAATGAGGTAAAAGCCTCTCTGGTGGAAGCCGGTTTTGCGCCTGAAAATGCTGAAATCACCATGCGGGCCAGTCTTGAAGTTGAGCTGGATGCCGAGCAAGGTGAGAAAGTGCTGCGTTTTCTGGATGCGCTCGAAGACCTGGACGATACACAGGACGTCTTTTCCAACGCCGACATTCCTGAAGAGGCCTACAACTGAAAAATTTACGCATACTCGGCGTTGACCCCGGCTCAAGGATGACCGGTGTCGGTATCATTGAAGTTAACGGCGACCGTGTCATACCGGTCTATTTTGAACCTATCAAAGCCGGCAATGGTGAATTTACCGAACGTCTGGGAACCATATTCACCGGGTTGCAGGAATTAATCAAAGAGTACCAGCCTGACCAGGCTGCCATTGAGACGGTATTCGTGGCGAATAATGCTGCTTCAGCTATCAAGCTGGGGCAGGCGCGCGGTGCGGCCGTGTGTGCCGCAATCTCAAGCAAGGTGCCAGTGTCTGAATACAGCCCGCGCTCCATCAAGCAGGCCATCGTTGGCCGGGGTGGGGCAGACAAGGGACAGGTTCAGCACATGGTGGGGTTGTTGCTGGGTATTAAAGGCCCGATCCAGAACGATGCGGCAGACGCATTGGCGGTCGCCCTTTGTCACCACCATACATCGCATACGTTGGCGCGTATGGCGATGATGCAGGGGTAGCGTAAATGATTGCACGTTTGTCAGGTGTCCTGCTGGAGAAGAGCCCGCCATACATCGTTATTGATGTGAATGGTGTCGGTTATGAAGTCGAGGCGCCTCTGGGTCTGTTCTCAGATCTGCCCGAAAACGGCAAGCCGGTGGCCATTCTTATCCACCATCACTTTTCCCAGGATAGCCAGACCTTGTACGGTTTTGCGTCGCTCGGTGAGCGCGAACTGTTTCGCAAATTGCTCAAGATCAGCGGTATTGGCGCGAAAATGGCACTGGCTATTTTGTCCGGCGCCAGTGGTGAAGAACTGGCTCGTTATGTTTCTACCGGTGATGTGGCCGCGTTGACGCGTGTGCCGGGTATCGGCAAAAAGACCGCTGAACGCATCATCATGGAGCTACGTGACAAGTTGGAAGGTATCAGTATTGCGGCCGGTTCTGTGACAGCAATAGCCGGTACGCCAGTCAGTCATGACCCGGCCACCGAGGCAGCGCACGCGCTGGCCTCATTAGGCTACAAGCCGGCAGAGGTCAGCCGCATGATCAGCGCGGTGGCCGAGGCCGATATGGATGCTGAAGCGATCATCCGCAAAGCACTGCAGACCCGGGTGAAACCGAATGGATAATTCAGGCGACCGCATTGTGACACCAACCGATACACCATCTGACAAAGCCATGGACATCAGTCTGCGGCCCAGAACGATGGACGAATACATTGGCCAGGAGGCCATGCGTAAAAAGCTCAGTATTTTTCTTGAGGCAGCGCGCCGCCGCAAAGAAGCATTGGATCACGTGCTCATATTTGGGCCGCCGGGGTTGGGTAAAACCACGCTGGCGCACGTCATTGCCAATGAAATGGGTGTAAGCCTGCGCCAGACCTCTGGTCCGGTGCTGGAGCGAGCCGGTGATCTGGCCGCGTTGTTGACCAACCTGCAACCGGGTGACGTTTTGTTTGTCGATGAAATTCACCGTCTGTCGCCGGTGGTCGAGGAAGTGTTGTACCCGGCTCTCGAAGATTTTCAACTGGATATTATGATCGGTGAAGGACCGGCGGCACGTTCTATCAAGATTGACCTGCCGCGTTTCACGCTGGTCGGCGCCACCACCCGCGCCGGTTTGCTGACGTCGCCTTTGCGCGACCGTTTCGGTATTGTCGAGCGTCTTGAGTTTTATAGCCCGCAGGAACTGCAGCAAATTGTGACCCGTTCATCCGGTATTCTGGATATCCCCTGCGACGATGAAGGGTCGATGGGTATCGCCAGTCGGGCACGTGGAACACCGCGTATTGCCAACCGGTTGTTAAGACGGGTGCGCGATTTTGCCGAGGTCGTTGGTGATGGATTAATCAATGCCGAAATCGCGGCGGGCGCGATGGATCTGCTCAAGGTCGATGCCAGTGGTTTCGATACCATGGACAGGCGTTTGCTGAGACTGATTATCGATAATTTTGCCGGCGGGCCGGTGGGTATCGACAGCATTGCAGCGGCCTTGTCAGAAGAGCGCGGCACCGTTGAAGACGTGCTCGAGCCGTTCCTGATCCAGCAGGGTTACATTACCCGCACCTCCAGGGGCAGAATGGTAACCGCGAAGGCTTATCAGCACTTTGGTCTCGAATGCCCGGTTGATGGCAAGGACAATGGCGGTAGCGATTTATTTACCGGCAAGTAACCCCATTGTGAACTTTGTAACGTTCTAAAGAACCAAATATGAAACCCTTTGTCTGGAAAGTAAGAGTTTACTGGGAAGATACCGATGCAGGCGGGGTGGTTTACCACTCGCAGTATCTGAATTTTTTCGAGCGCGCGCGTACCGAGTGGCTCAGAAGCAAGGGCATCCATCAGGCACAGCTTGCCAAGGATGAAAATGTCCTGTTCGCCATCCGCCACATGGACATTGATTTTGAACAGGCCGCGCGTCTGGATGACGAACTTGAGATCACGGTGCATACGGTCAACGCCGGCGGCGTGCGTCTGACATTTAACCAGGATATGACCCGGTGCTCTGACCAGCAGCGGGTGGCAACAGCCAAATTGACCGCTGTGTGTCTTAAAGCAGACAGCTTCAAACCAACCCGTATGCCCAAGTGGATCAGGGCGGAGATAAACAATGCAAAATGACTTACAAGTCTGGCAGTTGATACTTTCAGCCAGCTGGATGGTGAAAATGGTGATGCTGGTTCTGCTGGCCGCATCCATTTCATCGTGGATGATAATTTTCCGCAAACGTCAGATGCTGGCGGCGGCAGAAAAAGGCGCCGATAAGTTTGAAGAACGGTTCTGGTCGGGAACCGACCTGACCAAGTTGTATGATTCCGTCAGCAGCAACAATACGGGTGAAGGTCTGGAGCAGATATTTGAATCCGGTTTCAACGAATTTTCACGCATGCGTGAACAGGGGCGTGTGACACCGGGAGTGCTGGTAGAGGCAGCCCAGCGCGGTATGCGCATCGCCCTGGTCAGGGAAACCAACCGTCTGGAAAACCATCTCAGTTATCTCGCCACCGTTGGCTCGACCAGTCCGTACATCGGCCTGTTTGGTACGGTGTGGGGCATCATGACGTCATTCCACCAACTGGCCAACGTGAACCAGGCCACCATTGCCATGGTTGCACCGGGTATTTCAGAGGCACTGATCGCAACCGCCATGGGTCTGTTTGCGGCCATACCGGCGGTGATCGCCTACAACCGGTATTCCAACCAGGTGGAAAGGCTCGAAACACGTTATGACAATTTTACCGATGAGTTCTCCAGCATATTGCAGCGTCAGGCTCACGCGCTGATCGAATCTTAAGGGTTTAAGGCAGCATGCAGACAAAGCGTAACAAGCGCCGGCCAATGGCCGAGATTAACGTGGTGCCATATATCGACGTCATGTTGGTATTGCTGGTCATTTTTATGATCACCGCGCCGCTGCTGAATCTCGGTGTTGAAGTTGACCTTCCAAAAGCCGATGCCGAACCGCTCGACAGCCAGCAGAACGAAGAGCCGATGGTGGTGACCGTACTAAAAAACGGTGATCTTTATCTGAACGCGGGTGGTGAGAACGATGGCGTCAACAGCGGCCTGATTGATCCGCAGTCTTTGGTCACCACAGTGTCTGCCATTGTGCGTCGCAACCCGGAAATCCAGGTATTGGTCGGGGGTGATGAAGCGGTCGGGTACGGACATATTTACGGCGCCATGGTGCTGTTGCAAAAAGCCGGGGTGACCAAGGTGGGTTTGATGAGCGATCCGCTTGATTCGCTTGAGGGTCAGGGCGGGGGCTGATCGCAGCATGCGTGAATTCTGGTCAAATACCCGTGCGTTTTTGCTGGCACTTGCTGTCCACCTGCTGATGGCGGCCGTGGTGGTGCTGGGCACGATGAGCTGGAAACCCTTCAAGCCGCCCACCTTGACCGGCATGACCATCGAGGCTGTGATCGTGGATACCGGCGCGATCAAAGCGCGGCGCGAGCAGACCAGACAGGATGCGGAAAGGGCGGTAGCACGCAAAACGGAACAGGAACGACGCGAAAAGGAACTGCAGGCGCGCAAGGAGCGTGAGAAGCGTGAAAAGCGTGAGCAGGAAGCGGCCGAAAAGCAACGCCTGAAAGAGCAGGCTTCAAAAAAGAGAGAAGAAGATTTACGTCTCCAGAAGCTGCGTAAAAAACAGGTGCAGGATCGTGCGGAGCGCGTTAAAAAGCAGCAGGACGAGCTCAACCAAATGCGTAAGAAACGCGAAGAGGCAGCCCGGCAGCGAAAGATTGAAGAAGAGCGTTTGAAGCAACTGGACGCGCGCCGGCAGGCTGACAAAGTAGCCCAGAGCCAGGCAAAAGCTGAGGCTGATCTGCAACAGCAATTGGCCAATGAACAGGCGCAATTCAGGGCTGGCCAGCTTGCCACCAAGGGTGAGGAATACTACGCGGCTATCCAGTCGCAGGTCACCAATAACTGGTTTCGCCCGCCAACCGCCAGATCCGGTTTGCGCTGCAGGTTGAGAATTGTCCAAATACCGGGCGGCGAAGTGATTTCGGCCGCCATCGCGGGCACCTGCAATGCCGATGAAGCAACCCGCAGGTCATTGGTGGCGGCGGTAGAGCGCGCCGGTTCGCTGCCGTACCGTGGCTTTGAGGATGTGTTTGATCGCGAGATAGATTTTATATTTACTTATGATGACAACTGAACCATTAAATATGACTAAAACTATGCAAAAAGTGATTTACACCCTGCTGTTTCTGCTGGTTTCGCAGCTGGCTCAGGCCAAATTGGAAATTGAAATTATCCAGGGCAATGCCAGTGCTTTGCCGATTGCGGTTATCCCGCTGCAATGGCGCTCTGCAGACCCCCAGCCTGAAGCGGATGTCGCCGAAGTCGTGTCATCAGATTTGTACCGCTCCGGCCTGTTTGCGCCTTTGGATGAACAGGACATGGTCGATCGCCCTGTGGACGCGGAATCCATTCGTTATGGCACCTGGCGTCTGCTGAAGGTTGATTACCTGATGCTTGGCCATGTCACTGACGCGCCAGACGGCAATGGTTATGACATCGTTTACCAATTGGTTGACGTGCATACACAAGAAAAACTGATGTCGCGGATTATCAGTGTCGGGTTTGGTGATTTGCGCTTCGGCGCGCACCGCGTGGCCGACTCGATTTATGAACAGTTGACCGGGGTAAAGGGAGCGTTCGCGACCCGCATTGCGTATATTTCTGCTGTTGGTACGGGTCAAAAACAGAGCTACCAGTTGTTCGTGGCCGATGCCGACGGCTTCTATCCGCAAGCGGTTGTGGGCTCTCCGGAACCGTTAATGTCTCCCAGTTGGTCACCCGATGGACAGCGTTTGGCCTACGTCTCGTTTGAGAAAGGCAATTCGGCTATTTACGTACAGAGCATCACCACTGGTCAACGCGAGTTGATGTCGTCCAGTAAGGGTATTAACGGCGCGCCCGCATTTTCTCCGGATGGCCGCTACCTGGCGATGGCCTTGTCCTTTTCCGGCAACCCGGAAATTTATATCCGCGACCTGGTCACCGGTAAAACAAGTCAACTGACCCAGCACTGGTCTATCGATACCGAACCCGTCTGGTCACCTGACAGCAAGTGGGTCTATTTCACTTCAGATCGTGGCGGAAAACCGCAAATATATCGGGTTGAAGTAACCGGCGGTAACGCCAGTCGCGTCACCCGCGAGGGCGATTACAACGCCCGCGCCAGTATTTCACCTGACGGAACGAGAATTGCTGTAGCACACGGACGGGGAAACGAGTATCGTATAGCTGTATTGGATACAGATACTGGGCGCATGCGCATCCTGACACCGGGCGTACTCGATGAATCACCGAGTTTCGCACCCAATGGCAGCATGATTCTTTATGCGACACGCGAACGTGGACGTGGTGTGCTGGCGGCAGTCTCGGTCGATGGTAATGTCCGGCAAAGATTGATCTTGACTGAAGGTGACGTAAGAGAACCGGCATGGTCTCCCGTTATCAGGTAAAATAATTTTGCTATCAACTTGCGGTTTTTTTAAACATTCCTGGAGGAAAAACATGAATACTACGTGGCGCCTTTTGCTTGCCCTTGTCATCGCCATTGCGGTCTCTGCCTGCAAAACAACTGAACCAGAAACTGACACCAGTGTGACCGAAGCACCGGCTTCAGCGCCTGTAGTAGAAGAAGCTACTACGATGGCTGCTCCTGACCCACGCGACTACACTGACTCAAGAAACTTTGACAATAGCGAAAGCCTGCTGTCCAAGCGTGTTATTTACTTTGATTTTGACAAATCTGAAGTCAAAGCAGAGTACCGCGCCACAATCGCAGCCCATGCAGCGTACGTTTCATCCCACGGCAGCGCCCGTGTGACTCTGGAAGGTCATGCTGACGAGCGCGGCACACGCGAATATAACCTCGGTCTCGGCGAACGTCGCGGCAATTCTGTTTCCGGTCTGTTTTCCGCAGCCGGCGCGATGGGCGGCCAGCTGGATACCGTCAGCTATGGCGAAGAACGTCCTGTGTGTCGTGTCAGCGATGGTAACTGCTGGGCTCAGAACCGTCGTGTGGAGATCGTTTACACCGCGAGATGATGATGCGATACCAACGATTAACCAAAAGTTTGATGGCCAGCCTTGCGCTGGCCATCTTCATTACAGCTCCCGCCGCGGCACAAATGGATGACAGGCAGGCAATGATGGATCTGGTGATGCAGGTTCAACAGTTGCAGGATGAAGTCCGGACGTTAAGAGGCATGCTGGAAGAACAGACAATGGAGCTGGAGAGCCTGAGCAACAGGCAAAGAGATCAATACCTTGATCTGGACCAGCGCATCAACAGTTTACGCAGTTCAGCATCAGGGCCGGCGGTAAGAACAAGTGGTGCAGTTACCACGCCCGTCTACAATAATGCTAAGCCTGCCCCACAAATGGTGGTGGAAGACGTTCCCGAAGTGCGACCGGCTTTGGTCACACCTTCTGCGGCGATCGGCATAAGCACACCAGACGTTCAGACGCGCGCGATTGTGGCGTCACCGGAGAATGAAAAGGCCGCTTACGATCAGGCATTTCAGTCGCTGAAAGACCGTAAATATGCGGATTCGGCCGAACAGTTTCAGGGTTTCCTCAATCAATACCCCAATAGTAGTTACGCGGACAACGCACAGTACTGGCTGGGTGAGTCTTACTACGTCACCCGAAATTATGAGATTGCGCTGGAAGCGTTCCATGGCTTGCTCGATAAATTTCCCGATAGCCCCAAAGTCGCGGATGGGTTGCTCAAAATTGGCTATACCCATTACGAATTGAAACAGTGGGATCTGGCACGCGCCGCGCTGGTCCAGGTACAGGAACAATATCCTGATACCACGTCGGCCAGACTCGCCGGCAGCCGTTTGCGCAGCATGAAAATCGAAGGTCACTACTAATCACAAGCGGCGCGTAAGCTGTTACGCGTCGCGCATAAGGAGTTTTGTTGCGAAAGCGGCCGGGCGTCCTGCGCTTGACCCGATTAATTATTGCCTGAGGCGGTTTTAAACTACTTTCATGTCTTCTACTGAATCAACAATCAATGTAAGCACGCCTGACACCAGGGCCGGCTTGCTTAAAATTTCGGAAATTTTCCATTCCCTCCAGGGCGAAGCCCGCGATGCTGGCAGGCCAACGGTATTTATCCGTTTGACGGGGTGCCCATTACGCTGTGTTTATTGCGATAGCGAGTACGCGTTTTATGGCGGCGAGTGGGTGCATATCGACCAGGTGATGGAGCAGGTGGCGGCATTTAAAACCCGGTATGTTTGCGTGACCGGGGGTGAACCATTGGCACAAAAACGTTGTCTCCTGTTAATAGACAGGTTGTGTGACGCGGGTTACCAGGTTTCACTCGAAACCAGTGGCGCTATTGATGTCAGCCAGGTTGATGAAAGGGTCAGTCGGGTGGTGGATATCAAGACACCGGCATCCGGTGAGGTTGAACGTAATCTTTGGGCCAATTTGGACGTGCTAACACCACACGATCAGGTCAAGTTTGTTATTTGCTCACGCGATGACTACGACTGGGCGGTCAATGAAATACGGTCGCGCGGTCTGGAAGCCAAACTGGAGATTTTATTGTCACCAGCCTGGGGGCAACAGGACGCCACCCAGCTTGCCGCATGGGTATTGGATGATCAGTTGAATGTCAGGGTGCAGTTGCAGCTTCACAAACTATTGTGGGGCGATGTACCGGGAAAATGAGGGTTTGATAAATGAACACACCACCTGAAAAATCCGCTGTAGTTCTGCTTTCCGGAGGTCTGGATTCAGCCACTGTTCTGGCCATTGCCGCCGCCCGCGGTTTTAGCTGCCACGCGTTGTCGGTCGATTATGGTCAACGGCACCGTTCCGAATTGATCGCCGCGCAAAATGTGGCGCGCGCGAATGACGCGACTTTAAAAACCATACAACTGGATTTACGTGCGTTTGGCGGTTCGGCTTTAACCGATGATATCGCCGTGCCTGAAGAAGAGGGCGAGGGTATACCGGTGACGTATGTACCGGCCCGCAACACCATCATGCTGTCACTGGCTCTTGCCTGGGCTGAGGTGCTTGGTGCAGGCGATCTGTTTATCGGTGTGAACGCGGTGGATTACTCCGGTTATCCCGATTGCCGCCCGGAGTTTATCAACGCCTACGAAGAAATGGCCAACCTGGCCACCAAGGCTGGTGTCACCGGTCATCGTTTAACCATCCACACACCGTTGATCGACCTCACCAAGGCAGAGATCATCCGGCAGGGTACAGCGCTGGGTGTGGATTATGCGTTGACCGTTTCGTGTTATCAGGCTGATGAAACGGGCAGGGCTTGCGGGGTTTGTGATTCGTGTCGAATTCGTGCCGCCGGGTTTGCGGCAGCAGACATTAACGACCCAACCCGTTATTATTCTGCCTGATTTACCCAATTTGCCTGATTTCGCTTGAGTGCGGCAGCGTTTTCCAATAAAATGCCGCGCTCCTCGAGTTACACAGTGGGCCGTTAGCTCAGTTGGTAGAGCACTGGACTTTTAATCCATTGGTCGTAGGTTCGAATCCTACACGGCCCACCACTTTTTCCAACACTCATCGTTTGATCAGACAGGCTGCACCAGCACGCTTTCTGCTGTGCTATGCAATGTGTCGAGCACGTTTCAGGATACCGTTTAAGCACTTCATTGACGGGGCTATGCCCGATCTTGATGTCACCGAAAAAACGCCGCGTTGAGCGTGCCGCATGTCATCCGGCGGAAGCTATGTTAAAGCGCCATGTCAGCCATCGGGCGGGCTTCCGGAAAATCTCCTTAATCAAAATATCCCCAAGGTTTATACTGCCTTCACCCGGGCAGAAAAAAAGAACGCGAACTGCTCAACTAATATTCTTGTTACCAACAGAGAAACTTATGAAATACGTGATGTCGACCACATTGATTGCATTATCCCTGTTCGTCCAATCCGCTTTTTCGCAACAGGTTTTATTACTCAGGCAACCCGCGGTTTCCGCCGATCATCTGGCTTTCGTATATGCCGGTGACATCTGGGTGGCGAACCGCGATGGCAGCAGTCCGCGTCGTCTGACGTCCGACCCGGCGGAAGAGAACAGCCCGGTTTTCTCACCGGATGGCAGTCGGGTCGCTTTTTTGGGTGACTACGAGAGCAATGTTGACGCTTATATGATTCCGGTTTCCGGCGGTCAGCCCCAGCGTTTGACATGGCACCCGGATTTCGACATCCCCACCGGGTGGACTGCGGACGGAAGCGCCGTGACCGTGGTGTCGCCGCGTGAATCTGACCATGGCCGCTCTGGCCAGTTTTACCACGCTTCAGTCAGTGGCGGCCTGCCCGTCAAGCAGATGGAAGCGCGAATTTACCGTGGTGTTTATGACGCTCAGAACGAAAGGCTGGCGTACATCGCGCATGGCGCTGGCTACAACGGTCTTTTTGGCGGCAGTTCGGGCTGGAAAGGCTATCGCGGGGGCACCATACCTGCCATTCAGATAATGGATATCAAGGGTGAGGCGGTCACCACCGTTGATGGCGCGGGTGCCACCAATTTCAACCCGTTCTGGTTGAGTGGTCAGGTCTATTTTATTTCTGACAGAGAAGAAGAAATCTTTAACATCTACCGTTACGACCCTGCCACACAGGCCACCACCAGGGTCTCAAACGAAACGGTCTGGGATGCGCGTGCGGCATCGGGGCATGGCTCAAGCATCGTTTATGAAGCCGGTGGGCAGTTGAAAGAACTGTCGTTGGACAATGACCGGGTTGCCAATATTGAAATACATATCAACCCCGATCTGCCGCAACTCCGCACCCAGTGGAAAGACGCCGGCAAAACCATTACAGCAGCAGATATTTCACCTTCAGGCAAACGCGCCATTATTACCGCCAGGGGCGAAGTGTTTACCGTGCCGGTTGATGAAGGCACCACGCGCAATATCAGCTCAGACGGCAGCACGCGGGAATACACCGGCATCTGGTCTCCAAAGGGTGATCAGGTTGCCTATATTACCGAGACGGAAGGCGGTCAGAGCCTTGTGATCAAAGACCAGACCGGCACCGGGAAATTTGTGCGGCACGAACTGGGACCGCACTTTTACGAGTTGCTGGAGTGGGGCGGCGGTGATGTTTCCCGTATCGTTTACCAGGACAACCACCTGGGGCTTTTTGCGATTGAAACGGTATCAGGGTCAATTAGTAAAATTGCGACGGGCGCGCGCCGGGAGCAAATTGACGTATCCGTTTCCCCCGATGGCAAGTGGCTCGCGTATACGTTAGAACAAGCCAATTATAATCGTGATCTGGCCTTGTATAACTTTGCCACCGGTTCGGATTCTGTCGTCACTGATGGCGCGGCCGATGTGGCCTCACCGGCATTTAGCAACGACGGAAAATATCTGTATTTTGCTGCATCGACCAACGCGGGTCCGATCCAGATTGGACTCAATATGAGCAGCCAGGAACGGCCGTATCGTGCCGCCCTTTACGCATTGGTGTTGGCCGCTGACGGCAAGTCTCCTGTGCTTGATGGTAGCGGCGATGAGAACGATGAGGCTACTGAAGAAGAGGACAAGTCTAAAAAAGGCAAGGCTGACAAGAAAGACGATGCCGCTGACAAAGCGCCGGAAACCCGGATTGACCTGAAAAACCTTGCTGACCGCATGGTGGCCCTGCCGGTGGCTGAAAATAACTATAGCGATCTGGCAGTCGGCAAAGACGGTAACCTGTTTTACATTCAGTCAGCCCAGCCGGGAGCGAGTGTTGAGCTTCCCGGTGCCAGCGGAGCATCAGGCAGCGAACTGCTGAAGTTTGATTTCAAGGAAAAAGAAGTCAAAAGCCTGTTGACCGGTATCGACGGTTTTGTACTTAGCGCAAAGGGCAGTCACATGCTTATCAGAAAGGCCGACGGTTCTATTGCCGTTGCCGAAATTGCTGACAAGCTTGAGCCGGAAGCCCTGTCGCTCGGCGGTTTGAAAATACAGGTCAATCCGCGTGAGGAATGGACGCAGATCTTCAATGAAGCCTGGCGTATGGAAAAAGAGTACTTCTATGCCAGTAATATGCACGGACTGGATTGGGATGCCATCTACCACCAATACCGTCCGCTGGTTGATCATGTGGGCCGGCGTGAAGACCTGAACGCGTTACTGGTCGAAATGATTGCTGAAATGCAGGTTGGTCATAACCGCACCGGCGGCGGCGATGTATACAACGCAACAGGCACCCAGACCGGCTTGCTGGGCGCTAACTTCAAAATCGACAAGGGCCGCTATCAAATCGCGAAGATTTATAACGGCGAAAAGTGGAATCCGTTTATCAAGGCGCCGCTAGCCACACCCGGAAACGAGGCCCGTGAAGGCGAGTATATCCTCGCGGTTAACGGCCAGAATCTGAGTGCTGCCGACAATATCTTTAATGTGCTGCAAGGCACCGACGGTAAACAGGTGAGCTTGCGTGTCGGTAAAAAAGCCAATGGCGACGGTGCCAGGGATATTGTGGTTGAGCCTGTCGGCAATGAGCGTTCAATGCGCTTGTGGTCATGGATAGAAGCCAACCGGCGCGCGATTGATGAGGCCACTAATGGCCGTGTTGGCTATGTTTACCTCCCTAATACCGCAGGCGCGGGTTACACGTTTTTCAATCGCATGTTCTTCGCTCAGGTGGACAAGGACGCCATGATCATTGATGAGCGTGCAAACGCCGGCGGCCAGGCAGCAAACTACATCACCGAAGTGCTTAGTCGTCAGCACCTGTCCGGCTGGATGGACCGGGACGGCACACCCTACAGTACACCGGCGGGGGCCATTCATGGACCAAAAGTGATGCTGATTGATCAGGACGCGGGTTCCGGTGGAGATTATTTGCCTTATTCATTCCGCGTGCTGGGTATTGGCAAGTTGATCGGTACACGCACCTGGGGTGGTTTAATTGGCATCGCTGCCAACCCGAGCCTTATGGATGGCGCGTATCTGACCGTGCCCTTTTTCAGGTTTTTCGATACCGATAACCGCTGGAGCGTAGAAAACGAAGGTGTTGCTCCCGACATCGAGGTTGCGCTTGACCCGATTGCGACCAACCGGGGTCGGGACACCCAGCTTGAGAAAGCAATTGAAGAGGTTTTGTCGCAGCTTGACGGCTTTGTCAGTCCGGTTTCCACCAAAGCGCCACAGTTGCCGACTGAACTCGGAAAATAATGTCTTGTTTTGCTGAAGCAGGTTTGCGCCAGTAAAATATTTCAGAATTGTTTAAGCAAAAAGACCAGCCCGAAAACGGACTGGTCTTTTTTTTGCCTTGTACAATCGCGGTCTACTTTTTTGTACCCTGCGGACACACACAAAGCAGGGCCGGGATGAGTCTGTAATGCCTTCGGTCGCGCCTTGTTTAAAGCGTGTCAGCGGGCTTTAAGCTGTTTCGCGCAGACCGGCTTTCTTGAGGATGATATCCATCAGGCACCACTTGGTCAGGCCGCTCTGGAACAGGTTGGCACCGACAAATACAGTGAACCACAGCCAGTGGCTGGAAACGTATAGCGGGCTAGCCGGTGCGCCCAGCGCGACTGACATCAGGATAAAAAAACCGGCGATAACGCGTACTGCTTGATTGATGGTCATGGCAAATACCTCGTGTTAAATATCATTTCTAGGAAAAATCATTATGACGTATACCGAACTTCATTCTATTGTCCTGTATTAGGTTTTTATAATATACGAAATTTCAAATGAACGGGTGACTGATTGAGAAAAACAGGGTGCTGTTTGCATCGCCTGACTCGGCGAAAAGCCATTGTTCAGAATATGCCGGGCAACAACCACTTGCTGCGCTGCTTGTACGCTTGCCACTGGGGGTAACGTGACAGGCTGGCTTCTTTCATCATCATGTTCACTGCAAACAATCCGCCCCACACCCAGCACAACACCAGGACCGGCAGCCAGTGCCAGACCATGAGGGCAAAACTGGCGTAAATCATCATTTCACCCAGATAATTGGGGTGTCTTATGTAGCGGTGTACGCCATCGGTGATCAACCCGCGTTGAACCCTGAGCGTAAAATGTTTTTGCGCGTCTGCGGCAATCATGATCACACTGCCGATCATGCACAGGCTGATGCACAGCGCGTACCAGGCGCCATCAGACAAAGGATAGTCGGGTGTCGAGACACCGGAAATCAATAACCAGCCAAACACCCAGTACCAACCCAGTACGGCCAGGAACGCGTTGATGCCGCCGCCAAGGGTTATTCTTTTCTGCCAGGCGGGGTCGGGGAAGGCCATGTCCTTAACCAGCCAGACAAGTCCATAGCCGCCCTGCAGTGCGAGGTAGACCCAGGCTGTCGTGGAAAAATTCTGGTAATACCACATCAGAAAACCGAGAAAGAAAAAGGTCCCGCCTTTCTGAAAATTAATCACCCAGGAAAACTTCCAGGGTCGTGGACCGCCGCCAAAGTCGTTGACGGCATAATCGGTAAAACGGTTCAGCGCCAAAGCCCACGCGGGAACCTGTTGTCTGCTTTCATTCGTCATAGGGTAAAGGGTACTGCAATTTCAAAAGGAAAAAAGGGCTGGATACATTTCCGGGTACATTTAATTTCAGATAAATGTATCCAGCCCCTTTTTTATCAATTGTGTATATACTTTTTGTGAGTTGGTGATGATCAGCTATTTCGGTCCCGTCGTCGTCTGCGGGCCGGGAGAGTTGTTCTTTTGACGGAGGAATTGAGATATCGCAACCGAAACAATGAAAAAACGCCGTTGGTGGTTAGTTGGCGCATTGGTGTTGAGCCTGGCGTTGGCCTGGTGGCGATGGGTCGCGATGTCGCCTGATTCGGCGCCCCCGCCTGTGGTTGCGGTTTCTGAAGTTGAGTTATCTGAAGAGGCGGGTCTTGAGACGCCGGCGATTCCGGCAGAGCCGCAACAGGATGATGATCAGTCACCAGAATTCAATGTACTTGAGCAGTTCAAGCAAAGCACCCGCTACCCGCCAATGACCCGCAAAATTGGGCAGGACTCCCATGACCTGCTTAATCCCGGCGCCAGGTACGAGCAGCGCCACAAGTTGCCGGGTGACAAAAACAACCCGGACCTGGACTGGGAGGTGCTGTACACGGCGGATCGTTATTTTGTACGTGAAAAAGAGCCGGTGCTGGTTTCACTTCAGTTGTGGAACAAGGGCACCCAAGTGCTGCCCGTACAGGTCACA
>UPTN01000172.1_pt1 | contig 35965 bp, 35 predicted proteins | sample 2160111 | NCBI WGS metagenome assembly UPTN01 (sample SAMN06265058, study PRJEB28932) | marine metagenome | isolation source: Columbia River Estuary | place: USA:Columbia River Estuary, USA | collected 2014-05-05
AAGCAGTTGCTGCAGCGTTTGGATCATGCCGCGATTTTTTTGCTCATAGCCGGAACCTACACACCGTTCACCCTGGTCAGTCTTCGAGACGACTGGGGCTGGGTGCTTTTTGGAGCGGTCTGGACAATTGCCATCGCGGGCGTGTTTTTGGAACTGGCCTGCGAGAAGCGTTACGAACGATTGTCCCTGAGTCTATACCTGGGGCTGGGCTGGATCGTGGTACTGGCCATCAAGCCCATGCTCAGGTCAGTGGAAATGGGCGGGCTGTTGCTGTTGCTGGGGGGTGGCCTGTGCTACACCCTGGGTGTGATCTTCTACGTGTGGAAGAAACTGGCCTATCACCATGCGATTTGGCACTTGTTTGTCCTGGCAGGCAGCGTGCTGCACTTTTTCTCCATCCTGCTATACGTCGTGCCGCCCGGCCGCTAAATGAAGCCGCCCGGAAACAGGCGGTGTACCCCGATCGTGACTCGGGCTTGAGCCCAGCCCCTGCCTTGAGGGGAGGGTTAGCGGTTATTTCAGTGGACGCGCCGAGAGGCCGTTCGCCGGTTCCCGACTCTTCCAATAGTTAACTATTACAACCTTGATGTAAGAATTAATTGACATGGATAGAGATGTACAGTAATTTTTACATAAAGACTACTATATTTTACTTGTATCCGCCGGGGCAGGGCGGTTCTGGCCGCAGGAGACGAAGATGGACCTGAGTTTTCGTGAAAAATATGAATATGTTGTCATCGTGGGATTGTTGGTGGTGTATGGCTATTACTTCTCCCGGGTGTTGCCACCCAGCGGTTCGGATATCTCCACCGGGCAGGTAACCTTGTTTGTCGGATTGCTGGTGCTGTTGATCGTGATTTTCGTAGTCGGGGCCATCGCCCTTGAAGTACAAAATCGATCAGACGCGGTACCCGATGACGAACGTGACAAGCTGATTACCCTGAAAAGCACCCAGAATGCCCATTTTCTGTTGGCGGCGGGTTCCGTGACGGCCATTATCAGTGCGCTGCTCACCGATGGTAATTTCTGGTTTGTCCATGTTCTGCTGGCCACACTTGTGCTATCCCAGTTGCTGGAATCCCTGTCACGGCTGTATTACTACCGCCAGGGAGTTTGATGTGGGCAAGGCAGGATCGTTCATCACTAACCGGGTACGCGCACTACGCTTTGAGCGCGACGAAATGACCCAGGCTGAACTGGCTGAACTGGTGGGGGTCACCCGCCAGACGGTCCACGCCATAGAAAGGAACAAGTATTCCCCATCACTTGAAGTCGCCTTCCGCATTGCCCTGGCGTTCAAGCTGCCCCTGGAAGAGGTGTTCCAGTACCGGGAAGGGGCCGTCAAATAGTGACGGTGGAGAGGGCTTGGAGTGAGTCTTGTGCGGAATGAGCCTGCTGGCGAGCGCAGGGGGACTGTCTTACATGGTTTGATCAACCTGATTCTTTGCCCCAAAAGCCAGAATTAATATACGACTAACAAGCAATTAGGCGTACAATACCGGGTCAACCCGCTCCATTGAGTCTTCGGCCGTTTCTTGACCAGGTCCTCTGATATGCGGAATTTAACTATTTAGGGGATATCTGTGGATAAGAAATTGTATGTGGGCAATCTGCCCTATTCGGCTACTGAAGAAACTCTTACTGAGAAGTTTTCTGAGTTCGGCAGTGTTGAATCAGCAAAGGTCATTACTGATCGTGACACCGGCCGTAGCAAAGGTTTTGGATTCGTTGAAATGGCTAACCAGGCTGAAGCCCAGGCAGCAATCGACGCACTTGACGGTACCGATTACGACGGTCGTCCTATGAAAGTCAACATCGCCAAGCCCATGGAAAAACGTTCCGGTGGCGGCGGCGGTCGTGGCGGCTTTGGTGGCGGCAATCGCTGGTAGTAGGCGCTTGCCAGTGCTACTGGCTTCCCTTGTTTCCTTTTTGGCGGGCTTCCTAACGGATAGCTCGATTAGGAGAATGTGACCTCAGATGGCTGATCAAACTCCAACTCCAACTCCAACTCCAACCCCGACAAATTCTCAGCATTACGAGATTTTGTCAGTAAAGCCGGTGGATGCTCCGGAGGGCACTGAAGGAAAGGATTGGCATCGCTACGAAATTGCCCAGGGTGCAAATTTAATCGAGGGTCATCGCCAGGGGAAACTCAAGGTCGTGACTAAGGCGGTAGAGGAAATTGTCGCCTTGTTGAATGAACGACGATCGGGTAAACGAGGTCGTGTAAACCTGGTGCCAACGCCGAAAAAGAGCAAGTAGAATTAAAAACGCCCCTCACGGGGCGTTTTTTTTGCCTGTTTGCCGTGGAGCTTCGCTACTCCATTTGCAGTGCGCTGGTGTCCGCCGGCGTGGTGTCGCCGGGAGTTACCGGGTAGCCCAGGGAAATCCAGCCATAGGCCCCTTCCCATAAAACGGCGGTATTCGTGAAGCCCAGCTTTACCAGTTTCTGGTTAACGTGCTCCGCAGCTGCCCGGGGGCATTCGCAATAGGTCACAATCCAGGTGCCATCCCTGGGCAAGTCCTGGGCGAGATCTGAGACATCTTCGTAATAGTAGGGCATGGGAACCGAGCCTTCGATATTGGCCATTTGCCACAGCGACATCGCCCGGGTATCCAGCAACACCATGCGCTTCTTGCTTTGCATGGCTTCGTACAAGTCCTTGGACATGATGTAGCGATCGTCTTTGAGCGTGAACTCCGGAGAGTCGCCTTCCGGATTGAGGATGTAGTCTTCTACACGAGGCGGTCTGCGCAATACCGGTATGCGGACCTCCCATCCGGTTGCACGGCTGCGTATGAATGCGGTCAGGCCATCGAGTTCCTCAGGGCTGAGCTTCTCGCCGAAAGCCGGCATCTCGGTGCCCTGGCGGCCGTTTTCGATAGCGTGCCGGATAAACTTGTCGCGGGTCATGGAAAGCATGGCCTGGTTGCCCAGCGCGGTTCCGGTTACTCCTTCACCTTTGGCACCGTGGCATTCGGTACATTCCCTGGCGTATAGCGCCTTGCCCAGGCTTACGTCTCCTTCCACGGTCCCCATTGAGAGGTTTTTCTCCTGGGTGCCAATCTGTTCCTGCAGCCAGACTGCCATTTGATAAATATCGGCTTTACTCAAGGGGCCGCCGAGTTCATCGAAAAATCCGGCCATCGGGGTTCCCGGTCGACCATAGCCGATGACCATTCGGCGTTCTTGTACGCCGGTTTCCAGCAGTGACTTTGACCGCAGTGACGGGGCGTGGTCATTCACATGTCCCTGGCGATCCGCGCCATGACACAAGGCACAATACTGCTGGTAGTTCTTCGCGGTCGCCGCTGACTGCTCATCGGTCAACTTGGGATAAGTTCTTGCGTCTGCGCTTTGTACAACGACAAGCAACAGACTGGTAAGAAGAAAGAGTTTTACAGGTTTGTTCATGGCGCTTCCTTTCTATGGCTCTGCCAGTTATCCGCTGCTCTCCCTGAGGCAGGATCGGTGAACAGCGGATTAATTTTCCTGATCTGCTGAGTGTAATGGTTGCTCTGACATCTTTGAAGGGTGTCAGCCCGACTCCTGGCTGTCCCGGCTATACCCGGTCCGTTTACTTTGGGAGTCACCGGATACTACTTTTTGCCTCCCTTACCAAGACTCCGGTCCGCTAATCGCAGCAAATACAATAAATACTCCGAATCCCATTGAGATAATCCCGGCTGGTCGAAACAGGGTTTCGAATTTATCCGCGGACCATACTGCGAACTGTTTGTGTCGCGAAGGCGGTGTCAGCAATAGTCCCAAGCCCACCGTAATCAAAATATAGCCAATGGCCTGCATTAGTGGTGGGTAAGCTGTCTGCGGTGCATAGCTAATAAAGATAGCGCCGAAAGCCAGTCGGCTTAAAATTTCGAATGGGTGGAAATAGGCTGTTTCGCTAAAACGGACGATGCCTCTCGCCCAACAGGCGGGGCAACTCACCATCATCGCGCTCAGGCTGATCAGTACAAGTCCAAACAACGCTATCAAGTACATCCTGGTTACCAGGGGCCGGTCACGAGGACTCGGAGTCGTTGCTCGTAAGCCAAGCCTCGGCATCCTCGTGAGAGTGAAATACCTGGATTTCCATGGGAATCCTTTCAGCCAACACGGATGTCATTCGGAACATGCCATAGGATGCTGCTTTGGTGGTTACCACTGCCCAGCGCGATCCCCTCAGGTGTTTGCTCAAGGTTTCCAGGTGCGCCATCATTTGTTTTGCCTGGATCGTCGTAAGGGGTGCTCCCACGGAAGTGTGGTCCGACAGGATGTGGAAGCCGGGTCTGAAGCGGGGGTCTTGTACGGATCCGGAAATTGCCTTCACGATCTCTTCAATCGTGAAGTCTCCGGAAACCTCGGAGATTACCCGGCCTGCTTGTTCGTCGATGACGTTGATGATGGGCATCCGTTCCCTTTCCCTGAAGTGTAGACAACCTCCAGACCAGCTTAAAGGTCACCTGATATGACTGCAACAATCTTGCTCGATACTAGTCGGTGCCAAGCACCCTTAGTCGGAGCCCCGGCATGGTCGTAAGGCCGTAATCCCGGCTGGCTACATGCCCCTGGCTATCAAGCACGTAATAGGTGGGGAAGCCGAATACATTCCAGCGGGTAGCTATCGCCTGGTCCCCCAGAAGGATTGGAATGTCCAGATCGTGCCGGGCCCGAAACTCCCGAACTGATTCAATGCTGTCATAGGACAGGGCCACCATGACGATGCCAAGTTCATCCGAAGAATAGGCTTCCCGGAGTCCCTTCAGGCTAGGCGCGCTGAAGGCGCAGACCTTGCACCACGGGGCGAAGAAATACACCAGGGTTGGACGTCCTCGCAACGAGGCAATATCCAGTTCACCCCCAACCAGAAGCGAGCCCTGGAGGGCGGGTGCTGGTTGTAGTTCATCCACCGGAAGTAATTTACTGGCCTGCCATTGCTGAATAAGGAAAAACACCAGGAGAAATACCCCTGCTTCCAGGGGCCAGCGGACCCAGCGTGGCCAACTGGAGTATCCGCCTGGGGGAGTCCCGGATTTACTCACGGCAGGTGAGGCCTGGCCAGGAAGTCGTGGCTTTGCATTTCCCGCATGCGACTGCAGGTGCGCTGAAATTCAAACTCCAGCTTCTTGCCCTGGTAAAGCTCTTCCAGGGGACTGGCGGCGGAGACAATCAGCTTCACGTTCCGGTCGTAAAATTCGTCCACCAGGGCGATGAAGCGGCGCGCCTCATCCTCGTTGTCACGGGTGAGTTGGGGAATGCGCGAGACCATTACCGTTTGGAAACAACGGGCAAGTTCGATGTAATCCTCCTGGCTGCGTGGTCCTCCACAAATAGCCTGGAAATCGAACCACACCACACCATCAGCCAGCGCCCGGGCGCTTACCTGGCGATCATTCAACGCCAGGGGTACGTCCTGTTTGGCCTCGTCCGGGGCAATGGCCTGGAAATACATTTCCAGGTTTGTGTCCGCCTGGGCATCCAGGGGGTAGTGATAGATTTCAGCTTGCTCAAGAACGCGAAGCCGATAATCCACGCCGGCACCCAATTCCAGCACCTTGGTGTGAGTTTGCAACTGGGCGATAGCCGGCAGGAAGCGCTGGCGCTGCAGACCGTCCCGGTAGAGTTGCGCCGGCGGAACGTTTGAGGTGGTAACCAGGGTGACACCGCGACGGAACAAGGCCTCGAACAAAGTGCCCAGGATCATCGCGTCGGCAATATCGTTGACAAAAAACTCATCGAAACAAATAACCCGCGCTTTCAGTGCCAGTCGCTCGGCAACTTCTTCCAGGGGGTCCTCGAAGTTTTTCAATTGCTTGAGCTCGCCGTGGACTTCATGCATGAAGCGATGGAAGTGACTGCGCATCTTGTAAGGCACATTGAGCTGTTCATAAAAGCGGTCCATCAGCATGGTCTTGCCGCGACCCACCGTACCCCAGACATACAGGCCGCGAACCGGGGTGATGGAGGTGCGCCTGCCCAGCAGGCGTCCCACGAAGCCGGGCTGGCGTCGCGGTTTGGCCCGCTCAAGAGCACTGGCCAGTTCTTGCAGCGCGCTCTCTACCTTCAGCTGGCAGTCGTCCAGGACGATCTGCTGAGGGAGCGAAGTGTCTTGTGTCGGGGTGTGATTGCTCACTGTTAATCCGGTTCAACCTGTCTGCTGAGGATTCTATCAGCATGGGCGGCCATGGTTGGGCCAAAGCTTCCTCCGGGCATAAAAAAACCGGGGGCCGCTGGATGCAGCCCCCGGTTGTTTGCTGGGATCTCTACATGCTGCCGTAGTTCGGGCCGGAGCCACCTTCGGGGGTAACCCAGGTGATTTGCTCGTAGGGATCCTTGATGTCGCAGGCCTTGCAATGCACACAGTTCGAGGCATTGATCTGCAGTTTCTGGCCGCCTGCATCGTTATCCACCATCTCGTACACTCCTGCCGGGCAGAAGCGGGTGCACGGGTTGCCATATTCCTGGGCGCAGCGGGTGCTGCACAAATCCAGGTCAGCGACCTTCAGGTGTACCGGTTGGGATTCTTCGTGGGCGTTGCCGGCAAAATACACTGATGCCAGGCGGTCCCTGGGAGCCAGGCTCCGGTCCACGTAATCCTTCTTCGGCTCGTTGTAGCCTTCCAGCTTCTTCATGCTGGACCAGTCGGCGTGATGGTTTAGCGTCCAGGGCAGTTTGCCCATGAATACAGTTTCCAGTCCCGCGTTGACCATGCCGCCCCACAGGCCCCACTTGAAGCCCGGTCGGATATTGCGAACCTTGTACAGTTCGCGGCCGCTGGGTGAGGCGCGGAATGCCTCGTCGAAGCCTTCGGGTGAGAGAGTCTCGGCGGTGCGTTCGGCGGCCAGCATGCCGCAGCTGATGGCAACATGAATGCCCTTGATCTTGGGTACGTTCAGAGTGCCGGCGGTATCGCCGATGAGCATGGCGCCAGGCATTTCCAGCTTGGGCATGGACTGATAGCCACCCTCGATCAGGGTGCGGGCACCGGTGGAAATGACTTCACCACCTTCGAGCAGTCCCTTGACCTTGGGGTGGTGCTTGAACTGTTGGAACGCCTCGAAGGGGGCAAGGTTGGGGTCCTGGTAATCCAGGCCGACCACGAAACCGATGTACACCTGGTCATTCTCCAGGTGGTACAGGAAGGTGCCGCCATAGGTCTTGTTGTCCAGGGGCCAGCCCACGGTGTGCTGGATGTTTCCGGGTTTTACACGTCCCGGGGGCAACTGCCAGAGTTCCTTGAAACCCAGGCCATAGGTCTGGGGTGACTTTCCGGCATCCAGTTCGTAGCGCTTGATCAATTGCTTGGTGATACTGCCGCGACAGCCTTCGGCAAGCACGGTCAGCTTGGCGTGAATGTCCACGCCGGCGGTGTAGGCCGGTCCGGGCGTGCCATCACTTTCCAGACCCATGTCGCCAACTCGAACGCCAATGACTTCATTGTTTTCACCGAACAGGGCTTCTGCACCGGCAAAGCCAGGGAAGATGTCGACTTCAAGTGCCTCGGCCTGATCGGCCATCCACTTGGTCAACTGCCCCTGGGAAATGATGAAGTTTCCATGGTTGTTCTGCTGGGGAGGCGTGGGCAGTTTCATGGCGCCGGTCTTGCTCAGCTTCAGGAACACATCGTCCTTGGCCGGCACGCAAATGGCGGGTGGATTCTGCCGCCACTCGGGCAGCAATTCGTCCAGGCTGCCTGGCTCCAGTACTGCGCCGGACAGGGCATGGGCACCCACTTCCGAGCCTTTCTCCAGTACGCAAATCATGCGTTCCGGATTGATCTGCTTCAGACGAATAGCGTAGGCAAGTCCGGCGGGACCCGCTCCGATTACCGCTACATCGTATTCCATGACATCGCGTTCACTCATGGTCTAACCCTTCTTTGTCGTGTATTCAAAACCTGTAACCGGGGGCGGACCCCCGGCCGCTGCTAGGTGCTACTTGGGCTGCATCCTGATGGCGCCATCCAGCCGGATGACCTCGGCGTTCAGCATGGGTGTTCCAAAGATGAATGCGACGGTGTCGGCATATTCTTCGGGACGGCCAAGGCGGGATGGGAAGGGGACCTGGGCACCCAGTGACTTCTGCACCTCTTCCGGCATACCGGACATCATGGGGGTCATGAAGATGCCGGGAGCGATGGTGTTTACGCGCACCCCGATACGGGCAAATTCACGGGCCATGGGCAGGGCCATGGCGGCAACGCCACCCTTGGATGCCGAGTAGGCGGCCTGGCCGATCTGGCCTTCAAATGCGGCGATGGAGGCGGTGCTGATAATCACGCCGCGCTCGCCTTCTTCGTTAGGCTCGTTGTGCTGCATCAGGTTGGCAGCAGCCTTGGCGACCAAAAAGCTGCCAATGAGATTGATCTGGATGGTTCGGGCAAAGAAGCTGCCTTCCATCGGTGCTTCACGACCGAGTACACGACCGGCGCCAATGATACCGGCGCAATTCACGGCCAGGTTCAGTCCACCAAAATGCGCATGGGCTTTTTCCACTGCCGCGTTAACCTGGGCTTCATCACTGACGTCAGTGCGGATGAAAATCGCGCTGTCACCCAGTTCTTTGGCTGCGGCCTGGCCCATCTCCTCGTTCACATCCAGCAGGGCGACCTTCCCGCCTTCGGCGACGATTCTCTGGGCGGTGGCGTGCCCCAGTCCTGAGGCGCCTCCGGTTACCACTGCTATGGCCTTGGAAATGTCCATGTGTCTTCTCCCGATTGGTAGTCGTATTACGAAATTACGTGAATTCTATAACTTTCCGATTCGTCCCAGCTTGCTGGCCGGTGCCCGATTCAAGGCGGCACTGATAAAGCGACCGGCCTCCAGCAGGCGTTCAAGGTCGACACCGGTTTCGATGCCCATGCCATGCAGCATGTACAACACATCCTCGGTGGCTACATTGCCGGTGGCGCCGTTTGCATAGGGGCATCCGCCCAGCCCGGCTACCGCCGTATCGATAATATGTGCACCCATCTCCAGGCAGGCATACAGGTTGGCAAGCGCCTGGCCGCGGGTGTCGTGGAAGTGCAGACCCAACTGCTCCATGGGTACTTCTTTTGCCACCCGTTCCAGCATCAACCTGGCGGCGGCTGGAGTACCCATGCCAACGGTATCGCCCAGGGATACTTCGTAACATCCCAGTTGCAGCAAGTCCCTGGCCACCGATGCCACGGTCTCGATAGATACCTGGCCCTCATACGGGCAGCCCAGTACACAGGAGACGTAGCCGCGAACCCGAACGCCGGCATCTTTTGCGGCGCTCATGACTGGCTCGAATCGCTCGATGGATTCCTTGATGGACGCGTTGATATTGCGCTGGTTGAAGGTTTCCGATGCGGCGGTGAACACCGCGATCTCTTCCACCCCGACTTTCAAGGCGCGTTCCAGCCCTTGCACATTGGGTACCAGGGCGGGGTAGGACACTCCCGGTTTGCGGGTAATGCTGGTGTAGACATCTTCGGCGTCGGAGAGCTGGGGAATCCACTTGGGGCTGACGAAGCTGCTGGCTTCGATGACTGTTAGTCCGCAGGCGCTGAGGCGGTCGATCAGTTCTACCTTGGTGGCAGTCCAGATGCGTGCGTTTTCGTTTTGCAGGCCATCCCGGGCGCCTACTTCAACGATTTTAACTTTGCTCGGAAAATTCGCCATATGGTTTGCTCAAGCCTTCCCGACTGACATCGGGCTAGTCTGTCTTGTCTGGGGTAGTCCAGGCTGCCGGGCGTTTCTCAAGAAATGCTGCCAGGCCTTCCTGTCCTTCTGCGCTGCCGCGTAATCGTGCGATCAGGGCCGCAGTAGTTCTCCGCAACTCGTCACGCCGCTGGGGGTCCGCATCCGCCACGTCCTGCACCAGGCGCTTGGCCTGGGCCAGCGCGTGGGGGCCGGCTCGCAGCAACATCTGAACCTGTTCTTCTACCAGTTCATCCAGTTCCTCGGGTTTTGCAACCGCGTGCACCAGGCCGATCTTGCGGGCAGCCTTGGCGCTGATGGCCTCGGCGGTGAGGAACAGGCGACGCGCATGGCGCGGACCGATAGCAGCAATCACGTAGGGTGAGATCACTGCCGGCACCAGGCCAAGACGCACCTCGGACAGACACAGCCGGGCTTTCTTGCTGGCCAGTGCGATATCGCAGCAGGACACCAGGCCCACCGCGCCGCCAAATGCATGACCGTTGATCCGGGCAACCGTGGGCTTGCGCAGTCGGTCCAGGGTTTCCATCAGGTCCGCCAGCTTCAGCGCGTCGTCAAAATTTTCCTGTTCACTGTAGCCGGCCATGGCCCGCATCCAGTTCAGGTCGGCGCCTGCGGAGAAGGTATCTCCGGCGCCGGTGAGTACAACCACCCGGATGGTCTCGTCGCCATCAAGGTCGTTCAGCAACATCGTCAGGTCGCTGATAAGTTCATCACCAAAGGCGTTACGCTTCTCCGGTCGGTTTAGCGTAACCGTGGCAACGCCACGCTCATCAGTGTTGAGAAGTATGTTCTCCGACATGGTCGGAATCTCCAGTTCTCAAAGACACAAAAGGGAACACAACAGGGCGCAGAGATTACCACCTCTGCGCCCCTGGGGTTTCATGAACAGCGACTCGGCTATGCCAGTTCCACTGCGATAGCGGTGGCTTCACCGCCACCAATACAAAGAGCTGCAATGCCTCGCTTGCCGCCGCTGCGTTTCAGGGCATGCAACAAGGTGGTAATAATTCGCGCGCCGGTTGCGCCAATGGGATGTCCCAGGGCGCAGGCGCCGCCGTTCACATTTACCTTGGCGGGATCCAGGTCCAGGTCCTTGATGGCTGCCATGGTAACCACGGCAAACGCTTCGTTGATCTCGTACAGGTCCACGTCATCGTTGCTCCAGCCAAGTTTCTCCTGGAGGTTCTTGATGGCGCCAACCGGGGCGGTAGTGAACCATTCCGGGGCGTGGGCAAACGTGCTGTGTCCACGAATATAGGCCAGCGGCTTGATTCCCAGGGCCTCTGCCTTGGCGGCCGATGCCAGCAGCACCGAGGCGGCGCCATCTGAAATCGACGATGAACTGGCTGCGGTTACCGTGCCGCCATCGCGCTTGAAGGCCGCGCGTAATTTCGGAATGCCGTCGATGTCGCAGCGACCGGGTTCTTCGTCCTGCTCCACCACATAACTCTTGCGGCGGTGCTCGACAGTCACTGGCACGATTTCATCGGCAAAGGCGCCGGAGCTGGTGGCCCGCAAAGCGCGGTGCACAGATTCGGTGGAAAATTCGTCCTGTTCCTCGCGTGTGAAGCCGTACTTTTCAGCCGTGGCTTCTGCGAAAACGCCCATCATCTGGCCGTCGTAAACGTTCTGCAGACCGTCATAGAACATGTGGTCCAGTACTTCCTGGTGGCCCATCCGGTACCCGGCGCGCGCCTTGGGCAGTAAGTAAGGGGCGTTGCTCATGGATTCCATGCCACCGGCCAGGATCAGGTCTGAGCCGCCCGAGGCGATCATGTCATGACCGAACATCACGGCCTTCATTCCGGATCCGCACATCTTGTTAATGGTCACCGCGCCCACGCTTTCGGGAATTCCGGCAGCCAGTGCGCCCTGGCGGGCAGGGGCCTGTCCCACGCCTGCAGGCAATACGCAGCCGTACACCACTTCTCCGATCTGGGCAGGGTCGATACCAGCTTGTTCGAGTACAGCGCGATTGGCGGCCGCCGCCAGTTTTGGGGCCGTAAGGGGCGAAAGCTGTCCCTGGAATGAGCCAATCGGTGTCCGAAGTGCGGAAAGGATAACTACCGAATCGTTATGCATGATGTCATTACTCCATTCTGTCTCCGCTCCCAGGCGCAGCGAACTCGCCTCCGGGACCGGTAAAACCGGGTTTAGCTGCCGATTGGCGTTGTGTCGCCATTCATCCGGGAATGATGCCCCAGCGTATTGCAGCGCACAAGCGTACTTTCCGAGGCCTAATTGTGGATTAACCTGATGAATTATGGGCTTGCCGGGGAGGGGCTTGGCTCCTGGAGGGCCCCGATTGACCGGCCCGGGCAGCCCTGAGTTCGGTATAATGCGCTGCTGAGCCTGAATCCCGGTGGAGTTAGCTGGATGAGTACTGCCTTGAATAACCCGAATCCTTCCCCGTTGCGCACCCGTACGCCGCTGCGTTTCGTTAGTGCGGCCTCCTTGTTTGATGGCCATGATGCGGCCATTAACCTGATCCGCCGCCTGTTACAGAGTCATGGCGCGGAAGTGGTTCACCTGGGGCATAACCGTTCCGTGGCGGATATCGTCCGGGCAGCCGTGCAGGAAGATGCCGATGCCATTGCCTGCAGTTCCTACCAGGGCGGTCACGTTGAATACTTCAAATACATGGTGGATATGCTCAAGGAACTGAATTCCGAGCACATTCGAATCATCGTCGGCGGCGGTGGCACGATATCCCCGGATGAGGTGGTGGAACTGGAAGCCTACGGGGTGGAAAAAATCTATCGCCCCGAGCACGGTATGCAGATGGGCCTGGAAGGCATGATTGACGACGTTTTCCAGAGGGTAAGGGCATGGCCGCGTCCCGAGATCTCCGCCCAGCAACTCAGTACTCGAGATCATAAGGACATTGCCAGCATGATTTCCCTGCTGGAGGAGGCCGTGGATCACCCGGACAAGGTCCAGGCCCTGCGTAAGATCTGGAAACAGGGGGACTCAACGGCTCCCGTGCTGGGTATTACCGGCACAGGTGGTGCAGGCAAGAGCAGCCTCACCGATGAATTGCTGAACCGTTTCCTGCGTCAGCTGCCGGATCTGGATATCGCGGTGCTGGCGGTGGACCCCACTCGTCGCCGCACCGGCGGCGCCTTGCTGGGTGACCGGATTCGCATGAATAGCCTGTCCGATGACCGCATCTTTATGCGCTCCATCGCCACCCGCAGGCAAAACCTGGCCACCAGTGCAGTGCTCAAGGACACCGTGGAGTTACTGCGTAGCGCCGGCTTTGACCTGATCATCGTGGAAACCGCCGGCATCGGTCAGAGCGATACGGAGATTGTCGACCACGTGGATTTGTCCATGTACGTGATGACTTCGGATTACGGTGCCGCCAGCCAGCTTGAGAAAATCGACATGCTGGACTTCGCCGACGTGGTGGCCCTGAACAAGTTCGAAAAGCGCGGCGCCGAAGATGCCCTGCGTGACGTGCGCAAGCAGTGGAAGCGAAACCGCAAGGCGTTCCAGGTGGCTGATGAAGACCTGCCGGTCTTTCCCACCATCGCCAGCCAGTTCAACGACGGGGGGGTGAACCGCCTGTTTAGCGCCTTGTGCGAGAAACTTTCCGGACTGGACCCCCGGGGCGCGAAGCGCTGGGAATCGGCACAGCAACTCACGGATTCGGCCAGGCGCAAGTTGTCTGTCATACCGGCCAATCGAAATCGCTACCTGGCCGAGATTGCAGAAACCGGTCGCAAGGAAGACGGGATCAATGGACAGTTAGCCGAGGCCGCTGAGCGCGCCCAGTCCTGTCACCAGGCACTCCAGTTGCTGGAAGACCCGGAATTACCCGCCGCCCTGGACAAGTACCCCAGTGCCTCACTGGATAATTCCGACGGTGCCCTGGCCGGTTTGCGCCAGCGCTATAACGACGCCCTGGACAGCCTGGGCGAGGAAGCCCTGGGGCTGCTCAGGCAGTGGCCGACAAGAAAGGCGGCGGTGGAAAGCGAAAAATATTCCTACACCGTGCGTGGCCGGGAGATCGGTGGCGACAATTACAGCGAAACCCTGTCCCACCAGAAGGTGCCGAAAATTGCTGCGCCCCAGCTTAAGGGTTGGGCGGATCAGCTCAGGTTCCTGCTGAGCGAAAATCTTCCGGGATCCTATCCTTATACTGCGGGTGTATACCCCTATCGGCGCGAGGCCGAGGACCCGATCCGCATGTTTGCCGGCGAGGGTACGCCGGAACGCACCAATCGACGTTTCCATTACCTTGCCCTGGGCAACCCGGCGACTCGTCTGTCCACCGCTTTTGACTCCACCACCTTGTATGGCGAGGACCCGGACGAGCGGCCCGATATCTACGGCCGCATTGGTAACTCGGGTGTATCCATCGCCACCCTGGATGACATGAAGAAGCTCTATTCGGGCTTTGATCTGTGTTCGCCCACGACCTCGGTATCCATGACGATTAATGGACCGGCGCCGATCATCCTGGCCATGTTCATGAACACCGCGATTGATCAGCAGGTAGAGCGCCACCTCAAAGAAGAAGGGCGCTGGGAGCAGGCCGAGGAGAAAATTAGCAAACTTTACGCCGGTGCCAAACGTCCGACATATGCCGGTGAATTGCCCGAAGGTAACGACGGCTTCGGCCTGGCCACCCTGGGCGTCACCGGTGATCAACTGGTTGATGCGGAAACCTACCAGCGAATTCGCACTTATGCCCTGTCACAGGTTCGTGGCACGGTACAGGCCGATATCCTGAAGGAAGACCAGGCCCAGAATACCTGCATCTTCTCCACTGAATTTGCGTTGCAAATGATGGGTGATGTACAGGCCTATTTCATTGATAACGCAGTTCGTAATTTCTACTCGGTTTCCATCAGCGGATATCACATCGCAGAGGCAGGGGCGAACCCGATTTCCCAGCTGGCCTTCACCCTGGCCAACGGCTTCACCATCGTTGAGTACTACCTGAGCCGGGGAATGAAGATTGATGATTTCGCACCCAACCTGAGTTTCTTCTTCTCCAACGGTATGGATCCGGAATACGCGGTGATTGGCCGGGTGGCTCGTCGAATCTGGGCCAGGGCGATGAAGCGGGTATATTCAGCGAGTCCTCGCAGCCAGATGCTCAAGTATCACATCCAGACATCCGGTCGCAGCCTGCATGCCCAGGAAATTCAGTTCAACGATATCCGCACCACTTTGCAGGCTATGTATGCACTGTTCGATAACTGCAACAGCCTGCATACCAATGCCTATGATGAAGCCCTGACCACACCCACCGAGGAATCGGTGCGTCGTGCAGTGGCCATCCAGATGATCATTAACAAGGAACTGGGTCTGAACACCAACCAGAATCCCTGGCAGGGCTCATTCGCCCTGGAATACCTCACCAATATGGTCGAGGAGGCGGTGTACAAAGAGTTTGAAAGCATCTCCGAACGTGGTGGTGTGCTTGGCGCCATGGAGAGCATGTACCAGCGCGGCAAGATCCAGGAAGAGAGTCTGTACTACGAACACCTGAAGCACAGCGGTGAACTGCCACTGGTGGGAGTGAATACCTTCCTGCCAGACTCGGAGCAGGGAGCCAGCGAGGTCATGGCCACTGAACTGATTCGCTCCAGCGAAGAAGAAAAGCGCGCCCAGGTGGACAATGTGCGGGCCTTCCAGGCGCGTCACGCAGAGCGCTCAGGTGAGGCTCTGCAGGCCCTGGCCGCATCAGCCCAGGCCGGAGAAAATACCTTCGGTAAATTAATGGAAGCGGTGAAGAGTTGCTCGCTGGGCACCATCACCCATTCGTTGTACCTGGTAGGTGGTCAGTACCGCCGCAATATGTAGGCGATCCCCGGAGGTTCTCCGGGGCTAGTCCTTTTTGGGAGCCGGGGCCAGGGTGGTTGTCTCCGGTGCCAGGTCCTCTTCTCCAAGTTCACGCAACATCTGGCTGCGGGTTGCTGCGACCAGTTCCCGTGTCGGATTGGCGGCAAGCTGATTCACCCTGAGCGGCATCTGGATGATGACTTCCAGTTTTCCGGGGCGGGGCAGCCATGAGCCGCTCGGGAGGATATGTCGGGCACCGCGAATCACCATGGGTACTACCGGGAAATCCGCTCGCACGGCAGTGGAAAAAGCCCCCATGCGAAACGGCATCAGCCCTGGTTTCTTTTGGAAGGTACCCTCGGCGAAGAACGCCAGTGCCTGGCCGTCTTTCGCTGAATCCAGCAAGCGACGCGCATCCGCGGCGCCCTTCTTGCGATTAAACCGTTCCACAAAATGTGAGCCTACCCGCCGCAGCAACAGGTGCGCCCCGGGCATTTTTCGAATTTCCTGCTTGATAACGAAACTGAATACCGGAGGCAGGGCGGCAGCGATCAGCGGTCCGTCCAGGTAACTGGCGTGGTTGGCGACGATGACGCAGGGGCCTTCTGGCAGCCTGTCCAGGTGATGGACTTTCATGGGTATGCCGGCGAGCTTGAGTATCAGTTGGGCTGTCCGATGAACCATGCGTCGACAGATGTTTTGTGACGGGATCAGCGCCACGGCCAGTGTGAGTAGCAAAGCCAGCGTGAAGAATACGATCAGGGCATAGACGCCCCACACAGCAATCAAAAACCGTTTCAAAAGATTCATAAGTAAAAGGTAACCAAATGTGTTGCGAGCATTGCCAATTCCGTTGTGCAACGCAAGCGAAAGCGACTGTCAGAGCGCGAAAAGTGTCGTTGTAAGCCCGGGAATTGCTTTGGTTTTGTGAACCGTTCCACAGTTATGTTAACGCGCCGGGCATTATGTGACCTCCGTCACGGCCATGTCATTTTTACGAATCCATACTCGCATTCACCAAGAAAAACAGTGGGCTTTGCGGTGCTTCCCGCTGATCCGGAGAGATTCCGGATGAATTGACCGCTTACGTCGAAGATCACGCCCACGATGGGCGTAATCGGCAAGGATTTGTAATAATGGCAAGTATTTCATCACAGTTACGCCAGTCTTCGCCCAGCGAAGAACCGGTTGTGGAGGTCACCATCGACAGCTTTCTCGATGCGATATGGATGGAACGTGGGCTTTCGGCCAACACGCTTTCCGCCTATCGCGCTGATTTGAAGGCGCTGTCCGAGTGGCTTGAGAAACGTGGCGTCAGCCTGCAGAAGGCGACCCGTGCGGATTTGCTTGCCTATATCGCTCACCGTGTTGAAACCGGTGGTCGTCCTCGTTCAACGGCACGCCAGTTATCCAGTTTCCGTCGCTTCTATCGCTACCTGGTAAGGGAAAGAGTGATAGGCGAAGACCCGACTGCCCAGATTGAAATGCCCAAGATCGGCCGTTCCCTGCCCAAGTCTCTGACCGAGGCCCAGGTAGAGGCGCTGTTGGGCGCACCGGATACCGAAGACCCCCTGGGGCATCGTGATCGCACCATGCTTGAAGTGCTGTATGCCGCAGGTTTGCGTGTTTCTGAATTGATTAATTTGCGCCTCAGCCAGGTTAACCTGAACCAGGGCGTGATCCGGATTACCGGCAAAGGTGATCGTGAACGTCTGATTCCCCTGGGTGAAGAAGCCCTGGACTGGATTGAGCGATTCTGCGCGGGACCTCGCGGCGAAATTTTGCTGGAGAGGCAAACTGAATTCCTGTTCCCCACCCGTCGTGGCAACTGCATGACCCGCCAGGCGTTCTGGCACATCATCAAGCGCTATGCGGCAAAGGCCGGTGTGGAAGGCAACTTGTCTCCCCATACCCTGAGACATGCGTTCGCCACCCATTTGCTCAATCACGGCGCGGATTTGCGCGTAGTGCAGATGCTGCTGGGTCACAGCGACTTGTCCACCACCCAGATCTATACCCACGTGGCCCGTGAGCGTATGAAAGAGCTGCATTCCCAGCATCACCCCAGGGGCTGATGGCCTGAAAACTGCCGAATCCCGAGCCGGAATTTGCTAGAATCCTCCGGCAGACAGTGATGCCCGTGCGAACCGGGCGCAGCATTGTCTGTCAAATTCCATTGATTCTTGATTCAGCCAGGCTGTTGTTCCCATGCGTATATTCAGAGCCCTCTTTCTTGTTTCCCTGTCTTGTCTTGGTAGCGTGCTGTGCGCAACCGGCTTGCAGGCCGCCGAGGTGAAAACACCGGCTGAACTAGCCAGTGGCTTCCCGGGGATCGAGGAGGAGAACATCCAGGACAGCCCGGTACCCGGTTTGTATCAGATAACCCTCGGTTCGCAGGTGGCTTACGTGACCCAGGATGGCCGCTACCTGATCAAGGGTGAGGTTATTGACCTGGATAACAACTTGAACCTGACCGAGGCGCGTAAGACTGAAGCCAGGCGTGGGTTGCTCACCGGGCTGGATCAGACACAAATGATTGTGTTTTCGCCCCGGCCGCCGGTCAATCCCACGTATGCGGTGACCATATTCACTGACATAAACTGCCGGTATTGCAGAAGCTTCCACCAGAGTATCGAGCGAGTGAATGAGTTGGGCATTGAGGTGCGTTACATGATGTACCCGGTTGCCGGTCCTGGAACAGCATCCTGGAAGAAGGCGGTTGATGTCTGGTGCGCGACGGATCGCACTGGTGCCATGACTGCAGCCAAGAGCGACAAAGAGTTCCCGGTTCGCGAATGTGATGCCGCGCAGGTGAGCCAGCAATATGACCTGGCGTTGAAGCTGGGCTTGCGAGGCACGCCAACAATACTCAGTGCGCGTGGCGATTATCTAGGCGGTTACATGGCGCCGGAAGAACTGCTTAAGAAACTGGAACTGGCTGCGACGACTCCGCCGGGTACTTACTAGGCGAGAAATGAGATACACAAAAAAGCCGGCCCTGGGGCCGGCTTTTTTATATCCGTTTTTCGGTGTTGCAGGGCTGAACTATTCTTCCAGCAGGGCAAGCTTGTCCGGCTTGTTCTGCCAGTCGTCCGCATCCGCCGGGGCGGCTTTCATTTCCGTGATGACCGGCCACAGCTTGGCCAGGCGGGCGTTGATCTCGATGAACTTCTCCTCGCCTTCAGGTAACTCATCGTCTGCGGAGATCGCCTCTACCGGGCATTCCGGTTCGCACAGGGTGCAGTCAATGCACTCGTCCGGGTCAATTACCAGGAAGTTGGGTCCTTCGTGAAAGCAGTCTACGGGGCAGACCTCAACACAGTCTGTGTATTTGCACTTGATACACTGCTCGGTAACAACGAACGTCATTTGTAGCTCCAGCCAACATTTACTCGGAAGTCGACGCCACCGGGAAGGCGGGGCGTTGGTAAGAGGCTAATTCTGCCACGCCGGGGGCGGCGCGAACAGTACCCGGGTGCAAACTACCTGGGTCCAAACTACCGGGGTTCTATGGAATGGCTGTGCATGCCCCCATCGGGGTCGGCCAGTAACTTCTTGATGGAGAAGGTGACGCTGGGGAAGGCCAGGTCCTGCCAGGGTATTTCGTCCGGGCTGAACAGCTTGACCTCCAGACTCTCCGAGCCCGCCGCGAATTGACCATCCAGCAGGCGTGCCCGGAACATGATGTGTACCTGGTTTACGTGGCGAACCGAGACCGCGGCCAGCATGCTCCCGATTTCCACCTGGGCACATGCTTCCTCCAGGGTTTCTCTTGCAGCGCCTTCTTCCAGGGTCTCACCAAGCTCCATGAACCCGGCCGGTGCGGTCCAGTAGCCCAGGCGCGGCTCAATGGCGCGCTTGCACAACAGCAGCTTGCCTTCCCACTCCGGGACACAGCCAACCACGACCAGGGGATTCTTGTAGTGAATGGTTCGGCAGGCCGAGCACACGTGACGGAGTGCATTATCGCCATCGGGAATCTCTATGACGATGGGCTTCCCGCAGTCACTGCAATAGTTCATGGCATTCCCGGTTGGTGCTGGCTAGGACAGGCACCGAGAATATCCGCAGGCTTCGCCGTGCGTCCAGTTATTTACCGGGCCTGTAGCAGGATCGACGGAATTATCGGCGGTGTCGCGTTAAATCCCGCTAAAGCACATGCTGTTGCTAACAGCCTGCCCGGGGGAACCCATTGCATGGTGATGGAAGTCCCGGGCAAGCCGGTTTTTCGGTTCGGATTATTAGCCTTGAATTCGCCCGGGAATTGGTCGCCAGTTGATGTTGCTGACATAAAAAAAGCAGCCCGGAGGCTGCTTTCCTTAAAGATGGTAGCGGTGGGCGGACTCGAACCGCCACGCCCAGAGGGCAACTGATTTTGAGTCAGTCTTGTCTACCAATTCCAACACACCGCCATCAAGGCGCGCCATTATAGACGGCAAGCACCGTCAAACCAACAATGATTCCAAGTATTTTGACGTCGAGCTTGCCAGTAGGGATGCTTTGAAACGCCACGAGGGTGTGAAAATCGTCTTTTTTGCCAATTAGCTGCAACCATTTGCCGGGATGCCGCATCTATAGGTACAGGATGTCTAGATTTAGCGAAACAGAAATTACCCCAAGTCTGCTGGCCAGGGCGGTGGCCGGTGACTCAAAGGCTCATGAGGGTCTGTACCTTGCCTTCAGCGGTCCGGTGTACACCCTGGCGCGTCGCATGCTTGGCCAGCCGGCACAAGCGGATGAAGTGCTGCAGGACACGTTTGTCGAGGTCCTGGACGGGATTGGCAAATTCCGGGGCGATGCTCCCCTTTCCGCCTGGATCCGCAAGATTGCGGTGAGCAAGTGCTTGATGCACCTGCGCTCGGCCTGGTACCGCAAGGGTCGTTCCATTGAGGGAATCCCCGGTGTGGTGGAGCTCGTGTTGCAGGATCAGGCAGGCCCGTCGGAGGCGGATTTGACCGGTGTGGCGATGGACCTGGAGCAGGCCCTGTCGCAACTCCACCCCGTGGGCCGGGCGGTGGTCTGGTTGTACGACGTGGAGGGATACACCCACCCGGAGATAGCGGAAATGCTTGGTAAAACCGTGAGTTTTTCAAAATCACAGTTGGCGCGGTCCCATCAGCGGCTGCAGGCCATGTTGAAACCTGAACAAGGAGGGCTGACATGCATGCAAGCGTCGAACAACTCCTGAATTTGCGGGATGCGGCCCCGGAAGCTGCAGATGTGGCTGCCCACGTTAATGGTTGCGAGCGCTGTCAGGCGGAACTGGGTCGACTGCGCATCGTACAGGTGGGTCTGCAGAGCCTGCCGGAAATTCCGGCCCCCGAGGGGGGGTGGCAGGCTATATCCCGAGCGCGGGCTGGCAGCAGAAGCAGTGCGCCGCTGGCGTTTACCGGTTGGTTCTGGGCCGGGTCACTGGCTGCAGGGCTGGCCGTGGCAGTGGTGCTGTTTGGACTGTTGAACCAGGTGCCGCGTGGATCGGAAAGCGGAATCGGCTCGGCGATGAGTGGCACCACGCCTGTGCTGGTCTCCCGTTCCGGTGCCGAGACTGCCGCATCTCAGGTCAAGTCCGACGACATGGCTCAATTGATGGCCCGGTCCCAGCAGCTTGAACAGGTGTTGCGTGCCATGCCCGAGGGGCCGCAAGTGGTGAGCGCTGACACGGCCGGCACGATCTCCGTATTGGAAGACCGGGTGGCGATGATTGATTACCGACTGAGCATGGGGGAGCAACCCGAGTTGTCCTCCGCCCAGCTTCAGCGGCTATGGCAAGAGCGGGTGGATGTAATGAATTCCCTGGTCCAGGTGCGTTATGCCCAGGCACAGAGAGCGTCTTTTTAATCGGTCGCGTGAATTGCGCAGCCAGATAGGATCATTAAGTGCTTCGGGCCAGGACCCGACACGTTGAGGAGTAAAGCGATGAAAACCAAATTGTTAGTGATGTTGGCCGTGGCGATGTTGGCGGGTCCTGTACAGGCGGCGGATCCCCAGCCTGAAAAAGCGCAGTTGGAAGAGGCCGAGAGGAGTCTTGAGGATGCGCGGCGCCGGCTGGAAGAGGCGGCCCGTGAAGTGGCTGAGCTGAGTATGGAAGCCGCTGGAGATATGGAAATCATCCGGCATATCCGCAGCAACGGTCGACGGGCCATGTTGGGCATTAATATCGGTCCGGGTGAAGGTGGTGCCGGCAAGGGCGTCAAAGTCCTGGGCGTTACGCCAGGCGGTCCTGCAGACCAGGCAGGCCTGAAAACCGGTGACGTTATTACCCGTATTGGCGATACATCGTTGGCCGCGGACTCGGCCCGGGAATCACAACGGTTGCTCCTGCAGTTCATGCGGGACATGGAACCGGGCAGCGACGTGAAGCTGGTATACCAGCGCGACGACGGCAAGATCGAGAATGAGATCCAGCTGCGGACCAAGGCCGCCGATACGATGGCGTTTGGTTTCGCCGGCCCGGGACCTGATCGCGTATTCATGGGTCCTCGCGGACGCAATTTTGATATAGAGGTCTTTGAGGACGGGGAAGCTCCCATGCACATGGGTAGGGGATTTTTCCGCAGCTGGGGCGGCATGGAGATGGTCAGCCTGACTAAGGAACTGGGTGAATATTTCGGCACCGACGAAGGTCTGCTGGTGGTCAGAGGGCCTGGTGAGAAAGAGATGGATATTCAGGACGGCGATGTCATCAAGCAGATCGATGGACGGACCCCCGACAGTCCGGCCCACGCCATGCGTATCCTGCGCAGCTACCAGGCTGGAGAAAAGCTGAGCATTCAGATTGTTCGCAAGAAAAAGAAGATGACGGTGGAGGTCACGTTGCCGGAGCGCAAGGTCAGTGGCATGCATCGAATCCTGGAACGGGAACTGGAAGAGTTGCACGAACTGGATGTGCTGGACGAGTTGTCAGCGCCCCCGGCACCCGCCGCGCCGCCGGCACGGACCTGATTCTCGCAAGGTGTATTTCCAGTAACTGGCCGCGCTTATAACGCGGCCAGTTTTTTAATATGCGCGGGTACGCAGCGGGACAGCACTTCCAGGCTGTAGCCGCCTTCCAGGCAGGAAACAATGCGCCCTCCGGCGTGCTCTTCGGCCACCCTCATTGCCACATCGGTGATCCAGTCGTAGTCGCTATCGGTCAGGTTGAGATCCGCCAGCGGGTCGTCCCGATGTGCGTCATAACCCGCTGAAATTAACACCAGCTGAGGCTTGAACGCGTTCAGTTCAGGTAGCCAGTGATCACTGATCGCCTGCCGAAATTGGTCACTTCCCGCGCCCCTTGGCAGGGGAGTGTTGACCAGTCGCCCCGGTACGCTCGCCGGGTCCAGGAAAGGATACAGAGGATGCTGGTAGCTTGAGCAGACCATGACCCGGTTATCGTCCCTGAAGATGTCCTCGGTACCGTTTCCATGGTGGACATCGAAATCCAGGATCGCTACCCGGGTCAGGTGGTGGGCCTCCAGGGCCTGGGCGGCAGCAATCGCGATATTGTTAAAAAAGCAAAATCCCATGGCCTTGTTACGTTCTGCATGGTGTCCCGGTGGCCGCAGGGCGCAAAAAGCGTTGTGGGCCTTGCCTTCCATGACCATGTCTGTGGCCAGTGCGGCGCCACCGGCGGCTCGCCATGCCGCCTCCAGGGTGTCCGGGTTCATGGCTGTGTCCGAATCGATAAACGCCAGGCCATGTTTCGGGGCGTGGTGAGCCAGATTTTCGATGTGGCTGGCCGAATGTGCGCGTTCCACCTGTTCACGGGTGGCCATGGGGGCGTCGACGTGAACAAGGAAGTCCGCAATGCCGAGCCTGGCCAGGTGTTCGCCAATAACCCTGAGTCTGTGGGGATTCTCCGGATGACCGGGCAACATTTCATGGGCTGAAAATTTAGAATGAGTAATAAACGCAGTCGCCATTCGGCTCTCCACAGGACTATGGCAAGCAGTTTAATGGGATAATTCTCTTACCGCCTACAAGAGAATTAAAATGTCCAAGAAAAATGACCTTTCGGTCCCTGATTATGATGTCGCCGCAATTTTCGCCCCCAACAGCATGGTCCTGATTGGCGCCAGTGAGCGAGAGGGTTCCCTTGGCCGCGTGGTGATGAAGAATCTCCTGAAATCACGCTTTAAGGGCCGTCTTTACTCGGTAAATCCCCAGTATGAAAAAGTGCTGGGACGCCGCTGTTACGCCAGTGTTTCGGACCTGCCCAAGGTGCCGGATATGGCCCTCATCGTGACCCCGGCGAAGACCGTGCCCGGGATTCTCGAGGAATGTGGCCGCAAGGGTGTCCGCGGCGCCATCGTGATTTCAGCCGGCTTCCGTGAAGCTGGGCCGGAAGGTGTGAAACTCGAGAAAAAGGCCCTGGCCGTGGCCAGGAAGTACGGACTGCGTTTCCTGGGCCCGAACTGCCTGGGTGTCATGCGAACCGACCTGGGCCTGAACGCCACCTTCAGTCATGGTGCAGCCAATCCGGGTCGTATCGCCCTGGTTTCCCAGTCCGGCGCCTTGTGTACGGCGATCCTGGATTGGGCAAAGACCAATGGTGTGGGCTTCTCCAGCGTGATTTCCACGGGCATTTCCGCCGACGTGGATTTCGGCGAGATCCTGGACTTCCTGGTGCAGGATCCGGGCACCGACTCGATCATGCTGTATGTGGAAGGCCTTCATGACGCCCGGCACTTCATGAGTGCGCTTCGTGCAGCGGCACGAGTGAAACCGGTCATCGTGATGAAGTCCGGACGTAATGATGGCGGCTCCAAGGCGGCGGTGTCACACACTGGCGCCATGGTGGGCGCAGACGACGTGTTCGACGCCGCGGTGAAACGTGCCGGTGCCGTCCGGGTACTCAGTTTCGCCAGCTTCTTCGCTGCCGCGCTGACCCTGAATTCAGGTGTCAGAACCGGTGGGCCGCGTCTGTGCATCGTGACCAATGGTGGCGGCCCCGCTGTGATGGCTGCCGACTCGGTCAACGAGATGGGCCTGAAACTGGCCGAGCTCAGCCCTGAGACGATGGCAGCGCTGGACGGTGTATTGCCGGCAACCTGGTCCAAGGGCAATCCGGTGGACGTGATCGGTGATGCCTCGGCAGACCGTTATGAGAAAGCGCTGAGAATTTGCATGGATGACAAGGGCGTGGACGCAGTCCTGGCGATCCTAACTCCCCAGGCCATGACAGATGCCTTTGCGGTAGCTGAGCGCGTGGTGGAGCTGAAAGCGAATCACAAGAAAGCGTTGTTTACCTGCTGGATGGGCGAGAAAGCCGTGTCCAGCAGCCGCAAGCTGTTCTCGGCCAACAACATTCCGTCTTACAGGGCGCCGGAAAATGCGGTGCTGGCGTTCTCCGCCGCCGCAGCCTACACGGCTAACCAGAAACTGCTGCTGCAGGTTCCCGATCCCCTGAGTCCGCAAGATGCCCCTGACCTGGTGGAGGCCCGGCGCATTATCAAGAATGCACTTGAGGTGGGTCACAACGTTCTGGATGTAGCTGAATCCAAGGCTCTTCTGGATTGCTTCAAGATTCCGATTCTGCAGAGCCTTCCTGCCCGGGAGGCCAAGGAGGCAGTACGGGTAGCCGAGGAAGTGGGTTTCCCCGTGGCGATGAAAATTTACTCCTCTGACATTACCCATAAATCTGATGTGGGCGGTGTGAGACTGGGCCTGAACAGCGCCGATGAAGTGCGCAAGGCCTACAAGGAGATGATGGAGAAGGTTACCCGGCTGGCGCCCGATGCCAAGGTGGACGGTGTGGTGATCGAGCGCATGTGGCACTCCACCAGCGGTCGCGAATTGATGGTTGGTGTGGTCAATGACAAGGTGTTCGGCCCCGTGATCAGTTGCGGCCTGGGTGGCACCATGGTGGAAATTCTTGGTGACAGGGCCCTGGCCATGCCACCGCTTAACTCCTACCTGGTCCATCGCATGATTCGTTCAACCAAGGCGGCGAAATACCTCGAGGAATTCCGTGGTTTGCCAAAGGCGAATATGAAGGCTCTGCAGGACGCCATCCTGCGAGTCTCGGAAATGGTTTGCGAGTTGCCGGGAATCGAGGAGATGGATATCAATCCTCTGATCGTTGATGAGCATGGCGTGGTGGCCGTGGATGCCCGGGTAGTTGTTCGCAAGGTCGAACCCGGCCAGCAGCCCTATGCCCACATGGCGATTCATCCTTTCCCCAGCGGGCTGGCCCATCACTTTGAAATCCCCGATGGCGAGCGTTTCCTGATTCGTCCGATTCGTCCCGAAGATGCACGGCTTGAGCAGCAGTTGATGGCCAAGCTCAGCGACCGGACCCGCTTCCTGCGCTTTATGTACACACTCAGGGAACTGACCCCGGCGATGCTTTCACGCTTTACCCAGATTGACTATGACCGGGAAATGGCCCTGATTGCAGTGCGCGAGACCCCCGAGGGTGAGCAGCAAGTCGGTGTAGCTCGCTACATTATCAAGCTGGACGGCGAGGGCTGCGAATTTGCCATCGTGTTGGCTGACGAATTGCAGGGCAGGGGTCTGGCTTCCCGGCTGTTCCGTGACCTGATTGATGTGGCCAGGGATCGGGGTCTGAAATATATGGATGGTGTTGCGCTTCGCGAGAACTCCAACATGATTCGACTGGCTCGGGAACTTGGCTTCAGCATCACCATGGATCCGGATTCCACCGACATGGTGAAGATGTTACTGAAACTGTAGGTTTGAGGTTGCGGGCGCTTCGGCGCCCGCAATACTTTGTCGGGGTAAATCTCCCGAACAGCCTCCGGAGAACTCTGTTTCTTGTTCCCGTCGTGTCCTCAGGAGCTACGAGATAGCGCCAGCGGTGGCTGGCCTCTGTTATTATGCGCCGCCATGAAACGATCTGATTTCACTTTTGACCTTCCCGAGCACCTGATTGCCCAGGCGCCCCTGCCTGGACGCAGCCAAAGCCGACTGCTGGTGGTTGGCTCATCAGGCAGGCCCGCACGGGACAGCACCTTTGATCAACTGGACAGGCTTTGCCATCCAGGTGACTTGATGGTGTTTAACGATACCCGGGTTATCCCGGCGCGTTTGCTGGGGGCCAAGGCTACCGGCGGCAAGGTGGAGTGCCTGGTGGAGCGGGTGCTGGATAGCCACACGGTGTTGGCTCACGTGCGCGCAAGCAAGTCCCCGGGCGAGGGTAGCCGACTTGAGTTTCACGGCGTGGGAGCCGTGGTGGAAGGTCGCCAGGACAGCCTGTTCAAGGTGAAGTTCGAGATGCCCGTGGCGGAACTCATGGAGCAGCATGGCCACATGCCCCTGCCGCCCTACATTCATCGTGAGGACAGTGCTGAAGATCGCCAGCGCTACCAGACAATCTATGCCCGTGAGCCTGGCGCCATTGCCGCGCCAACCGCCGGATTGCACTTTGACGAACCGCTGCTGGATAAATTACGGGACAAGGGCGTGGAGTTTGCGTTCGTGACCTTGCACGTGGGTGCCGGGACCTTCCAGCCGGTGCGCGCGGACGACATTACAGACCACCACATGCATAGCGAATTGGTTGAGGTCAGCCCCCAGGTCGTGGAAGCGGTACGTCGGACCCGCGAGCGTGGTGGCAAGGTGATTGCCGTGGGAACCACCGCCGTGCGGGCGCTGGAAAGCGCCGCCGCCGGGGACGAACTTGCGCCGTTCAAGGGCGATACCGATATCTTTATTTATCCGGGTTACGAATTCCGGGTGGTTGAACGCCTGGTGACCAACTTTCACCTGCCGGAATCCACCTTGCTGATGCTGGTCAGCGCTTTCGCCGGGCGTGAGCGGATCTTGACCGCTTACCGTGACGCGGTGAGCCGGGAATATCGATTCTTCAGTTACGGCGATGCCATGTGGATAGCCCCGGCAACCGCGTTGCCGCCAGGGGGTTCCCAGTGAAATTTACCCTCAATGCCACTGACGGCCGGGCCCGAAACGGCCAGTTGATGTTTGACCGGGGTGCGGTGGATACGCCGGCCTTCATGCCGGTGGGTACCTACGGCACGGTAAAGGCCATGACTCCGGAAGATCTCACCGAGGTGGGAGCCCAGATTATCCTGGGGAATACCTTCCACCTGATGCTGCGTCCGGGAACCGAGGTCATCAGGGCCCATGGGGACCTGCATGACTTCATGCACTGGCAAGGCCCCATTCTCACCGATTCCGGCGGTTTCCAGGTCTGGAGCCTGGCGGAAATGCGCAAGATCAGTGAAGAAGGTGTTCGCTTCAGTTCACCGGTCAATGGCGACAAGGTATTTCTGAGCCCCGAAGAATCCATGCGGGTTCAGCAGGAACTGGGTTCGGACATCATTATGGCCTTTGATGAATGCACCCCCTATCCGGCGACCCAGGAGCAGGCGCGGCAGTCCATGGAATTGTCCATGCGCTGGGCTGGTCGCTGCAGCGTGGCCCATGGCGAGCATTCCTCGGCCTTGTTTGGCATTGTCCAGGGTGGCATGTATCCGGGCCTGCGCAAGGAGTCGCTGGACGCCCTGCTGGAGATCGGCTTTGACGGTTACGCCATTGGCGGGCTGTCAGTAGGGGAGACCGAGGAAGAGCGGCTCATGGTGCTGGATACCCTCACGCCCCATATGCCGTCCGATCGCCCTCGCTACCTGATGGGTGTTGGAACGCCTGAGGACATTGTGGAAGCGGTTCGACGGGGTGTGGACATGTTCGATTGCGTCATGCCTACCCGTAATGCGCGCAACGGCCACCTGTTCACATCCACCGGCGTCGTGCGGCTGAGAAATGCCAGCCACAAGTCCGATACCCGGCCGCTGGACGAAAATTGCGACTGTTACACTTGTAAAAACTACAGTCGGTCATATCTAAAGCACTTGGACAAGTGCAATGAAATGCTGGGTTCACACCTGAATACCGTTCATAACCTGCGCTACTACCAGAACCTGATGCGCGGGCTGAGAGAGGCCATCGCCGAAGGGCGCCTGGACGAGTTTGTTGATGAGTTTTACGCCCTGCGGGGGAAAAGCGTACCGTCTGTGTCATAATAGCTCGCTGATTTTGGGGCGCTTTCCTGTAAAAGGGGCTGCCCCAGCGAATTAATTAGAGGAACGATTAATGGATATGTTTATTTCTAGTGCCTGGGCCCAGGACGCTGCGGCCTCTGCGCCGAGTATGTTAGAGGGTCTGCTGCCCATCGTATTGATTTTCATAGTGTTTTACTTTTTGCTGATTCGCCCTCAGCAAAAGCGCGCCAAGGAACATCGCAACATGGTGGAAGCGCTGGGTGTTGGAGAGGAAGTTATGACCTCTGGCGGCATTCTCGGAAAGATCACCAAGGTTGACGACCAGTGGCTGCGAGTTGAAGTGGCCAAGGGCATCGTACTGACGGTGGCTCGCAGTACCGTAAGCCAGACCGTTCCCAAGGGCTCCTATAAAGCCGACTAATCTCCTTCCGGAAAAAACAAATGAATCACTATCCCTGGTGGAAAAACCTGATGGTAGTGCTTGTGGTCACCTTGGGTGGCTTGCTGGCACTGCCAAATCTTTTCGGAGAGGATCCCGCGATCCAAATAGCCCGTGATGACTACCAGGCTGTTGCGGACAGCACTATTACGCGAATTCGGGAATTGCTGGAGCGCGAACAGATAGTCACTCGTGGTGTCTTCGCCGAAGATGGCAGGGCGCTTGTGCGCTTTGAAAATGTCGAAACCCAGCTGAAAGCTCATGATCTGCTGAAGAGCGAATTTGGCGGTGGGTATGCTTCGGCCCTGACCATGGCTCCTCGCACGCCGATGTGGCTTCGCGCTATTGGCTTGAGACCCATGAGTCTTGGCCTGGATCTTCGCGGCGGTGTGCACTTCTTGTATGAAGTGGATGTCAAAGGAACCGTGAACCAGACCCTGCAACGCTATGAGTCCGACTTCAAGCAACTTCTTCGCAAAGAAGACGTCCGCTACGTGCGTGTTCGTCACCAGGAGGATCTCGTGGAAGTTGTGCTGCGTGATCAGGCCGATGCCGATATCGCGCGCGATCTGATCGAGGACGCTGATCCGGAGCTGCAGATTATTGCCAGCGACGACGCCGGGAATGTGGTGCTGAAAGTCAGCATGACAGAGCAGCAGATCAAGCAGCGCCAGGATTTCGCCATTGAGCAGAACATTACTACCCTGCGTAATCGTGTGAATGAGATTGGTGTGGCCGAGCCTGTTGTGCAACGCCAGGGCCTGGATCGCATCGTGGTTCAGTTGCCCGGTGTCCAGGACTCCACACGGGCCAAGAAGGTCCTGGGTGCTACCGCTACCCTGGAATTCAGGTTGGTGGATCAGGAGGGCGACCCCTACCAGGCCAAGCGCACCGGACGCGTGCCGCTTAACGCTATCTTGTTGGAGAATCGCCAGGGTCAGCCCGTGCTGCTCAGGCGCGACACCATCGTGACCGGTGACCAGCTGACCGATGCTTCCTCGGGCTTCTCTGAAGGATCAGCAGTGGTGAAAGTGCGCTTGGACGCCAAGGGCGCTCGCAAGATGCTGGAAACCACCAAGCGGAATCTCGACAAGCCCATGGGCGTGGTGTTTATCGAGAAGAAGCGGGAAATGGTCGAGCGTGACGGTGAGCAGGTCGAGGTGGATGTCACCGAACGCACCGTGATCAATGTGGCCACAATACGAGGTGTGTTTTCCTCTACCTTCCAGATCGAGGGGCTGACGCCGTTCGAATCTCGTGACCTTGCATTGTTGCTGCGCGCCGGCTCACTGGCAGCGCCTATCTACATTGTTGAAGAGCGGACCATCGGCCCAAGCCTGGGTCAGGCCAATATCGACCAGGGCTTTAGTGCCGTGACCGCCGGCTTCCTGGTGGTAGTGTTCTTTATGGCGATCTACTACAAGGCTTTCGGCCTGATTGCCAACCTTGCCCTGATGATGAACGTGGTGTTGCTGGTAGCGCTGTTGTCGTTACTGCAGGCCTCGCTGACCCTTCCGGGTATCGCAGGTATCGTGTTGACCGTGGGTATGGCTGTGGATGCCAACGTGCTGATCTTCGAGCGAATACGCGAGGAGCTACGAGACGGCAATACGCCACAGGCGGCGATTCACGCCGGGTATGACAAGGCTTTCTCATCCATCGCCGACGCCAACGTCACCACCCTGATCGCATCGGTTGTGCTGTTTGCCTTCGGAACCGGACCCATTAAGGGCTTTGCTGTCACCTTGTCGCTGGGAATCATCACCTCGATGTTTACCGCCATCGTGGGTACACGTTCTGTTGTGAACCTGGTATTCGGTCGACGCAAGCTAAAGAGCCTGGCTATTTAGCCGGCGGGACATGTCATGGAACTAATTAAAGAAACTCATATCAATTTCATGGGGCTACGCAAGGGGGCTTTTATCCTGTCCGTCTTGCTGATTGTCCTGTCCATTGGCTCGATTGCTACCCGCGGCTTGAATTTCGGTATCGACTTCACCGGCGGTGTGTTGCTGGAAGTGGGGTATCCCCAGGCTGCAGATCTGCCGGCCGTGCGTGACCAACTGGCCAACGCCGGAATCGAACGGGCCCAGGTACAGAATTTTGGTACCTCCCGGGATGTGATGATCCGCATCATGCCGGATGAAACCCAGAACAACGCGGATGTTGGCGAGAAAATCATGGCCATCCTCCACGATGCAACGCCGGGTGTTGAGTTGCGCAGGGTTGAGTTCGTCGGCCCCCAGGTCGGTGAGGAATTGACCGAGCAGGGTAGCCTGGCCATGTTGTTCGCGCTGATCATGATTGGCGGTTATGTGTGGGCGCGTTTCCAGTGGAAGCTCTCTGCTGGTGCACTGGCGGCACTGACTCACGACGTGATCATCACCCTGGGATTCTTTGCGGTTACCCAGATCGCCTTCGATCTGTCGGTGTTGGCCGCAGTGCTGGCGGTGATTGGTTACTCGCTGAATGACACCATCGTGGTCTACGATCGAATTCGTGAAAATTTCCGGGGCATCCGTAATGGCGAGCCGGTGGAGATAATGGATATCTCACTGAACCAGATGCTGGCCCGTACTTTGATGACCTCGGGTACCACCTTGCTGGTGCTGTCGGCCCTGTTTTTCCTGGGTGGTGAGGCTATTCGCCCGTTCTCGGTTGCCCTGCTGGTTGGTATTTTTGTCGGTACCTACTCTTCAATCTACGTCGCCAGCGCGCTGGCCCTGGAATTGAAGTTGACCCTGGCCGACCTGATGCCGCCCAAGAAAGAAGACCTGGTAGACGATATGCCCTGAAGCGTCTAGCGCTTCAGAGATTCGGGTAGCAACGGCTGCAGAAGCCTGGATAAGGCTTCATGTACCTTGGGTGAACCGGCGATCACGTTGCCGGTTTCCAGGAAGTGGCTGTCGCCACGCACCGAACTGATAATCCCGCCGGCCTCTTGAATAATCAGGGCGCCGGCGGCGATGTCCCAGGGCTTCAGGCCCAGTTCCCAGAATCCGTCAAAACGACCCGCTGCCACATAGGCCAGGTCGAGGGCTGCTGCGCCGGGACGCCGGACGCCGGATACGTTTTCCACCACAGCCTTGAGCATGCCCAGGTAGGAGTCCATGTGCTTGACGTTTTCCCGATAGGGGAAACCGGTGCCGATAAGGGTGTCCTTGAGATGAGTGGCGCCGCTGACGCGAATCCTGCGACCATCCAGCTGGGCGCCAGCGCCGCGGGCGGCGGTAAACATTTCCTGGCGAGTGGGATCGTAAATTACCGCGGCTTCCAGTTCCCCACGCACTTGCAATGCGATGGATACGGCAAACACCGGGAATCCGTGTACGAAGTTGGTTGTTCCGTCCAGAGGATCGATGATCCAGACGTGGTCGTTGTCACCGCTGGCCCCGCTTTCCTCGGCCAGGAATGCATGGTGAGGAAAGCTGCGACGGATGGTTTCCTTGATGTCTTCTTCGGCCCGCAAGTCGACCTCGGTAACGACTTCGTTCCAGCCCTTGGAGGAAATGTCTTGTGGGCGGATACGGTTCAGGTTGCGGAGAATTAGATCGCCGGCGCGCCGTGCCGCTCGCACAGCTATGGTAAGTTGTGCCTGCATCGTGGAAACCCTCTTTTGTAAACAGCGTTGCAGGGACTTGACCCTGCCTTGTGGCGGCGAAGTTTAGCAAAAAAATCCTGTTTGAGTGAGCAAGTCTTTGCATGAAGCTGGCTGAAGGCGGCAGAATTGCTGCGCAAAGATGCCTCCCCGGAAGTTAAAGGCCTTGGAAATGCTTGAGAATATTAGAATTGTACTAGTCGGAACCACCCATCCCGGGAATATCGGGAGTAGCGCCAGAGCCATGAAAGTCATGGGCTTGAAGCAGTTGTGGCTGGTTGCGCCAAAGCTTTTCCCCAATGCCTCCGCGACTGCGATGGCCTCCGGTGCCGATGATTTACTGGCCGAAGCAAGGGTGGTGGACACCCTGGAAGAGGCGGTGGCTGATTGCCGCCTGGTGGTGGGTACCAGCGCCAGATTGCGCGCATTAGCCTGGCCCCTGCAAACCCCCAGGGAAGCCGCCGAGCAGATTGTCCAGAGCCCGCCTGGTGGTCCGGTGGCGCTGGTGTTTGGCCGTGAGGCCTCGGGTCTTAGCAACGAGGAAATGCAGCAGTGCCATCGGATGATCCACGTCCAGACTGCCGAGGACTATGGATCATTGAACCTGGCCATGGCGGTGCAAATCCTTTGCTATGAAATACGCATGGCGGTGTTGGGTGGACGGGCCATGAGCCAGCCCCCGGGATTTCCGCCAGCCCGGTCAGAAGACCTGGAGCGATTTTTTGTCCACCTGGAGGAAGTGCTGGAACAGACGGGGTTCCTGGATCCGGATAATCCGCGTCAACTGATGGCCCGCTTGAGGCGGATTTACATGCGCGCGGACCTGGATGAGAACGAGGTAAATATCCTCAGGGGTATACTCACTTCTTATGGATACGCTCGGGGAGGCACCAAAAAGTGACCGACTCCAGCGCGACAGCTAAGACGATTTACCTGGATTACGCCGCAACCACGCCGGTTGATTCGGCGGTGGTTAAGGTGATGGTCGAGTGCCTGGGTGAAGACGGTGATTTTGCCAACCCCTCATCGGTCCATGCCCCCGGGGTTGCCGCAAGGGTAAGGGTGGAGAATGCCCGCGAGCAGGTAGCCGGCTTGCTGGGAGCCCGCTCCGGGGAAATTATTTTCACCTCTGGAGCTACTGAAGCCGATAACCTGGCGATTCGCGGCGCAGGGCTTTTCCAGGTCCACAAGGGCCGGCATATCATTACCTCGAAATCCGAGCACAGGGCGGTACTGGATCCCTTCAAGTCCCTGGAAAAAGAGGGCTTTGAGGTGACCTGGCTGGTGCCGGAAGATCATGGCCGTGTTTCTGCGGAACAATTGCAGGCGGCGCTGCGACCTGACACCACCCTGGTGTCGTTGATGCATGTGAACAACGAGACCGGCCTGGTACACGACATCGCCGCGCTGGGTCAGTTATGCCGATCCCATGGCGTGTTGTTTCACGTTGATGCGGCCCAGTCCGCGGGAAAACTGCCCATCGATGTCCGGGCCATGCAGATCGACATGATGTCCTTCTCGGCCCACAAGATTTATGGCCCAAAGGGGATTGGCGCGCTGTTTGTCAGCCGTGAACCCCGCTGCAACCTGTATCCAGTGTCCTACGGCGGGGGCCAGGAACAGGGCTTGCGACCGGGAACCCTGGCCACCCACCAGATCGCGGGTATGGGATTGGCCTTTGAGTTGGCAGCCGGGCGTATGCAGGCTGACCAGCAGCGATTGCACGAACTGCGTGAGGTTCTGTGGTCCGGATTGCAGGCAATTGGCGGGGTTACCGCCAATGGTGAATTGGAATACAGCGCGCCGAATATTCTCAATGTGAGCTTCCAGGGCGTTGAAGGTGAGAGCCTGTTGTTCGGCCTGGATGGAATCGCCGTATCCAGCGGATCGGCCTGTGCCAGCGGTAGTCGAGAGCCGTCATACGTGCTTCGCTCCCTGGGTTTGGATGACCAGGCCGCCCAGTCGTCCCTGCGCTTCAGCCTGGGACGTTCCACCAGCCGTGATGACATCGATGTAGTGGTGTCCATGCTCAGTGCCCAGGTACGGCGCTTGAGAGCCCTGGCGCCGGATTGGGTCAAGTAGTTATGAATGCCCCTGCGTATGCTCAGCTGGTTAGACAGCATTTTTCACGCCCGGTAGGGGCGGGTTGCTTTGAACCCGGTGTTCCCGGGGTGGTCCAGGGCTGTGCCGGAAGCCGGGAGCAGGGGCTTGCCGTGCAATTCCAGTGCAGGCTGGATGGAGAAAAAATCCTGGAAGCCCGATTTCTTGCCTGGGGATGTCCTCACAGCATCGCCGGGGCATCCTGGCTGGCGGAAAGACTGGCCGGAATGGGCCTGGTCGAGGCGGCGAGGATCACTGGTAACGAGGTGTCTGCTGCATTGGACGTGCCAGCGGACAAGCTGGGAAGTATACTGATTCTAGAAGATGCCCTGGGTGCCTGCCTTGAAAATGCTCGGCAGCGTCACTATTTAAATGAGTAAGCGAAGTAACGAGGATTCCCTGGTGATGTCCATTTCCCTGACAGATTCCGCTGCCCGACGGGTGAGCGACTACCTGGCCAAGCAGGATGATACGGTTGGCCTGCGTCTGGGCGTGCGCAAGACAGGCTGCTCGGGCTTCGCCTATCATGTTGAATATGCTAAAGAAATTACTGATTCTGACGTGACCTTCGAAGATCACGGGGTCACCCTGGTGGTGGATCAGGATGCGCTTCCCATGCTCCAGGGGATGCAGGTGGACTTCGTGAAACAGGGCCTGAATGAGGTCTTCAAGTTCCGGAATCCCAACGTCAAGGAAGAGTGCGGCTGCGGTGAAAGTTTCACCGTCTAGGCGCTGGCGGCCTCGTTTTTAGGGGCTGCGCACAGTACAATTCCCCGATTAAGTTGCGTGCACCGGGTTCCGGGAGGCGGATTTCGCCGCTGGGTCCTGGGCACGCGTCCGTTTTTTATATCTGTAAGATTTTTAAGGAAACATTGAAATGGCGACCGAACGCACCCTGTCTATCATCAAACCCGATGGCGTTGAAAAGAACCTGATTGGTGAGATCTACAAGCGCTTTGAAGGCGCCGGTCTGCGCATCGTCGCCGCCCGCATGATGCACCTGACCCTCGAGCAGGCCCAAGGATTTTACGCCGTGCACAAAGAGCGTCCCTTCTTCGGCGACCTGGTTAGCTACATGATGTCCGGTCCGGTCATGGTTACCGCCCTGGAAGGCGAGAACGCTGTTGCCGCTCATCGCGATCTGATGGGCGCCACCAATCCCAAGGACGCTGACGCCGGTACCATCCGCGCTGATTTCGCCGAATCCATCGAAGAGAACATCGTGCACGGTTCCGACAGTGCCGAGAACGCTGCGATCGAAATTGCGTTCTTCTTCGCTGACGGCCAGATCTGCCCCCGTACCCGCTAAGTCAGGGAGCAGCCAGTCACCGTGTCATCAGGCAAGATCAATCTGCTGGGACTTCCCCGCGAGCAAATGGA
>UPTN01000173.1_pt1 | contig 35959 bp, 32 predicted proteins | sample 2160111 | NCBI WGS metagenome assembly UPTN01 (sample SAMN06265058, study PRJEB28932) | marine metagenome | isolation source: Columbia River Estuary | place: USA:Columbia River Estuary, USA | collected 2014-05-05
CGACATAGCCGTGTCCTTCAGCATTCTCACCAACAACCATGCCTGCCTCGTTAATGGCGCGCACACTTCCCAATATACCCAGGTCATTCTTGACACCATTTTCCCAGACGAAGCCGGTCCTTTCATAAACAGGGTATCCCCGCTCATCGGTTTTACCCGTGGGGACAGAGTCATAGCCTGCCACCTGTCCGGCTTCATTGATCGCAACGACATGGCTTGCAACTGCAGACTCATCCAGGTCGGTCATGACGCCATCTTGCCAAATGAACGCATGCGATTCACCTGATGCCGTAGTACCGCGACCAATGACCTGACCTGCTTCATTGATGGCCTTCAACTCAATATTAGTGCCTCCAAGTGTCCCCAGGTCCGTCATGACGCCATCCTGCCAAATGAATGCCCGTTGTTCATTGAGATCATTGGACCCAGTTCCAATCACCTGGCCGGCTTCATTGATCGCTATGACTGTACTGTTTTTCCCCTCGGCGACTGCTATAGGTCTGATCCCATTATCAGCATCCCATATGAATCCCTGATATGCATAGCCAGGCTCTCCGTATGGAGCAGTTTCACTACTTCCAATGACCAATCCTGCTTCGTTGATGTCGGTTGGGTTGCTGTAGTAACCACCAAGTGTCCCCAGCCTTTCAATTCCATTGTCTTTATGCCAGATAAAAGCCTCATAGACGCCGTCAATGTAGGTTGAACCAACGACTTGTCCTGTTTCATTGATAGCATTCACAAATGAGGATTGAGTGTTTTCAAGCAATTCACCAAAGCTCATCATTCCATCGCCAGCATCCCAAAAAAAGCCATGAGACTCGTTGTTAGAGTCATCGTATTGTGCAGTGTTACTGTAACCAATCACCTGGCCGGCTTGATTTATTGCCCTTACAGAGCTGTACGTTCCGCCCAGGGTGCCGAGGTCCGTCAAGCTTTGTTCGACAGGATCCCAAAGGGCAGCGTGTGGTTCACCATTAAAATCCGAACAGGAAACCGCCACCTGGCCAGCCTCGTTGAGTTGAACCGTTTCTGTGCATCTATTACGCGGAGGTCCGCCGATTTGACCGAGGTCCATCATTCCATTGGTGGCATCCCATAAAAAGGCATGTACTACACCAGATTCAGTGGTACTGATACCAACCACCTGATCGGCCTCATTGATAGCTTGCGCAACACTATCGGTGCCGCCCAACGTACCCAGGTCGACAAGGTCAAATACGTTTCTGGCAGAGTAAGCGGGGAAGCTAACTGTGAAAGCCAGAAAAACGGCAAAAATACTGCTTATTGACTTATCTCTATGCTTCATATCATTCCATGTCCGGTTGTGAGCGCAATACTATCGACTCATTCTTGATTGTGCTGGGGAAGTCAGTGTAGTAGATAGGAATGGGAATAGCTATCATTTAAAAACGCAACAACCTGACAATTGATGGGACACTCTGGGGTGGCTGCTTTTGGCCGGAAGCTGCCCTTCATATCTCTGAAAATCGCTTCAGGTGAGTGGCTGCTTTGCGCTCCGAAGCGGAACTTCAAAGCCTGGCGCTGCCTATAGGCGCTTCCGGCCAAAAACTGACCCCGCTGCTTTGTAACTTTTTGTCCACCCTGAACACCATTTCTTTTAATAAATACAGCACGCGCTCGATTCTCGCCAGCCCAGCTTTATAAGTAGCTTTTAACCGTTCACTTTCATTCCGGTCCGAACATCGTGACATCTTCGGGCTCGACCTCGGTCTCTACAGCGCGGATGAAGGAAGGCGGGCCATAACCGAGTTTTTACTCTCATTTTTGACTTTCAACCAGCCCTCACAACATGCCGTACTTGGAAAACATTGTTTACTTGTCATCTGCTGAACGTTACCCAGTGACACGCTGTAGTGAAGTACCGATTAGCCAAGTGGCGAATGAAGAACCAACTCTCACGCATCAAATGACTCTAATCAGCCAACAGTGTTGTGGTACACCCTTCATACTGGTTACCATTTAGATATCATCAAAACTTCGGGAATCAAGCTCGTGACACCAGGCAGTTTTATCAATCAACTGGGTCTTGAAAAGGCCACCGCCATACTGCGAACCAATGATCAGAAAAAAGCCGTGCAAGCCATGGAGGCTGCTGTACGCGGCGGCTTCAAAATCATCGAGTTTACCCTGAGCATTCCAGGTGCTTTTGAACTGGTTCAGGAGTTCTCCCGACGAGAGGGTCTTATCGTTGGTACCGGAACCGTGATGGATGCAGCGCAGGCACGGCAGTCGGTTAAGGCAGGGGCCCGTTTTCTGGTGTCACCGGTGGTAGACGAAACAGTGATTACCACCGCCAGCGAACTGGATGTCGCAAGTATGCCGGGCACCCATACGCCCACTGAAATGCTGCGCGCCCACCGTGCCGGCGCCCAACTGTGCAAATTGTTCCCCTGCCCTCACGGCGGCCCCGATTGGGTGCGCTCGGTGCTGGGCCCCATGCCGTTTCTGAAGATCGTGCCTACCAATGGCGTGGATCAATACAATGCCGGAGCGTGGATTGATGCCGGTGCTTTTGCTGTCGGTTTCGTGGCGCCATTGTTCGCGCCTGCCGATATTGCCGCCGGACGTTGGGACGCAATCGAGGAACGGGCGAGGCAATGCCTGGCAGCGGTGGGTTCGGTCAGTTCTGGCGCTCAGACTGGTAAAGCTTGCTGATAAACGCGCTGGCATTTGGGTAAGCTTCATTCCAGCGCTCAACATCAGCGTTCATTGCCGCCGACGCGCGGTCTGGGTCAATCCGCACACCATCGGCCTTATCGCGCCCGAATTCCGGCGGTTGCAGCCATAGCCCGGAAAGCGCGGCAAATGTGATATCCACATAGTTGATCGCCTCGTCACCCAGTATTGAAACCCTGCCATCAGCAAGCAAACCGTCCACCTCAGCCAGTATTGACTCGATGTGCTGCACGCTCTTGGCATAATGCGCATCGGTGATCACGAATGCCTTGCGCATGAAAAACGTTAACACCGGGTACAAGGCGATCACGGTGTAACGTTGCCAGGCCGGGACTGCCGGGCTGTTACACCCCCAGGCCTGCTGGGTCAGGCTGCGGTCATCGAGAATGTGGTAATAAACCCAGACCTGTAAATCGACCCCATAACGATCCAGCCTTTTTTCCAGCGCCAACCGATCCGCTGTCGGCTCCAAAAACTTTGCCCGGTCACCCAGTCTGGCCGCGTACGCGCCCCAAAGGTAGCGCAATATTTCCGGCGAGTTGCCTATTTGTGATCGTACCCTGCCCGTCCTGAACCTGAGCAACGGTACGCTTCGCCCGGTAAAAAAAGCACCGAGTATTCCGGCCATTGGCCGCTCTGTGTACTGAACACCAAGTCGGTCCATGCACCAGCGAACTTTCTCAACGAAATGGCTGGCCTCAATGGTTTCAAGCTCAAGCTCCGGACATTTCGCCGGCGCGAGAATGCCGCTCAAGGATATTGCCCAGCGCCACACCAGCGCGGCCAACACCAAAGCAATAGCGCCACCGGTCGAGATACCGAGCCATGCCACTATTACGGGCAGTAAGATAAGAAAAAAAGTGTGGATTATTTTTCGATGACCAGTCATAAAAAGTATCGTAACGTGAGATGACTTCAATTGACAAAGGCTACCGTGCTATGTCACAAATGGGCCTGCAATCTATGGCTGTTAACGTACGGCAACGAATGAACAAGTTGATGACAAACTTACCTGAACACTACAAATGCGAGACCGGCTTTGGCGGGTGAAGAAAGCCTGGCAACGCTGCTGCGTTGCATGTCACCTACGCTGACAGACGGCGAGTTTGTATTCTGCACCGTTAAAAACGCCGTTTATGGCGATTATGCCCACGCCACACCCATTGCGTCATTTACTGAAGCCGAAGGGTTAACCATCGTGGTGAGCAAAGAAAACGCCGATAACCTTGGGCTGTTTTACGAGGGTGCGTTCCGGTGCATTACACTGGGTGTTCATTCCAGCCTCCAGGCTGTGGGGCTGACCGCCGCGGTCGCTGGCAAGCTCGCGGAAAACGGCATCGCGGCCAACGTTATTGCCGCGTATTTCCATGACCATGTTTTTGTTCAGTCTGAACTTGCAAACCGCGCAATTGGTATATTATCGGCATACAACTTATCCAACACACAACAGCTTTAACTTAAAAAGCGGGAAAAACTATGCATTCAAATCTTATTTTCTGGCCTGTTCTGATTCAATTGGCCATCGTCATCGCCGGCTTCATGTTACTGGGCCTACGCAAAGCAAAAGCACTCAAAACCGGCGGCGTAGATATGAAAAAGACCGCGCTGGATAACGATGCCTGGCCGGAAGACGTGCAAAAGGTTTCCAACAATATCCGCAACCAGTTTCAGGTGCCTGTGCTGTTTTACGTGCTGTGTTTTATGTTTTACAGCCTTGATGCAGTCACCACCACCGTTCTCGCGCTGGCCTGGGCTTTTGTAATCAGCCGGGTCATTCATGCATATATTCACATGAGCTCAAATTATGTACCCGCGCGCTTCAGGGTCTTTACCATTGGGTTTGTGATCATGGTGCTGATGCTGATTGTTGCGGTCAAAACACTGGTAAACATCTAATTAAATTGAAAACCAACTTATAAATATAAATTCTGAAAGGAGAAACAAATGCTGGGGCTGATGCAAAATTATCCACTACTGGTACAAACCATTCTTGACCACGCCGCGTTAAATCACGGTGAGCGGGAAATGGTCACCCGTTCTATTGAAGGCCCTATCCGACGTTACACCTATCGGGACATGAGGACACGCGCATTGCGTGTCGCCAAGGCATTGCAGAAAGAAGGCGTGGTGCTGGGTGACCGCATCGCCACCATGGCGTGGAACACAGACCGTCATGTTGAAGTCTGGTACGGCATCATGGGTTTGGGCGCTATCAGCCATACCGTTAACCCCCGGTTATTTGCCGAGCAGCTGATTTACATTATGAATCACGCTGAAGACAAAATACTGTTTGTCGACCTGACCTTCGTACCGCTCATCGAAGCACTCGCGGCCAAGTTGCCGACCATCAAAAAGTACATCATCCTCACCGATGAAGCGCATATGCCCGAAACCAGTCTGCCTAACGCGCACGCCTATGAAACCTGGCTGGCCGCGTCAGACGCAGATTTCACCTGGGCACATTTTGACGAAAATACCGCCGCCGGGCTCTGTTATACCTCCGGCACCACCGGCAACCCCAAGGGCGTTCTTTATTCGCATCGCTCCAACGTGCTGCATGGCCTGATGTGTAACCAGCCGGATGTGTTGGGTGTCAATTCATCCGATAACATCCTGCCCATCGTACCGATGTTCCATGCCAATGCCTGGGCCATTACCTATGCGGTTCCGGCAGCAGGCGCCAGCATGATCATGCCGGGTGCGGGTATGGATGGAAAAAGCATCTACGAGTTACTGGATAGTGAAAAAGTAACCGCATCTGCCGCGGTTCCCACCGTGTGGCTCGGGTTGCTGCAGTACCTTGCCGACAACAACCTGAAACTGCCCTACCTCGACAAGGTATTGATTGGCGGCGCTGCCTGTCCGCGCATGATGATCGAGACACTCGAAAACGACTACGACGTAGAAGTTATCCATGGTTGGGGCATGACCGAAATGTCACCGGTCGGCACCACCGGCAAGCTTAAACACGCCACCGAACACCTTAGAGGCGAAGACCGTGTCAAGCTGAAGCTCAAACAGGGGCGGACACCTTACCTGGTAGAGATGAAGATCGTTGATGACGATCACAACGACCTGCCACGCGATGGCGTCACTTCCGGTCACCTGCTGGTGCGCGGACCGGCAGTCTCCAGCGGCTATTACAAGCTCGAAGACAACATCCTTGATAAAGACGGCTGGTTCGACACTGGTGATATCGCCAACATTGATGAATTAGGCTACATGCAAATTACCGATCGCGATAAAGACGTCATCAAGTCCGGCGGAGAGTGGATTTCGTCCATTGAAATTGAGAATGCAGCAGTGGGTTGCGATGGAGTTGCTGAAGCCGCGGTCATTGGCATTGCCCACCCCAAATGGACTGAACGGCCGCTGTTGATTATTGTGCGCAAACCCGGCTCGGACGTCAGCGGTGAAGCTATTCTGGCCTATCTCGATGGAAAAATCGCGACCTGGTGGATGCCGGACGCCGTTGAATTTATCGATGAAATACCTCACACAGCAACCGGCAAAATACAGAAAATGACACTGCGGGAGCAGTTTGGCGGCTACTCATTTAAAGCAGCAGACTAGGCTTTTCCGAAAATCATTCTTATCCATGAATAACAGGGGCCTCGCGGGCCCCTGTTCCGCTTGACAAAAAACCGCCAATCAATCAGTCTCCACCGCAAGTCTGCAGGTGTCTTTCTGACTGCTCAGTCAGAAGGATTAAACGGGAAGACGGTGCGCCAGGTTTTGGCAATTCCGTCGCTGCCCCCGCAACGGTAAGCGAAGGTAGAGGTCATTGCAGCCACTGTGCGTATGCATGGGAAGGCGACCCCTCACCAGCGATGTAAATCGCTCTTCGCAAGCCCGGAGACCGGCCCGCAGTTTTATTCACTTGTGCATCCGCGGCGGGCGGAGACGTGTGAGAACTGCTTCCCCCGGCACACCCGGCACCAGAAACAGCCTCCCTGCTCCAACAACCGACCAAAAAGCACAACCCAGTTGCGTTCGGGTGAGATCGCTTGGAAAAATACAATGGTCAAACAATTTAGTAATTCCGTGCTCGGCCTGCTGCTGCCGGCCTTATTCAGTCAACCGCTTTGGGCGGAAGAAAGCCTCCAACTGGACGACATGCTGGTCACGGCAAGCCTTCAGCCCATATCCGCTCAGGACGTTGCCAGTTCGGTGACAGTTATTACGCGTGAAGAAATTGAGCAGAAACAGGTTAAATACCTGTCTGACCTGCTGCGCAGTGTGCCGGGCTTTTCAGTCAGCCAGGCCGGCGGCATCGGCTCGCAAACACAGGTGCGGGTTCGTGGCGCGGAGGCCAACCACTTGTTGGTATTGATAGACGGCGTGCGCGCCAACGACCCGGCCGCCAGTGATGAATTTCAGTACCAGTTTGCGTTGACCGCCAATATCGAGCGTATCGAAATCATTCGGGGCCCGCAAAGCGCCATCTGGGGCAGCGACGCGGTCGCTGGCGTCATCAACATCATTCGCAAGAAGAACGTCGAAAACGGGCATCTCTCGGGCAGCGTTGAGACAGGGTCATTCAGCACGCTCAACGCAAGTGTCGATGGTGGTTACGTTGGAGAAAATTTCCGTATCAATGGCGGTTTGTCTTACCTCGACACCGATGGAACCAACATATCACGTACCGGTACTGAAAAAGACGGCACTGAAAACACCAATGGCAATATCGCACTGGAGTTCGATGCGGGCGATGCGGTCAAACTGCGTTTTTCCGGCAATATACTGGAAACAACCAGCGAATATGACGACATTGACTATTTTGTCACCGGCCTGCCAGCGGATGCTGATCGGGTAACCGAGTCGAGGCAAACCTTTCTCAGCGGCGAAATGCTTTATGAACCGCTGCACACCCCCTGGTCCGGCAGTTTTTCGGTCAACCGGATGGACTCCGACAATGACAACATCAACGATGGCGTCTGGGCCAGCTCAAGTGCAGCTGAGACGCTTGAGTACCGCTTGCGCGGCGGCGTGACTTTCGGTGCCGGTGAAACACACAATCATCGCGTCAATTTTGCACTCGAACGTGAAGATATCAATTTCCACCAGCGCGGGCAGGCCTCGTTTTATGGAGACCCCAACCAGAACCAGTCATATAACACCAACGGTTACGCACTGGAGTATGTCGGTAAGCCAGCAACCGGGTTCACATGGACCCTGAGCGGCCGACTCGACGATTACAGTGATTTTGATAACTCCACCACCTGGCAGTTGGCCGCTTCATACCAGCTGTCGCCGGCTTTGCGCTTGCGTGGTTCGGTGGGCACGGGCTCCAAGGCACCAACATTTACTGAGCGTTTTGGGTTTTACGAAGACTTCTTTATCGGCAACGCCAACCTGAAACCGGAGTCTTCACAAGGCTGGGAAATCGGTCTGGATACTCATTGGGCAGAGGGTCAATACGAGCTCCAACTGGCCTGGTTTGACCAGGATTTGCAGGACGAAATTGACGGCTTCGTCTATGACCCCGCAACAGGCTTTTTCACTGCCCGTAACAAAGCCAGCGATAGTCAACGTAAAGGAATAGAAGCCATCTTTAATGCGCGGCTGGGTAAGTCGTTCACTGCAAGTGCGTCCTATACCTACACCGATGCCACCGAAAAAGACGCAGTGGGACAATCGGTGCGCGAATTAAGACGTCCGGAAAACATGGCCAGCATTTCCGGCAATTATCACTTTGCCAGCGATCGCGGCAACCTGAACCTGAGTCTGAACTACAACGGCTCACAGCAAGACATTTTCTTTTCACCGGAAACGTACATGAGCAGCCGTGTAGCTATTGATGCTTACACGGTGTTGGACTTGGCCGCGTCATGGGAGCTGACGTCGTCACTGGAACTCACCGGTCGCGTTGACAATTTATCCGATGAAAATTACGAGGAAATTCTCGGTTTCGTTCGCCCTGGACGTTCTGTCTACCTGGGGCTAAGGGGCAGATTTAGTTTTTAAAGACTACGGCCACAGTTGATTCAGGTGGAACTCAGTCAACTGAGTCAACTGTGCCCAGATCCTTTAAAAGGCCATTACTAATATTGTAAATCCACCCGTGGACAGACAGATCACTGCCTTGTGCCCAGGCATTTTGTACGATGGGTGTATGGCAGACGTTATTAACCTGCTCTTTGACATTTAACTCGCAGAGCCGGTCGAACCTGTCATGATCACTTAGCCCTTCAAGCTCTTCAGAATTAAAGCGGTCAACGTCTTTGATATGACGCAGCCAGTTATCGATCAGACCATGATCCTTGTCTTCCATCGCCGACCTGATACCGCCACAACCATAATGACCGCACACGACGATGTGCTTCACCTTCAGAACTTCGATGGCGTAATGAATTACCGATAGACAATTCAGGTCTGTGTGGACCACCACGTTGGCAATGTTGCGGTGAACAAAAACCTCGCCAGGCGGCAGATCCACGATCTGGTTGGCCGGCACCCGGCTGTCTGAACAGCCAATCCAGAGATACTCGGGGTTCTGTTGTGCTGCCAGCGCGGGAAAGAAGCCAGGGTCTCGCCTGGTAATTTCAGCTGCCCATTCACGGTTTCTGTCAAAGAAATGCTTTAATGTTTTCACAACTTTTCAGTACCCCAATTCAAAGTCTACGACATGGAGCAGCGGCGCTTGCTGCAGGAACCGTCGATAATTCTGTATGAAAACTGGAACTATATCATCAGGAAAAGTAATCGCGGCATGATGCGGTGTAATGTAGGCGTTGGGCAGTTGCCACAGCGGGCTGTCCGGGGTCAGGGGCTCATTGGTAAATACGTCAAGCACGGCGGCACCAATGACACCACTTTCAAGTGCCCCAATCAAATCGGGCTCATTGATAACACTACCCCGCCCCACATTGATCAGTGTCGCTGTGGGTTTCATCATCTTTAACACATCGGTGTTAATAAAGTGCTTTGTTTGCGGCGTATCCGGAAGCGTAATGGCGATGTAATCCAGGTCTTTTAAAAAGTCGGCAAGGTTTTCCACCGTATAAACTTTTTCGACTTCAGCGCATGGCGTACCCGAACGGCTGAGGCCTGTTACCCGGATACCGAATTGCCCGGCGCTGTGCGCCAGGTGTTGCCCAATTGAGCCAAGACCGACCACCCCAAGCTTGATTTCATCGGAACTGCGATAGGGCAAAGGCTTCCACAAGCGGTCTTTCTGGTTGTCTCGCATCGTGAAGATGCGGCGTTCGAGCGCAAATAAATAGGTCAGCACATACTCACTGATTCTGGGGCCGAATATATCCTTTACGCCGGTCAGAACATAATCCCGACGGCTACCGGGGGTGCACAGGCTGTTCACGCCAGCCCAACTTGATTGCACCCATTCGAGTTGATGGGCCGCTTCAAGCACCGAACTCACACGCCCGGGTTCGCCAAAAATGATATTGCATCCGGCAACCACTTCCGCTGCCGGTTCAGGGTCAGTCACAAGCACAACCTCCAGCTGAGGGAGGTCGGCTGCGATGATCAGTTCATGATATTTTTCAGCGTCTTCTGAGAGAATGAGCAGTCGATTCATCAAGCTGCTCCCGGCGACGTGAGGAGTGGAGGTGCGCTATGTTTTATTGCCAGAATTTTCAATCTTGGCCATTGCCGCTACCGGCTAACAGGTATCCCGTCGTGCCAGTTCCATGAGTTTTTCCTCTTGCAAAATGGCAACTTTTTTACGGTTTACTTTAATCAGCCCGGCACTTTGGAAGCGTGCCAGAACACGGCTGATGGTTTCGGTGGCCAGCCGAAGGTTACTGGCAATATCGCGGCGAGACATGCTCAGGTTAAATTCCTTTGCGGAATAGCCACGGCTTGAGAAACGCGTTGACAGTGAGCAAAGCAGACGCGCAATTCTTTCTTCCGCACTAAGGTCGGCCGCGCTCGCCTCCAGCTCTGAAATATGCAGGCTCATTACCCGAAACAACTCATCCTGCAGATTGGGCAACTCTCTGGCCAACTCTGTCACAGAGTCGAATGAAAGGCCGCAAACAGAACTGGTATCCAACGCTACAACATTGGCTTTGTGAACTTTCTTATGAATGGCATCGAAACCAATGATTTCACCGGGCAGGTAAAAGCCCAGCACTTGCTCTTCACCGTTCTTGTCGATTACATAGCTTTTGAAACAACCGGCACGTACGGCGGCTATAGACTGGAACTTATCGCCGGCACGGAAAATATGCTCGCCCGGCTGAATGGGTCGCGACTTATTGACGATATGTTCAAATTGTTCAGTGTCGCTCTTGCCGAGGCCGCGAGGCAGACATAAATTACCGAGCGTACACTGGCTACATGCTAGCTGCACACGCTCGGGAAAATAAGGGTTTTTAGGGTTGTCCGAAGCCATAAACTTGCTAAATCCACGTCCAATAAAAGTTAAACAGCCGTGGATTATAGCCTAACAATGAAACTAAATGACTTTTGAGTACGCTTTTCCTTCGAGATCGTTTATCAGGTACTCGTCGAATTTCATTGCAATAATGCGCAATAACAACAACCCGGTTGGCGTGAGGTCAAAGCCTTCAGGGGACAATTCGACCAGTCCGTCATCTTCCAGCGGCTTTAGCGAACGCAACTCTGATGCAAAGTGCTCTGAAAAATTAATACCGTATTGCTTTTCAAAGTCAGCATGCCTTACACGGCCCTGACACATGATTGCAGAGATGACGTCTCGTCTGAGCCGATCTTCTCCGCTCAAACCCAGCCCTCTCCAAACAGGCAGTTTGCCCGCATCTATGTCCGCCTGCCAATCACGTATATCTTTGCGATTTTGGACAAAACTATTGCCAACTTTACCAATGGCGCTGACGCCCATACCAATTAAGTCTGTTTCACGACAGGTCGAATAACCCTGGAAGTTACGTTGCAGTGTTCCGTCATTCATTGCGATCGACAATTCATCGTCAGGCAATGCAAAGTGGTCCATGCCAATATAAACATAGCCCGCTTCTACCAGCTTCGTAATTGTTGAGGCCAGTAATTGAAGGCGTACTTCAGGAACGGGAACCTCTTCTGAATTAATCATGCGCTGCGCCTTGAACAGGTGAGGCAAATGCGCATAGTTGTAAACCGAAAGACGATTTGGACGGGCCGTCAATACTGAGTCGATTGTTTTTTCGAACGACTTAGCTGTTTGCAACGGCAGACCGTAAATCAAATCTACTGAAACGGAATTGAAGCCAGATTTGCGCGCGGCATGAATCAGGTTGAGTGTTTTTTCCTCATCCTGCAAACGGTTGACTGCTTTTTGTACCGCGGGGTCAAAATCCTGAATACCCATACTGACGCGGTTGAAGCCAATGTCCCCAAGAAATGCGATTCGTTCTTCGTCTACTGTTCTCGGGTCAATTTCGATAGAAAATTCACGAGTGGGCTTCTGGCTCAAAAGGAAGTTCTCAGACATTTTTTGCATGATGCCTTTGAGCTGTTCGTTATCGTGATAGGTAGGTGTGCCACCGCCGAAATGTAACTGGATTACCTCCCGGTCCTGATCATACAGTTTGCCCTGCATTTCGAACTCTTTATAGAGGTGCTCGAGGTAAACATCGGCACGCGCTGTGTTGCGCGTTACCTTTTTGTTACAACCGCAGTAATAACAAAGCTCCTTGCAAAATGGTAAATGCACATACAACGACAGTGGTCGTGGAATCAGGTCATCATTACTGCTCTGTGCGTGCCTGGTATAGGCTGCGGCATCGAACCCTTCATGGAACTGCAACGCAGTCGGATAAGAAGTATAACGAGGCCCAGCCAAGCCGTACTTGGTGATGAGCTCTGTTGGAAAAGACGTAGTTATACTCATAAATCAAAATTCCCGTGCCATTCAGGCAGAACGGGGATTACCCCCGATTGTTGGACAGGTTCCCACTGTAAACCGGGGTGAATCCTGTAAAAATTTATTTAAATCTGCCATTTAAAAATCGCGCGATCTGTTTATGCAATTGTGGAGCGCACGTTATCACCACAACATTGTGTGACAAATGACACAAGTCAAGAATAGCTGACTAACCCACCTTCCGCTATAATATCAGTACGTTTGCCAACACTAATCTACTCAGTTTCTGACCTGAATCATTTCAACAATACTTATCATGCATTTATAAATCGTCTTATCAGGACGGCATAAACGCACTCTCGTTTTGCAGCAGTAACAAATACACATGCAGACATTGAGCGCGGAAACTAACATAAAAAGCGCGAAAAATAAATTTTGGCTGTGCCGCAGTGAGGCCAACAAACCAACCGTCAATGCAATTATGTGGGTTCACGGGCGAGTACTGTTGAAATGATGCAGATCAATTACATGTACTTCCAAGAAGCGTAACTTTAAATTCTAGCCAGCCTTTCTACAGGCTGCTATTAGACCCGGCCAATTTATTTCTCCGTGCCGGGTCTTTTTTTAAATAAGAATACGCCTCGCGTGGATCACGCAGCATTTTGCTGTGTTTACAGGATAGTGCTAACCGCAGCCTTAAAAATATCTGACCCCGAATTCCGAGTTGACCGATGAATGGCCAGGCCTAGAAAGACGAGGCATTAATCATAAAGTGAGCCGCAATACTGGCCACGTACCCAATCACAATGGCCCAGGTCCATTTGAGGTGCTCAAAGAAGGTATAAATACCGCGTGCCTGACCCATCACCGCCACACCAGCGGCTGAACCGATAGACAACATCGAACCACCCACGCCCGCCGTTAAAGTTACCAGCAGCCATTGGCCCTGACTCATGTCCGGGCTCATGGCCAACACCGCAAACATGACAGGAATGTTATCAACGAGAGCCGAGGCAACACCTACAAGCACGTTAGACACGGTAGGCCCCAGGCCCATATACATCAATTCGGAACCGATCGCCAGGTAGCCAAACGCCCCGAGGCCACCCACACACAGAATGACGCCATAGAAGAACATCAGGGTGTCCCACTCGGCCTTCTGCAAATTTGCATAGATGTCGTATTGGGCGTTCGCTGGCTCGTTTTGAGAGACATGAATCGCTTCACTACCCAACGCTGAATCTTCCCTTGCGCCCTCAGGCAACACTTCTCTTTTACGAAGCTTGAGGTAGTACCCGAATAACTTAAGAAAACCCAAACCGGTCATCATGCCAATCACCGGCGGGAGATGCAGGTAACTGTGCATAGAAACTGCCATTGATATGGTCAGAATAAACAGCACCACAACCATCAAAGCACCGTACTTCAGGCGCGCTTCCTCATGTATTGAATCAGGCTTTCCGGAAGGCAGCGCAAATGAAAGCAACACAGCGGTAACTAACCAGTTCACCACTGAGGGGAGAAATAGTGCAAAGAACTCGGTGAACTGCAGGTGTCCTTTTTGCCAAACCATCAGAGTTGTAATGTCTCCAAACGGACTGAACGCGCCGCCAGCGTTCGCAGCAACGACAACATTGATACACGCAAGAACCATAAAACGGCGGTTACTACCACCAACAGAGATCACCACGGTGGCCATTAATAAGGCAGTGGCGAGATTGTCTGCTATTGGTGACATGAAAAACGCAATGATACCGGTCACCCAGAAGATCTTTCGCAGCGAAAACTCCCGGTTAATCAACCATGCGCGCAAGACTTCAAAAACCCCACGCTCTTCCATGGTGTTAATGAAAGTCATGGCAGCCAGCAGGAACAGGAACAACTCTACAAACTCGAGAAGATTGTGGCGTACAAGCTCTTCCGCCGTATGGGTGTCGCCCACACTTGCATAGGCGATGGCAACCAATACCCAAATAATACCGGCGGCCACAATAACCGGTTTTGATTTTCGTAAATGAATGTTTTCTTCGAGAATAACGAGTGCGTAAGCGCCTAAAAATATAGCGATCTCTACGATTCCAGCCCAGTGTGCAGTTAAATCCATAATGACTGATAAGTCTATAGTTGTCGTTGGGTGTTCAGATACATTCAAAGTCGCCCGGGGTTGTCGGCCCACACCGATCTGGCCAACCGTGTTTTTCCCAGAACTTAACATAACCCAATTTTCGAACCCAGTCTTTAAACCGGGAATCCTGGCGCAGCGCCACACTCCAATTATTCCATACTTGCGCGCGAAGTTGAGGTTTAAGTATTTCCGTGACCGGATCAATATCCAAGTCGAAAGCAACAGGCGAACCGAGAACAAGCAACGCTTCAAAACCAACCAGTTTATCCAATTCACCCTCTGTGACCGCAGCAACAATTCTCTGGGCGGTGTTATTTATACTGACGGGGTTCTGTAAAGCATCAATAATCAGGTCAGCATAGGTCGCGGGCAAAATGCCTGAACGCATACGGACGTCACGGAGAAGTTCACGGGCCCTCACATAGTCCTTGCTATTAATGGCTGTCAGGCCAAGCATGTATTGCTGGTAGCGGAAATGCTCGGTTTGCTCCAAGACTTGAGCTGCCGCCTCCGGTTCGCCTGTAAATGTGAATGCGTCTGCAAGTATCCAGGCAATGTATTCGTTGAGCGGATCAATTTCGAGTACTTTTTGTAGTGGCTTGATGACTTCGTCAAAGTACCCCAACTGGATGTGCATCATTGCTTCCCAATGCGCAATATTTGAATCATTAACCCCCATGGCGCGAATTTTTTCAAATTCGACCAATGCCTTTTCAAACTCTCCACGAGACGAGTAAACAGTTGCCAAGGCAGCCAATGCATCTACTGAAGTGGGATCAAGCCCAAGCGCAAAGCGGGCATACTCTTCAGCATGTTCATAATAATCGAACCTGTCCAACGATGGATCATAGGAAGCAAGCAACCTGTATGTTAGGGCCAGGCTCGCATATGCTTTTGCGAATCGCGAGTCACTCTCGACCGCTTTTTTAAAGTTCGAAAGTGCATCGCGCAAACCTTCGGCACGCAGGTGTATACGGTCATTAAACAGCTCGCGGCCTTTCAGGTAATAGGCGAACGCCTCCATATTATCGGTGCCTGTTAACCCTGAATCAGGTCTATTGCTTTCGGTAACACTCAGCTCAAGAAAGCTTGCAACACTGATCGCTATTTCGTCCTGAACATCGAATATGTCTATCATGGCGCAATCATATTGCTGTGACCAAAGGGAATAGCCGGTTTGCGCATCAATGAGCTGGACGGTTATTTTAATACGGTCTTCATAATTGCTTACGCTACCTTCCAAAATACTGCCCACTTTCAGGTATCGCGCGATTTCCGGTGTTGTTGAAGCTGAATCACGAAACGTAAATGAGGATGTACGCGCAGCCACTTTAAGACCTTCCATTCCTGATAACAGTCTCAGAATTTCTTCCGCTACACCATCGCCAATAAATTGGTGCGCTTGAACCTCGCTTAAATCAACAAAGGGTAAAACTGCGATTGAGGTTTTCTCATATACCACGGGTGCCGGTAAATTCTCAGCTAAAACCGTGCTGTCTACGCTCTGAGGCACCCTTTCAAGCACCAGGTGTTCGTAACCGTGATAAAGCGCCAGCAGCACAACTACTGCCAACAGCCAATATGACAGGCGCATGGGGACTGAGCTTCTTTGATACCAATTTTTTAAGCCTGCATTCGCTGATACCGACTCACTTTCAGATTGTTCGCAAAGCTCAACGTCGCAGACAAGACGATAGCCCCTGCCGCGACTGACAGCAATATAAGGGTTATCCGGGTCTTCATCGCCAATTGCTTTGCGTAGCAAGAGAACCCGCTTGTTAACGGTTCCCTTGTCAACTACGAGACCTGCCCAGACTTCTTTTTCCAACTGTTGAATAGACACAACATTAGGTGCATGCCGCGCAAGCGACAGTAGCAACTTGAAGGAAAGCCGTGGAACCGACAGAGCTTCCCCGTTGCGGGTTACCTCTTGCGTTCCTGCGTCCAGTGCCAGGTCTCCGATGCGGTAGCATTCAAAGCCCACTGATTTTTATTCCCCAACTATTTTTAAGTTAAAAACATACGACACGGCAATCGTAACTCATCTGCAAACGTTCCGTAAATCTTCCTTTAATATTCCGACTGTAAAATATCTTTATTCACTCAGCTTAATTATGCTTGGCGAGTGTGTTTGGGGCTGTACTAATTTCCCTCTCCGGCACTCGGTCATGAACTGGTGAATGCAGGGTTTGACATCCGCTTACGCCAAGTTTGAGCCCAATGGTTTGTCCTCCGAAAACCGCCATTGGTTCATTGCCTTGGTTCAGGAACTGCTCTGTAGACCGAAGAAATGGGGTAGAGGTTATTTTAGCGATTGCGTGGCAATGTCAATCAATCGCAAGAACCGCACACACTATAAAATAATAAGAAGCTGGGATATTAACAAAATATGTAATTATCCAGAAATACAGCCGGCCTACCCCGGTTCCCACACTCCGGTTTGATTTCTTCCCCCCCCTAAACTGGAATTACTGGGAATCGGGTTTTTTTAATCCCCGAGCCATCAACACTGCAGTTAAGTACTTAAAGCCCCTGTCAAAATTCACTTTCGATTCAGCACACTGCTGCTTAACGGTTTATAATTCCCCCACCTGAAACCGGCAGCCTCCCCCGATCGTGAAACCAATCAAAATAAAAACAACGGTAATCGCTTTGTTTTTTCTGTTACTTGGCGCGTGTGCTTCAATCATGCAGTCAGCTACCAATGACATGGCTGCCAATTTAAGCGCAGCCATAATGAACCAGGATGACCCGGAAACCGTTCGCGATGGAGCTCCCGCCTACCTGCTGATGCTTGACAGTTTTATTGAGGGCGCACCGAACGATGCCGCAATGCTGGCTGCCGCCGCAGAACTCTATGCTGCTTACGGCGTCATTTTTGTTGAAAATAATCAACGCGCGAACCGCCTGACGAGCAAAGCACTGAAGTACGCCCAGCAGTCTTTGTGTGTAAGCAACCATGAGGCATGCGGGTCGTATGATCGCTCTTTTCAGGAATTTGAAGGCACACTGCAAAAACTGGACAAAAAAGACGTTGCCAGTCTATTTACATTTGGCCTGGCTTCAATAGCCTATATAAAAGCCCATAGTGATGACTGGGGCGCCATGGCCAAACTGCCGCGCGTTGAGTCGGCCCTTATGCGAGTGCAAGCGTTAGACCGTCAACACAACGCGGTACAGCTTGAGCATTTCCTGGCCATACTAAAAACCATTCGCCCACCCGCTCTTGGCGGGGATTTTGATGCGGGCAAAGCGCACTATGAGCGCGCCTTGCAGCTATCGGGCGGCAAAGATCTTTCGATCAACGTCGATTATGCGCGCTATTACGCACGCACTTTGTATGACCGGGAACTGCACGACCGGCTGTTAAACGAGGTCCTGGCTGCAGAACCGGTGCAGGATGGCTACACTTTATTCAACACACTTGCGCAGCGGGAAGCACTGGAGCTACTCGATGCCGCCGATGATTATTTTTAAGGATCAAACCTGTTCATGAATACCTGCACCAAACCACGGCTGACGGCCCAACGTATCACCGCGCAAATTACCCTCGCTCTCATGCTTATTGGGGTAATGACGGTGGCTAATGCGCAAACGATCAAACTCGCCACACTTGCCCCCGAAGGATCGGGCTGGATGAATGACATGCGTGCGGGCGCCAAGGAAATCGGCGAACGCACCGACGGACGGGTCAAGTTCAAGTTCTACGGCGGCGGCGTGCAGGGCAATGACAAACAGGTACTGCGCAAAATGCGTATCGGCCAGTTACACGGCGGCGCTTTTACATCAAACGCGCTGATCGAATTTCAGAAAGACTCCGTGATTTACAGCATGCCGATGTTGTTCAACAACCTTGAAGAAGTACAGTTTGCACGGGAACGCATGGATGACAAATTACGTGACCTTCTGGAAAACGCCGGATTTGTCAATTTCGGTTTTGCCGGGGGCGGGTTTGCCCACATCATGTCCACCAGGCCTATCGCCAACCTGAATGATATGCAAGGCCTGAAAGTTTGGATACCGGACGGGGACAAAATCTCGTATGACGCCATCAAAGCCCTTGGCGTTTCACCGGTTACCATGCCATTAACCGATGTTCTGACCGGTCTTCAGACCGAACTGATAGATACCGTCATGGGGCCGCCCGCAGCCACCATCATCCTGCAATGGAACACCGGCGTGAGCTATATCACCGAGCTTCCCCTGGCCTATATTTACGCAATGCTCATCGTGGACAAAAAACACTTTAACAAGATAGCGCCAGCCGACCAGTCCGTGGTGCGCGAGGTGATGGAGCGGGTTTACCGGGGCTTTGAACAGCAAGGCAACGACGACAATGAAAAGGCTTATAAGGCGTTACTGGAAGACGGCATGAAGCCGGTGACCCCTGATCAGGGGCAGATACCCGAATGGCACAAAGCTGTGCAGGCATCCAATCATAAAATCGCTGCAGAAGGTGTGATCGATATTGCCCTGTTAAATGAAGTCGAGTGTTATATCACCGCGTATCGCGCAGGCAACACGGCGAAAGACTGCACCCAGTGAACCGCATTACGTCAGTATTCAACAAGCTGGAAAGGGCTGGAGTCTTCGCGGAGAACGCCCTTCTCATGATCATTCTGATTAGCATGATCCTGTTGGCTGGCGCGCAAATATTTTTGCGGAATTTTTTCGATTACAGCATCTTCTGGGGTGACGAAATGCTGCGCCTGATGGTGCTCTGGCTAACAGTTGCAGGCGGGCTTGCGGCAAGTCGAATGAACAAGCATATAAGCATCGAGGTTCTCGATCGTTTCCTGCCGACCGGTGTGAATCACGCAGCAAGAATTATCATCGATTTATTTACCGCGGCCGTGTGTGCTTTATTCGCCTGGCATAGCGCGCGCTTTGTAATGGGCTCCTACGAGTTTGGCGACACACTGATGAATAACACGCCCGCGTGGATCCTGCAGATCGTATTACCGGTTGGCTTTGGTCTAATGGCTTACCGCCACATTGTTTTAGCCGCGCAGCAGTTGTTTACATTCACCCGAAAAGGGTCCTCGCAATGATGATACTGGGGCCAGTGCTGGTGTTATTGGTTTTGCTGGGCGCACCGTTGTTTGCGGTTATTGCCGCAGGGGCATTTTATAATTTCTATCAGGCGGAAATTGATCTGCAGGCGATCGCTATCGAATTTTACGGTATCGCCGAAATGCCGATACTGCTGGCCATACCTTTGTTTACATTTGCCGGCTACCTGCTCAGCGAAAGCAATGCACCGAAGCGCCTAGTGCGCCTGACCAGCGCCCTGCTCGGTTGGATGCCCGCCGGACTGGCGATCGTGTCACTGGTGGCCTGTGCCTTTTTTACCGCGTTTACCGGTGCGTCAGGCGTTACCATCATCGCATTGGGTGCAATATTGTTCCCGGCCATGCAACAGGCCGGTTACCCGGAAAAATTCAACCTGGGACTGGTGACTTCAGCCGGCAGCCTTGGCTTGTTGTTTGCGCCTTCACTGCCGCTGATTTTGTATGGTGTGATTGCCGAAGTACCGATTGAAAGCCTGTTTCTTGCCGGCTTGCTTCCCGGCTTCCTGATGCTCACCATTTTGTCCGGATTCAGTATCTGGAAAAACCGTGCCATTCGCACGCCGCTGTCCGATTTTTCCTGGCGCGAGGTTCGTGAAGCAATTCGGGAAGCAGTTTGGGAGATACCCTTGCCAATCGTCGTGCTTGGCGGCATTTATAGCGGCTATTTCGCCATTTCTGAAGCGGCTGCGGTTACTGCGCTCTACGTCCTGATTATTGATGTCGCCGTGCTCAGAGAAGTCTCTCTGCGCAAACTACCCGCCATCGTGCGGGAGTCAATGATACTGGTCGGCGGCATCATGATGATATTGGGCGTGTCACGCGCATCCACCAATTTTATGATCGATGCCGGTGTACCTCAGCAGTTGCTGCACTGGATCAGCGGGTTTGTGACCGGCGAAATCGCGTTTATGGTGATGTTGTTGGTCTTCCTGTTGATTCTCGGTGCAATTCTGGATGTGTTTTCCGCCATTGTGCTGGTCGTACCATTGATTCTGCCCGTTGCCACCCAGTTTGGTGTAGACCCCGTACACCTGGGTATCGTATTTCTTGCCACCATGCAGGTCGGCTACATCACGCCGCCAGTCGGTCTCAACCTGTTTATTGCCGGCTACCGGTTCAACCGGCCCATTGTGGATGTTTACTTATCCACGTTGCCGTTCTTTGTGTTCCTGATGATTGCCGTCGCGCTGATCGCGTTCTGGCCGGCATTGTCGCTGGTATTGTTATAGTTGCGAGAGCGGGGTTACGAGAGCGGGGTTACGAGAGCGGGGTTACGAGAGCGGGGTTGTGAGAGCGGGATTGCTGACCCGGGCACCGGGTAATCAGGTATCGGTATCAACTTCCGCTGTGATAGCGGCCCAATCCTTGTAGCAGGCATCGAGAACCTGGTAGTCCTCATGATCGTCGACATCCAGGCTTAAGCCGCCAAATGGCGATATGACGATCCTGACCGGCCCGCCAAGCACTTCGCTGATGCTTTTTTCAACTTTGTCCCGCGTATTGCCTTTCTTCAACCGTTGGTACCAACGGCCTTTTCTCTTCGACAACATCAAGGTGAGCTGCACGCGAATGGTCATCCATGCCGCATGCCACCCGCCGTGGCTTTTGAAAAAAGTGAAGATCAAGGCAACAACATTGCGCCAGTCTACGGCTTTGCGATAGGAAAAACCGGTTTGCAAGAACTCCTGGCGGGCCAGGTTACGCGGTCGGCCCACATAGATATTCGCCAGGCGCAGGCGCCCAAACTCAAGTTCAACAAATGGCCGCTGTATACCTTGCTTGCCGGCAGTGGGGTGAAACGGCGTCACGCCCGGCTCATCAACAACGCCGGCCAGCATCGCATAAGGATGGTCAGCGGCATTGTCTTCGCGGGCACAGCGCACAATAAAATCGTCTATCGAACGGGCTGTCACCAATGGCAGATCGCATGAAATGATCAACAAAGGCCGTTCCTTGACCGGCACCACGGAATCATACCGGTGGCAGTCTTCTGACGCTTCAATGCCGGCCCAACAGTTGGTCAGCATTTTCCCGCGCTGGGCTATAACCCGTACCTTGGAAGGAAAACCCTCGAGCGCTTCCAGTAACTCCTCTGTCGGCCCCACGACAAATATCTGGTCAATGTGCTCCGCATCCATCAAGGCCTGCACCACGTAACGCAAAAGTATCTGCCCACCCACTTCCAAAAAAGCCTTGTTACGGCCGGAGATGAGTCTTTTGGTATTTTGATGGGTGCCGGCCAACACCACGGCATCCAGTGGAAATGGATAAGCTGACGAGCGCGGCTGGGCCGGTTTGGAAGCACCGCTTGTGTTGTCACCATTTCGTTCGGATTCGGGGTGCATGATCGCCTGTTAAGTTTTATCCCACATGGTAATGAAAATACCGAGATTCACGCATGGAACGGGCTGAACGCGCTGGTTCGATGAATTTCTCGTATTACATTTGATTTTATAGACTCCGGCTTCAACTTGAAACACTAAAAGTGGTCAGGCTTGCGGTAAATGCAACACAATCGCAAAGGACTGTTATCGAAATCACTGAAACTGAGGTACTCTAGACAAGAATTTCTAATTAACATAAGTAGGCAGCACTGTTGCCGTGGCTTTAATCACAACAACCTCGAAGAGGGAGGATACTATCGTGGAAGAACTTGCCTTATTCAGCTCTAATTCAATCGCCTTTTTAGCACGTTGGGCACATTTGCTTGCGGGCATCACCTGGATTGGTCTGCTTTACTACTTTAACTTTGTCCAGGGTGAGTACTTCAAGGAGGCCGATGGTGGCGCCAAGTCTGACGCCATCCAAAAACTGGTGCCGCGTGCTTTGTGGTGGTTCCGCTGGGGCGCCATGTTTACATTCCTGAGCGGCGCATACCTGATTTATCTCAGGCACCTCTCTGGTATGGGCATCATGATTGGCGCAACCCTGGGTACGATCATGTTTTTGAACGTATGGCTGATCATCTGGCCCGCTCAGAAAATCGTCATCGCGTCAGCCAAACAGGTCGCCAGCGGCGGTGATCCATTGCCGGGTGTTGCCGTTGCTCTCGGCAAAGCCGGTCTCGCTTCGCGCACCAACACCCTGTTTTCAATTCCGATGCTTTTCTTCATGGCCTCATCCGTACACCTGGGCCAAATACAGACTCCAATACATGAAGCAAGCGCAGCGACACTGGCGTTTGTTTACGGCCTCATTGTCGTACTGGGGCTGAACGGCGTGGTCGGTAAAACCGGGCCCTTCACTACAGTCAAAGGCGTTATCGGCAGCGGATTCCTGCTTACAGCCATCCTTTACCTTATGGTTGAAATGATCTGATTCTGCCGCGTTAAAAAACTTCACCAGTACCCAAACCCGGGAGAGAGTTCTCCCGGGTTTTTTTGTACCCAGAGAGTCATTGGTCATTTTTTAATCAATTTTATTCGCTTCATCGCAAATTTGATTTTTGTAAGATTTCTACGTTATTTTTTTATTCAGTAACTTGTGAATTTTTTATAATGTTCATGATTAGATAACCCATCTAAAACTACATTTGTTGGCTTTGACAAGATGATTCCACAAGAGTACCTTTAATCCCCCGTTAGACAGAAGCCCACCAACTGAAAGGTTGGGGTCGCAGGAAAAACGGCAGAGGTTGAAAGACCGAAACTGAATGAAATGCGAATCTACTGGAAGGCCGACCCGCCTGAAAGTGGAGAGGGTGGAAGGAAACGGACAGCGTCCCGGTGGTACAGGACGCGTCACCCGGACCGGGTTTTGCCAAAAGAAGCGGTCGTGCCATAAGGGTGACTCGATAGGAAAACGCGATTCCTTGAGATAGACGCGAAACACGTCGATAAATAAAAGCGAGAAGAAGGCTCGCGACCAGAAACCGAAGGGCGAAACAGATCGGAACTGGACAAAGTTGGAAAGGCCAAGAAGGATCTGCAGTCCATCACAAGCGGAGTTCCTACACTTCTACGACGAGGGAGACGCAAGTCTCCCTCGTTTTTTTTGGGTCTGAAAAAAGTAAACCACCACAAAAAAAGAATATCCGTGCAAGGCAGAATTCGTACTACAATTATCCACATACCGATTAAAATAGAATGGGATGCCAGATTACTGGGTACAACAATCATGCGTTACTCTCCGCACCGGCAAGTGAGGCCATAGCTTGAAAGATTTCATCATCCGAATCAGCAACGTGTTTTTTCAGCGCGGCGACAAAGTCATACTCGATGATGTGAGCATGAATATTCAACGCGGCAGTATTGTCGCAATAATGGGTCCCAGTGGCGTTGGAAAGACAACGATCCTACGGCTTATTTCAGGCCAGCTTCAACCCTCCAAAGGCAGCATTGAAGTTAACGGGAAACAGGTATCATCCCTGTCCCACCGGGAGCTTTACGAGTGCAGAAAGGATATCGGTGTATTGCTGCAAAATGGCGCGCTGTTTACCGACCTGACGGTATTTGAAAACGTGGCCACGCCCTTGCGTGAGCACACCCGGTTGTCCGAAGAAGAAATTTCGGCGCGCGTGAAAGCCAAGCTCGAATCTGTCGGCCTGGCAGGCACAGAAGACCTGATGCCGCACAGCCTTTCCGGCGGCATGGCGCGCCGCGTAGCATTGGCACGCGCGGTCATCATGAACCCCAAAATCGTATTGTTCGATGAGCCCATGACTGGCCTGGACCCCATCGCCATGTCGACGGTAGGTCAATTGATACGGGAAACCAATGATCAACTGGGTTTAACAAGTGTTATCGTCACCCACAATGTTGAGCAGATGAAAAACCTGGTGGACAAATGTTTTATTCTTGCCTCTGCCAAACTGATTGCCGAGGGTAGCCCGGAAGACTTGATGAGCAGTACCGACCCTGCCGTTGATCAGTTTATGAACGGACGGGTTGAAGGACCTATCTCCTTCAAGTACCAAAACGCATCCAGCAATAAAGCCGTCAACGTATCCTGATCATGACAACCGAGCGCACACAAAAACACAAACTGCTGGGCCCTGTCGCTGAGACCGGTCATTGCGGCCTTTTCCTGCTGCGTATGCTCAGCGGCATACGCTTTGAGCGACAACTGTTGTTAAGCACCCTGCAACAAACCTACCTCATTGGCGCCCGCTCGTTGGTTATCATCATGATATGCGGTTTTTTTGTCGGCATGGTGCTGTCACTTCAGTCCATTAACGCGTTGCAGCAGTTTGGCGCCTCGGACCAGGTTAGTCTGTTGGTGGGCAAGTCACTTTTCCGCGAGTTAGGCCCGGTATTAACCGCGCTATTGTTTGCGGGTCGTGCCGGCACCTCCATCGCCGCCGAGATCGGCCTGATGAAAGCCACCAGCCAAATTGATGCCATGCAACTTATGGCCATTGACCCGGTCCAGCGCATTGCGCTGCCGCGTTTTCTTGCAGGCGTGATTTCGTTGCCCTTGCTGACTGCAATGTTTAACGCTTTTGCAATTCTCGGCGCGGTGATGTTCTCCATCGGCGTCATGGGACTCGATCCAGGAATATTCTGGAGCAAACTGCAGACTGGTATCTATTTCAGTAAAGACTTTATTGGCGGCGTCTGGAAAAGCGTCGTGTTTGGCGGCCTGGTCAGCCTGATAGCTGTATATTTTGGCTATTACGCCAAGCCAACCGGCGAGGGTGTCGGAACAGCTACAACACGTACAGTGGTGATGAGTTCTGTATTGGTACTCATTTTTGACTTTATTATGACTTCGTTCCTTATTTGAACAACTCATGAGATTCATGAGTCGACGGAAAAAAACATGCGCGCAAATTACAAAGTAGAACTGTCATCAGGGGTTTTCTTGCTGATGGGTATCGCGGCCTTGTTATGGCTGGCCACCGAGGCAACCGACTACGGTATTCAAGTTGGTGAAGATACCTATGAAGTGACCGCGCGCTTCTCAAATGTTGCCGAACTTAAAAGCCGTGCCCCGGTAAAAATCGGTGGCGTAACAGTTGGACTGGTTGAGCGGATCACGCTTGACCCCGTAATGTTTGATGCCATCGTCAAAATGAAAATTGACCGGCGTTTCTCTGAAATCCCCTCAGATACCAGCGCTTCAATCCTGACCAGCGGCGTTTTAGGCGACCGTTACGTGGGGTTGGTGCCAGGTGGTGCGCTTGAAGCCCTGGCCGATGGCGACGAAATTTTCATCACACAGTCAGCTGTCGTACTGGAAAACTTAATCAGCAAATACCTGTTTAGCAGTGACAAAGGAGATACCCAGTGAGCGCGTTTGCCCGCCTATTGTTGCTGTTGGTGATTACCTGTGTGTTCAGCACCGGGGTTTGCGCCCAGACAACCGCCGATGATCCGGCCTCACTGGTACAGCAAATTACCGGTAAAATTTTCTCCGATGTCTCTAAAAACCTCGAAGAATACACTAACAACCCCGAGTCTCTGGAAGCTCTGGTCCGCAGAGACCTGCTCCCACTACTCGATGTAGATTATTCCTCCCGACTGGTATTGGGCAGCGCCGGCAGAGGGCTCGGAAAAGAAAAGATCGATGAATTTTCAAACTGCATGAGCAACCTTTTAATCAGCCGCTATGCCAAGGGCCTGCTGTCTTTCAGCAGCGAGGACAAGCTAAAGGTGATGCCGCAACGTGGTGCGCTAAACCCGAAATTGACACGAGTTCGCACTCGCGTGACGCTGCCTAGCGGGACCACCGCGCCGGTGGATTACGTCTTTCATAAAACCCCCGAGGGGTGGAAGGCCTTTGATTTGATAGTTGAAGGTATTTCTTATGTCACGACCTACCGCAACCAGATCATGCCCGACGTTGAAGCCAATGGCATAGACAGTGTAATTAAGCGTCTTAACGAGGGTCAATTGGAGCTTGCTGAATAGCGCGTCAAACCATGAAACCTCGCACACCATTCTTCCGGGTAGTACTGCTCAGTATGTTACTAACAGGGTGCGCCGGCACGGAGAACCTTCAGACAGACCCTGAAAATGATCCATGGGAAGGCTTTAACCGCAACGTGTATGCATTTAACGATGGCTTGGACAAGGTCATACGCCCGGTCGCGGTGGGCTATGACAAGGTTATGCCGGACCCGTTTCAGCGTGGTGTTGGCAATTTTTTCAGAAACCTTGATGCACCCGTTACCTTTGTAAACCAGGTTTTGCAGGGTGAGCTCAAACAAGGCGGCTACAGCATCAGTCGCTTCCTGATCAACTCAACCATTGGCCTGCTGGGCTTTTTTGACGTTGCCAGCAAGGCCGGTATACCCATGTACGATGAAGACTTCGGCCAGACACTGTCGAAGTGGGGTTATGAGAACAGCCGTTACCTGGTACTGCCCATTTTTGGCCCTTCTACCGTCAGGGACGGCATTGGCCGTTACGCAGACAGCTTTTATCAACCTGTTGGCCGCGCCATCCATGGCAACAACGAATGGGGGTACTGGACGTTACGCGGAATTGACCTGCGCGCACGGTTCCTGGACCAGGATACCGAACTAAAAGAAGCCTACGATCCTTATGTGCTAATGCGCGATATCTGGCTGCAAAACCGTCAATTTCAATTATATGACGGTGACCCGCCATTGACCGATTACGACCTTTACCTTGATGACCCTCAGCAAGAAGACGCCCCTGACGCCGAACAGTAGCACCTTCTATACACCCCACCCGTCAAGCGTGGCTTGATGTGCCTGTACCGACCGCCCACTTAGAAATCAGCACACGCGGTGCTGTAACTCGTGATTTGCACAAAATAACGCAGCCGACCAACGTCATTTACGTACAAATTGGCACGTCATGCCGCACTGGGATAAGCTTCCCATTTAAAGCAATCCAATTAAGAGGGTGTCCATTGGGTCAGAATGCTTAAACACTTTCACACCATCACTTTGCTGGCACTGCTGATGTTGGGCGGCTGTGGAGAGCCTCCAACGACGAACAGCGGTCATCCGGACAAGGTATACAGACATGCTATGGACGGCGCGCCGGGCTCGCTTGACCCCGCTCAGGCAGCCTCACTGTACGCCAACTTCCTGGTTGTGAACCTGTACGACACACTCTACCGTTACAAATATCTTGCCCGCCCCTATGAATTACAGCTCAATCTCGCTGCAGCGATGCCCGAAGTATCGGAAGACGGACTGCGCGTCATCATCCGGCTCAAACAAGGCGTACATTTTATTGACGACAGTGCTTTTGAGGCCGCTGTTGGCCGCGAGGTAACCGCCGGAGATTTTGTCTACTCCATCAAACGTCATTTTGATCCATCCACGCGCGCGCAGGGCGCCTGGCTATGGCAAAACCGCATTGAGGGCCTGGATGCGTGGAAAACACAAGGTTCGAACTATGACCTTGAAGTTCCCGGACTGCTCGCACTGGATGACCACACCGTACAAATCAAACTAACCCGGCCGTTTCCGCAACTGGTACACACGTTGACCCAGGGCTTTGCGGCAATAGTCCCCAGGGAAGCAGTGGAAGAATATGGTCAGATGCTGTCCAATCACCCGGTCGGCTCAGGTCCGTTCAAGCTGGTAAGCCGTGACAGCGCCAGGGCCGTACTGGCAAAAAACCCGGATTTCCGCGAAGAACCTTTTAACCTTGAGAACGAAGGCTTTGATCCGACAGCGGTTAACCACTTCGACGCACACAAACTGCGGGGTAAAAGCCCACCGTTTGTTGACCGCCTGGAAATCGAGTTCATTACTGAAGACGCCGCACGCTGGAATGCCTTCTCTGCCGGAGAACTGCATTTCATCAAGGTGCCCGTCAGCCAGTTCGACCACGTTCTAAGCAAGCGCGACCCGCTAACGCTTAGCCCCCGGTACGATGGCATGTATCAATTTGAGGCCGCACCGGAAGCTGGTTTCATTTATACCAATTTCAATATGGCAGATGAGCGCATTGGCTATCACCCTGACCCCGGGCAGAACCGCCGTAATCTCGCGCTGCGCTGCGCAATGGTTAAAGCCTTCGACTGGAACAAGAGAAACGAAATATTCTTTTACAACATAGGCCGGGTATTTCCAGGGGTGCTTCCGCCTTCAGTGCCGGAATACAACCCAAGTGACGATGACGCGTATGTGCAGCGCGACCTGCAGGGGGCAAAAAACCTGCTGCAGACCAATGGCTGGAACGAAAGCACGCTGCCGACACTTGAATACGGCTTTCCCAACAGCGTCACCGAACGACAGATATTTGAACAATTTCGCGGCTTCATGATGGATGCCGGCTACCCTGCGAACAAGATCAAACCCATGGTATTCGCCACCTACGGTGACTACCAACGAGCATACTCACAAGGCAAAGTGAGTCTGATCAACAGCAGTTGGACAATGGACTACCCGGATGCCGAAAACCTCATGCAGTTGTACTATGGGCCCAATGCCGCGCCCGGTTCCAATTCGGCCAATTTTAATAATGAACAATACAATCACTTGTATGAAGCCAGCTCGGCCATGAGCGAATCACCCGAGCGCACGCGCATATACCGTGAAATGAATCAATTATTGATGGGTGAGTGCGCAAGCATCACGGGAATATCCAGAACCTTGCTGTTTCTGTGGGACAAAAATGCCCTGATGAAACCGGATCGTTCATTTCTTGGTGGCTATTTCATGCGCTTCGTTGACCTGGCGGACCCTGCTCCCAACTGATGAATGGCAAGTATTTTATCCGCCGGTTGCTGTACGGAATCCCATTGATACTGGGCGTCACCCTGATCAGCTTTCTACTGATGGTATATTTCGGCCCCGATAAGACCTATGAATTGCTCGGCAAAAACCCAACAACCGAACAAATTACCGAAGTACGGCACGCCCTGGGTTACGACAAACCCTTCTTACTGCGCTATGGCGACTACGTTAAAGAACTGCTCACGCTGAATCTCGGCTTGTCTGACTCCAGCGGCGAACCTGTCTCCTCTATTCTCATCCGCACCCTGCCCGTTTCAGTCGCTCTGGTTCTGCCGGGGTTTGTGCTTGGCAACCTGCTGGGTATGGCGCTTGGCTTGCTCGCCGCATGGTATCGCGGCAAATGGCTGGACAAGCTGGTCATGAGTGCGTCGGTCGTCGGTATGAGCGTCAGTTTCCTGGTCATTATTATCGCTTTACAGATATTGTTATGCACACCTTACGGTCTCAACTGGTTCCCCGTGCGCGGTTGGAATGTCCACGACATCGGCTCATACCTGCATTTCGTGACGGTACCAACGATCGCGCTGATACTCGTGACACTGGGCTATAACACGCGCTTTTACCGGGCGATCATGGCCGAAGAGATTGAACGTGACCATATTCGCGCACTGCAGGCCTATGGCGCCGCACCGGCTGAGTTGTTGTTCAGGCATGTTCTGAAAAACAGCCTGATCCCGGTACTGACCCGCATCATGTTTTCGGTGCCGTTCATATTGATATCAGGCAGTCTTTTGATCGAAAGCTATTTCGGCATCCCCGGAATTGGTCTGGTTACATTTAACGCCATCACGAGTGGCGACCAACCCATACTGAAAGCCGTGGTCGGCTTGACGGGGGTGCTTTTCGTTCTGGTATTGACGGCCAACGATGTGCTCTACAGCCTGGTTGACCCAAGGGTTACAAAGTCGTGATGCGGGATGCCTGGCAAAGGCTAAAAACCGACCGGCATGGCATGGCAGGCCTGTGTGTTGTGTTAATTTTTCTGGTCGCTGCCATCTGCGTCTGGGCCGGTGTTTGGGGCCAGGGTTGGTCTGAGGTCAGCGGCAACCGCTGGGAAAGCATGAGCAGCAAACACTGGTTTGGTACCAACTTACTCGGTCAGGACATTTTCCAACGCACCCTGTTCAGTACAGCAACAGCGTTCGAGGTCGGACTCGTCGTGACCCTGTGCTCCACCATTTTAGGGGCCACGCTGGGCGCGCTGGCGGGTTGGTACAGTAATAGCTGGGTTGATGAAGTTGTTCTGTGGTTGAAAGGGGTGCTGGACTCCATTCCGTTTTACCTGTTCGCTGCCGCTGTCGCGTTTGCGCTGCAAGGGCATCAGGGAGCCATGCATCTGGCCATGATCATTACCTTCTGGACAACAACCGCCCGCATTATTCGCGGTGAAGTCATGCGTATAAAGCAAAGGGAGTTCATAGACGCAGCCCGCGCTATCGGCTTGCCTGATGTAAAAATTATTTTCCGTCATATATTGCCCAACACCCTGCATATTTTACTGGTGCAGGCCTCCATTGTTTTTGTCGCGGCCATCAATACCGAGGTCATCTTAAGTTTTCTCGGCCTGGGTATTCACGATGGCGTCAGCTGGGGCCTGATGCTGGCAGAAAGCTCACAGGAAGTGCTGGCGGGTCATTTCGGTAATTTTGTCGCCGCGGGCACTTCACTGTTCATTTTACTCATGGGCTTTAACCTGCTGGCTGATGCACTGCAGGATGCGTTTGATACCCGCAGGGCGATCCGATGACGCGCCCCGCCCTGAAGGTCAAGAATCTCAACGTCCGCTTTGAAGCCGGCATCCACAGCAGGCAAGTTGTCGAAAACGTCAGCTTCAGCATCAATGCGGGCGAAATGACGGGTCTGGTGGGAGAATCCGGCTGTGGTAAAAGCTTCACCGCACAAGCCATCATGGGGTTGCTTCCCGCCGCGGGTGCGAGCGTTAATTCCGACACCATTGAAATTAACGGCCAGGATATCTCAAGGATTAACTCGGCTCAAAGGCGTAAGATCCTGGGCCGCGATATTGCTATGATTTTCCAGCAACCCGGCACGGCACTTGACCCGGTATTTACGTTGGGACAACAAATTAGCGCAGTTTATAAACGCCATCAAAAGGTCAGTAAGCAAACAGCCCGGCAAACCATGCTGGAGACCCTCAAAAGCGTCGGCTTCAGCCAGCCGGAACAAATCGCAGCGGCGTACCCGCATCAGCTATCCGGCGGTATGCGTCAATTGGCCATGATCGCGATGGCAACGGTATGCAAACCGGCCGTTATCATCGCTGATGAGCCGACTACCGCTCTCGATAGCGGCACCCGGGCGATGATTCTGCAACAACTGAAACGACTGCAGACAGAACATCAAACAGCCATTTTACTCATCAGCCATGACCTCACGGTGGTGCAGAAAAGCTGCCGCAACATCATGGTGATGTATTGTGGTCGAATCGTGGAAAAAACCGACTGTCAAAATCTGTTTGCCAACGCACGGCACCCTTACAGCGCCGGTTTGTTGGCATGCATTCCGCAAATATCAGGCAATCGAAAGTTTGGCATCAGCGCGATACCAGGCCAGGTACCGGCAGCTGCCGAACTGCCGCCGGGTTGCCATTTTGCCCCCAGGTGCGACCGCGCCGTGACGCAATGCCGCGAATCTGTCCCGCCCCTGGATCTTGAAAACAGCGCCAGCGTTGCTTGTTTCAGGCCGCTACCATGAATAAGCTCGCACAAACGGCCACACCGCCATTACTGGAAGTTCGCAACCTTTCCCTGCGGTTCAACAAACAGGACCAATTGGCCGTTGATCGAGTCAGTTTCAGCATAAAACAGGGCAGCACACTTGGCCTCGTCGGGGCCTCGGGTGCCGGGAAAAGCAGTATTGCGCGAGCCATTGTGCGTCTGCTTGAGCCCGAATCAGGCGACATCCTGTTCAACGGTGAAAACATATTCAAGATGACTCAGGACCAACTGAGGGCAACCCGTCAACGTATACAGCTGGTCTTTCAGGAGCCCTCCGCTTCTTTAAGCCCGCGACGTACTGTGGAACAGATACTGATGGAGCCGCTGACCCATTTCGCTATCGGCGAACCCGGTGACCGGCACCACAAGGTGCGGCGAATCCTACACACCGTCGGGCTTGATCACGACGTATTGCAGCGGTATCCGCACCAGTTCTCTAGCGGGCAACAACAACGGATAGCCATTGCGAGAGCGCTGGTTACCAACCCCAAACTCTTGATTGCGGATGAGGCGGTAGCGTCTCTTGATGTCTCTATTCAGGCGCAAATTCTACAACTCATTCAGTCCCTGCAAAAAGAACACGGCATCACGTTTCTGTTTATTTCGCATGATTTGGCAGTCATCCGGCAAATTGCTGACGATGTCGCCGTGATGTACCGTGGGCAATTGCTGGAGCAGTCTCCCGCGGATATTTTTTTCAGCGAACCGGCGCATCCTTATAGCGAAGCCCTGTTGTCGTTCGCCGGCGATGAAATTCCGGGGCATCTGGCGCGGGAAAAATGGTATCTGGAGCATGGCAAGGCAACTGAGGACATTCACTCAGCCTGTGTATTTGCTGGTAATTGCCCCAAAAAAATACCTGTTTGCAGCCAACTCGAACCTGCTTCAAGCCGCATATCCGCCAAGAACCAAAACGCCTTGCAGCCGCAGCGCGTAAAATGTCACTTGTATGATGAAGCGAAAAACCATGATGAACAAAAAAATCGTTGATAAAAAACACCTGAAGTTCGCACTGGTTTTGCTGGTGTTACTGCTCTGCGCAGCCTGCGGCCCAAAGCTGATACGTGGGCAGCCGCCGCTGGTGCGTATGAACGAGCTAAGCCACCAGGATGGTGTCATCAAGCTCGAGTTAAGGATGCGCAATGTCAACGGGCTGCTGCTGGAAGTGCAAAGCATCAACTTCACCATGACGATGAATGACGCCGAGTCATTTACCTACAAAGGCCCGGTCAATACCAAGCTCATCGCCAATGGCGCTGAAACCTGGTCAATGCAAGTGGACGAAAGCCAAGCATTGCACGAACTTTTCGACTCATTGGAAAGCGGTGACGTTATCAGCGTGCCCTACGCACTGAAAGGCTCGGTCACCACCCTGAACGAGGGGACCTTGCGCTTTGAGCATGAGGGCCATATCTATCCACTACCGGGACGGCTGGGGCATTTTCGCTAGCCATTTTATCGACCCGGCTGCCGCCGACTCGGAGGCCGGCTTGTAAACACAAGCCATCACCGCAGGGAGTTGTCTATGTCTTTACATATCAGCTTTGAGCTCAGCCAGTCTGACCTGGATTATTTTTGCGGCATTATGTCGGCTGCGCGTGCAAAAGCCAGCAGCGTAACCCAGCAACAGGTTATCGAAAACACAGCGCGTCTCCTGGCGCAGGTGAGGCAATCCGATACCGCAGATTTTATTCGCGATCGCATGACCCAGTTGGAAACCCTAACCGGAATGCTTGCGGACAAGGGTTGGGGCCTGAGTGATGAGGACCGAGAACGCGTGATTACCGCGCTGTCCTACTTTTATGAACCGGAAGACCTGATTCCTGACGACACACCGGGTCTCGGTTTTTTTGACGACGCGGTCATGATTGAAATCGTCTGCAAGGAGCTTGAACACGAAATTCAGGCTTACAAGGAATTTGTCGCCTACCGTGCCGCCGAAATTCAGAAGCGGGAAGAACATTTCAAGGAACCGGAAAAATCAGACTGGCTTGAAACGCGCCGCCAACAACTTCATTCCCGGATGAGGCGCCGCCGCAAAGGGCAAAGCGACGGAAAGAAAACCAAATCACCCTTCTCTTTGCTCTGACAATTCCCGGCGCTGATCAAAGCGGCGCTGAAAACCGGAGCGCACTACATTTGCATTGGAATGTGCGGGATACCGTCTTCGATAAACTCATCACCACAAACCTGAAAGCCCAACGATGTGTAAAACCCTCGCAAATAGGTTTGCGCGTCCAGATAAATGCCGTTTGACGGATAATCCAGACGGGATTTTTCAATCGCGTTTTGCACCATCCACCTTGCAAGACCCTGTTTTCGCCAGGCTGGCGATACGGCAACCCGGCCGATCCGGGATGTTGTCTTCCGCGCGCCCGGCGGCAATAAACGCAAACAGGCGACCACGGTATCGCCATCGGTAACCAGCAAATGCTGCGCGTTTTTATCCAGTCCATCGAGTTCTTGATAGATGCAAGTTTGTTCAACCACAAAAATGGCTTCCCTCAAGGCCAGCATGTCATACAGCAGTACCGGGGTCATATCACCCAGGCGATACCAACACGATTGCAGGTCGGGATATTGAGGCACACTCTGTTTTGCGCTTTTCATATTGAGATTATCACTTACAATGGATCTTCAAACACGATTGGTTCAGGACTTTTAAAATAACATGGCATCGATCCGGCATCGATATATCCTGGTTGGCATAGAAACCGACCCGACCCGTTACCACGGCGAGAACGCCAGCCGCCCGGCATTGCTCGACAGGGTGGCGGCAGAGCAGGTACTGGCCCACATAGCGACCGACTTGACTGCTATGTTTCCGGCCATTAATCGCTGCGCGCTCAGCATGGCCGGCGCCTTGTTTGACCAAACCCAGGTTTTACGTCCCGAGTTCCCCGTTTACCGTGCGCTGGAAACGCTGCAGCAATCAGGCAACCCGGGTGAGGCTTTTGACCCCCGTATGCTCAGCATCGGGGCAAATAACGGGCAGATGCCAATGCGGGATCTTCAACCTTTTGAAAATATTCCACTGGGCCTGCTGCAGATTTTACCGTTGCTGGTTACCGGCCCAGCAGATCATGTCGATAAGTTGGGCGAGGAGATGGAACACCGGTTTCTGGAACAGGGCCAGCTCTCAGCTCACTCTGCCAAAAGCCTCGAAGCGAACTTCCAGGTTTCTGTTAACCATGCCCGGTTTATGACCATCACCGACCTGAATGCTTTATTGCGTTTGCAGTTGGAGCATTATGGTTTTCTGCCGCTTTGGGAGCTATTGGACGCGGCCATCAACACGCCAGCCGCCACCCTCGAAGTTCAAACCCCTGCCGGGCTCAGCTTTAAATGGCGGGACGGCGCGGTACACAGCTTTTTTGAATCGTTTGACTGGTGGGCCCAGTATGGCGGCGGCGCAGATGTGCCTGCTTCAAAACAGCAACTGCAGTCGGTCTATACCGAATGGACACGCGAATACCGCCGCTACCTGACCATGCTAACCGCCCACGGGGTCAAGGTAAGTCAGCACCTGCCCGGTCTGGAAGACGCCAGTATCAAAGATTCATTTCTCATCGAAGAGTCCACCCACGGACCGGACGAGCCAGCGGCATCGGTCACCGAACATACCGCCGATGACCTGGGAACCATCGCGGTTACCGTGGTCTCAGGACAACGGCAAATGAACCTTTACCCTTTGGAGGCCGGCGGCATCAATGACCTGCACGAATTCATCCGCAGCCAGGGTTACAGTGTGAACATCGCCTACCCGGGGCGCATTTGTTACGAGGAAAGCTCACGCCAACTCATCGCGGACTCCCTTGCCTGACCGCGGCGAACCTTTGATGAACGATTACGATGACAACCCATTGTGCTTTG
>UPTN01000178.1_pt1 | contig 35827 bp, 36 predicted proteins | sample 2160111 | NCBI WGS metagenome assembly UPTN01 (sample SAMN06265058, study PRJEB28932) | marine metagenome | isolation source: Columbia River Estuary | place: USA:Columbia River Estuary, USA | collected 2014-05-05
ACTCGGGACCTACTGATTACAAATCAGTTGCTCTACCAACTGAGCTATACCGGCACTGGATATGTCAGGGGGTGCGATTTTATGTGCTGACGGGCGCAAGCGCAATGTTTTTAGACGTAAATTTTAACCTTTACCGCTCTCGGGCTCGTTTGCCGTCCCGGATTCGGCTTCCACGTCTTCGACAGGCAACACCTCAACATCGATATTATTGATAATCTCAACAGTGGATTCCGCTTGCAAATCATTGCCTTCCGGCAACAATGGCGCCTGCGTCATGTCATTGCTAACCGGTGCAAGCGCGACCTGCTCGGGACATGGCATTGAGCGCTGCATGAAATCATTCGCGCGATTTTGCATGTCCAGCGCAATCAGCCCGGAGCCCGGAATCTGCTCATAATCGAGCCAGTAACGCGGCTCCGTGTGGCGTCGCACGCGAATCAATGCGGGATAGCCTCTTTGCTGCATATCTTTCTGTCTTCGTATCGCGTTGCCCTGACGCAGGAAATACCCCAACGAAACCCCTTTTTCCATCTCGCCTTCAAATAAAACGCGGACATCTTTCACGCCTTCGGCATGAATCATGATTTGGGTTTGATTGGCTTCCAGCATTGACTTGAAGGGCGGTAAGAAAACCCAGTAGCCCTGTTCCACCAGGGCACGCGTTTCACGTTCGCTGAGGGTTGCCGAAACCTGCAGCAAGCGTTGCCGAACCTCGTCTTTTTCTTCAACAGAATGAAAAGGGCCCAGGCTGAAACACTGCCGGTTACCGAGCATGAGTCCCTGGTCCTCAATCAGTTCACTGAAGAGGTGAATCGTCGGTAAATTGCTGCTATCAGCCACAGCCGCCTTAACAACGGCATCCTCGCGGACCACGGGCTTGCTGCGTTGCAGGCCAAGCAACAACAGGTTCGCCACAAACAGGCTGATAACAATTATTTTGAGCATGCCAACATTATATGGGTGTCATTGCTGATGACCAAGCGCGTTGGCCGCGTATTTGCTGCCAAAAAACTTATTTTTATCGGGCATCCTGAAGGTCTACACCGACCCTTTTGGGCGATGCATCGTGACCTCACCTGAATGCATTTTCAGAAGTTCGGCGCCGGTATCGAGTATTAGCGCGCCGCGCTCATCAATACCCCGGGCGGTGCCACTGACCACATTGCTGCCAACAAACATTTCAATGGTTTGCCCATGCAGCCCGTCCAGTTGCGCCCAGCGCTCCCTGAAGGGTGTAAAGCCGTGCTCTGCAAACAGGCTCAGCTGACTGATCATCTCCTCCATGAGCAATGTTGCCAGCGTGTTTCGCGAGCAACCCGGCAACTGCGAATAGACATCGGTCCATGGCTGGTCAATTTCCGCCTCGGCGCCAGAGTGCGGCATTTGAACATTAACCCCCACACCCAGCACGGCATGGCAGGGCCCTTGCGCGTCACCCTGCACTTCTACCAGGCAACCACACAATTTTTGACCGTCTAACAGCAGGTCATTTGGCCATTTGACCCGGTGTCCTTTTAACCCGGCGCGCTCCAATGCCTGTGCCGCGGCCAGCGCTACCACAAGCGGCAGGCAACCGAGCTCAGACAATGCCTTGTCAAACTTCCAACCCAGTGAAAGGTACAGATTTTTACCGAAAGGTGAATGCCATTGACGACCGCGTCTGCCACGGCCCGTTGACTGGTGCTCTGCCAGAATCACAGCGGCATGCTGACTGTCTGTCGGCAAACGCTGTACGGCCGAGTTGGTTGAATCCAGTGAAGTCTCGATGTACAACGCGGTCAGCTGATCACAGACCGCCGGGCTCATGCCGTTAAGAATCGAATCTTTTTCAAGTAGCTCAAGCGGTTCTGACAAGCGGTAACCCTTGCCGGCGACAGCACTCACTTCAATGCCAAGCTGCCGTAGTGTCTCAACGTGCTTCCATACCGCCGAACGGCTACAACCCAATTCATTTCCAATCGCTTCACCGGAGCGTGTTTCGGTGGCCGACAAATAGCGCACCAGGCGCTGCACAACAGCACTGCTCATGCGGGATTGTTCCAATTAGTGTTTACGGGAAAAAATATGGATGCGTTCAAAGCGGTATTCCGTTCCGTTGAGCAACTTGCGCATATTAACCCGGTGCGTGAACAACAGAAAAAAGGCCAGCAACGTACTAAAAACCAACAGTGGCTGGTCATTCAACCACAAGGAGCCAGGCATCAGGCTAAACCCGGCCAACACCGTCGAAAGCCCCACATAACCTGTCAGAACCAGCGTCAGCAACCAGGTAATCGCCAACGGCAACAACAGCCATGGCTCAATAATAATCAACGCGCCAACGGCAGTGGCCGCGCCCTTGCCGCCGCGAAAACCGTGCCAGATGGGAAAACAATGACCCACCACGGCAGCGAACCCACAGGCCATGGTTAGCAAAGCAAGGTCGATTGCCGCAACCGACCCGCCAAAACTGATGGCAGGAATCCACCAGGCCGCCAACACACCCTTGCCAATATCAATTACCACCACTGGCAGCGCAAATATCAGGCCCTGGGTTCTGAACGCGTTGGTACCGCCGGCATTGCCACTGCCCTGAGAACGAATATCGACCTTTTTTAGCCGACCCAGCAGCAGGCTGCCGGAAACGGACCCCAACAAGTAGGCCAAAATAATTTTTACCGCGAATGTCAGCATATTTTCTGTGTGCCAGTGTCCGGTTCAGTTCAGTTGATCAGGTTGCGGCAAAAAGCCCACAATCAGACCACCAGGGCCAAGGTGTACGCCGAGCGCCGGACCTGCCTCTGTAATGTGGCAGGAATGTACCCTTGAATGTCTTTCCAGTATATACCGTCGCAGTTCACGCGCACCCGCAAGGTTTGCGCCGTGCGCGATCAAGACACGGTAAGTTCTGTCCTTGTGCATTTTTCTGATCGTGGCTTTGCCGAGTGCCGCCGGCTTGGCACCAATACCCGGTGTGATTCCAGCCAGTCTGAACTGTCCTTTTCTAGCGGTCAGCAACGGGCTGACGTGAAGGAAATCCGTGACCTTTTTGACCCAACCGGGCAAACGTCCGCCACGCACGATATAAGACAGATCTTCGGGAATGGCAAAAACAGTGCTCTGGGGCAGGTATTCATACAACATCGCTTCGATTTCATCCAGCGACATACCCTGCTGCGCGGCTTCCGCGGCGACCATGACCAACACGCCCTCACCACAACTTCCACTCATCGAATCAAACACACGCACTTTGCCGTCAAACTTACTGGCAGCCGATCGTGCTGCCTGCGTGGTACCGCTAAGGGCCTCCGACAAACCTATCGACAGAACCTCGTAACCGTGTCCGGTGAGCAAGTCATATTGGCGACTAAAATCACCGACTGGTGGTTGCGAAGTTTTGGGCATCTCTTCGCACTCACCCAACATCCGGTAAAGGTCTGCTGGTATTAACGACACATGGTCGATGTATTCTGTCGCACCAAAATTCAACCGGGCCGAGACCATGTGAATAGCCAACCGCTCTTGCTCTTCATGGGGGATATCCGCGCCCGAGTCGGTCACTATCGCAACACTCCCCGACTGGTTCATCAGGTTGTGCTGACGCTCCATATCATCGGCTTTTTGCTGATGGAGATCGCCAAATTCCTCGCAGGCCAAGTAGGCTTCGCCTGGATTGTTGACATGAATATGTACCCGCACACGCTTTTTGCCGCCTGCCACCACCAATGAACTGCAGTCCAGTTGCTGCAGTTTTTGCATAATCGCGACACGATCAAGCGCGTCACCTTCTATAACGCACTCGGTACAGAAGCGGTGCGCGCCAACGTCCATTTCCATGACCGTGGTGTTGACCGACAGTAAGGCATCAAGATCGACCTGCTCGGCGTCCGTTTCACCCTTTTCAATAAAGGTCCAGACACCCTCCATTAAATCTACAAAACCCTGTCCACCAGCATCTACCACGCCAGCCTGCTTCAACACTGGCAATAACTCAGGTGTATTGGCAAGCGACTCCCTGGCACGCTGTAAACCGTGCTCCAGCAGTTCCCTGATATCGTCAACACCTTCTTTGGATTTTTGTACAAGACTTTTTGAAAAATCTTCAAGCACGGTCGGCAGGGTTCCCGCTACCGGCTCCGACATGGCGGTCCACGCGGCAGCCGCGCCCGCGGCACTGGCCTTCGCCATTTCCGCACCGGTCATATAGGCCTTGCTGGTGAGCCCCTCGCTAAAACCATGAAAATACTGCGCCATGATGGCACCGGAATTACCCCGCGAACCATCCAATGATGCGTTCGCCACCCGGCTCATCAATTGTTTTATCGACATCCCTTGCGCGTTGCGAACCGCCTCGTAAATCACCTTAAAACTGAAAGCCATGTTGGTTCCGGTATCGCCATCCGGCACCGGAAACACATTGATACGATCAATATATTCTCTTCTTTGAAAAAGGTGATGAATACCGGCAGTCAGCCCCCGAATCATGCGGTCCGTGTCGATATATGCAATGGCTCTGGTCATTAATTTGTTCTTCCAAAAAAATCGCAGGCGAAATATTAACACGACAATGCAGCAACTTTGATGGAACAGAGCAAGTCATTCATTTACCTTCTCTAAACAGGCTATACACCTCAGCAGTGGTAAAGATGACCGCATATTGGCCAGATCAACACACCGTGGCGATGACCCACCCCCGCAAAGCCTTATCGTGCCTTATGGCACATTTGGCATAGAAACTGCATCGTTACACTAAGTGACAAGACAGGAGAAAACCATGCAGGAAGAAACATTTTTTGAAAGTATCAAAAGAAATCTGAACGGCGAGCCGGATCAGCCGATTGTGCTGGGGGTGTGCAAAACCCTTGCGGTGCGCCTCAACCAGGAAGTCTGGCTGATCAGGCTGGCGGCAATCGCGCTGGGTGTTTTTTACAGCTTCGCCACCCTGGCAGCTTATATTTTGCTTGGTCTGTTTATGGCAGAAACCTCAAGCCGCAGCAAGAGTCTGTTTGAAGGCCTGGGCATCTGGTTTCGTGAGATGACCGAAAAAGCGGGCAGCTTGTTTAACAACATAACGTCCAACAACAAGTCTTCGCGAGGAGATTACTGATACTGGGATCAGCAGAAGCCTGGTTGCGCGGCATGATGGAGCGGGCGGCTTGATGGGCCGCCTTTGCAGATTGTTCGATAATGACTTTGCACTAGAGCATTAGGCTTTAATAGCCGACATAGCGGAAAACTTAACCGTTATTTTGTACAAACTCAGCAAGTGCAAGCGCGTCAAAGGGCCAGAATAACTCGCGCTGATTGTCATTGCGCTTGAGTACCGGAATATGAACCCCGTAAGTTTCCAGTAAGTCCGGGTCATCCACTATCTCTACCTTTTGATAGCTTTCACCCAGTCCCGCCGCGTGCAAAAGCCCCTCTGCTTCATCGCACAGATGGCAGTCCGAGGTGTAATACAAAATCAGCTGACCCATTTGCGCTTGTCCTCGCGTTGATCTTTTATAAGTTTAGAATCTGTACAGTAATGCACCGCTGAAGCATGACATGGCTATTAGCGTTTTTGTATGATTTAAAATTGGAATCGGGTCTTTAAGTTCACAAACTACCGGACGCATCCGGCTAGCAGATTGACCCAGATATGCTATATGGAACGTAACGCGATGGCGTCCGTCAAAGACATCAACCCGCAACGGCCTGCCATTAAGGCCGGGCCAAACATAAAGTATCATTGGATAAAGTGATCAATACCATGCTTGAGGCAAACGCAGACATGAAGCACCACTACCAAGAGGCCTTGCGCGGCGGACCTGCCGTTAACGTCATCGCATGTTGAATAAAACCGCCATCAAAATAACTGCTTTGGCGCTTGGTGCGGCGTTTGCCTGCTCCATTTCAGCGGGTGATATGTACAAGTGGCAAGATGCTGAGGGCATATGGCACTTCAGTTCGCTACCGCCGGAAAGCGAAGAAAATTTCACCGCCATCACAATGCCGGCCGACCCGAAGCCCATGGTCAGCATGCGTAAATTGGGCACCGACCGTGAACCCGTGTATTCATTCATCAACAACTACTGGGGTCCGGTTGAACTGGAACTCAAGTTGGTCGACGCCGTTAACGTGACCCCTGAACCGGCGCTGCCGGCGCGTATGGTATTGCCCGCGCAGACCGAACAGCGCCTGTTAAAAATTACTCCCACGGAGCCCGGCAAAGGCTTCAGTTTTCGCTTGTCCTACGAGCAGATGATTGGACCACCCCTGGATAACCTGCCAGCCGAATTCGATTACTACCCGCCGTTTCCGCTGGACCTGCAGTTTCCCATCAGCCAGGGTTTTGATAACGACATTACCCATAGCAAACCACCCAACCAGTACGCGATCGACATCGTCATGCCAGTGGGAACCCCGGTGCTGGCCGCGCGCGGTGGCGTGGTAATGGATATGGAAGATGATTTTCATGGCGCGGCGCAAGAGGAGCGCTACCTTGCGCGCTCCAACCAGGTCCGCATTTTGCATGCTGACGGAACCATGTCCGTGTACGCGCATTTGCAGGCCAACAGCCTGCGTGTCCGTAAGGGCGCGTCGGTGCAACTCGGGCAATGGATAGCGAACTCGGGAAACACCGGTTACAGCAGTGGTCCACATTTGCATTTTGTGGTTCAACTCAATGCCGGCATGTCTTTACAGTCGATGCCTTTTCGTTTTGTCACACCCGATGGCGGCGCCTTCACCCCTTCCGGGCAAATGACGATCGATGGAGTATTATCAAAACCATGATGCCGGGGAGACGACTCTGTTAAAATTCCCTGTTCATTTACCGGCCTGAAAAACATCCATGTCAGAACTGCAACAACAAATCGCCCGCAGGCGCACATTTGCCATTATTTCGCATCCCGATGCGGGTAAAACCACGTTAACCGAAAAACTGCTGTTGTTCGGCGGAGCCATCAAGATGGCCGGCGCGGTCAAATCCAAAAGAGCTTCACGGCACGCGACTTCAGATTGGATGAAGCTGGAACAGGAGCGTGGTATCTCCGTGACCAGTTCCGTCATGCAGTTCGATTATCACAATTACATCGTTAACCTGCTCGATACACCGGGTCACGCGGACTTCTCTGAAGATACCTACCGCACCCTGACCGCGGTGGATTCTGCCTTGATGGTGATCGATTGCGCCAAGGGCGTAGAGCAGAGGACCATCAAACTGATGGATGTCTGTCGCCTGCGTCAGACCCCTATTTTTACCTTTATCAACAAACTGGACCGCGAAGGCCGGGATCCGATTGAGCTGTTGGATGAGGTGGAGTCGGTGCTGGGTATCCAGTGCGCGCCCATCACCTGGCCCATTGGCATGGGCAAGCGCCTTAAAGGTGTGTACCACATGGAAGATGACGCGGTGCACCTGTATGAATCGGGTAAAAACTACGTCACCCAAAATGCCGAAATTATCCCGGGCCTCGACAACCCTTTGCTGGACGAACGCCTCGGCAAATATGACGCCCTGGAACTGCGCGATGAAATTGAGCTGGTCAAAGGCGCCAGTCATGAGTTTGATCCGCAGGCCTACCTTAAGGGTGACCAAACCCCGGTGTTTTTTGGTTCCGCCATCAATAACTTTGGTGTAACCCCTCTGCTGGATTCATTTGTAAAACACGCGCCCGCACCGGAGTCACGTGCCACCACCGGCCGCGAGGTTCACAGTAACGAGTCACCCATGACCGGTTTTGTTTTCAAAATTCAGGCCAACATGGACCCGGCTCACCGCGACCGGATCGCGTTCATGCGCATTTGCTCAGGCCGTTTCAAGCAAGGCATGAAACTGCGGCACGTGAGACTCAACAAAGATATCAAGATACCCAACGCGCTGACCTTCATGGCGCAGGACCGCGGAACGGTAGAAGAAGCCTGGCCCGGCGACATCATCGGTATCCACAATCACGGCACGATCTCTATCGGCGATAGTTTTACCGAGGGTGAAAAACTACAATTCACCGGCGTCCCCAACTTTGCGCCCGAGCTTTTCCGGCGCGCGCAATTACGTGACCCGCTCAAGCTCAAGGCCTTGCAAAAAGGTCTGCTGCAGTTGTCTGAAGAGGGTGCGACCCAGTTTTTCCGGCCATTGGTCGGCAATGACCTCATCCTGGGCGCCGTCGGCATACTCCAGTTTGACGTGGTTGCCTATCGTTTGAAGAACGAATATAACGTTGACTCTGTTTTTGAAAACGTCAACGTACAAACCGCGCGCTGGGTCAGGTGTGATGATGAAAAAATGCTGAAAGACTTCACCAACCAACTAGCGAGCAACCTGGCTCGTGACGCTGCTGACCAGCTGGTTTATCTGGCGCCTTCACGCGTCAACCTTCAATTGACCGCAGAGCGCTGGCCCAAAGTTACGTTCGCGGCCACCCGCGAAACCCTCTTGTTCGCAGAATAAGGCTTTGAGCACCGCGATTTCCCGGCTGCGATCCCTCTTTCCCAACCGGGAAAGGCGGGGGTCAATCTGGGGAATTGCCCTGCCCATCATGGGCGGGATGATGTCGCAGAATATCCTGAACCTGGTGGATATCGGCATGGTCGGTCACCTGGGTGATACGGCACTGGCGGCCACAGGTATCGGTAGTTTTACCAACTACCTGGCCATTTCTTTCATCATCGGCCTGTCGGCCGGTGTACAGGCGCTGGCTGCCCGGCGGCTTGGCGAATCACGCTTTAACGAAACCGCCGTGCCCTTGAATGGCGGCCTGATTCTGGCGCTCATCATTGGTGTGCCGCTGTGCGCGCTATTGTTCATGGCGATACCCTCAGCCTATACGTTTCTCAGCGATGACCCGGCTGTTATCGAACAAGGCGTGCCGTACCTGCAGGTGCGTATTTTGAGCATGGTGGCGGTGGGCATGAATTTTTCGTTCCGCGGTTACTGGAGCGCCATTCATATGACCGGCGTGTACCTGCGCACGCTGCTGATCATGCATACCGTCAATATCTTCCTTAACTGGGTGCTGATCTTCGGCCACCTTGGCGCGCCCGAAATGGGTGTCGTGGGTGCCGGACTGGCCACCACCATCTCGTTGTATATCGGCACCGGCCTGTATTTCTTCTTTGCCCTGCGCCATGCGCGCGACAAGGGTTTCTTAAATCACATGCCCAGTCGCAGCACTTTGTGGCAACAATTTAAATTGTCCCTGCCCTCCAGCCTGCAGCAATTGTTTTTCTCTGCCGGGTTGGTTGCGCTGATATGGATCATGAGCCAGATAGGCACGGCTGAAGTCGCCGCAGTCAATGTGCTGATGACCTTTCATATTACTGCTATTCTGCCGGCGTTTGGTCTGGCCCTGGCTGCCACCACACTGGTGGGCAACGCGCTTGGTCGTGGCGACACGGAAGACGCAGCCATGTGGGGTTGGAACACCGCCCTGATAGCCATGATCTACGGCATTTTGCTCAGCATCGTATTGATACCGTTTGCGTATCCGGTGCTGGGTGTGTTTTTGACCAATCCGGAAACCCGGCAACTGGCCTATCTGCCAATGGTCTTGTGGGCACTGGCGGTGGGTTTTGATACCACCGGCATGGTCCTGATGAACGCCTTGATCGGCGCTGGCGATACCCGCCGGAGCATGTGGATCAGCGTTATTGCGCAATGGGGGTTTTTCCTGCCATTTGCCTATATCGCAGGACCGGTGCTGGGGTTTGGCCTCCTTGGCGTCTGGGTAGTGAACGGCCTTTACAGGGTTGGTCAGGCCGTCATATGTGTGCGGCAATGGTCGGGGCGACAATGGGCTGGCATCAACCTTTAGTTTGCCACCCAACAGCAAAGTCGATACATTGCGTCTCTAATAAAAACGAATACCCACCTGGGAGTATTGAATGATAAGCAACATTGCCTTTGGCTTGTTTGGTCTAGCGGTTCTGATCTTGGTAGCGTTTGCTTTTTCAAGCAACAAACGAGCGGTTGACTGGCGACAGATTTCTGCCGGTGTCGGCCTGCAGATCGTCTTCGCGGTAATTGTGATCCTGGTTCCGGGTGGTCGCGAGTTCTTTAACGTGATCAGCACGGTATTTGTCAAAATTATCGATTTTGCACTGGTGGGCGGGCAGTTCATATTTGGTGATTTGGCCAATAGCTCCAAGTTCGGATTTATTTTTGCTTTCCAGGTCTTACCCACCATTGTCTTCTTCGCCTCACTGATGAGCGTGCTTTACCACATTGGTATCATGCAAAAAATTGTGCAGGCTATGGCCTGGGTCATGCTGAAGGTTTTACGCGTCAGCGGCTCGGAGTCGCTGTCGGTTGCTGCCAACGTATTTATCGGCCAGACCGAAGCACCCCTGGTCGTGCGGCCTTACATTTCAAAAATGACGGAGTCTGAACTGCTTACCATGATGGTTGGCGGTATGGCCACCATCGCCGGTGCCGTGCTGGCTGCCTATATCGCCATGCTCGGCGGCGCCGATGAAGCACAAAGGCTGTTCTACGCCCGACATCTGCTGGCTGCCAGCGTGATGGCGGCACCCGCGACCATCGTCATCGCCAAGCTGCTGAAACCGGAAGTTGAAAAATCACTGACCAAGGGCACGGTTCATCTGGAAATTGAAAAAACCGCAACCAATGTCATTGAGGCAGCGGCCAACGGTGCGGCGGACGGCGTCAAACTTTCATTGAATGTCGCCGGTATGCTGCTGGCGTTTTTCGCCTTGATCACCATGCTTAACTTCCCCTTGGCATGGGTTGGCCAGGTCACCGGCATTGAAGCCATGATTGGCCAGACCCTTAGTTTGTCGGCCATCCTGGGGTATTTACTAGCACCTCTGGCCTGGATCATCGGCGTGCCCTGGAGCGAAGCCACCCTGGTCGGCGGGCTGATTGGCGAAAAAATCGTCATCAATGAGTTTGTCGCCTATATGCACCTGAGCGAAATCAAACATTTATTGTCTGAGCACTCGGTACTGATCTCTACTTATGCCTTGTGCGGTTTCGCCAATTTTTCATCGATCGCCATACAGCTAGGCGGCATCGGCGGTTTGGCGCCCAACCGCCGTTCCGACATCGCGCGACTGGGTATGTACGCGGTGCTTGGCGGTACGCTGGCGACCATGATGACCGCCACCATCGCAGGTGTGCTGACATCGATGGCGGGTTAGGAAACCCTCACCCACCAACGTATGTCGGTCAATTCGCAATTTGAACTCTTCAAGGAACGGCGCTTTATGCCGTTCTTTGCTACCCAGGCACTGGGTGCGTTCAATGACAATATTTTCAAGAACGGACTGGCAGCCATGCTGGTCTTTCAGAGCAGTCATTTAGCCGGCTTAAACACCAACCAGGTCGTTAACCTCAGTGCTATGGCGTTTATTCTGCCGTTCTTTTTGTTCTCGGCGCTGTTTGGTCAGTTTGCCGACAAGTACGAAAAATCAATGCAGATCCGGCGCATCAAGCTGTTTGAGGTGGTCATCATGCTGGCCGCCACACTCGGCTTCTGGCTGAACAACCTGTACCTGCTGATCGGCGTTCTGTTCCTGCTGGGCTTCCAGTCCACCATGTTCGGCCCCATCAAGTACGGCATCATCCCGCAGGTACTGGAACGACGCGAACTGATCGGCGGCAACGCGCTGGTTGAAATGGGCACCTTTGTCGCCATCCTGGCCGGCACCATAGCCGGACCCCTGTTAATGGGTATAGAAGCCGACTGGCCCATCTGGATAAGCGGCGGGGCACTGATTACCGCGGTGGTGGGTTACCTCACCAGCCGCCATATTCCGAACGCACCGGCAGTGGCGCCAGATTTAAAGATCAGCTGGAATTTTGTCACCGAGACGGTACGCAATATCCGCTTTATCGGGCAGGAACGTATCGTACTCAACAGCGTGTTGGGCATTTCGTGGTTCTGGTTTTTTGGCGCGACCTTTCTGGTTCAAATTCCAAGCTATTCAGAGACCGTCCTGGGTGGTGACGAACGCCTGATGTCGACATTGCTCGCGATGTTTATCATCGGCGTCAGCTCCGGCTCACTTTTATGTGAAAGGCTCTCAGGCGGACAGGTAGAGATTGGCCTGGTCCCGTTTGGCGCCATGGGTCTGACCCTGTTTGGCATTGATATGTATTTTGCCAGTCCGGTCGAGCCCGGAGTCTATACAACATTGAGCAGCTTTCTTGCGGTGACTGCCAATTGGCGCATCGTCGGCGACCTTGTCATGATAGGTATATTCGCCGGTTTCTATATCGTGCCGCTGTACGCGTTGATTCAGCAACACACCAAACCGTCACATCGGTCGCGGGTCATCGCCGGCAACAACATCCTTAATTCGTTGTTCATGGTGGTTTCCGCCATCATGGCCATGTTGTTACTGGGCAACGCCGGGCTGACCATTCCCCAGCTGTTTTTGGTAACCGCCATACTTAACCTGCTGGTGGCCATTTATATTTTCAGCATCGTTCCCGAGTTCCTGATGCGGTTCCTGGTCTGGCTGCTGATTCATACCATTTACCGGGTCGAAATTAACGGTATTGAAAACATCCCCGACGACGGCGCGGTAATCGTCGCAGCCAACCACGTCAGTTTTGTTGACCCGCTCATTGTCGGCGGCGTCATCAGGCGACCGGTACGCTTTGTGATGTACTACAAGATTTTTCAGTTGCCGATACTCAAATTTATCTTTAAAACCGGCAAGGCCATCCCCATCGCTTCGCAACACGAAGACCCCGAAGTGCTTAATGAAGCCTATCGCCATATTCACACAGTGCTTGATGAAGGCAATGTGTTGGGCATTTTCCCGGAAGGCCAAATTACCGCGGACGGTGAGATCAATACCTTCAAGAAAGGCATCGAGAAAGTCATCAGTGAAAAACCGGTCGTGGTCGTGCCGGTGGCGCTGTGCAATTTATGGGGTTCGTTGTTCAGCCGCCGGGACCCCGTGCACAAGCGTCGGCCATATAAATTTCGGGCACGGATTGAACTGAGGATCGGCGCGCCGATTCCACCGCAAGAGTTGACTGCCGAGCGGTTGGAACACGAGATTCGTCAACTCAGAGGCGCAGACCGCTAAGCTCAATTAATGGGCGTTATTAAGGGGTCAGGCAGACGTGCCTGATCAATTTCTCAAACAGTCTTAATCAGCAACCGCCGCGACCGGGCGGGCGGACGAGCATTTCCAGCAATGCGTAAAAGCCGCTTCCTGCGCAGTGCCGCAACTGGAACACTTCCACGGCAGCAACGCCTGGCTGTTTTCGGGGTCGGTGAGCTCTTCAATCAAAGCCAATGCCCGCTCGGCATCGGCATCGTTCAACACCCATAACTGCGGCACCACCTCGACAAACGGTAATTCGCCAGCACCGGAAGTGCCAAACTGGTTCTTCATGTAAGTGGCGATCTGGTTGGATTCCAGCACCGACTGGTAATGCCCGACCAGCGTCACGTCAAAATCTTCGAATACTTTGATCATGACGCGAATATCCGGCTGTCATCACCAAACGCCTTGAACTCCAGCGCGTTGCCGGAAGGGTCCATAAAAAACAGGGTGGCCTGCTCGCCCGTCTTGCCTTCAAAACGAATATGCGGTTCGATCACAAACTGCACCCCGGCAGACACCAGGCGGTCGCGCAATAGCGTCCATTGCGGCATGGTCAGCACCACACCAAAGTGGGGCACCGGAACAGCATCACCATCGACCGGGTTACTCGCCTGAACGCGCGGTTGACGGTTTTCATCGAGATGGCAGACAAACTGGTGCCCGAAAAAATTGAAATCTACCCAGCGTGAAGAACTGCGCCCCTCGCTACAGCCGATCAAATCACCGTAAAATGCCCTCGCCTGAGCAAGGTCATGCACCGTAACTGCGAGGTGAAATGGTCGTAAAACAGACATTTAGCAAACTCCGAAACCCAGAAGAACCAGCCGTAAAACCGGCTGAAAACAGATTTTCACAGGATACATTACAATGGCGGGTATCATGAAAAAAATCATCAAAAACGCAGACGAGTGGCAGGCGCAACTGAACCCTGAGCAATACCGCGTGACCCGCGAGGCGGGCACTGAGGCGCCATTTAGCGGGCAGTATTGCGACCACACCGAAACCGGTACTTACCACTGTGTTTGCTGTGACCACCCATTGTTTGGTTCCGACAGCAAGTTCCATTCGGGCTGCGGTTGGCCAAGCTTTCACGGCGAGCTAGATACGGCGGAAGTAACCCAACGCCCGGATTTAACTCATGGTATGAGCCGTATCGAGCTACTTTGCCCTCAGTGCGATGCCCATCTGGGCCACATTTTCAATGACGGACCACCGCCAACGGGGCAGCGTTACTGTATCAATTCGGCATCGCTGAAGTTTGCAGGCCCTGAAAAAGACTCCGCATAACGCACCGGGGTATTTGAAAAAATCATGCGTAAGAAGCCCGTATCCCTTGTTACAATAAGTTTGCTGACTCTGGTCAAAAATGGCGCCAATTTGTGACCCCGATTAATTACAGAAAATCGATCCTGCTATCGGCCATTTGCCTTGCCCTTGCCTGTGTCCATGGCAGCGCTTTGGCAAGTGACGATGAAGGCCCGACCCTCGCTTGCCCGGGTCCGAGCCTTGCGCCCATGCTTAAAAAAACACCGGATCGCAAAAACGCTCCCCTGACATTGCTGACGCGTCAGTTCGACGGCGGCACAAGCGGCGCGGTTGAAGCACGCGAACACGTTGAAATGCAACGTGGCGACCAGCTTCTGACCACCGAGCTTTTACGCTATAACCTGGATACCGAAGTGGTAACGATGCCGGGCGACCTGTTTTACCGGGACGCGGTTCTTCACATCAGCGGAACCAGTGCCGAATACAATTTTTTAAACGAAAGCGGTCAGTTCAACGAAGTGAACTACGGACTGACCGGTTCCAGTGCCAATGGCAGCGCCGCGGAAGTTCTCATCGACGCGGGCAACCACACGCTGCTGCGCAAACTGCAGTTCACCACCTGTCCGGGCGAAAGTCCGCAATGGGTTTTGACCGCAAAGAAGCTTGAGCTCGATTTTGAAGCGGGGCTCGGCAAGGCCAGGGGCGCCAAACTGGAATTTTTTGATATTCCTTTTCTCTATTTGCCCTACGTCTCTTTCCCCATTGACGACCGGCGTAAAAGCGGCTTTCTTTATCCGTTTATCAGTACCGCTAATGACAATGGTTTCGAGCTTAGCGCGCCCTATTACTGGAACATAGCACCCAACCAGGACGCCACCATCACACCACGCTACTTTACCGAACGTGGTGCCATGCTAACTTCCAAGTACCGCTTTATGAGCCGACGTACTCGCGGTGAAGTTAGTTTGGACTACATGCACGACGACACCAAGACCGGCGACACTCGTTATCACTACCGCTTTAATCACCAGGCCAGCATTAGCCGGCGCTGGCGCAGCGGCGTGCTCATCGACCAGGTCAGCGATGATAAATATTTCCAGGATTTCAGCAACAGCCTGGCAGCGGCGTCACGGCAGTACCTTAGAAGCAAAGCCGGCATTTATGGCGGCGGCCACTACTGGAATTTCTCATTGCTCGTGGATGACTTCCAGGTTGTTGATGACGCGGTTAACAGGGCCAATGAGCCCTACAGACGCCTACCCCGAATCGCCTTCGATATCGACCGCCCGCTGGGCCTCGACGGCCTGCGCCTGCAAATGGATTCAGAGCTGGTCTACTTTGACCGCGCCCTGGGTACTACCGGCTCAAGGCTGGATTTTTTACCGCGCATCGAATGGAATATAGCCACCAACTGGGGCTATATGAAGCCCAGTGTTGGCTACCGTTACACCGCGTATGAGCTCAACTGGCGCGGTCTGCCGGGTGAAATTTCACCACGGCGCGGCACCGAAATTGTGAGCTTTGATTCCGGCCTGTTCCTCGAACGCGACAATGGCAAAGGCAAGTTGCAAACACTGGAACCCAGGTTGTTTTATCTGTACGTGCCCTATGAAGATCAGCAGGGTTTGCCAGATTTCGATTCGGCGCCTTTCACGTTTGGTTTCAGCCAGCTGTTCCATTTCAACCGCTTCACCGGCGCTGACCGCCAGTCAGATGCCAACCAACTTACCTTTGCCCTGACAACACGGTCTATTGATCACAATGCCGGCCGCGAACTGTGGAGCCTGAGTTTTGGCCAGATTGTTTATTTTGAGACCCAAAAGGTCCTTTCCACCGTCACCGACCTGCCGTTGAGCGATAGCGAATCACCCTTTATTGGTGAGTTCATAATGCACCCGACAAAGCGCATAAGCAGCCGCGTCAGCGCGCAATGGGACTGGCAGCGTAATGAGTTTGACGTGGCGGTACTGGGTGTAACCCACAAATCCGACAACGGTCTGCGCCTGAGCGCGGAGTACCGCTACAGACGCAACAGCCTGGACCAGTTTGATCTTCGCTATTTCCAGCCGATAAACGCAAACTGGCGGGTATTGGGGCGCTTTAATTACTCACTGCAGGATTCAGACCTGCTGTCCGCTGAAATGGGTTTTGAATATGACAGTTGCTGCTGGGGCTTGCGGGTAGTTGCCAAGCGCTTTCTGCGCAACAGCGCAGGTGATCACCGTGACGCGCTCTACATTCAGTTGGTACTTAAGGGTCTCGGCAGTATCGGCCGCCGGGCCGCCCCCCTGTTTTACGACCTTGCCGATTAACACCAAAATTGACCGACACGGCGCGCTGGCGCCAATCGAATCTTATTTTCTATCCGGGCTTTGATTGGCCACGGTATGGGTTAAACTATCCGGCTTGGTATCATGGGCACGCAACTTTAACCACTTGCCGCCATCAAATACCGGACAATACAGAATAGTGGAATCCCGGAGACAAACCTTTATGAGAAGTTTTAGCCACCCTGCAGTATGGCTCGTATGCATGGCCCTGTTTTCAGGTCTTGTAAGCAGCCCGGCACACGCTCAAGAAACCAGCAAGATCGACTCGATCGTCGCGTTGGTTGATGACGATGTGGTACTGCGTACCGAACTGGACATTGCGATAAAAGGCATTGTTGACAGGATTCGCCAGCAAGGCGGTGACTTGCCGCCCCAACATCTGCTGGAAAAACAGGTACTGGAAAGACTGATTGTTCGGCGACTGCAATTGCAGCGCGCTTTTCAAACCGGCATCAGAATCAGTGACGCGGACATCGATCAGGCATTGATGCGAATTTCTCAACAGAACCAGATCTCATTGATGCAACTGCGCCAGGTCGTTGAAAGCGGCGGTGAAGATTTTGGCGAGTTCCGCCAGAACATCGGTGAAGAAATGATGACCGAACGCCTGAGCCAGCGTGTCATTAACGGCATGGACCCGATTACCGAAACAGAAATCGACATCCTGCTCGCCTCCAGTCATTACGAGGGTGGGGAATATAATATTTCACACATTCTGATTACATTGCCCGAAGGCGCCACACCGCAACAGATCGCGATGCAGGAGTCCAAGGCCAACAACGTCCACCAGCAATTACTCGATGGCCTCGATTTTGCCTCTGCCGCTATCAGTTACTCCGGTAGTCAGGAAGCACTGGAAGGCGGCGTGGTCGGCTGGCGTGATCTCAACTCCATACCCGTTGAGTTTTCCGAAGCCATTAAAAACCTGCGGGCAGGCCAGGTTACAGTGCCTATTCGCAGCCCGGCCGGCTATCACATTATCAAGGTCAATGACTACCGCGATCAGAATCTTGTTATGGCCACCGAATATCACGCCCGCCATATCATGGTCGAAACCAACGATCTGATTAGCCCGCGCCAGGCGATGGAGCAAATACGTGAGGTCCACCAAAAGCTTGTAGATGGGGAAGACTTCGCCATATTGGCAAAAGAATTTTCGGATGATGTTTCCAGCGCCAATATCGGTGGCGACATGGGTTGGTTTGTACCGCAGACATTTGGCGAGCGCATGGAACAAACCCTGTCGGCTATGAAAGACGGCGAAATCAGTGAGCCTTTCCAGACCGAAGAAGGCTGGCACATTATTGAGCGTCTTGGTGTGCGCGAGAAAGACGTAACCGAAGCCGCGACCCGCGATGCCGCACGCAAAAATATTCAACAGCGGAAAATGGATATCGAGCTTGAAAAGTTTTTGCAGCAGATTCGTGATGAGGCATTTGTAGAAATTCGACTGGACAAGTAAGTGTTGAATAAGTCCCCGCGACTCAACATGTCAAACGAACCATGATCAAAGACATCCCAGTGCTCGCCCTGACACCAGGCGAGCCCGCGGGCATTGGGCCAGAGTGCACTATTCGCCTGGCCCACGAGCACCCTGAGCTGCGCTTGCTGGCCGTCGCCGACCCCCGCTTGCTAACCGCTGCTGCTGACGCACTGGGTTTAAACGTACCCATCACGCCCTGGCAACCAGGCGACCATGTCGCCGCCGGGCAACTCAGCTGTTATCCACAAACACTCGGGCAGGCAGCCGTCACCCCTGGTCAACTTGACCCGGCCAACGCGGCTTATGTTGTTGGCACCATCAAAGCAGCCGTCAGGCTGGTAAGGGCCGGTCACGCCGGCGCAATGGTGACCGGGCCGGTACACAAAGGCGTCATCAACGACAGCGGTATGCCTTTTAGCGGCCACACCGAGTTACTGGCCGAATTGGCAGGCTTGAAAAAGGTCGTCATGATGCTCGCCACCGACGATCTCCGTGTTGCGCTGGTGACAACCCACCTGCCGTTACGCGATGTGGCGGATGCCATCACCATTGAAAATGTGCGCAGTACGGTGCAAATCACGCATCATGAGTTGTGCACACGTTTTGGTATCAAGAACCCTGTGATCCAGGTACTGGGGCTAAACCCGCATGCCGGTGAAGGCGGCCACCTGGGTACCGAGGACGACGAGATCATTTTAAAAGTGATCAACGAATGCAGGACCGCCGGTATTGACGCTGTCGGACCAGTGCCCGCGGACACCGCGTTCACACCGCCACGACTGGCCGCTTGTGATGCCGTCATTGCGATGTATCATGATCAGGGCCTGCCGGTACTCAAGCACGCGGGTTTTGGCAGAGCTGTGAACATTACGCTGGGCTTGCCATTTATTCGCACATCGGTAGACCACGGAACCGCTCTGGATATCGCCGGTAAAAACATCGCCAACGCGACCAGCATGTATACCGCGGCCATCGCCGCACAGAGCATGTGCCGCTAGGCCCCAAACTTAAGCCGGATACAATGAAACACGTAGCACGCAAAAGATTCGGTCAAAATTTCCTGCACGATCAGCAGGTCATCAACCGTATTGTCGCCAGCATCGCGCCCCGGCCAACCGACCTGTTGGTTGAAATTGGCCCGGGTCAGGCAGCCCTCACGCGGCCTTTGCTGGAAAGCGGCGCCGAACTGCACATCATCGAAATTGACCGCGACCTGGTGGTGCGGTTGGAAGAACAGTTTGCCGACCACGCCAACATCACCATTCATTCCTGCGACGCGCTCAAGGCCAACCTGCCCGAAATAACCGGCAACCGGCCATTCAGGCTCATCGGCAACCTGCCCTACAACATTTCCACACCGCTTATTTTTCATATTCTGCAATGGCATGATCTGGTCATTGATATGCATTTTATGCTGCAAAAAGAAGTGGTCGACCGCATGGCGGCAGCGCCGGGCAGCAAAACTTATGGCCGCCTGTCGGTCATGACACAGTTCCGCTGCCAGGTCACACCCTTGTTTGATGTTTTACCCACAAGCTTTTCGCCGGTCCCCAGAGTCAGCTCCAGCATCGTGCGTTTAGAGCCATTAAAAACCCCACCGGCCGACACGGGTTCGTTTAAAAACCTTCAGCGGGTGGTCATTGCAGCATTTTCCAAGCGCCGCAAAACCCTGCGAAACAGCCTCAGAGAACTTCTGACCGCGGATGAGATTCTCGCCGCGGGCATCGATCCCGGTCAGCGCGCCGAGCAACTCAGCCTGTCGCAATTTGCCGCGCTTGCCCGATCTTTACCTTATGATGCAGACTGAAGGTACGTTTTAGTAAACCAGAATGGGACAGTGGTCATGAGCAATAAAATTCCAGTTCACGTTGTCGCTCAACCCAAGTTTCTCGGCGAGCACGAAGACAAATTTGCCTTCTCCTATACCATTTACATCACCAACCGCTCAGACCAGAGCATCACCCTGCGTAACCGTCACTGGATTATTACGCATGCCGATGGCTCAGTTGAAGAAGTCATGGGTGAAGGTGTCATCGGGCAAAACCCAGAGCTGCTGCCCGGCAAATCTTTCAGCTATACCAGCGGTGCGCTTATTCCCACGCAAATCGGTTCGATGCGCGGTTCTTACGGTTTTGTAACCGGGGGCGGCGAATCCTTTCGCGCGGAGATTCCGGAATTCACGCTGCACACGCCTGACGCCCTCCTGCACTAGCGTTAACCGGGGTCGAGATGTCTACTTACCTGGTTGGTGATATACAAGGTTGCTTCAGTTCTTTGCAGCGGTTGCTGGAAAAAATCAACTTCGACCCCGCTACCGACAAGCTTTGGTCATGCGGCGATGTGGTCAACCGCGGCGGTCAATCTCTGCAGGTACTGCAACTGCTAAAAAGTCTCGGGTCATCGGTCAGTATCAGTCTGGGCAACCATGACCTGCACCTGCTGGCCAATTATGAAAGTTTTCCCGACGGCAACTCCGGCAACCCAGAGTTCGACGCGATATTTACATCACCCGACTGCGAAACCCTGATGACCTGGCTGCGTGGTCAACCCATGGCCATCTGGTCCGAGGAGCACCAACTGCTGCGGGTGCATGCCGGGGTCATTCCGCAATGGGACTGGCAAACCGCCATCAGCGCCGGCAAGGAAGTATCTGCGGTTTTGCAGTCAGAGCAGCGCGGTGAATTTTTTAAGCATATGTACGGCAACCAGCCACGGCGTTGGAAAGAACAACGCAGCGGCTGGAAACGCTTGCGCCTCATCACCAATATTTTGACGCGTCTGCGTTTTTGCGATGAGAAAGGCCGCGGCATTTATAACTCGTCCGGACCGCCGGGCAGTCAACCGCCCTTGTACAAACCGTGGTTCAAGCACAAACACCGCCTGACACGAGAAGTCACGGTGGCCTTTGGGCACTGGGCAGCGTTGGGTCTGAAGGCTAAAAAACGCTATATCGCCATGGATTCTGGTTGTGTCTGGGGTGGCAAACTAAGCGCGTTTCGGCTGGAAGACCGCGCGTTAATTCAGGTGCGCTGTGATGCCGGCAAGCCGTTGTAAATTGACTGCGGACTAAGCTTTGTTAATGCGGCCCAGGTCGACAATCCGGTAGGCGAGCTGATTGTTGGCGTCGATCTGAAAGTGCCGTTCTTCATGGGTATGCCACTGGCCCTGGTCCCACTCTGGAAACCAGGTATCCGCTTCCGGCTCTATATCAATAAGCGTGAGAACCAAACGCTGCGCAAGCGGCAATGACAGTTCGTACAACTGCCCGCCGCCGATCACCATGACCTCTTCACACCGGGCCGCTTCAACAGCTGCTGTCAGCGAGCAGCTTACCTCGGCGCCAACGGCGTCAAAACCGGGGTTACGGCTAACAACTATATTCTGTCGTCCGGGCAATGGCCGGCCGATTGCCTGCCAGGTCTTGCGGCCCATAACGATGGCCTTGCCCATGGTGGCGCTTTTGAAGTGCTGTAACTCGGCCGGCAAATGCCACGGCATCCGGCCATCCAGCCCGATAGCCCGGTTTCTTCCCATCGCGGCAATAAGCGTTATTTTCTTCTGCATATTTGTCAAAACCGTTTATACGGAGATAGGCGCCTTGATGCCCGGGTGGCACTGATAACCTCGCAAATCGAAATCCTCGTAAGCGAAATCGAACAGGTCTTTTTTCTCCGGGTTGATATGCATCTTCGGTAGCGGGAACGGATTGCGGGATAACTGGGTGGCAACCTGCTCCAGATGGTTCAGGTAAATGTGCGCGTCACCCAGGGAAAGAATAAAGTCGCCGGGTTCAAGGTCCACCACCTGCGCGATCATCATGGTCAATAACGCGTAAGACGCGATATTAAACGGCACACCGAGAAACACATCGGCGCTGCGCTGGTACATCTGGCAACTGAGCTTGCCATTGGCCACATGAAACTGAAACATCATGTGGCAAGGCGGCAGGGCCTGCAGACCCTCGCGGGCGTTTTCTTGCGGGCTGCGCGATTCATCCGGTAAAACTGCAGGGTTCCACGCCGTAATGATGTGGCGGCGGGAATGCGGTCTATTGCGCAAATCATCCAGCAACTGGCTCATCTGGTCGATGTGCCTGCCGTCGGGCGCTATCCAGTCACGCCACTGGGCACCGTAAACCGGTCCCAGGTTGCCATTTTCATCGGCCCACTCGTCCCAGATAGAAACACCGTTTTCTTTCAGGTACGCGGTGTTGGTGTCGCCTTTTAAAAACCACAATAACTCGTGGATGATAGAGCGCAGGTGCAGCTTTTTAGTGGTCACGCATGGAAACCCCTGCGCCAGATCAAAACGCATCTGATAACCAAACAGACTCATGGTGCCCGTACCGGTCCGGTCTTGCTTGCGGGTACCTTTGTCCAGAATGTCTTGCAGCAATTGCAGATAGGTTTTCATACGTTGGGGCCAGCCTCTGTTGAAGGTCCGTTGGAGTGATAAGCAAACAGCATGATAGCAATACCCGCCGCAATCATGGGTAGCGACAACAGCATACCCATGGTCAGCCATTGCATGGCCAGAAAGCCCAAGTGTTCGTCCGGCTGCCTGAAAAATTCGACAATAAGCCTGAATACACCATAGCCAAGCAGAAACAGCCCGGAAACCGCCGCGCGCGGTCTTGGCCTGGCCGAATACCACATAAGAATAAAAAACAGTGTCAGACCTTCGAGCCCGGCCTGGTATAACTGGCTGGGGTGTCTGGCGAGATGGTCCAGCGCGCCGGACCGCCACACCTCATTAAGCGCTGCCGTATCACCCGGCCTGAACCCGGTGGACTTGGCAAATATCATGGCCCACGGCACATCGGTCAACCGTCCCCACAGTTCGCCGCCAATAAAGTTACCCAGGCGGCCGAAGGCAAGGCCAAGCGGCACCATTGGCGCGACAAAATCAGCCACCTGCCAAAACGTCCGGCCGGTGTGCCTGGCAAACCATGCCATCGCGAAAATCACGCCCAGCAAGCCGCCGTGGAATGACATGCCGCCATCCCAAACTTTAAATATCGATAACGGGTTTTGCAGCAGCAGATCAAACCCGTAAAACAGCATATAACCCACGCGCCCGCCAAGTACCACGCCGAGCATGCCGTAAAAAAGAATGTCGCTGACTTCCTGTTTGTTCCACGCCCGCCAGGTTTGCTGCGTCGCGCGGCGATTGCCAATTGCCCAGAACGACAGGAACGCCAACAGGTACATTACACCGTACCAGTGGATATCCAGAGGGCCGATGGAAATAGCCACGGGGTCGAAATTAATCAATAGAAATTTGGCTTGCAAAGAAAACTCCCTACGAGGGTCGGGACAAGAATCGTAGGCAGCATAAGACAGACACAGGGTGCTGGCAAGCCAAGCATGGGGGCTTAAAAAACCGACCAATCAAACTTGCATGAAGCACGACATCATAATGTTGGGGTACACTGCTACGCGTTTGAGTCCGTCCAACAAACTTTGGTTATTAACAATGCTTGAACTTGCTTTACCCAATATGCACGCACTGGCCGTGATGATCATGATCGTGGTCGCGCTGATATTGTTTACGCGCGATAACATTCCTATGGAGACCACCAGCCTGGTCGTGTTGGTTGTGCTCGCTACCGGCTTTCAAATTTTTCCCTTTGAATCGGAAGGCGAAATTCTGGCGCCCAGTGATTTCTTCTTGGGCTTTGGCAACCGCGCGCTAATCGCGGTATCGGCCCTCATGATTGTCGGCCAGGGCCTGATCAGCACCGGCGCGCTCGAACCGGTGGGCCGTGTTCTCGCCAAGTCGTGGCGGCGCAGCCCGGCTATTTCATTGCTGCTAACGTTGATCATCACCGCGTTTTTGAGCGCGTTCATCAACAACACACCCATTGTGGTGCTGATGCTGCCGATATTGATCGGTGTCGCCCTCAAAACGGGTTTGTCGCCATCCGCCACGCTCATGCCCATGGGCTTTGCCAGCATCGTCGGCGGCATGTCCACCACCATCGGTACCTCCACCAACCTTTTGGTCGTCAATGTAGCGGCCGATATGGGTATGGAGCGTTTCAGCATGTTTGATTTTGCCGGCCCCGCTCTGGTAGCCGGCGTGGTCGCCGTGCTTTACCTGTGGTTAATAGCACCCAAAATACTGCCGCAACGCGACCCGCCGATGAACCGCGGCGTATCACGCGTGTACACCGCTCAGATCAGGCTCAATGCCAACAGCCCGGTCGTTGGCCGGTCACTGGCAGAAGCCATTACGCGCGCTGGCGACAACATCAACGTAGAAACCATTCAACGCAGCAAAAACGTATTCATTAACCCTTTACCGGATGTGAACCTGCGGGACGGCGATCGACTCACCCTCAGTGACACCCAGCAAAATCTGCGTGAGTTTGCGCGCCTCCTCGGCGGCACGCTTTTCACCGCGGAACACGCGGTCGATGCCAGTCATCCGCTAACCGCCGAAGGACAACAAATTGCGGAAGTCGCCATCACCCCGGCATCAAGGCTCAATGGTGTACGTATTGGTAACGCGGGGTTACTGTCCCGCTTTAACCTGAGATTGCTGGCTTTCAACCGTTTTGAAGGCATGGAAGAGCGCGAATCTCCCGGTCTTGATGAAACGCGTTTGCGGGCCGGTGATGTACTGCTGGTGCAGTCCACCACCGACAATCTCAACCTGCTAAAACAAAGCTCCGACTTCCTCATTCTTGACGGCAGCATCAACCTGCCCAAACCACGTAAAGCACCTATTTCGCTGGTGGTCATTTTTGGTGTGGTTGCACTGGCGGCCTTCAAGGTCATGCCGATTGAAATTAGCGCGCTGCTGGGTTGCCTGGTTTTAATTTTGACCAACTGCCTGAACTGGAAGGACGCGATGAACGCCCTGAGCACCCAGGTCATTTTGATCATTGTGTCGTCACTGGCCATGGGTATGGCACTGCTCAAAACCGGCGGCGCGGATTATCTCGCCAACCTGTTTGTTTACATCACTTTTGGGGCACCGCCAGCGGTCGTGCTGATGGCCCTGATGATGATGATGGGTGTGTTAACCAACGTGGTTTCCAATAATGCCGCGGCGGTGATCGGCACCCCTATCGCCATCGGTATCGCGCAACGCCTTGGGTTACCTCTGGAGCCGTTTGTGCTGGCCGTTTTATTCGGTGCCAACCTCAGCTTCGCAACCCCCATGGCTTACCAGACCAACGTACTGATCATGAATGCCGGTGGTTATAAATTCGGCGATTTTGTGCGGGTCGGCGTGCCCCTCACGCTCATTAACTGGTTGGTATTAAGTGGCGTTTTAATCTGGGCTTATAACCTTTGACAAAATAACTGCCGAAAGGAAATAATTTATGAATTCATCCTCCACAACAACCGGTGTTGTGCGTACCGGAGCGTATCCTGAACTGACCACGACGGCCGTTCTTGTCGGTTATTTCCTCGGCGCGGTCATTTCGGTCAGCATCGGTTATGCCGCCCTGATTCTTGGGTTTTCCATTGAGGGTTCAGAGTTGGCGGCCATCCTGGGCTTCGCCATTTTGCGCGGGATGTTGCGCCGCAATTCGATCATCGAAAACAATATCGTGCAAACAATAGCCAGCGGCGTTAACGGCGCTTCCAGCGGCATGATGTTTTCTGTGCCGGCCATCTTCATACTTGGTTACGGCACCGACTTTAACCCGATACTGCTGACCTTCGGCGCGATTGCCGGGGCCTTTCTGGGTATCGGTTTTATTATCCCGCTGCGTAAACAGATGATTGACTACGAACGCCTGACCTACCCCGGCGGCGTGGCCGTAGCCACCATTCTTAAATCTCCCGGCGCCGGCATCAAAAAGGCCATGTTTCTTCTGATCGCCGCCACCAGCAGCGGTTTTGTGCATTACATGAGCCAGTCCACCGGCGTTGAATACTGGGACCTGGGCGGTATGCTCGGCTGGCCGGATTACATGAACGGCATCTGGTATCTGTCACTGCTCTCGGTGGGCGTGGGCTATATCGCCGGCAAAGGCGGCGTGGCTTTCATTATCGGCGGCTACGTCTGTTACTGGGTACTGGCCCCGCTGCTTAGTCAGTTTGGCCTGTTCCCTGTAGACCAGGAAACCGGTGCCTTCATCAGCGACCCCGACAGCCTGCGCTTACTGCTGTACCGGCCAGTCGGCATTGGCATGTTGATCGGCGGCGCGGTTGCCGGCGTCATCCTGGCATTTCCAATGATTCTCAGTGCGGTGCGCAGCATGCAAAGCGCCGCCAAATCGAACGCGGCCATGTCGAAAGACGAGATGCCCATCAAACTGCTCTATGTCGCCATTATCGGCGCGGCTGTGCTGCTGGCCGTCATTGCGGTGCTGTCCACAGAAAAAATGGGCCTTGGCCGCGGTATCATCATGGCGGTAGTGGGAACACTGTGGATCTGGATTGCGGGTGTCATATTGTCCGAAGCCATCGGCCGTACCAACTGGTCGCCGCTTTCCGGCATGACACTGATAGCCGTGACTATCCTGATTGTCATTTCCAGCGGCCTCGGTGACACCAAGGCTGCGGTTGTATCGGCCATCATGGTGGGCGCTGCCGCCTGCGTAGCCATGTCACAGGCCACCGACCTGATGCTCGACCTCAAGACCGGCTACCTTGTGGGCGCAACCCCCCGTCAACAGCAACTGGGCCAGTTTCTGGGCGCGTGGCTGGGCCCCATACTCATCATGGTGCTGATCTTCGTGCTGCACGAGGCCTATGGGCTGGGCAGCGACAAATTACCGGCGCCGCAGGGTCAAGCCCTTGCCAGTATGGTCACCGGCATTATCGGCGGTGATATTCCTTCACAAAAATATCTGGCGGGTGCCGGGCTGGGCGCGTTGCTGAGTCTTGCGTCTCCCGGGCTGGGCATTACGGTGGGGCTGGGGTTCTATCTGCCGTTCAGTATCGTGCTCACTTACAGCATCGGTACGCTGTTGCGTGTGATATCCGATTGGAAAATGGGTGACACCTTTGCCGAACACACCGGCATCCCCATTGCCGCGGGCATTATCGTTGGCGAGGCACTGGTTGGTGTAGGTTTTGCCGTTTACATGATTTTGGAGGCCGTATGAACATCAAGAACCTGGCACTACTCATTATTATCCTGACGTTTCTGGTTGGCGCGTTTATTACCGTACTCGACCCGATTGAAGTCAATTGGGTTTGGTTTGTGCCGGTATTAAGTGTCGGTGTGCTTGCACTGGTTGTGTTCAGACGCGCCCATCATGGTGAAGCCAAGGCCAGTCACCGCCTGAGCGGAAATTTGAACACACTGGATACCACCCTTGCCAACATTCTGGAAAACCTGGAAAAGCTCAACGCAGACTCGGCCAACCTGCCCGTTTACGAAGCCCGTTTTGAAATTGACAAGCTCCTCAGAGAGGACCTCAACAGCTTTGCAAACGCCCGCGAAAGCATGAAACATATCTTTGGATTACAAAATTACGCCGATGTGATGAGTGCATTTGCTGCCGGAGAGCGTTATATTAATAGAGTCTGGTCTGCGTCCACCGATGGTTATGTGGACGAAGTTCGCGAATATCTAAACCGTGCCACTCATCAGTTCAGGGAAGCAAGGCTGCTGTTGACTAACTTACAACAACAGTACGAAACAACTATCTCTGCGATTTGAGCCCAGACATTACAAGATAGAAACTAGCGTTATTGAATGATTTTTTATGTATTGATATTGAATGATTTTCTAGTATAAATGTCGTATTAAATATTGGATTTATGCGATTTAGATCATTGTTATTGACGTTTAGTCGACACGTAGCTAGAGTGTGCCGACCGATATTTTGAGTGTCCATAAAGAGTATTTACGATCAACCTATTTTCAAAGCCATTGAGACTAAGCATGCTAAACAACAGAAAGATTACCTGCCTACTGTCCTCGGTTTTCATTTACGCCATTGCAGGCCTGTCTACACAGGCATTCGCAGTGACAATCAATGAAGTCATGCAGGAAGGCGAAAACCGCGCTGATGCCGGCGTAAAAGCCCAAACCCAAGTTGATTCAGTCGCCGATCAGACTGAAAAAATCGTTAATGATTTTCGAGCTGTTACCAAGGTTGTCGATGGACTTCGCGTCTATAATGCCTTGCTGCAAACACAGCTCAACAATCAAGAGGCTGAAATGGAAGCCTTGTCCCAGTCCATCAGCAACGTTGCTCTGATTGAACGACAGATTATCCCGCTGATGACCCGGATGGTTGACGCCCTTGACGAGTTCATCAAACTGGATACGCCTTTCCTGACGAAAGAACGTACCGCCCGTGTAGAGCGTCTGCGTGAAATGATGGAACGTTCAGATGTAACCGCAGCTGAAAAATTCCGTCGCGTCATCGAAGGCTACCAGATTGAAAACGACTACGGTCGCACAATCGAAGCCTACAAAGGCGCTACAGAGATCAACGGCAATCAGCTGGAAGTTGACTTCCTGCGCATTGGCCGCGTTGCATTGTTGTACCAGACAGTTGGCGCACAGCACACCGGCGCATGGGACGCAGCATCTGGCACGTTTGTTGAGCTTAACCCGGCAACCTATCAGTCACAGGTTACAGACGGTCTTAAGATTGCACGTAAACAGGTTGCACCAGATCTTCTTATCGTACCGGTAGCTGCACCAACGGGGGCAACGAAATGATTAGCATGATGAAAAAAATCGGCTTGGCCGGTGGCCTGATATTGGCCTTCACCCTGTCTGCCCAGGCTGCAACTACGGTTTCACTTGACGAGCTTCTGAAGCAGGTCAAAACCGGACGCGTACTTGATGCGGCTGACAACAAAGCAAGACTTGACGATTTTCGCGCTAACCGTTCATCGCAGGTAAAACTGCTGAACGCAGAAAAAGCCGAACAGACACGTCAGGAACAGGCTTCAGCCCGTATGGAAAAACAGTTCGAAGTTAATGATTCCAAAATCATTGACCTTGAAAGAGCCTTCCAGGACCGTCTTGGTGGTCTTAAAGAACTGTTTGGTGTTTTACAGCAGGCTTCAGGCGACGCACGTGGTCAGTTTGAAACTTCTGTAACCCAGATCCAGTATCCTGACCGTACCGATTTCCTGCTCAACTTTGCCAAGAAAATGGGTCAGTCAAACCGCCTGGCTTCACTTGAAGAAATTGAACGTCTGTGGTTTGAACTGCAGCGTGAAATGACCGAAACCGGCAAAGTAGCTACTTTCACCGCTAACGTTGTTAACTCAATAGGCGAAGAAAACCCACAGGAAGTAACACGCATTGGTGCATTCAATGTTGTATCTCAAGGCAAGTACCTGGAATTCATTCCTGAAACAGGTCGCCTCGTTGAGCTTCAGCGCCAGCCAGCCAGTCGTTACACAGGCCGTATCGGCGACCTGACAGATGCTACATCTGGTCAGTTCCCAATTGGTCTTGACCCGACTCGCGGCCAGTTACTTGGTTTGCTCGTACAGTCACCTGACCTGATGGAACGTATCGCACAGGGTAAAACTGTTGGTTACGTCATCATCGCTCTTGGTATCGTTGGTGTGCTTATCGCCGTCTGGCGCGTATTGTTGCTCTCTGCGGTTGCCGCGAAAGTTAACAAGCAGATTAAGAACATCAAGACGCCTAACGTTAACAACCCGCTGGGTCGTGTGCTTAAAATTGCTTACGATACGAAGTCTAACGACATCGAAACCATCGAGCTTAAGTTGGGCGAAGCCATACTAAGGGAAACCCCTGCCTTCAACGCCATGCTGCCATTACTGAAAATTATCTCGGTAGTTGCACCACTGCTTGGTCTGTTGGGTACGGTAACCGGTATGATCGTGACCTTCCAGGCGATTACCTTGTATGGTGCAGGCGATCCGAAACTGATGGCTGGCGGTATTTCAACCGCGCTGGTCACAACGGTTCTCGGTCTCGTTGTAGCCATTCCAACGGTATTCCTGCACACGCTGGTTTCCAGCCGGGCCAGAAGACTGACCCAGATCTTGCAGGAAGAAGCAGCAGGCATGCTCGCAGAGCGTGCTGAAGGTAACAACCAATAGTCGCATAAGGTAGCCATCTAATGGATTTGATTTATTACTATCTACCTGCGTTAGAGACCATCCGGGACTTCATGGAACTGGGTGGGGATGTGCTGTTTGTCATTGGCTTCCTCACCTTGTTTATGTGGGTACTAATTGTTGAAAGACTTTTTTACCTGCGCACAGGCCACAAGCGCCTGGCTGCGACCGCCCAGCAACTCTGGGAAAGCCGCAGTGACCAAAAGTCCTGGAATGCACACCAGATACGGACACGTCTGATTTCGCAGGTTTCGTCGCAGGTGGAACGCAACATTCCACTGATTCAAACCTGCGTGGCCTTGTGCCCGTTGCTCGGCTTGCTGGGAACAGTAACCGGCATGGTTGAGGTCTTTGAAGTAATGGCCATTTCCGGCTCAGGCAGCCCACGTTCCATGGCTTCCGGCGTATCGAAAGCTACCATCCCGACAATGGCTGGGATGGTAGCCGCTCTTTCCGGCGTAGCAATGGCAACATACTTACAACGTAAAGCAGGACGGGAACGCGAGTTGCTCGCGGATCACTTGGTTCTTGGACATAAGTGACCAAGCGTCGCTGGAGAATTTGAATGAAACAGTTTTTTAATCAGACTCAGGTCGAAGAAGAATCAGAGATCAATATCACTCCAATGCTGGACGTGGTGTTTATCATGTTGATCTTCTTTATTGTTACGGCGACTTTTGTAAAAGAAGCCGGCATCGACGTTAACCGGCCCGATGCTCAAACTGCTGTCAAGAAAGAGAATGCCAACATCTTGATCGCAATTGGAGCAAACAACGATATCTGGATTGACCGACGCATGATCGACATTCGGTCAGTACGTCCTAACATCGAGCGTCTTCACGCTGAGAACCCACAGGGATCAGTCGTTATTCAGGCTGACAAAGAATCCAAAACCAATACATTGATACAGGTTATGGATGCTGCCCGACAAGCAGGGGTTTTTAACGTTTCCATTGCCGCTCAAGAGCAATAAGAGCCATCATGTCAGCAACAATTAATCAAAAGTTGTCTCAAGGCCAGGCCGGTAACGTGATCAGACTGGCTATTGGGCTGGTCATGTCATTAGCGGTTACCCTAAGTCTGTTCTGGTTAATGCAATACCTGATTGAAACCGCCGATCGCTCATTGAACGATGACGGCGCGGGCAACCTGGTGGATTTTGTAAGGGTCAAGCGTGACGAAGCCGTCGAGCGACGTCAGCTGAAACCCAAAAAGCCGCCACAGCCAGAAGAAGCGCCGCCACAACCGCCAACACCCCAGTTGGATAACCTGGACGCCAACGCTCAAAAGATCGCTATTTCAGCCGTACCGGTTGAAACAGATATCGAAATGACCGGTGGTTTCAGTCTCGGTGTTGGTGAAGGTGATTACCTGCCTATCGTAAAAGTAGCGCCTATCTATCCCAACCGGGCATTAACCCGTGGTATTGAAGGCTTTTGCGTAGTGATGTACACCGTTACCCGCCAGGGAACAACCAGGGACCCAGTGGTAGTTGAGGACCAGTGTTCTTCAAGCCTTTTCCATCGCGCCTCGGTTAACGCTGCCCTGAAATTCAAATACAAGCCAAGGATTATGGACGGTGAAGCCGTTGAAGTTCCTGGCGTACAGAATAAATTTACTTATGAAATTACTGAATAAAACTATGGTAGTGCGTCCTACTTCAGGCAATTCCACACGTAAACTCTGGTTGGCTGTCGGGTTGGCAGTGCTGTCATTGACTGTTGCGCTGCCTGTTGCAGCCCAGAATGACGATCGTAAAACCAAGCAAACCGTCGCCATGAGCCAGCCAGTGTATGAAGCACTGATGGAAATTCAGGTGCTGGTAGAGGCTGAAGATTTCCCCAACGCGCATATTAAAATCAGAGAGATGCAGGCCAGAAAGAAGCTCTCTCCATACGAATCTGCGCAAATCTGGAATCTGGCTGCTTACGCCTATTACCTCGAAGAAAAATACAAACAGTCCATCGACGCTTATGAAAACGTATTGCGTCAGCCTGAGCTGCCTGAAGCGTTACAGCAAAGTACGCTCAAAACTTTGGCACAGTTAGAATTTACCATTGAGAACTACCCCAAAGCACTGGAAGTGATTAATCGTTTAATTGCCGTTGTGCCGGAACCATCAGCCGACGTCTACATGTTGCTGGGGCAAGCTCACTTCCAGATGCAGAATTATGACAAGGCTTTGAAGCCGATTAAAACTGCTATCGACATGTACAAAGACCAGGGCCGTATTCCTAAAGAAAACTGGCTGCTGCTTCTGCGTGTTTGTTATTGGGAGCTTAAAGACTTTCCAAACATGCTGCTGGTACTTGAAGAACTTATCCAGCACTACCCTAAAGACTCGTATGTGCTGACACTGGCCGGTGTATACAGCGAACTGGGCGACACCAAAAAACAACTGGCGTTGACCGAAGCGTTGTACGAAAAAGGTTATATCGACGGCAAGACTCACGCCGTTAACCTTGCCAACCTGTATCTGCTGCATGGTCTGCCCTACAAGGCCGCGGTCATTCTTGAAAAAGAAATTGCAGCTGACCAGGTAACCGCAGACGTCAGAAACCTGCGCTTGCTCTCACAGGCATGGTATTCGGCCAGAGAAGACAGGAAAGCCATTCCGCCTTTGCAGAAAGCCGCGGCTATGGGTAAAGAAGGTGAGCTCTATATTCGCCTTGCTCAATCGCACATCAACCTTGAACAGTGGACCGAAGCTGCCGAAGCCGCGAAGAAGGGTTTGTCCATGGGCGACCTGAAGCGCAAAGATACCGCCAACATCATGTACGGTATGGCATTGTTCAACCAGAAGAAGCTTGAGCAGGCCCGCAAAGCGTTCCAGGCGGCAGGCAAAGACAAACGCAGTTCACGCGCTGCTGACCAGTGGATCAAATATGTCGACAGTGAAATCCGTCGCCGTGACACACTGGATCAGAAGTTACCCGAAGTGAAGGCTCGTGACATTGACGACATCCTGAGAGCCAATCAGCCGCCTAACGGTTGATTACTACTCCACCCGGTTAACCCCGTATAAAAAAAGCCGCGCATTAGCGCGGCTTTTTTGTTTTATGGCCTGTAAAAAAATCAGTTCGGTGTTTCCGGCAGGTAATGAATAACGCGGATGTTTTCCAACGTGACTAACCCGCCACAGCCCGCCTGTTTGAAAAGCCCGGATAACGTCTGCTGAAAAGCCGTCATCTTTTCTTCCTCATCGACTATCTCAATAACCATGGAAAGGTCAGATGACAAATCGAGAATCTTTTGTGTGCGAATGCGCGCCGTGGCACCAAACCCCAACACACCCTTGAGCACCGTAGCGCCAGCCAGGTCGGCATCACGTGCCGCTTTGACAATGGCTTCATACAAAGGCTGGTGACCGCATTTATCACTCTCTCCGACAAACACCCTTAACAGTACCGCCTGTCCGGAAATTTCCATAACTTACCTCAACACCCAATCACTGAGAAACAGGCCCAGCACAAACGCCAGACCGGCCCCTGCCATGGTGGCTACAAAATAGGACGAGGCGTAAAAGTACTCCTTGTCCTGGATGAACTGCCCCAACTCGTAAACAAACGAAGACATGGTGGTGAAGCCACCACAAAAACCAGTGGCCAACAGCAAACGCATTTCGGTGGAAAGCACCTGCGAGGTAGCCGCTATACCCGCTATTAGGCCAACTAACAGGCAACCTGCCACGTTGGAGATGAGCGTACCGAACGGAATACTCAGTAACACGTAGTTTTGCGTGGCCAGGGTGACGCCATAACGACTGACACCACCGAGCATACTGCCCAGTCCGACATAGACAAATGGTAATATGGCGCTCACTTTCGATATTTTCCTAACTGCGGCCAACAGACTACATGATGCGATGGAGTCTGCCGCTACGCAAGTCACCAGACATGAGATGTGCTAAATGAACCGTCGGTCACGTACCAAAGAAAAGATAGGCAGACTGCTGCACGTTAAACCCTCGCCCTTGCGGCACAGCGGCAATGGCACTTTCATATTTATCCATATCAATAAAACCGCCGGCACCAGTATCGGCAGGGCCATTGGCCTGCCCGTTAAAGATCGCCTGATGGCCACCGAAGTGATCGACCGTATTGGTGCTGAAAAGTGGAACAACGCCTATAAGTTCACCCTGGTACGCAACCCGTGGGACAAGGTGGTTTCCCATTACGAATACCGGCGTAAAAAAGACAAGACCGGTATCGCCAGCGGTAACATCACCTTTGGCGATTGGGTAAAAATGACCTACGGCGAGAACAAAGACAGCACTTATTACAATAACCCCAGGTCGTTTCAGCCGCAGGTAGACTGGCTAAAAGACAAGGATGGCAGGGTAGCGATGGATTTTGTGGGTAAGTTTGAAACGATCAACGAGGATTTTAATCATATCAAGCAGGTCATCGGTGTAGATGCAGCCCTGCCCCACCTCAATGCCAGCAAGCGGGAAAGCTACCAGTCGTATTACGATGATGAAACGCGGGAGATAATCGCGAACTGGTTTCGCGAAGATATCGAGGCCTTTGGCTACAGTTTTTGGCCGACCCAGGTCATTGAACCATAACCAACCAAGACCCGGGCCATTGCGGCCCGACCCTGATTAATCTACTGGGTGTTTAACACCACGCAACCACGAAAACCTGCCTGCTCTATCAGTTCGTGGGCCCTGGCGGTTTGCTCAAGCGGCAGCACACTGGCAACCCGGTGCTCAAGACGATCTTCACGCAGCGCTTGGTTTATATCATCCACTGCCATCTTTTTGGCGGACTCGGGCATCGCGTAAACAATCACCAATCTCACCACCAAGTCCAGATACATCATCCGGTAAAAAGGAATCTTAGGCTCGGGTATTACCGCTGAGCCGTAGGTGACGATAATCCCGCTGGTACGAATCATATTCAGCACCGCGGGCAAGTTGGCACCAAACTCAACATCAATGACGCGATCAACCAGTTTGCCTTTATTGGCGGCCACCACCTGCGCGGCCCAGTCATCGCTACGGTGGTTAACCGTGGCAATCGCACCGGCGCGCGTGCAACTTTCCGCATCGGCCGCGTTGCTAACAGTGGCTATCACGCGCGCACCGGCCTGTGAGGCCCATTGAACCGCATAATGACCCACACGCCCCGCACCACCCGTCACAACGATCGTTTGGCCCGCTACCGGCCCATCTGCGAACACGCAGCGATGCGCGGTCATCACCGGAATACCAATACAGGCGCCCACTTCAAAACTGATGTTATCGGGCAACTCAACAGCACGACGGCTATCGATGGCAATGTATTCGGCGGCCGAACCAAAGCGCCGGATGTACTGCCCCTCGTAAATCCACACACGCTCACCAACACGCTCGGCAGCAACACCCTCACCCACCGCTTCAATCACACCGGCGCCATCGCTGTGCGGAATGATCAAACCGTCATCCAGCAAATCAGGCGCGGAGCCCGCGCGCTTTTTAACGTCCGATGGGTTAACGCCACTGGTCGCCAGCCTAACCAACACCTCGCCGGGCCCGGCCACAGGCGTTTCCTGCTCACCCACAACCAGCGCCTCGGACGCCGTACCAAAAGATTCATACCAAACCGCTTTCATGTTGATCTCCGCCGCCTGTCAGCTGTGTGTGGTGTTAGGGACATTGGACTCGGTTTGGGTGGGGCAGTCAACTTGGG